>Ga0070668_100003505_pt1 | contig 11566 bp, 11 predicted proteins | sample KBSS43metaG_FD_64661 | JGI IMG/M metagenome (GOLD analysis project Ga0070668, IMG submission 64661) | Switchgrass rhizosphere microbial communities from Kellogg Biological Station, Michigan, USA - KBS S4-3 metaG | ecosystem: Host-associated > Plants > Roots > Rhizosphere > Soil ... | reverse complement strand
ACCGGGTTGCGCGGCTCGGCGGCCGCGACGCGGGCCACGGCGGAACCGTCCGGCTCGTGGTGGGCGGAGACCACCGGCGGCGTACGGGTGGTGTTCGGCGACCGCACGCTCCGCTCGTACCTGCTGCTCTTCTGGTTGTCCTGCCTGGTCTACGCGGCCGAGGGGGTGGCCGTCCCGCTGGCGGCCGAATACGGCGGCGGCGCCCGCACGGCCGGCCTGCTCCTCGCCGCGATGCCGGCCGGCGTGGCCCTCGGCGGCGTGCTGCTGACCCGCGCCTGCCCGCCCGGCGTGCGCAGCCGCCTCATGCTGCCGCTGGCCGTGCTCTCCTGCGCGGTGCTGCTGCCCGCCGCGGCCCGGCCGCCGCTGCCGGTGCTGCTGGCCTTGTTCCTGGTCAGCGGGCTGGCCGGGGCGTTCAGCATCCCGTTGAACTCGCTGTTCGGCCGGGCCGTGCCGGCCGCCTACCGGGCGCGGGCGTTCGGGGTGGCGATGTCCGGGCTGTGCGCGGTGCAGGGGCTGGCCATGTTCGCCGCCGGGGCGGGCGCCGAGGCGCTGCGGCCGAGTCTCGTGGTGGGCGGCGCCGCGCTGCTCGCCACCGTCGCGGTGCTGGTCGTGGTGGCGTCCTGGCCGCGTACCACCGCGCCGGTCCCGGCCGCCGGCTAGCGTCTATTATCGACGGACGCCAATCGCCGGAAGGGACTCCCCCGTGACCGCCAGCTCGGACGAGCAACTCGGCGCCGTCGACACCGACGTGCCGCACACCGCCCGGATCTGGAACTACTGGCTGGGCGGCAAGGACAACTTCCCGGCCGACCGGGCCGTCGGCGACCAGGTGCAGCGGTTCCTGCCGGACATCGTCACCTCCGCCCGCGCCGACCGGGCGTTCCTGCGGCGCGCGGTCCGGTCGCTGGTCGCCGACGCCGGCATCCGGCAGTTCCTCGACGTCGGCACCGGGCTGCCCACCGCCGACAACACCCACGAGGTGGCCCAGTCGATCGCCCCGGAGACCCGGGTGGTCTACGCCGACAACGACCCGCTGGTGCTGACCCACGCGCGGGCACTGCTCACCAGCACCCCGGAGGGCGTCACCGACTACATCGACGCGGACGCCCGGGACACCGTGACGATCCTGGAGGCCGCCCGGCGGACGCTCGACCTCGGCCGGCCGGTCGCGGTGATGCTGCTCGGCATCCTCAACTTCATCGACGACGATCACGAGGCGCGGGGCATCGTCCGGCGCCTGATGGCCGCCGTACCGTCCGGCAGTTATCTGGCCGTCGCGCACCCGACCACCGAGATCAAGCCCGCGGAGTCCGCGGCCGCCGCCCGCCGGTGGAACGAGACCGCCACGCCGCCGATCACGCTGCGCGGCAAGGCCGGGCTGCTGCGCTTCTTCGAGGGCCTGGACCTGCTCGAACCGGGCGTGGTCAGCTGCACCAGGTGGCGTCCCGAGCCGGGCGATCCGACCGCGGCGACCGACGTCTACCAGTTCTGCGGCCTGGCCCGCAAACCGTAGCGAGGGCGCCGATCCACAGCATCCCGGCAAACAGCGCCACCCGTTCCAGCAGGCCGCTGGGGGTGCCCGGCAGCACGCCGGCCTCGTCGAGTTTGACCAGGACGGCCGCGCCGGTGAAGGAGACCGTCATGACCGCGGCCACCGCCAGGCCGGCGGCCGGCGCCCACGGCACCACGGCCCGCGAGCTGCGTCCCAGCATCGCCGCCGCGACCGTACCGGCGATCCCGAGCACGAGCGCCACGGCCTGGTGGACGAGGCCCGCGGCGGTGTGTACGGCGGGTACGCCGGGCGGGTAGCCGAGTCCCGGGTCGATCGGCACCACGGCGAGCACGACGAGGCATCCGCCGCACAACCGGACCAGGCGGACCGCCGGCGCGGGACCGAGCCGCCGCCGCAGCCCGGCGGCGCAGACGATCAGCCAGCCGCCGCAGGCCGCCAGGTTGCCGGCGGCCAGCCACCCGCCCGGCCCGAGCGACAGCTGGCTGATCCAGTTGCGCTGCGGGTCGTAGCCGGCCCGCAGCACGCCCGCGACGGAGACGAAAAGGATCATCTGCACCGCCGCCAGGGCACCGCCGGCGAGCAGCCACCGGCTCAGAGGTCGAGCACCAGCCGCTCCCCGAGGCACCGGGACACGCAGATCATCATGACGTCGCAGGCCGCGCGCTCCTCGTCGGTCAGGACGGCGTCGCGGTGATCCGGCTCGCCGTCGAGGACGCCAGTCTCGCACGTGCCACAGGTCCCCTCCTGGCACGAGGACAACACGGAGACGCCGGCCTGTTCCACGGCCTTGAGGATCGAGATCCCGGCGGGTACGTCCACCGTGCGGCCGCTGTTGCGCAGGACCACCTGGAAGTCGTGGTCGCCGGTGGTGTCCACGGCCCGCGCGGTGAACCGCTCGGTGCGCAGCGCGCCGGCCGGCCAGCCCGCGCAGCGTTGCTCGACGGCGGCCAGCAGCGGCTCGGGCCCGCAGCAGTAGACCAGCGTGCCGGGCCGCGGCGCGTCGAGCGGGCTCAGGTCGAGCAGCCCGGTCTCGTCCTGCGGCCGCACGCTGACCCGGTCGCCGTATCCGGCCAGGTGGTCGAGGAAGGCCATCGAGGTGCGCTGCCGGCCGCCGTACAGCAGCCGCCAGTCGGCCCCGCGGGCGGTGGTGGCTCGCAGCATCGGCAGGATCGGGGTGATCCCGATGCCGCCGGCGATGAACAGATATTCCGGCGCCGGCAGCAGCTCGAAGTGGTTGCGGGGCCCGTCGGCGCTCAGCCGCGCGCCCGCCGCGAGCCGCTCGTGGACGTGCCGGGAACCGCCCCGGCCGTCCGGCTCGCGCAGCACGGCCAGCTGCCACCGGTCCCGGTCGGCCGGGTCGCCGCAGAGCGAGTACTGGCGTACCAGGCCGGGTTGCAGCAGCAGGTCGACGTGCGCGCCGGGGGCCCAGGCCGGCAGGTCGCCGCCCGCGGCGGCGCGCAGGGTCAGCCCCAGCACGCCGTCGGCGAGCGGCTCCAACGCCTCGACGATCACCTCGGTCATCGCGGCGGTCCGTCCTGGTCGGCGGCGGCGTGGTCGGGGTGGGCCAGCAGCCAGGTCCACATCTCGACCGGGTCGTCGGCGTCGTGCTCGGCGCCGCAGTGGCAGGTGCCGTGCAGCCGGTCCGAGCCCGGCAGCCAGACGATCCGGTAGACCGTCGCGGTCATGAGCCCAGCAGGTTCTTGAGCATCCGCCGGGCGGCCAGCCCGCCGGTGTCGATGTTGATGCTCAGCTCCTGGTAGCCCTCCGGCTCGGTGGCGATCACCTTCTCCAGCGCGTTGAGCGCCACCACGTCCTGCATCACCACGGTGTGGTTGCTCTTCGCCAGGTACTCCGACACCTGCGCGTCGTCGACCGCGAAGTCGCGGGCCACCATCCAGAAGTCCAGCGTGGTGTTCTCGGTCTCCGGGGTGATCGCATAGACGATCTCGGCGTGGAACGCGCCGCTGTCGTCGCCGTCCGGGCCGATCTCCACCCCGGTCGGGGCGATCCGGCTGTGCAGCAGGTACAGGCCCGGCGGGTGGTACTCGATGTCCTGCCAGCGGTCGATGTGCCCCTCGATGCCGGTGGAGTTGGCATAGAACGGCGGGCACTCCACGTCGGTCATCCGCCGCCGCACGTAGACGATGCCGGCGTCCTCGTCGACCTCGGTGGTGATCGGCGTCTCGGCCACCTCGGGCGTGCCGATGTAACCGCCGTGCAGGTAGGTCTCGTGGGACAGGTCGAGCAGGTTGTCCACCAGCAGGCCGTACCGGGCGGCCAGGGGTTCCATGCCGCGCACGGTCGTGTAGCCGGGCGCGTTCAGCCACGGCGCCCGCGGGATGCGGCTCGCGTCGGCCCGGCCGGCGTCGCCGATCCAGACCCAGACCAGCGAGTCCTGCTCGACGACCTGGTACGACGGGACCCGGGCGGTGCGCGGGACCCGAGTCTGGGCCGGCACGTAGACGCAGGCGCCGCTCGGCTCGTAGGTGAAGCCGTGATAGCCGCAGACGATCCGGTCGCCGTCGCGGCCGCTCAGCGACAGCGGGTAGCGGCGGTGCACGCAGCGGTCGGCCAGCGCCACCGCGGTGCCGTCCTGCGTGCGGTAGAGGACGAGCGGCTCGCCGAGAATCGTCCGGCCGAGGAGCGGCTCGCCGACCTCCTCGCTGTAGGCCGCGACGTACCACTGGTTGCGGATCAACGCCGTCATCGACGTCTCCCTCTGCTCGGTGACCGGGTGTAACGCCACCATCAGATCCGAGCGGTTCCCGTCGCTACCGACCTTCCACTGAGTGGAAGATTTCGGGTTGCAGGCGCACGGCGCGGGTGATGCCGCGGGCCGCGGTGCGGACGGCGGGGGCCAGCGTCAGCGGCGGTACGGTGCCCGTCCGCACCACAATGGACAGTGCGGCCACCACCTGGTCGGCGGGCCCGTGCACCGGCGCCGCGACCGACAGCGCGTCCAGGGTCACCTGCCCGTTGCTCACCGCGTAACCGCAGCGCCGCACCTCCGCCAGCTCCCGACGCAGCCGGGCCGGGTCGGTGATGGTCCGCTCGGTGAAGGCGGGCAGCGGCCCGGCCAGGAACCGCTCCTGGATGTCCGCGCTCGCGTAGGCCAGCAGCACCAGGCCGACCCCGGTGCTGCTGGCCGGCCAGCGGCCGCCGACCCGGGTGTGCACGCCCACCGACGTACGCCCGGCGATCCGCTCCAGGAACACCACGTCGCCGCCGTCGAGCACGGCGAGCTGCACGTTCTCGTGCGTCGCCTCGTACAGATCCTCCAGGTACGGCAGCGCGATCTCGCGCAGGCCGAGGCCGCGCGGGGCGAGCGAGCCGATCTCCCACAGCCGCAGGCCGATCCGGTACCTGCCGCGCCGGTCGCGCTCCAGCGCGCCCCACGCGGCCAGCTCGCCGACCAGCCGGTGGGTGGTGGCCATCGGCAGGCCGGTGCGCCGGCTCAGCTGGGTCAGCGACAGCATCGGGTGCTCGGCGCCGAACGCGCCGAGCACCGCCAGGACCCGGCTGGTCACCGACTCCCCGTCCAACCGCCCCACCACCGCCCCCAACCGGACCGAAGAATAATGTTCTCAGTCGGCGAGCAGGAACTTCTGCACGGCGTCGAGCAGCTCGGCGGGCCGTTCGAAGACCACCACGTGGCCGCTGTCGATCTCGGCGTACTGGCTGCCCGGGATCGCGTCGTGCAGCGCCCGGGCCCGTTCGACCGGCACGACCTGGTCCCTGGTCAGCCCGATGACCAGCGTCGGCGCGGCGATCGCGGGCAGCAGCGGCCGCAGGTCGGCGGTGCGGTCGACCTCGAGGTGCCGGCGCATGCCGGGGGTGATCGGCGGGCCGTTCTCGATCAGCTGGCGCAGGCCCTCCGGGCCCATCCCGCTCAGGAACGGCGCGCTGAAGCAGTTGAGCTGCAGGAAGCGGTTGAGCAGTTCGTGATCGGTACGTTCGAGCCGCTGCCACAGGTCGATGGCCAGCTCGTGCCGGGCGTCCTCCGGGTCCGGCCAGCCGGCGATCAGCACGAGCCGGCGGACCAGGTCGGGACGGCTGCCGGCCACCGCGGCCGCGACCACCGCGCCGAGCGAGAAGCCGACCAGGTCGACCGGGGCGTCCGGGGAGGCCGCGGCGACCGCCCCGGCGATCTGCTCGGCGAGCAGGTCGAGGGTGAGCTCGCCGCCCGGGTCGGTGGTCTCCCCACCGCCGGCGTAGTCGGCGAGCACGACCGTGCGGTCCGGCGTGAAGGCGTCGAGCAGGTGGCCGTAGTTGAGCTCGGCGGCCAGGCCGGTGCCGGGGACCAGCACGAGCGCCGGGCCGGTGCCGGCGGTGCGGTAGTGCACGGTGGTACCGGCGACGGGGACGGTGGGCATGGTGCCTCCTGGGGAAGGGTCAGGCGCTCTCCGCCGTTTGCTGGGCGAGCGTCACGTGGCAGCGTTCGAGTAGTGCGCGCAGCGTGGTCACGTCCTCGTCGGTGAGGTCCTTGACCATGTCGCGTTCGATCAGGTCGACGTCGGGGCGGCACTCGGCGAGCTTCTCCTGGCCGGCCGGGGTGAGCCGGGCGAGCAGCACGTGCCGGCGGTCGGCGCTGGGGTGCCGCTCGATCAGGCCGAGCCGCTCCAGCGCCACCACCATCTCGTGCATCGTCTGCGGCCGGACGAAGCTGCGCCGGGCCAGCTGCGCCGAGGACAGATCGCCGCGATGCTGCAGCACGGTCAGCGCCGTGTACTGCATGGTGGTGACGTTGTGCCGGCGCAGTGCGGTGTCCAGCCGGGCGCGGACGGCCGACTCCACTTGCTTCACCAGGTAGCTGGTCAGGGGTGGCGTACCGGCCATGGGTGTCGGCCTCCCGTCGTACGAAAGCGAGGTTTCCGCTGGCTGCTCGTCGCTATTGACGAAGGCGCAACGAGCAGGCTACAACCTAGCAATCAGGATTCCTGATAGCCAGACGGTAAACCAAAAACTCCGGAGGCCCCATGTCGCTCGTCTCTGCCGCGGCCGTCGTGCACGGCGCGGGCAAACCGTTCACCATCGAGCAGATCGGCCTCGCCGACCCCGCCGAGCACGAGGTCCTCGTACGCATGGTGGCCGCCGGGATGTGCCACACCGACCTCACCGTGCAGGCCGGATTCCTGCCGTTCCCGCTGCCCGGCGTGCTCGGCCACGAGGGCGCCGGCGTGGTCGAGGCGGTCGGCTCCGCGGTCACCTCCGTCGCCCCCGGCGACCACGTGCTGCTGTCCTTCACCTCGTGCGGCACCTGCGGCAACTGCCAGGACGGCGTGCCCTCGCTGTGCGCCACCTGGCTGCCGCGCAACCTTCTCTCCGGCGCCCGCGCGGACGGCACCGGCGCGCTCTCCGGCCTGGACGGCTCCGCGGTGCACGGGCACTTCTTCGGCCAGTCCTCGTTCGCCGAGCACTCGGTCGCCGACGAACGCAGCGTCGTCAAGATCGACCGCGATGCCCCGCTGGAACTGCTCGCCCCGCTGGGTTGCGGAGTGGTCACCGGCTTCGGCACCGTGGTGAACGTGCTCAAGCCAGGCGTCGGGCAGACCGTCGCGGTGCTCGGCGCCGGCAGCGTCGGGCTCAGCGCGGTGATGGCCGCGGCGCTCAGCCCGGCCGAGCGGATCATCGTGGTCGACCGGGTCCCGCAGCGCCTGCAGCTCGCCCGCGAGCTCGGCGCCACCGACACCATCGACACCGGCGGCACCGACCTCGGCGCGGCGCTCACCGAGCTGACCGGCGGCCGTGGCGTCGACCGGATCCTGGACGCCACCGGCGTGCCGGCGGTCATCTCCGCCGGCATCGGCGCCCTCGCCGCCGGCGGCATCTTCGCCTTCGTCGGCGCCCCGCCGTTCGGCACCACCGTGCCGGTCGACGTGAACGCCATGCTGCCCGGCCGCTCCCTGGTCGGCGTCACGATCGGCGCCGCGCAGACCCAGGCGCTGCTCCCCGCGCTGGTCCGGCTGCACGCCCAGGGCCGCCTGCCGGTGGAAAAGCTGATCACCTCGTACGAGTTCGGCCAGATCCAGGACGCCGCCGACGACATCCACGCCGGCCGCGCCATCAAGCCGGTGCTGCGCTTCGACGCCCGGTCCTGAACCCCCAGGGAGACCACGATGACCCAGACCCAGGAAACCTCGACCGTGGCACCCGGCCGGCTCTACATCGGCGGCGGCTGGCGGGACTCGGTCGGCGCCGACCGCCGCGACGTACGCAACCCGGCCACCGGCGAGCTGATCACCACCGTCGCCGAGAGCGGCGCCGCCGACGTCGACGCCGCGGTGGCCGCCGCCCGGACCGCCTTCGACGAGGGCCCGTGGCCGCGGATGAGCGCCCGCGAGCGCGGCGACGTACTGCTCAAGATCGCCGCGGTGCTGCAGGAGCACCGCGAAGAGCTCGCCCAGCTGGAGAGCCTCGACACCGGCAAGCCGATCATGTTCGCCCGGATGGTCGACCTCGGCGACACCATCGACCACTTCGTGTACTACGGCGGCATCGCGAGCACCATCGAGGGCTCGACCCGCAGCATCCGCCGGCCCGGCTTCGCCTACACCCGCCGCGAGCCGCTCGGCGTGGTCGGCGCGATCACCCCGTTCAACTTCCCGCTGATCCTGTCCACCAGCAAGATCGCCCCGGCGCTGGCGGCCGGCAACACGATCGTGCACAAGCCCGCCGAGGACACCCCGCTGACCGCGCTGCGGCTGGCCGAGCTGCTCACCGAGGCCGGCCTGCCGGACGGCGTGCTCAACGTGGTCACCGGCGGCGGCCCGGCCGGCGCGGCCCTGGTCGAACACCCCGGCGTCGACATGATCGCGTTCACCGGCTCGACCGCCACCGGGCGCAAGATCGCTGCCGCGGCCGCCGCCCGGGTCAAGCCGACGATGCTGGAGCTGGGCGGCAAGAGCGCCCAGCTCATCTTCCCGGACGCCGACGTGGCCCGGGCCATCGACGCGGCGGTCAGCGGCTTCGTCTTCAACACCGGCCAGTTCTGCATGGGCGGCACCCGCCTGCTGGTGCACCGCGACCTGTACGACACCGTGCTCGGCGCGCTCGCCGAGGCGGCCAAGCACGTACCCGTCGGCGACCCGCGGCAGGAGGGCACCGTGGTCGGCCCGATGGCCGGGCTCAACCACCTGGAGAACGTCGAGCGCTACGTCGGCCTCGGCGAGGGCCGGGTGGTCGCCGGCGGGCACCGCCTCGACATCGACGGGGGCTACTTCTACGCCCCGACCGTGCTCGCCGACCTCGCCAACGACTCCCGCGCGGTGCAGGAGGAGATCTTCGGGCCGGTGCTGACCGTCCAGCCCTTCGAGACCGAGGACGAGGCGGTCGCGATGGCCAACAGCACCGCGTACGGCCTGGCCGCCGGCCTGCACACCAACGACGTCGCCCGGGCACACCGGGTCGCCGCCAAGCTGCGCGCCGGGATCGTCTGGGTCAACTCGTGGGCGGTGCTCGACGCGGCGCTGCCGTTCGGCGGCTACGGCCAGTCCGGGCACGGCCGGGAGAACGGGCCCGAGGGCTTGGACGCGTACCTGCAGACCAAGTCCGTCTTCGTCCCGACCGACTGATCGCCCATGCGTAACCAGGGAATCGGTTCGTGGCCGGCCCGCCGGGCGCGCAAGACGCCCGAGCGGATCGCCATCGAGCACGACAACGACCAGTGGACCTATCGCGACCTGAACGACCGGGTGCAGCGGCTGGCGCACGCGCTGCGCCGGCTCGGCGTCGCCCGCGGCGACCGGGTGGCCTACCTGGGGCCCAACCATCCGGCGTTCCTGGAGACGTTCTTCGCGGCCGGCGTGCTCGGCGCGATCTTCGTGCCGCTCAACACCCGGCTCGCCGCCGCCGAACTCAGCGTCCAGCTCGCCGACGCGGGCGTCGGCACCCTCGTGTACGACCCGCGGCTCGCCGCCGTCGCCACCGAGCTGACCGCGGACCGGACCGTGGTGGTCGGCGACGGCTACGAACAACTGCTGGCGGCGAGCGAGAGCACGCCGATCGACGAGGTGGTCGCCCACGACGACCCGTGCATCATCATGTACACGTCCGGCACCACCGGCACGCCCAAGGGCGCCGTGCTGACCCACGGCAACATCACCTGGAACGCGGTCAACGTGGTGGTCGACTCCGACCTGGCCGGCGACGAGGTGACGCTGATCGTGGCGCCGCTGTTCCACACCGCCGGGCTGAACATGAACTGCCTGCCCACCCTGCTCAAGGGCGGCCGGGTGGTGCTGGAAGCGGCCTTCGACCCAGGGCGGGTGCTGCGGCTCGTCGAGCAGCGGCGGATCACGCTGATGTTCGCGGTGCCGGCCATGTTCAACACGCTGGCGGCCCACCCGCGCTGGCCGGAGACCGACCTGAGCAGCCTGCGGACGATCATGTGCGGCGGGGCGCCGGTGCCGGAGGCGACGATCCATACGTACCTCAAGCGGGGTTTGGCCTTCGTGCAGGGCTACGGGATGACCGAGGCGTCACCCGGGGTGCTGCTGCTCGACCGCAGCCAGGTGCTGGCCAAGGCGGGGTCGGCCGGCGTGCCGCACTTCTTCACCGACGTGCGGGTGACGAACCCCGACCTGACCGACGCGAAACCCGGCGAGAAGGGCGAGGTGCTGGTCGCCGGGCCGAACGTGATGCCCGGCTACTGGCAGCGGCCGGAGGCGAACGCGGCCGCCTTCACCGACGACGGCGTCTGGTTCCACTCGGGCGACGTGGCGGTGACCGACGAGGACGGCTACGTCTACCTGGTCGACCGGGTCAAAGACATGATCATCTCGGGCGGCGAGAACATCTATCCCGCCGAGGTGGAGAAGGCGCTGGCCGAACACCCGGCCGTGCTCGACGCGGGTGTCTTCGGCGTGCCCGACGAGAAGTGGGGCGAGGTCGGCTGCGCCGTGGTCGTGCTGACTCCCGGGCAGCAGGCCGACGCGGACGGGCTGCGCGCGTTCCTGCAGGGCCGGATCGCCAAATACAAGATTCCGGCCAGCTTCCGCTTCGTCGACGAGCTCCCCCGTAGCGGCGCCGGCAAAATCTTGAAAAACCGGCTGCGCGAGGCGTACGGCCCGCGTCCCGGCGGATAGCGTGAGCGGCCCCCGGTGTGGGGGCCGCTCAAACGCACCGTCAGGCCTTCACCCGCCGCGTCCGGGGACAGACAACCGCGGCCGGCCGCCGCCGAACGTGGGACGAACGCCGTGGTCAGCCGCCGTGGTTGGGGACGAACGGGCGGATCTGTTCGGCGACGCCGGCGCGCAGCTTCGCGACCGCTGCCGGGCCGGTGGGCAGGCAGTCCATCATGGTGCGGCCGATCACCGCGTGGGCCTGCACCGCCGGGTGGGTGGAGCCGTAGTTGTCCCGGTCACCGAGGCCCTCGGCGAACATGGCGTAGGTGAGCTTGGGCAGCCCGTCCGTCCCGAACATGATGCCCGCCTCGTGCCGGGACGCGCCGAGCGTGTTGAAGTCGGCGCCGTACTTCGAGGCGACGCGGCTGCGCTCCTCCGACGACATGACCCGGCGCACGCCGTCCATGTAGCCGTTGATCCACCGGGTGATGCTGAGCAGGAAGCGGCAGGACGCGGGCGAGAGCAGCGTCTTGTTCGCCAGGCGCCAGAGCAGGTCGTGCATCTCGCGCGGGGTGGTCGTGCCGAGGAAGAAGCGGTTGGGGTTGGCGACCGGCTCGACCCGGGTGTGCACGAAGCCCTTCGCCGCCAGGATCTGGTTGATCTCGAGGGCCGGCACCACCCGGCCGCACATCCGCACCGCCGTGTTGTCGGAGACCAGCAGCATCGCGGTCAGGAAGTTGGCGATCGTGATGTTGTCGCCCCAGACCGTGTGCAGGAAGTAGATGCCGGTGCCGCCGAGAATGATGTCGGCCGGCAGGTCGAGCTTCTGGCCCAGCGACAGCTCACCCCGGTCGATCTTGTCCATGACCGCCGTGGCCACCGCGAGCTTCTGCACGCTGTAGCCCTGGGTGACGTGGTCGGCGTCGTCCTCGACGATCGGGGTGATCGCGCCGGTGGCGTCGACGCCGGCGATGTGGGAGTGCCAGGTGCC
>Ga0070668_100003504_pt1 | contig 11568 bp, 9 predicted proteins | sample KBSS43metaG_FD_64661 | JGI IMG/M metagenome (GOLD analysis project Ga0070668, IMG submission 64661) | Switchgrass rhizosphere microbial communities from Kellogg Biological Station, Michigan, USA - KBS S4-3 metaG | ecosystem: Host-associated > Plants > Roots > Rhizosphere > Soil ... | reverse complement strand
CCGATCCGGCGCAGATGCGCGTCCGGGTCGAAACCGGGCGACGCCGCCCGCGCGAACTTGGCGAGGAACGCGGCGCGATCGCCGCGACCTTCCACGTAGTCGCACACCTCGCGCGCCTCGGACATGTCGCGCACGACGAGATAGGCTCCGCCCGGGTACTTCAGCACCTGCGACGCCGTCGCGCGCGTCTCCTCGTGGTAGTACTTGCCGTGGATCAGCGCCGTGTAGCCGTCGCGAGCGTACGCCTCGACGCGCTTCCACACGTTGAGCACCGAGCCGCACGTCGTGTCCACGAGCACGCACCCGACCGCCCGCAGCGCCTCGAACGCCGCGATCGTCACGCCGAACGCAGGGAGGATCACCACGTCTTCGGCCCGAACCGCGGAGAAATCGAACACGCCGTCGGCGTTCGGCTCGAGGATCTCGATCCCCATGCCGCGCAGCTTGGCGTTGACGTGCGGATTGTGGATGATCTCGCCCACGAGCAGCAGGCGCCGGTCGGGGAACTTGCGCCGCGTCTGGTATGCATACTCGACCGCGCGCTCGACGCCGTAGCAGAAGCCGAACTCGCTCGCCAGGCGGATGGTGACGCCCTCGACGGAGAGCGTGTACTCGTGCTCCCGCAGCGCATCCACGATGCGCGCGTTGTAGTCCGCGGACAGTTCGCCCTGGACGTCCGCCTTGAGGCCGAAGCCCTTGCGGTAATAGGTGCTGGGCTCGTCGGCCATGCGTGAAATCTAGTCGCGGGAATGAGGGGATGCGGAGATGCGGGGATGCGAAACGGCGCCCGTCAGCCCGAGCGAGCGAAGCGCCCTGTCATCCCGAGCGAGTGAAGCGAGTCGAGGGATCTGCACCTCGGCAGGGCTAGTCCCTCTCACGAGCGTGTTACGCCAGCCCCCTCCCATTCGCCCACATGGAGGGCGGCCCCGCGAGACGACCGGCAAGCCGCGTCCCCGCATCCCCGCATATCCGCATCCCCGCCCATGAACGACTTCATCGCCCTCCAATCCGCCCTCGCCGGCGAGTACTCGCTCGATCGTGAGATCGGCCGCGGGGGAATGGGAATCGTCTACCTCGCCCGCGAGGTGCGGCTCGCGCGGCCCGTGGCGATCAAGGTCCTCCCGCCCGCCCTCGCCGCGCGCCCCGAGCTGCGCGAGGCCTTCCTGCGCGAGGCGCAGACCGCCGCCGCGCTCACGCATCCGAACATCGTCCCCGTCTACGCGGTCGGGGAGCGCGGTGGCTTCGTCTACATCGTCATGGCCTTCGTCGAGGGGACGACGCTCGGCGAGCGGATCCGCCAGCGTGGGCCTCTCCTGCCCGGACAGGCGGCGCGCGTGCTCCGCGAGGTCGCCTGGGCGCTCGCCTACGCGCACGGCGCCCGGCTCGTCCACCGCGACGTCTCGGCGGAGAACATCCTCCTCGAGCACGGCAGCGAGCGGGCGCTCGTCACCGACTTCGGTATCGCGAGCGCGACGCAAACGAACGCCCTCTCCGTCGACGGTCGCGTGATGGGCAACGCCCATTTCGTGAGCCCCGAGCAGGCGAGTGGTGAGCCGGTCGACGCGCGCAGCGATCTCTACTCGCTCGGCGTGGTCGGTTACTACGCGCTCACCGGCCGCCTCCCCTTCGATGGCGAGACGAGCGCCGACGTCGTGCGGCAGCATCTCACGGCCACGGCGCCCTCCATCACCAGTGTCGCGCCCAGCGTGCCGCCGCGCCTCGCCGCGGCGGTCGAGCGCTGCCTGCACAAGGAGCCGATCCGGCGCTACCGCAACGCTGAGAGCTTCGCCGAGGCGATCGACCTGGCGTTCGAGCACGCGAAGGAGATTCCCGCGCCGCTGCGCGTCTGGCTCAGTCAGGGGCAGAAGGAGCTGCCAGCGAGACTTGCTTTCGTCGGCATTGGCGCGATCACGGGCATCATGCTCGCCTACTCGGTGGCGACCAACGCCACCACCGCGCTGGAGTTCGCGAGCTGGTTCTTCGTGCCCTTCGTGCCGCTGGTCGGCCTGAGCTTCGTGCCCAGCTTCTTCCGCCTGCGTCGCGTGCTCGCCGAAGGCTATCACGTCGACGATCTGCACTCGGCGATGCGGGAGCATCAGCTCGCACTCGCGGAGGAGATCGAGTACGAGCGCCGTCAGAGCTCGCCGCGCTTTCGCCGCATCATGCGCATCCTGCTCGGGTCGTCGCTCGGCGGCACGGCAATCGGCGCATACCTCGAGTACCGCCTGATGGAAGTCAGGACGTTGTTCCAGTTCGGAACCGGTCTGGGTTGGATCGCCGATTTCACGCGCGACAGCGAGTTTCTCATCTACAGCGTGTTGTTCCCGTCGCTCGTCGGTCTCACGATCTCCGGCGTGGCGCTCGTCGGCGAATACTTCCGCCTGCACCTCTCGCATCGGGTCGCCTCGCGCGCCATCGGCTTCTGGAAGAGCAAGTGGGGCGCGCGGTTCGCGAAGCTCGCCTCGCTCGGCCTCAAGAAGGCGGACCGCCCCGCACTCGGCATGCCCCTCCTCACCGAGGTCGCCCTCGGCCGCGCGACCGACCACCTCTTCGAGGCCCTCCCGAAGGAGTCCCGCCGCGAGCTCGCCGCACTCCCCGAGACGGTGCGTCGCCTCGAGACAGACGCCGGCCGCCTCCGCGACAGCATCGTGAAGCTCGACGACCAGCTCGCCATGTTCGACCGCGGCGGCGAGACACTCGCGGGCGACGAGCGCGCACGCGTGGCCGACGAGCTGCGCAGCACGCGCGCGACCGCCGCCCAGCGCCTCGCCACGACCGTCGCGGCGCTGGAGAGCATCCGGCTCGATCTGCTGCGCCTCCAGATGGGCGCGACGGGGATCGAATCGGTCACCGCCTCCCTCGATGCCGCACGCAGCATCGGCGACCGGATCGCCGAGTCGCTGGCGGCGCAGGCCGCCGTCGAGGCGCTCCTGCGCGATCCCTCCGCCTCGCCAGGCGACGGCGCGGCCGGACGGTCCGACACTCCGCTCGAAGGCGTGGCCATCGTCGGCGGCTGACCGCGCTCTTGCGCTCGCGCCCGATCATTGCGACATCACGGCGCGATCGGAACCCGCGCGCGCGCCAGGACGTAGGGTCGAATGCTCCTCACCGACCCTCTCAGCCACCATGATCATGATCCCCGAGGTCCAGGTCTTCGCTCAGGTCGCCGCGATCTCCGCCGGGCTGATTGCTACCTGCTGCGGCATCGCCGTCTTCACGTACCGTTCGGTCAAGCACACCGACAACCGGCATCTCCCGCCGAGCACCGAGGTGAGCAACCGCCTCGACCAGTTGCAGCAGTCGGTGGACGCGATCGCCATCGAGGTGGAGCGGCTGGCCGAAGCCCAGCGCTTCACGGCCAGGATCGAGGCCGAGCGGGAGCTGCGCCAGGCATTGCCCTCGCAGGGCTGATCGGTGACTGAACGCCCTCCGCTGCTGCGCCCGAAGCCGCTGCAGAAGGGGGACACGATCGGCATCGTCGCCTCGTCGTACGCTCCGCGAGCCCGCTGGCTCGCGCGCGGCATCCGGGCCCTCGAGCGCGCCGGCTACGGCGTCATCGTCGATCCCGAGCTCACCACCGTGCGACGCTACTCGCGCGCCGAGGACGAGCGCCGCGCCGCCCGCTTCACCGAGATGTGGATCGACTCTCGTGTCGACGCCGTCATCAGTGGCACTGGTGGCTACGGTGCGGTGCGCATGCTCCCGTACCTCGATCCCGCGGTCTTCGCGGCGCACCCGAAGTCGTTCGTCGGCTACTCCGACATCACCGTGCTCCACATCTGGCTGGAGCGCCTCGCCGGCATGCGCGCCTTCCACGGCCCCACGGTGGACGACCTCATTCCCAGCGCGCGCGACGTCACCACCGCTTCCCTCCTCACCGCGCTCACCACGCCGCGTCCCACGGCGCGCATGGGGCGCGACACCGCGCGCAGCGTACGACCCGGACGCGCGGTCGGTCGTCTCGTCGGCGGCAACCTCGCGCTCGTGCAGCAGACGATCGGCACGCCGTACGAGATCGACACGACCGACGCGATCCTCTTCCTCGAGGAAGTGCGCGACCCGATGTCGTTCGTCGACGAGCGGCTCGTCCAGCTCCGCGCGTCGGGACTGCTCGCCAAGGTGCGCGGCATCGTCTTCGGGCACCTCTCGCTCGACCGTTCGGAGGAGGACGATTTCGAGGATTTCGTCCTCGACCTGATCGCCGATCTCGGGGTTCCCGTACTGATGGACTTTCCAGCCGGACACGACAGTCCTAACTTGACGCTGCCGTTGGGTACCGAAGTCGAGCTGGTCGTCGAAGACGCGACTGGTTGGGTCGTGTACCGCGAGGATGCGCTGGCAAGTGGCGTCCCCTCCCCGCCCCCTGCGTAGTGACCGAACAACCCGACACCGAGCATTTCGATCTCGTCGTGATCGGCGCCGGCCCCGCCGGCGAGAAGGGCGCCGCCCAGGCGGCGTACTTCGGCAAGCGCGTCTGCATCGTCGAGCGCGCCCCCAAGCCGGGCGGCGCCATGGTGAACACCGGCACCGTCCCCGCGAGGACGCTGCGCGAGACGGCAACCTACTTCACCGGCTTCCGCCAGCGCGGTCTGTACGGCGTCGATCTCCGCGTGAAGCCCGGGATCACGGTCGGCGATTTCATGCAGCGCGAGCGGAGCGTCATCGAGTCCGAGTGGGACCTGATCCTCCACAACATTCGGCGCCACAACATCGCCACGATCCAGGGCACGGCTCGTTTCGTGGACGCGCACACGCTCGAGGTCACGCGCTACGGCACGACGCCCCGCCGTCTCACCGCCGACGTCTTTCTCATCGCCACGGGCGCGCAACCCGAGGCGCCCGTCGGCTACGCGCTGGATGGCGACGTCGTCGTCGACACCGACTCGCTGCTCACGCTCCAGCGGATCCCACCGTCGATGATCGTCGTCGGGGGAGGCGTGATCGGCTGCGAGTACGCCTGCACCTTCGCTGCGCTCGGCACCCGCGTCACGGTGATCAACCAGCGCGGACGTCTCATCTCGCACCTCGATCGCGAGGTGAGCGACGCGCTACGGCGCGCGATGACGGCGCGGCTCAACGTCACCGTGTACGGCAACGCCGAGATCCGGAACGTCGAGGTGACCGGTCGCCGCGCCGCGGTCACCCTGCGTGACGGAACGATCATCGCCGCCGATCTCGTGCTCGTCGCCAGCGGCCGCATCGGCAACTCGAAGTCGCTCGGGGTCGAGGCGCTCGGCGTGCGCACGAACGATCGCTCGTTCGTGCAGGTGGACGAGAACTACCGCACCGCCGTACCGAACATCTATGCGGCGGGGGACGTCATCGGCTTCCCCGCGCTCGCGTCGGCCGGCATGGAGCAGGCGCGCGTCGCCGTCTGCCACGCATTCGACCTGCGCTACAAGCGCGCCGTCTCGAGCGTACTGCCGTATACGGTGTGGACGATCCCCGAGCTCGCGACGGTAGGAGAGAGCGAGGAGTCGCTGCTCGCGCGCGGCGCGCCCTTCGAGATCGGGCGCGCCACCTTCCGCGACACCGCACGCGGCCAGATCCTCGGCGACGTCGAGGGATTCGTGAAGCTGCTCTTCGACCCGGAGACCCAGCGCGTGCTCGGCGTCACGGTCGTCGGCGAGGGCGCCTGCGAGTTGATCCACGTCGGCATGACCGTCATCGCCCTCGAGGGCACGCTCGACTTCTTCATCCAGGCGGCGTTCGGCTTCCCCTCGCTGGGAGAGACGTACAAGTACGCCGCGTACGACGGCCTGCAGCAGTTGCAGCGCCGGCAGGCGCGCATTCACACACCCGTGCACGCCCAGCCGGCAGCTGATGTAAGCGGCTGATGCCGTTCAGCGCTTGCCGCGCTTCTGGTCGCCCTTGTCCCCCATGCCCTTCGGCACGACCGTCTTCGACTTGCTCCGCCGATCGGCCGAGAGCGAGCGTCCGACGCTCGCCTGATCGTCCGTGAAGCGCCCCGACGCGTCGCGGCGCACATAGCGCTTGTCGCCCTGATTCGGTTCGATCATTTCACGCTTGCGTGCCATGCTCGAGCTCCTGTGATGAGTCACCGGAGCGAGTTGCATCCTGTGTGCCCGATGTCACAGTCGCGCCGCTGCGGGCAACGATCGTCGCTCGCCAGCCTCAGCCGCCCTCCCTCGTTGTATGGGCTGGTTGCTGGGCGTCGGACCGCATCGTAACGTAGGGACACAATGTCTCCCTCGCTCGAGCTCTCACACACAAACGGCAATCGCGAACGACGCGAGCGTCCGCAGTTCGCGTTCGTCGCGGAGCGGCTGTGGCTCGACTTCGTGAACACCGACACCGGTGTGCGCGGCCCCGACGCACTGCATGATTTCAATCGCTTCGTCCTCTGGCTCGAGGCGGCACACGTGCTCGACGCCGAGCGGAGTGCGACGATGCGGCGACGCTCGGAGGCGCAGCCGGCAGGTGCGCTCGCCGTCCTCGGCGACGCGCGACGCGTGCGCACCGTCCTCCGCGCGCTCGCCGAGCGCGGCGTGTTCGCCGGGGACGTCCGCATGGCGGCGCTGAGCGAGATCAATCGTGTGCTCGGCCGTAGCGCGGGAACCCGTCGCGTCGAGCTCCGCGCCGACGGCACCTTCGCTCGCGCCTTCGTGCCCGTGGGCGACGCTTTCGCGGGGCTGCTCATCCCCGTCGTCGAGAATGCAGCCGATGCGCTCATCCTCGATCAGCTGGGGCGCGTGCGCCGTTGCGCCGACCCGCGCTGTGGCCGCGTCTTCCAGGACGAGACGAAGAATGGTCGCCGGCGCTGGTGCGACATGGCGACGTGCGGCAACCGCGCGAAGGCGGCGCGCCACCGGATGAAGCTGCACGCGTGAGCGGTGGCGTCCGCTGTGTTCCTGCGGACGCTCCATCGATCGCCGCGTCGCTGTCGCGTCGTTAGATTTCCCCCATGTCACGCGAAGGCTGGACGCGCGTCGCCGTGCGACGCACCTACCTCGAGCTCCGGTCGCTCGGTGAGCTCAGACCTGGACGCCCGCCCTCCGAGCCCGTCGAGCTGCGTCACCGCTTCCCGATCGAGCCGGCCGACTACCTCGAGCTCTACACGCTCGTCGGCGAGCGCTGGCTCTGGCGCGACCGGCTCGCGTGGACGGGCGAGGAGCTCCAACGCTATCTGGCGAGCCCCGACGTCCACGTCTGGTCGGCACACGTGCGCGGTCATACCGCCGGCTACTTCGAGCTGAAGCGCCATCCGGACCGCACAGTCGAGGTGATGTACTTCGGTCTCGCGCCGGCGTTCATCGGGCGAGGGCTCGGTGGCTGGCTCCTCACACGCGCGGCGGAAGAAGCGTTCGCGCTCGATGCATCGCGCGTGATCCTCAACACCTGCACGCTCGACGCGCCGCAAGCGCTCCCGAACTATCTCGCGCGCGGGTTCACGATCGTGCGTGAAGATCAGTACCTCCTCGACGTGCCGGAGACGGCCGTGCAGCGCCAGAAGGAAATTCAGGGACTCTCGAAGCGAAGCTGACGCGTTACCGGCGCGTCCTTCCAGGTCCGCGCCCACCTCCTCGTCCACGTCCTCCACCGGGCTTCCCGCCGCGTCGTCCACCCGGGCGCTCGCCACCGCTCGGCTCCTCTCGGCGCGCTTCGCGCTCGCTGCGACCCGGACGCTGGCTGCGTGGCCGGTCGCGCAGGCCGCGCTTCGGTTCGCGGCCGCCGCCAGTTCGATCGCGTCGATCGCGCGACGCTGATCGTGCCGCCTCGCGCTGCTCGTCGCGCTTCCGGTTGAACCGCGCGATCTCCTCTTCTGTCCACGGCTGGTCGAGCTGCGTCTGGAGCTCGTCGAGCGTTTGCGCGCGCACGGACCCGCGCTGCCCGCGCGGCACGACGAATCGCACCGGGCGATCCAGCGCGGGCACTTCGGCCTCGGTCAGCGATCGCGCGATCTTCTCCGGCAGCCGCAGCCGCGCCACGCCGATCGACCGGCCATCCGCCTCCTCCACGTCGTAGTCGATCTCCACCTCGCGATCGCGTACGACGGTGCGCGTCGGCAGCGCATCGTAGCGCGCCCGCTCCGCGCGCGGAGAACGCGCTTCCAGCTCCGCCGACAGATCGAGATCGGCGCTCTTGAATTCCGTGAGCGAGTGGACGTTTCCGAGCTTGTTCACGTACAGCGCGGCGAGATCCGACTGGTTGAGCCGCGGCAGCGCACCACCCGAGCGCCGCCACGCCTCTCGCACGGCGTCGATGCGCGGCAGGTTGTCCCGCACCGAGAAGTGCCGTGCCTCGCCGCGCGCGAGCGCATCGGCCAGGACTCGGCGCGCTTCGTCCTCGCGCCCCGCCGGAAACTCGTCGATGACCTCAATCTCGCGATCGAGCTCGAACCCGAAGTACTCGACGCGACGCGTGAGCACGAGCGGCGCCTTGCGACGTTCGGCATCGTACGCGAACGTCGCCTCCTCGCCCGTCGCGAAGCGGCGCACGAGATCCATCGGCAGCTGCGTTCCCTCGATCGACGCGCGCGGCCGCCCGAACTTGTCGGCGAAGTAACGAAGCTCGCCGGCGATCGCGCCCCAGCTTCCGCAGACGCTCGTCTTGGAGACGCGGGCCTCCTCGCCCCACGACGTCTGCTCGTCCATCACGAGGTCGAACGGCATGTACTCGGCGAGCAGCAGCGCGAACTGGCGTCGCGTTCCCTCGTGCGCCAGCGGCATCTGCGTCGGCAACCGCATGCTCAGCCCGCGATACACGCTCGCCATCCCGAGCGCCGCATCCTCGATCGACTTCACCAGCACACCACGCCGTTCGGCCCACTCGGTGATCTCCTCCTCGTGGAAGAGATGCCGCTCCAGGCCGTACACCTCTCCCACATAGCCCGCTACCCGGTACGCCTCGGCGTAGAGGTTGTAAGCGGTGAGATGGTCGCTTCCGGGCACGATCAGCCCCTCGAGATCGCGCTCGTCGCGCGTCATCCGGTGCAGTGACTCCACCCCGCTCATCACGGCGAGATAGGGCACCATCGCGTCGTCGGCGTTCACGAGGAGCTCGGCCCACTCGCGCTCGACGGGCATCGCCTCCACAGCGCGGCCGTAGCGCGTCAGCCTACCATCTTCGATGATGCCGCGCGACTCGAGGAACTGCAGCGCGCGACGATACGCCACGCGGTCGAGCGGCACGGGCAGCGCGAGATCCGACGCGTCCACGCCGAGATCGGCGCAGGTGATGGCGACACGCTCGGAATCGCCGGCGAGCTGGAACTCCGGCTCCGTCGGCTTGAGCGAGAAGAAGTCGATGTCGCGGTCGCTGAGGATGAACACCCGTCCACCGGCGACGCGCCCGTGCACGCGTCCTGCCATCTGCAGGATCTCGTTCGCGCCGAGATGCAGCTTGGTGAGCACGTTCTTCCCGCGCTCCACGATCGACGTGAAGCGCACGTCGTCGATCACGACGGTGTCGAGCCCGTGGACGTTGAGCGCGCTCTGGCCCGCCGCCGTCATCGCGAGGAAATAGGGCTTCTGCTCTGCTCCCTCGAGGAACGGGCGCAGCTTGCGGATCGGTTCACCGCCGTGGTAGAACGCGGTGTTGATGCGCGGCGCGCGCTCCTCCACGTACCCGGCGGCCTGCTCCACTCCCTTGCGTGTCGGCACGAACAGCGCGACGCCGCGCTTCTGCTTGTACACGCCCTGCAGGAAGCGATCGTCGAGGAACTCGGTCGGTTCCTTGTTCACCACCTCGACCTTCGCCGCCTTCTGCGGATCGAAGGCGTACACCTCGAGCACGTCCGCGCTGTTGAGGTAGCGACGGTAGAACGTCGGATCCACCGTAGCCGACAGCCAGATGAAGCGGCAGCCGACGCGCTTCCCCAGCGCGAGGCAGAGCTCCAGCTCGGCCGACGTCTGGTGGATCTCGTCGATGATGAGGGTGTCCTGCGGCAGGATGTCGCCATCCTGGAACCAGCGGCGCGCGATGCCCGTCGTCACGATGACGATGTTCCAGCTCGGCGTCTCCGGCGTCGCCTCTCGCTCGCGGTTGATCACGCCGACGCGGAGGTCCGTGGTGCCGAGCAGCTCTTCGGCGATCGGCCGGATCGCCAGCGTCTTCCCCGAGCCCGTACCGGCGACGATGCCGAATCCGCGCCGCGCGCGCGCCAGCTCGCGCACGCGCGCGCCGAAGTGCCGCTCGAGATACGTCTCGATGTGCAGGCCCACCGCGAGCTCGATCGTCTCGCACGCGGCGCGCGTCGGTGCGATCACGATCACGCGCCCCGTGGGCGGCTCCGCCCCGACGAATGCCGCGTGGTCGGGAGGGAGATACTGGTCTCTTACGTCGCGCATGCGCGCCCGCTGGGCGAGAAACGTGCGCGGCGCGCGCGTCGGCTAGGGCTTCTTGCTGCTGTCGATGAACTTCCGGATGAGCGGCAGCTCACGCTTGCCCTTGTCCCCCCCGTCCTTGTAGTCGTCACCGAAGATCACCCTGCCGTTGGACGGGCGGTTCTTGACGGCCGTTGGGCAGTCCGTGGGCGCCGGCTGCTGCTTGGGCGGCACCTTGTCCAGCCAGATGCGGCACATGCCCTTCGGGGGCCGGTATTCCTTGGGAACGTCGTCCCCGCCCTTCTGCGCGTGCGCCGTTCCAGCCAGACCGGCCGAGCAGACGAGAGTGAGGATGGCGATTCGAAGCTTCATCAGATTCTCCAGTGCCACGCGGACATCGCGCGACACCGCTGAGAAAGGCAGGCACGGTGCCAGATCGCGAGTAGCCGATCCACGACGTCCAACTGCCGTAGGGAGTAACGGTTAGCACCGCCGAGCTCGATCGAGTGTCGTCCGGCCGTCGGTCGGAGTGTCCTTGCCTACGGACAGCTCCCGTCCTCCGTTCACGAGCGCGCTCGGCGGTGCTCCTCCATGTACCCTCAGTCGCCGAAGCTGATCCCCGTGGCTCTGGCCGTCTGGACGACGTCGTGCGTCGGGTCCACCCGCTTGACCTCGCCAAGGACCTCCTCGATCGGGATCGTCACGATGTGCGGCGACTGGAGCGCCACCATCTGACCCCACTTCTCGTCGGCGATCGCCCGCACTGCTGCCCCGCCGAACCGGGTCGCCAGGAGGCGGTCGTAGCCTGTGGGCATACCGCCGCGCTGAAGGTGGCCCAGCACCAGTGACCGCGTCTCCTTGCCGGTGATCGTCTGGATCTCGCGAGCGAGCGCGTCGGCCACGCCGCCGATGCGGCGCGCCTGACCCGGCATCGATTCGCCGAGCGTGTGCGACGCCCCGCCGCGCGGGAACGCGCCCTCGGCGACGATGACGATCGAGAACAGCCGGCCTGCCGCGTCGCGTGCCCGGATCTTCTCGCACACCTTCCCGATGTCGTACGGGATCTCCGGGATGAGGATCACGTCCGCGGTGCCGGCGACGCCGGCGTGCAACGCGATGAATCCCGCGTCGCGCCCCATCACCTCCATCACCATCACGCGATCATGACTTTCCGCGGTAGTATGCAACCGATCGATCGCCTCCAGCGCCGTGTTGACCGCGGTGTCGAAGCCGAACGTCGTCACCGTGCCGCTCACGTCGTTGTCGATCGTCTTCGGCACGC
>Ga0070668_100003502_pt1 | contig 11572 bp, 10 predicted proteins | sample KBSS43metaG_FD_64661 | JGI IMG/M metagenome (GOLD analysis project Ga0070668, IMG submission 64661) | Switchgrass rhizosphere microbial communities from Kellogg Biological Station, Michigan, USA - KBS S4-3 metaG | ecosystem: Host-associated > Plants > Roots > Rhizosphere > Soil ... | reverse complement strand
GAGGTCGGCGCCGAACCGGTGGACCTGCCCACGAAGCTGCCCGAGATGGCGCAGGAGTGGCGCGAGCTGCTCCGCTCGGAGGGCCGCAACCTGCGGACGCGGGTGGCCGACGGGCTGATGGCGCGGGCCACGCCCGGCCGGCTCCGCGAGGTCATCGGGGTGCTGCTGGACAACGCGCTGCGCCACGGCTCGGGCACGGTCAACCTGGTCGCCCGCCGCGGCGACGCCGAAGGCACGGTGGTGATCGAGGTCAGCGACACCGGTTCGGGAGTGCCCGACGAGCTCGCCCCGCACATCTTCGAACGCGGCTTCTCCGGCGGCGGCTCCACCGGCGTCGGGCTGGCGCTGGCCCGGGCACTGGTCGAGGCCGACGGCGGCCGGCTGGAGCTGTCGAACCGCCGTCCGGCCGTGTTCAGCCTCTTCCTCAAGGTGCCGCGGCCCAGCGACGTGCCCGAAGTGCGCTGGCCCGCCGAACGAGTGCCCCGCTGACCGGTCAGATCAACCCTTCACGCAGGGCGTACGCGACCGCGTGCGACCGGTTGCGCAGCTGGAACCGGTTGGTCACGTCGTGCAGGATGCTCTTCACCGTGCGCTGCGAGTAGCACAGCTGATCGGCGATCTCCTGCGTCGAAAGCCCCGAAGCGACCAGCCGGAGCACTTCGGTCTCCCGGTTGCTCATGCCGCCCAGGCGCAGTCCGCGCGGCTCGAGCACCTGACGCTGCAGGCGGGAAACCCGGTTCAGCAGCCGGCCCAGCAGGTCGGGCGGCAGCGCGCCCTCCCCGGCCGCGGCGGCCTTGATCAGCCGGACGAGCACCTCCGGCCCGGCGTCGGCGCGGCGGGCGACCGCGCAGACGCCGTGCTCGACGGCGTTGAGGATCTCGTTGTCGTCGACCTCGCCCGCGACCAGCACGATGCGGGTGAAGCCCTGGTGGTGCAGCGCGGACAGCAGCTGGGTCATCGTCTCGTCGAGCCGGTCGGTGACCAGCAGCGCGACCGTGGCCGCGTCGGCGGGCTCCCCCTCCACCACCCGGACTTCGTCGCGCGAACGCAGCGCCATGCAGACGCCGTTGTGCAGGATCGGATCGGTGGCGCGGACCACCACCGGCGTCCGGTCGGATTCGAACATCGTCACCCATTCCCCTCGAACGGTGCAGGCTGCCAGCCTGCCCGCCGGGGTGTCCCGGGCACATGGGACCGGCGTCCCGATGTTGCCCGGCCGCTCGCCCGCCCGCCCGTCAGGACCGGCCGAGGCCCGCGTCCCTGGCCCGGACGATCGCTTCGGCGCGGTCGGCGACGTGGAGCTTGGCGAAGACGTTCGAGATGTGGTTGCGCACGGTCTTGGGGCTCAGGCACAGCCTGTTCGCGATGACGCCGTTGCTGTGCCCGGCCGCGATCAGGGAGAGGACCTCGCGCTCGCGTCCGGTGAGCTCGGGGAACACCGGCTCGCTGGCCGGCGACGGCTGGTTGAAGAAGCCGAGCACGCGGTTCGCGATGTCCGGGCCGAAGATCGCCTCGCGCCGGGCGACCGCCTGGACGGCCCGGATGATCTCGTCCGGCTCGGCGTCCTTGAGCAGGTAGCCACGGGCACCGGCGCGCATCGCCGCGAAGACCGACTCGCTTTCGTCGGCCATCGTCAGCATCAGCACGCCGGTGCCCGGGCTCGCCGTCACGATGTGCCGGGTCGCCTGGATCCCGGACAGGTCGGGCAGGTGCAGGTCCATGACCACGACGTCCGGGCGCAACGCCGCCGCGGCCTCGACGGCGTCCGCGCCGCCGGCCGCCTCGCCCACGACCTCGATGCCGGGTTCGGCCGCCAGCAGCGTGCACACGCCGAACCGGAAGAGCGGGTGGTCGTCCACGACCAGGACGCGCAGACTCATCCCGTCTCCTCCCCGCCGTCACCCCCCGTAATGGTAGGCGAACGCGGCCGCGTTCTCACGTGCCCAGTTCGCGAACGTCAGCGGCGGCCTGCCGAGCAGCCGTTCGACGGTGTCGAAGACGACGTGCTCGTGCCCGGCGGACTCGCGCTTGAGAGCGAAGAGACCGTCGATGGCCTTGGCGGGCCAGCCGTACATCCGGATCATGCGATCGCGGGCCGCGGCTTCGGGCTCTTCGACGTACTTCAGCGGACGGCCGAGCGCTTCGGACAGGATCGCGACCTGCTGTCCGGTGGTGAGTGCTTCACCGCCGGTGAGTTCGTACGTCGCGCCTTCGTGGCCGGACGTCGTGAGGGCGAGCGCCGCGACCGCGGCGATGTCCCGAACGTGGACCAGCGCGGACGCCGGGTCGGTTTCGGGCGCGTACACGGTGTTTTCTTCGCGGACCGAACCGAGCCACGCGAACCGGTTGTCCATGAACGCGCCGGGCCGCAGGATCGTCCAGGCCGGACCGGCTTCGCGGATCGCCTGCTCGGCTTCGGCGTGGGCGCGGGTGATCCGGTCTTTCTGTCCGAAGTGGACACCGGTGGTGGACAGCTTGACGAGCTGGGTGGCGCCGGCCAGGGCGGCGGCCTGCGCGACCGCCTGTTCCTGGTCGGCGCGGTGGCCCTGGGTCAGCACGAACACGCGGTCCGAGCCGTCGAGCAGCGCGGGGAGGTCCGCGGTGTCGAGGTCGCCCTGGACGGCTTCGGCGCGCGGATCGATCCGGGCCTTCGCCGGGTCACGGGTCAGGGCGCGGACGGCGGCGCCGGCATCGAGCAGGGCGGGGACGAGGGCGCGGCCGACCTTGCCGGTGGCGCCGATGACGAAGATCATCGTGGTTCTCCTGGTTTCAGTGGTGGTTGCGGAGCGGCACGTGCGGGAGCGCGAACGCCGTGACGAGGGCGAGCGCGAGCACGGGCAGCAGGGCGAGGAACACGCCGTGGGCGCCGGCGTTGTAGGCGAAGCCGAGCGCGACCGGGCCGAGTGCCGAGCCGAGCGCGCGGGCGAGGTTGACGCCGGCGGCGACGACGCCGCGGTCCGCGGGTGGCGCGGTGTTCTGCGTGGCCATGGCGAGGACCTGCAGGTTCAGCCCGGCCGCGAGCCCGAAGACGACGAGGCAGCCGAGGACGAGGGGCAACTCGTCGAACGTGGTCAGGCCGAGCACCGCGAGCAGGCCGAGCGCCATGCTCAGCCGCGGTGCCCAGCGGTAGGCGCCGGTGCGGGTGATGATCTTGCTCGCGACGGCGGAGGAGACCGCGACGGCGATCGTCATCGGCACCAGCCGCAGCCCGCCTTCCGCCGGGCCGGCGTCGGCCTGCAGGAAGACCGCGATGTAGTTGACCGAGCCGAGGAAGGCGAACCCGGCGAGCACGCTGAGCACGGTCGACACGGCGAACGTCCGGTCGCGGAACAGGCGCGGCGGCAGCACCGGCGCGGTGGCCCTGCGCTCGACCAGGACGAAGGCGACGGCCGCGGCCGCGCCGAGACCGATCGACCACGGCGTGAGCAGGGTGAACCCGGTGATCGCCACCCCGAGCAGCGCCACGCCGGCGAAGTCGAAGGGCGCTTCGCGTCGGCGTTTCGGCAGGTCGAGGTGCTTGAGCAGGACGATGGCGACCAGGCCGAGCGGCAGGTTGACCAGGAAGATCGACCGCCACCCGGCGAGGCCGGTCAGGAGGCCGCCGACGACCGGGCCGGCGAGCGACGCGACGGCGAAGCAGATCGAGAACCACCCGAAGTACTTCGCGCCTTCGCGAGGCGTGAACATTTCGCCGAGCGAAGCCCCGACGGAGACGAAGAGGCCACCGGAGCCGGCGCCCTGCAGTACCCGCCCGGCGACGAGCAACGCGGCCGTCGGCGCGAGGCCGCAGGCGAGCGAACCGAGCAGGAAGAGGGCGAGCGCGCCCAGGAGCACGCGTTTGCGGCCGAAGACGTCACCGAGCTTGCCGTAGAGCGGCGCGGTGACGCTCCCGGCGAGCAGGTAGGCGGTGGTGACCCAGGCGTAGGCCCCGGTTCCGCCGAATTCGGTGGCGATCCGCGGGAGCGCGGTGGCGACGACCTGGGCGTCGAGCATCGCGAGGAAGACGGAAAGGAAAAGGCCGATCAAGGCCGTTTTGGCGCGCGAAGGCGCAATTGTGGTCAAGGAAAGTCCTCGTGAAGAAGGGACGAGAGATGCGGACGCGCGTGAACACGCGTCCCGTCGAGTCGGGAAAAGGCTCCATCGTCATCCGCGGACGGATGCGACCTCTTCGCGCTCGGAAACCACCTCGAATCGTCCCGCTCGCCCGGCCGAACCCGGACGGCGTCCTCACGTGGGAACACTCATGAAGGAACACTGACGAAGATGACTGTAGACAACTACATGTCAGAAGACAAGCAATTTCCGGGGGTCGCGCTCAGTGCAGGGGGGTGACCTGGTCGTTGTCCCGGCGCCGCTCGCCCAGCTCGTCCGGGAAGACCCACTTCTTGAAGCCCCAGAAGCGGAAGAACATCGCCAGCAGCATGCCGATGATCGACCCGCTCGCGAAGTCCGCGACCTCCTGCACCAGCCGTGTCACGTGCGGGACTTCCAGGTCCAGCACGTATCGCGAGACGTACAGCGGGATCAGGTTCACCACGACCGCGATCCCGCTGATCACGAAGAACAGCGCCGCCTCGTGGTGGCGTTCGCGGCCGCCGCGGGTGCGGAACGACCACTCGCGGTTGAGGATGTAGGACACGATCGTCGCGACGATGATCGCGATGGCCTTGGCGGTGGTCGGCTTCGACTCCAGCACCGAGAGCTTGAGCAGGTACCAGACCCCGTTGTCGACCAGGAACGTGGTGCCGCCCACGATCCCGAACTTCAGCAGCTCCCGGTGCTTGATCAGCACCGAACGCAGTGGTTCCGGCGTGCGCTTGAGCACGGTTTCCACAACGGTCACACTTGGCAGTCTAGGGACACATCGCGTTGACCTGTGGCTCAGGCGGCTTTCCGGTCCTGAATGTCCGGATCATCCGCGAGCTGGACCACCCGTGCGTCCTCGTCCGGGAAGACCCACCTCTTGAACGCCCACCAGCGGAACGCCGTGCCCAGCAGCGTGCCGATCACGATGCCGCTGACGAAGTCGGCCACCTCGACGCCGAACGGCGTCAGCCGCGGCGCCTGCAGGTCCAGCACGTAGCGCGAGAACCACTGCGGCAGTGCGTTCAGGCCCAGCGCGATGCCGCTGATCAGAAAGAACAACGCGGCTTCGTGCGCCCGCTCCCGGCCGCCGCGGGTGCGGAACGACCATTCGCGGTTGGCGACGTAGGAAAAGATCGTCGCGACCAGGACGCCGACGATCAGCGCCGTCACCGGGTGGGTCCGCAGCACGGTGAACTTCAGGCCGTAGTTGACGGACATCGTGATCACGAAGCTGATCCCGCCGACGACGGCGAAGCGGAGGAGCTCGCGATGCTTTTCCAGCAGCTCGCGCACCGCGCGGACGCTACCCGGTCAGCCAGCCGAAAGCCTTTTCGGGGGTGACGGTCGGCGGTTTGTCGCCCGGTTTTCCGGTCGGGTGCGGTGGCGCGCTGGTCGTCGTCGACGACACCGGTGGCTCGGTCGTCGGCTCGGTCTTCGTCGTCGTCGCCGGCGGCGTGGTCGACGGCTTCGGGGACGTCGGCTTCGAGGGCTTCGTCGGTGTGGTCGACGACGGCGTCTGCGTCGGCAGCGGGTCCTTGCCGCACCAACGGTGCCAGCAGCCGAAGTCCACGGTCACCGGCGGCGCCGACGCCTTGCCGAGCTGCGCGGTGATCGTCACGCGCCCGTCGTCGGGCCTGCCCTTCAGCCGCACCCACAGGTTGACGTGCTGGCCGGGGGCCAGTGCGCTCTTCGTCGTGCAGGTCGCGCCGTCGCCGGAGGGCGCGCAGGGGAAGCCGCGCAGGCTCCACCACTGCCACAGCGGCTGGTCGAAGGTGACCGTAACCGGCTTGGTCGTCTCGCCGGTGTTGCGGACCCGCACGTAGACCAGCGGGTTGCGGGTCCACGGGAACGCCGAGAGCCCGTCGCCCTGCGCCTCCAGTACCACCGCGTCCGGCGGCTGTTTCACGGTGACCTTGACGTTCACCGTGACGTTGATCTGCACGCCGGCGGTGACCGAACCGGTGACCGTGCCGCCTTCGGCGTCTTCGTCGGCCCGGAGGCGGAAGTTCAGCGTGGCGCTCTGGCCGGGCTGCAGGCCGGCGCCGGTCCGGCACGTCACGGTGCCGTCGCCGCCCGGGCAGTTCACCGAAATCGGCGCGTCGGCCTGGGCGAACGCCATCGGTGCGCCGCCACCGGCCGCGTCGACCGCGTGCACGCCCGGCGGCAGCTTCAGCGCGACGGCCACCGGCTCGGACACGCTGCCGCCGTCGTTGCGGACGGTGATCGGCAGGTTCGTCGCGGCGCCGGGGCTGAGCTCGACGCCGCCCGGCGGGGCCGTCGCGGACATCGACGCCGGCGCCGGTGCGGGCGGGGCAGGCGCGGGCGGCGGTGCCGGGGCAGGCGGCTCGACCGGCGCCGGGGCGGGTTCGACCGGCGGAGCCGCGGGCGGCGGAGGGACGGGGACGACGGGTGCGGGCGGAGGGACAGGGACGACGGGCGGCGGGGCCGGCGGCTGGACCGGTTGGACGGCCGGCGGCGGCACCTGGGCCGCGACCGGGATGTCCTGCGCCCCGCCACCGGCGGTGAGGGCGATGACGACGGCCGCGACGACCGCCGTGCCCGAAGCCGCGACCCCGGCGAACTGGCGGGGGCCCGCGGCGGCGGCGCCCGCGGCCGCACCGGCCTTGCCCCCGGCGGCCGCGGCACCGGCGGCGGCCGCACCGGCAGCCGCCGCGGTGGCCGCGCTCGCCTTCGCGGCGCCGATGGTGGCGAGGTAGCCCAGGGCCGCGCCGCCCAGGACGATCGGGGCGATGATCGCGCGCAGCCCGCCGTTGACGTCGGCGAGCTCCGCGGCCAGCGCCCGGCAGCCCTCGCACTCGTCGAGGTGGTTCTCGACCTGGGCGCGTTCGCGCTTGGACAGTCCGTCACGGGTCCAGGCGCCGAGCCGCTCGGCGCACGCGCGGCAGCGTTCCTCGGCGTTCTCCTGCAGGTGGACCTGCAGGTACGCCTGGCGCAGCCCTTCGCGGGCGCGGTAGGCGAGCGCGGAGACGCCGTTCGCGGTCAGCCCGAGCAGCGGCGCGACCTCGGCCGGGCTCTGCTGCTCGATCTCGGTGTGCCAGAGCACCGCCTGCCAGCGTTCGGGCAGCCGCGCGAACGCCTTCGCGGCCATCGTCCGCTCGAGCCCGGCGACGGCGGTGTCGGAGAACGGCACGGTCAGCGCCTCGGCCGCGGCGCCGCCGACGTCGGCCATGTCTTCGTTGAGGTCGACCCGGCGTTCCTTGCGGGTACGGTCGTAGGCGGTGTGACGCAGCGCAGTCAGGAGGTAGGCCCGAAAGGCTGTGTCCGGTCCCTTGCCGCCACGCAGCGTGTCCAGCACCTTGGCGAACGCCTCGGACACCAGATCGTCGGCCTCGGAGCTGGAGCGGGCCAGCTGACGGGCGAGATTGTGCGCCGCTCCGGTGTGGCGTTCGTAGAGCGTCCCGTACGAAGCGATCTTCCCGGCGCGGACCTCGGCGATCAGCTCGGCGTCACTCTTTCCGCTGAGATCGGCGGGAATGGTGGACACGGCACTCCTCGGTCGGCTAAGGCCAGGACCTGCCATTACAGGCGGTCCGGGACGCGAGACCAGTGTGACTGACCCGCCCCCGGCGGTCACGTCGTGGTCACCCTGTTGACTCCGACGGCGGAGCAAAATCACCCGGCCTCGACGGCGGCGCCGGAAAAGCTCCGCAACAAACTCGCCAGTACGCGTCACGGCGTCCACCGGGACACGTCTTCACCGTGAAGTGCCAGACAAGATCGTCACAGACCGGACGAAAGGGGCGGGTGGCCAGTGGATGTTCCGGCTACCGGTATGTGCTCCGGCTCCGGTGACGTTCCGCGCCCGGCCCAGGCGGAGCGTGACCGCTCCCTGCGCGCGCTGCGGGCCCGCTGGCGCACGGCCAGCATGGCCGCCGGCTGGCGCTTCCCGAGCGACTGGGCCCTCCCCGAAGTCGACGCCGTCTGCGCGGCGGTGATGGCCAAGGGCCGCGTCGAGGCGGCCGAAACCGCGCTGGCCGGGCTGGCCAGGGCGCGGGCGGCGGCGGGCGCGGGGCTCGCGGAAACCCTCGCCGACCTCGCCGCGCTGCACGCGGTCCTCGACCACGGCGACGACGGGTTCGTCTCGCCGGACGTCGACGCCACGCCGGCGCGGCTGCTCCGGACCACCGCGCTGGCCTGGGCCGACGTCGCCATCGACCAGCTCGTCCACACCGAGGTCACCGATCCGCTGACCGGCCTGCCCTCGGCCGCCTACCTGCGCACCCGGCTCGTGGAGGTCTACCGTGCCGCCGTCGCGCGGGAGCGGCCCGCCGCGGAGGACCACGTGCTGCTGGTCGTCTCGCTCGACCTCAGCGCCGTCGCCGGGTTCCCCCGGCTGACCGGGATGATCCTGGTCGCGGACGCGATGCGGGCGGTCTTCGACAGCGGGCAGAGCGTCGCTCTGCTCGGGCCGTCCGTCGTCGCCGCCCTGGTCCCGAAGGACGAGACGGTCGCTTCGCACGGCGTCGCGCTGCGAAGGGCGTTGCACGAGCGGCTGTCGGTCGACGCCGAGCTCGCGGACGCCGGCCGCCCCCGCGTCTCGGCCGTGCGACTGCCCGCCACCCATGAACTGGCCTGCGACCTGCTGGCGCATCTGGGACGGGCCTGAACGCGGGAAAAGCCCGGTTCCGCCGGACCCTTCCTGACCTGGACCCGACCGGCCATGATTTCCTGGTGCGGTGACCCGGACCGTATCCACCGACGTCGACGGCGAAGTCGCGGCCAGATCCCAGCACCGCCTGGCCCTGCGAAAATCACTCGCCCGCCTGTCCGTCCGCCCGCGGTCGATCCTGATCCTTTCGGTGATCCCGCTGGTCGCGATCGGGTACGGCATCTACGGCTGGCAGCACGACTGGGTGCTCGGCGTGGACAGCGCGGTCTACCGCGCCGGCGCGCTCACCCTGCTGCACGGCGACTCGCTCTACGACGCCAACACCCTCGCCTCCGAGCCGTGGTGGGCGCTGCTGCCCTTCACCTACCCACCGACGGCGGCGCTGTTCTTCGTGCCGCTCGCCGCGTTCCCGACACAGATTTCCTGGGGCCTGATCACCGGCGTCTCGCTGGCGGCGATGGCGCTCTCGATCCGGATCGCGATCGGCGCGCTGCCCCGCCCGGCCGCCGACGGGCCGCGCTGGTGGGCCTCGCCCGCCCGTTCGACCATCGTGTTCTTCCTGGTCTTCCTCGGCCTCGAGCCGGTGTGGCGGACGATCTTCCTCGGCCAGATCAACCTGATCCTGATGGCCATGATCCTGCTGGACATGCTGGTCATCGGCACGCGGGGGAGCCGCTGGGGCGGCGTGCTGGTCGGCGTCGCGGCGGCGATCAAGCTGACGCCGCTGGTGTTCCTCGGGCACCTGTTCATCACCGGCCGCCGGATGGACGCGCTGCGCGGCCTCGCGACGTTCGTGGTGCTGCAGGGGCTGATGTTCCTGATCAACGCGCACGACGCGGCCAAGTACTGGACCGTCACGCTGCCGGACACCGGCCGGATCGGGCCGGTGCACTGGGCGGGCAACCAGTCGCTGAACGCGCTGATGAACCGGGCCACCGACCTCGCGCCGTGGGCGTCGAAGGCGGCGATGGGCATCGGCTTCCTGCTCGCGATCCCGGCGCTGTGGCTGCTGATGCGCTTCCACCGCAAGGGCCAGGCGCTCGCCGCGCTGCTCGTCACCGCGTTCTGGACGCTGCTGATCTCGCCGATCTCGTGGACCCACCACTGGGTGTGGGTCATCCCGCTGATCGTGCTGCTGGTCTCCCGGCTGCCGAAGACCACGCCGAAGACGGCGTGGAAGCGCTGGGCCGGGACGATCCTGGTGGCGTTCGTGTTCGTCAGCTGCGTGCTGCTGATCCTGCCGAACGGGCGCAACGTCGAGCTGCACTGGAAGGTGTGGCAGAACGTCCTGGGCGACGCCTACATCCTGATGCCCGTCGTCCTGGCCTTTGCGCTCATCCTGCGCTGGGGGCTGTTGCGGCGAGCGCGGAAGAAGGCCGCTGCGGACGAACATGTCGACGTCGCGACCGGCGTCTGAGGCGCGCACCGGCCGCTTTCTCGCCGGGGGTCTCGCGCTTCTCGTCCTGGCTTTCGGTGTGGTCGGCTGGCTGGCCGGGTGGCACCTGGGCGCGGACAGCGCCGTGTACCGCGCGGGTGCTTGGACACTGTTGCACGGCGACCCGCTCTACACGCGGGACGTGCTGACCGCGCTGCCGGACTGGGTGCGGCTGCCGTTCACCTACACCCCGGCCGCCGCGCCGCTGTTCCTGCCGCTGGCTCTGGTGCCATCCGGCCTGGTCTGGGGCGTGATCGCGTTTTTGTCGGTGGTCGCCCTTATGGTCGTGATCACGGTGGTTTCGTCGTCGCCGGGGCGTGCGCCGCTTCTGGGAAGAAGCTGGTGGGCGCTGCCGGCGGGAACGGCCATCGCTCTGGCGCTGGAACCGGTGTGGAAGACGCTGTTCCTGGGCCAGATCAACTTGATACTGATGGCGTTCGTGGTGCTGGACGTCCTGGTGCTCTCCGCCAGGGGGTCGCGCTGGGCGGGTGTGCTGATCGGCGTGGCGGCGGCGATCAAGCTGACCCCGCTGATCTTCGTGCCGCACCTGTTCTTCACGGGCCGGTGGAAGGACGGGCTGCGGGCCCTGGGCACGTTCGTGGCGCTCGAAGCGGTGATGTTCGCGGTCATCCCGGTCGACGCGGCGCGGTTCTGGCGGGATTCGGCGACCGACCCGAGCCGGGTCGGGTCGGTGCACTGGATCTTCAACCAGTCGCTCAACGGCCTGGTCAACCGGGCTTCGCACCTCGCGCCCTGGTCGCTGGCGGTGGCGGTCGGGGTGGCGGCGGTGCTCGCCGTGCCCGCGGTGTGGCTGGTCGTGCGGCTGCACCGGCGCGGCGAGGAGGCGGCCGCGCTGCTGGTCACGGCGTTCTACGGGCTGCTGCTGTCGCCGGTGTCGTGGTCGCACCACTGGGTCTGGTGCGTGCCCTTGATCACGCTCCTGCTGGTGAAGGCCCGCTGGTGGGCCGCGGCGGCGGTCGCGCTGCTGTTCGTTTCGCAGATCGTGATGCTGGTGCCCAACGGCGGCGGCACGGAGTTCGGCTGGGGCCTGGGCTGGTCGGTCCTCGGCAACGTCTACGTGCTCGCGGCGGCGGCCGGGATCCTCGGACTCTCGGCGCGTGAGCTACGTCTGGTCCGGCAGTCACCGCAGGTCGTCACGGTTTAGTCTGTTCACGCTATGGACAAACACACAGGTCTGCCCGTCGTGGGCATGGTGGGCGGCGGCCAGCTCGCCCGGATGACCCACCAGGCGGCGATCTCCCTCGGTCAGTCCCTGCGCGTCCTCGCCGCGGGCGAGAACGAGGCGGCGGGGCTCGTCGCGGGCGACGTCGTGCTGGGGCACCACACCGACCTCGAGGCGCTGCGCGCGTTCGCGTCGTCGGTCGACGTGCTCACGTTCGACCACGAGCACGTGCCGGGTG
>Ga0070668_100003495_pt1 | contig 11585 bp, 3 predicted proteins | sample KBSS43metaG_FD_64661 | JGI IMG/M metagenome (GOLD analysis project Ga0070668, IMG submission 64661) | Switchgrass rhizosphere microbial communities from Kellogg Biological Station, Michigan, USA - KBS S4-3 metaG | ecosystem: Host-associated > Plants > Roots > Rhizosphere > Soil ... | reverse complement strand
AGCTTGTTGCGCTTGTCGAGCGACAGTCGTCCTTCACTCATCTCGCGATTGAGCGGGATCTTGATGTTCACTTCATTATCCGAGCAATCGACCCCGGCCGAATTGTCGATGAAGTCGGTGTTGATCCGGCCGCCCTCCTCGGCAAACTCGATGCGTCCGGCCTGGGTGATCGCAAGGTTGGCGCCTTCACCGATGACCTTGGCGCGGACTTCGTTCGCATCGACGCGCAGCACGTCGTTGGACGGATCGCCGACATCGGACTGACTTTGCGTCGACGCCTTGATGTAGGTCCCGATGCCGCCGAACCAAATAAGGTCGACCGGGCCTTTGAGGATCGCGTTGATCAGGCCCGTGGGGTCGATCGACTTGGTCTCGATGCCGAGCGCCGCGCGTGCTTCGGCGCTGAGGTCGATCGATTTTTGCGTGCGCGGATAAATGCCGCCGCCCTTCGACAGCAATTTGCGGTTGTAATCGTCCCAGCTCGAGCGCGGCAGCGCGAACATGCGCGCGCGCTCCTTCCAGCTCGACGCCGGGTCGGGACTGGGATCGATGAAGATGTGCCGATGATCGAACGCCGCGACGAGCTTGATCGTCTTCGACAGCAGCATGCCGTTGCCGAACACATCGCCCGACATGTCGCCACAGCCGGCGACGGTGATCGGGTCCTTCTGGACGTCGATGCCCATCTCGAGGAAGTGGCGCTGGACCGAGATCCACGCGCCCTTCGCGGTGATCGCCATCGCCTTATGGTCGTAGCCGTTCGATCCGCCGCTGGCGAAAGCATCGCCGAGCCAGAAGTTGCGCTCGAGCGCAATGGCGTTGGCGATGTCGGAGAAGGTCGCGGTGCCTTTGTCGGCGGCAACCACGAAATAGGGGTCATCGCCGTCGTGGATCACGACATCGGCCGGGTGCGCGACCTTGTCGTTGACGAGGTTGTCGGTAACCGACAGCAGCGACCGGATGAAAATGCGATAGCTTTCGGTGCCCTCGGCCAGCCAGGCGTCGCGGTTGGCCGCGGGCGGCAGGTGCTTGGGATAGAACCCGCCTTTCGCCCCGGTCGGGACGATCACCGCATTCTTGACTAGCTGCGCCTTCATCAGGCCGAGGATTTCGGTGCGGAAATCATCGCGGCGGTCGGACCAGCGGAGGCCGCCGCGCGCAACCGGGCCGCCGCGCAGGTGGATGCCTTCGACGCGCGGGCTGTAGACCCAGATCTCGCGCCACGGGACCGGGGCCGGCAACCCGGGAACCAGCGACGAATTGAGCTTGAACGCGAGCGCCTCGCGCGCGGGCGGCGCGAAGGCGTTGGTGCGTAGGATCGCCTCGACCAGCGCGCGCAGTCGGCGCAGGATGCGATCGTCGTCGATGGAGCGGACTTGGCCGACTGCGCGGTCAAAATTCTTGCGCAGGCTTTCGACCTTGGCATCGCGCTTCTTGAGCGCCGGATCGTGGAGGGCCGCGAAGAGGTCGACCAGGGCGCGGGTCGCCCCCGGCGCTCGGCGCAACGCATCGACGACCGTCACCAGGCCAAAGCTGCTGCCGGTCTGGCGCAGGTAGCGGAACCAGGCCCGGAGCCAGATCACCGCCATGGTTTCCAATCCGGCGTAGAGCACGAGCTGGTTGAATTCGTCATCCTCGGCCGCGCCGCGCAGGACCTTGGCGATCGCTCGCTCGATTTCGGTGCCGCGCTCGCGGATCGTGCGCATATCGCCTTCGCTGCCGATCTCGACCCGGAAATCGTGGATGTATCCAATGCCCCCGGCGAGCGCGCTCGGCATTTCCTCGAGCACCCGGAAGCCGAAATTCTCCAGCACGGGGACGACTTCGGACAATGGGATCAGGCCACCCGTCCGGTAAGTCTTCAACCGGATCTGGCCGGCCGGATCGCTGTCGATGCGCGCAATGCGAACGTCGCGGTCGGCATCGTCGCGGAGGCCGTTGAGCCGCACGATGTCCGCCGCCGCTTCGGCCGGGCTGGTGCGTGAGCGGTAGCTGTCGGAAAAAGCCGGCAAGTAAGTGAAAGCCAGGCGCGTGGCGCGGGGCGCTCCGGCCGCCGCGATCAGCTCTGCTTCGACCGCGGGAGACCAGCCACGCACCATCTCGACGACCGCCGCGTCCAGCGCGTCGGCATCGGGCAGGGGCGCGTCCTCGTCGATATATTGGGTGTAGCGGATGAGGGCGAGGTCGCCGTCGCCAAGCTCGACCGACCAGCTCGTGATCTCGCGCGCGACTTCGTTCTCCAGCAGGACCGCGATGGCCGTTCGCCGGGAGGTCGTCAGTTCCTCGCGCGGCAGCCAGACGAAGGTGAACAGCTGCCCTTTGAGGATGCTGCGCACCTGGACCAGGCCAGGACGCGGGCGGTCGGCGAGCGACATCGCCATCATCACCAGCGTGCGCATGGACTCATAGGTGATGGTGATCAGCAGGTCGCGGGGCAGCGATGCGACGGCATGGCGCAAGGCCTTGCCTGAGTGACCCTTGGGATCGAACCCGAAATCTTCGTCGAGCTGCACCAGCCGACGGCGGAGCACCGGCACTTCCTCCGGCGGAACGCGCAGCGCTTCGCTGGTCCACAGGCCGGCGTGGACGCCGATGCCCGCGACCTTGTTGTGATCGGTCAGCGGCGTCACGACAAGGTCGAGCGGCACCCGGCGATGTACCGTCGACTTGCGCTCGGCCTTGGCCATCAGCGGATTCTCGCCGCCGCCGTCGAGGTAGTTCATCGCATTGAGGCAACCGCCCTCGTCGGTCGGCGCGCCGGGGATGCTGAAGATGCCAAGGGCTTCTGTCGGCGCCTGATAGGGCCGCTCGACGTGGTAGCCGAGCAACGTCATCGCGCCGTCCGCGAACCATTCGAGCAAAGCGCGGCCTTCGGCATCGGGGATGTTCGACGCGTCGTCGCGCATCTTGCTCTGCAACGAGCGCCAATCGCGCACCGCGAGCCGGACGTCGTTGAGGACCCGGCGAAGATCTGCGGCGAGCTCCTGGCGGCCGCGGGCATCGGCGCGGTCGAGCTCGAGGTACATCATCGATTCACGGCGCGCCTTTTCGGTGCACTTGAGCTCGATGTCCTCAAGCAGGCCCTCGGCGTCGCGGCTGACGCAGACCACGGGGTGCAGCAAGCGATAGATGCCGAGTTGTCGCGCGGCGACCGCATTGGCGACGGAGTCGACCAGGAACGGCATGTCGTCGTTGACGATCCCGATTCGCATCCGCCGTCGGCCAGCTTCGCCGCCGGTGGATTCAATCGCCAGCGCCAACTCGCCCGGCTTCCGCTTGGCGGCGACCTGGGCAAGGAATTCGGCCGCGTCGCGCTCGGCGTCGCGCGTCAGCCCGTTCGTTTCACCGGGAAGCGCGTTTTGGGTAAGCGCCTTGCGAAGTTGGTCGACCAGCGGCTTGGCCAGGCGCACGTGGGCAGTCATTGGAAAGGCGGGCTCCGCGAGTAGGAGGGTACGCGGCGCGCCTATAGCGCCGCCCTCATGAGGCGGACAACCCCGCCTGCTACGCCGCCTTGCGAATAGCCTTCTCGATTAGCCCTTCGTCGTCGATGATCGCGATCGGCTCGTGGTGGCCGTCGGCACTGCGGCGCGTGACGATCACGGCGAATTCCTCGGCGGCGGAAAGATCGGCCAACGCGAACGATGGCGCCGTGCGCAGGATCGCGCGGGCCGTCTCGCCGCGAGTGTCGGGTTGCGGTTCGGGTCGGCGCGCCACGCGCTCCGCCGCGACCAGGCCCTTGAGGCCGCCCGCATGGTGCTCGATGAACTGTTGGAAGCCGCCGATCGAGATGCCCTGGCGCTCGGCATAGGATAGCGCCGCCGCAAACTCGGTCAGCCGTGCCTTGTCATAATCGATGCCGAAAACGAGCTTGGTGATCGGAGTCATCGGCGCCCGGGCCTGTGCCTTGACGCCTGATTCCTCGAGCAATTCGGCGTAATCGGCTGGGTCTTCCTTCGCGGCGACTGCGAAATCATAGGCCAGCGCAAGCGCACGATAGAGCGCGACGCGGCTGCGTCCGTCCGCCGTCTTGACCGCATCGGCCGTCTCACGCGCCGCCCACAGCCGGTCGGCGAGATTGGCGCCGGCGCCTAGTTCGACCGACGGAATCGGGCCGTCCTCCTCGATTTCCGGCGCATCGGCCAGCGGGCCGTCTTCCCACGTCAGGTGCGGCGCCGGCGGTAGCGACTGCTCGTCGGCGATGCCGAGCGGTGCAAACGGCTCGTCAGCGGTGACCGGCTCGACCGGGTCGGTCAGATCCAGCGGCGCCGGATCGTCGGCAAACGTCTCGGCCGCCGCGCTCGCGCTCTTCCAGTTGATGACGCCGTAGATGAAATCGATCGCCTCGCCGTCGGACGAGAAGGGCATCAGGATGCCGCGATAGCAGATATTCTCGCCGCGCTGATTCACATATTCGGCCTCGAAGCCGATCGGCGCACGGTTGGCGATGATCTGCAAATAATGGTCGGTCAGGCGCGACAGCAGCGACCGGCTGGGGACGTCGGCGATCGCGCGAACGTTCTCGTCGAGCCCGCATTCCTCGCGAATCGCCGCGCCGATGTACGGCACCGCCGGATTGTCGCGGCCGCAGGTGAAATCGAGCAGGACGCTGTGTTCGGCGAAGTCGTGGACATCGCCCGGCTCGAGATCCTCGATCGACGGGAAGTCACGGCCGCCGAGGAGGGCAACCCAATAATTATAGGCGCGCACGTGCATGCGCCGCTCGTCGCTGCCGATGGCCGCGGCGACCGCGTCGGCCGGCGCGGCGTCGCTCGCCGGCAGGTCGAAGTCGCTCGGATGCTCGCGATAACCGTCCATGTTGTGCGCGTCCCACTCCAGTTCGGTGGGAAAATGCACAGATCGCAGTTACCAAAATGTTAAGCATATTCGTTCAGTCACCGGCCGTCGGTGGACCTTGCCCATCGAGGCCGCCACTGTTAGGGGCGCGTCGCTTCACGGAGCCAAGCCGCTTTAGCTCAGCTGGTAGAGCACATCATTCGTAATGATGGGGTCAGGTGTTCGAGTCACCTAAGCGGCACCACCCTTTCTCTTGAATTTGCGGTGGCGCCGAACCGCGCTTCCTCGACGCGGGGATTACGGCGTAATTTCCTGCGGTTACGCGCATAGGGCCATTTTGGCACGCTAGGCTGAGAGCGTTTCGGCCGCTTCTATTGTCAAAGGTCTCGGCCTTTTTCTCTGTGGGCCGGTTTTGCTGCCACCAGTTGCAGATGGCGATCTAACGGGGATGCGATCCGGAAGGACGTTCAGCGGGCGCACTCGTCTTGTACCTCGACCCAAACTCGCCGCGTCCGCTTTCGACCCAAAGCTGTCACTCGCTTGAAGCCGCTTCGGCATGTCGTCATGATTGAACGGTGACGCGACGGTTCCTCATCGTCACCGCAGTGGTGGTGGCCTTTTGCCTCGCATGGCTGGGGTGGGATGGATGGTCTTATCTACAGCGCGGCTATTCACTCGGTGTGTCGATGGCAGGGCGATCGGCTTCAGTTTTCCACATCGACTTTCCGGCATGGCGAGCAGCTGTTCACATCCTTCTTTGGGTCGCCGCAATGTCCGCGGTGGTCATTTACATTGCAGGGAGTCGATGGGCATCAGCTGCTGCCTGGCTGGCCTTCGCCGCGACGTTGGTCGTCGGCATCTACGATGTCGCCCAATACGGAACTCTCGGCTCACCGACTTCTGTCTGGACCGTTTCATTACTGCTGCTTTTGGCGCTGCTCACGACGTTCGGTCGGCTCGCTACGGAGGCAGAGTCTTAAAGCAGCTTTCCACCCATTGCAGACATAGCTGCGTGTCAGCACACCCGCAGGTGAACGCTATCTGCTCCGTTTTCCCTAACGACTTGCGCTTGAGCAACGGCCCCGCGCAAGAGGCACTTCTTCGCCGCAACCGTGTATCGAATGGTCGCTATCGAGCCGAGCTTCTCTTCTAGATCCAAGCCCGTGCTAGCTGGGACCACACCCTTTGCAATGAGGTTCCCGGAGGTGGACGTAACCTCCAGCTCAACGGCAGCTCCGGTGTCGTTCTCGATTGTTGTTCTTATGGGTGCGCACGCGGCGGTCACCGCAACAATGCCGACTATGACCAGTGATCGTGGCATGGCCGGGGTGGTTGCACATGAAATGTCCGCTTTCCACCCATTCCGGTCATTAGCGCAGGAGCAAGTAGAGCAAGGCCCCGAGAGCGGCTAACGCAGCAGCGCAACCCCATGCCGGACCTGGCTTACTGTCGTTGCATTGACCAGTCTCGACGAAGCGCCTCACCTCTACCCGCTGTCCCCTCCCATAGTCCGCATCCTTCGCTCGAATGTCGGCATCAGACAGAAAGTGGAACACAATGTGGGGGCAATCCAAGTCGGGCTGGTCGTCCAAGTCTTGGTAGAGTGTCTCGCACATGCGCTCGACCGCGCCCCAATCGACATCCGAACCCTCTTCCTCGCGGACTATGTCGCCTAGACGCTGACGGAGGGCGGTTATGTCCATGCGCGGACCGTAGGCAAACGCTCACAGTCCGCAATGACCGCTTTCCACCCATTGCGGACATTACCAGCGCAGTTACCCTGAGCGAATGCTTGGCACTCATCGCGGAATGGTGATCGCTTTAACGGTGGCATGTGCGACGGGAGCGGGCTTCGCCGCCTACCGCCACGATGGTCGGCCATGGGCAATCGTCGGCTTTGCCTCGGGTGGTGCCATCTTCGGACTTTTGCTTTCTCGGCTGCGGCACTGGGAGGACTAAGAAGTTGGTTATCGACCCATTCCTGGCTTTAGGCTTCGCCTAGCGAGCGGCCGGGCCGCACTCGCCTGCCTCGTGCGGCGGGTCTGGCAGGCGCACGCGTTTTTAGGGAGAGGCTAATGCCCGCTTCCGACCCATCCGGAACTCCGCTATGGCGTCCGGCGCGTCAGTGCCGGGCTACGCGGACGATGCCTCCGCGGGTTGGCAAGCAGCTTCGAACGGCGCGAGATCGCCTTGCTGCAGCAACATCCGCCGTCGTTCGAGCTCCAGTTCCAGCAACTGAACCTCGGCCTGCTGCTTCTTCAGCTGCAATTCGATTGCCACTTCCCGTTCGGGCTCGCACGAGCCGCAATGAGCGAGCTCCGGATCATAAACGGTACCGTCGGTCGGCAAGGTGATGGCCTTGGGCCGCTCAACGAGCGTGCCGACGCGCGGCAAGGAATGGGCGATGGTCTTGATCTGCCCCTGAACCGCCGGCGGAAGCCAGCCGACGTCGGCGATGGGATGCCAGTCAGGCGGGAACTGGGGACTGATGATTCGGTAGGAGATATCGGAAACCACCGTGCTCACCGAGAAGAGTTCCAGGACCTTGCGGACGAAATAGGTCACGGCCCGGCACGCATTGTCGTTCTGGAAGGTGCGCGACGTCACTTTCTGCGCCTCGCTTTCAGCGTAGGTGCTGACGACGACGGACCGCTCGGTGTGAGTCAGGCGCGAGGCCTGGATTACCGACTGGTAGAACTGGTCTGAAACCAGGTGGGCGTTCAACGCGGCATGATCATTGACGACCGCACCGCCCTTGGCCGCCGTCTTGGGCAGGCCGAGGAGCCCGGCCAGCCCGCCAACCGAGGCGGTCTCCTTGTTCAGATCGGAGAATTTGGTGCCGAGCAGATCGAGATTCGAGGTCAGATTGGTTTCGTGGATTCGTGAAAGGAACCCGGTGAAGGTGGTTTCGACCGAAAAGCGATCCTCGACCGACGTGATCTGCGCGAAGCGCTCGCTCTGGTACAACGTGACTTTCTCGCCGGGCAACAACGTGACGGTGTAGAGTAGCGGTCCAAGCTGCTTGCCTAGTCGGCACAGCCGATGCTCGTAGGTGATCCGGAACTCGATATATTCGCGCACGGCCCGGTCGGTCTGGTCCTTGCGATCCCGCGTTAGCGGAGCGTGGAAAAATCGCGTTTCATACCACACCGAACATTGCTCATCGTCGCGCCACGGCGGGTCGCACGGACCGATGCAGCAGGGATCACGCACGGGAAGGGTGGGGGGTGGCGCGGTGCGAGCCGCCGCCGGCAATTCCGGACGATCCTTTTTCGTCGACGTTCTGGCCATGATGATTCCTCCTGCTCATTTGTTCAGGACGCTAACCGATCAAACACGCTGCTCATGAGGTCGCCAGCGTCGAGGGTCGGCTGGCGAACGGTCATATTGTCGAGGCTCAGGTCGAGCCCATTGGCTTCCGACCAGCGAATGGGGAACGACACCCCAAGCTCCATGTCGGGCCCGAATTCTCCGAGCGTTTTTTCCCAAGGCCCAAAGGTGTGCGATACGTCGGTGAACAGCAGGTCGACACCAACGGTGACCGAAGCGTTGGCGAGCAATCGGAACTTCGGCCGGATGCTGGCATCGAACTGAGTTTCGAGCGAAATCCCTTCAGCCCGGTTCCAGTTGATGTCGATGCTTGCCGATGCGCTGGCCTCGAGACCGAGCTGACCTTCGAGGCCGACGCGGCCCTGGACATATGCGACCGCGGCGCGAGCGCGCAGGCCGCCGCCGACATCCAAATTCAGGCCGGCATAAGCCGGCACATAGAATTGGCCGTGACCATGAACCGTTGCATTTTCGGGGTGGTCGAGATCCATCTCGGCGCTGATTGCGGCGTCGCGGATTTGGCCCGGCCCGACGTAGGCATTGAACGAAACGCGGGCGTCGACAAACGCGAAGATGCCAATGCCGATCCCGGCGACCGAGACGCCCCAGATCGGGAATTCCGGCGGCTCGAGGTGGAGCAGCTCGCGGTTATATTCGCGTCGCGCGAACACCTCATAGACCGGCGGCAAGGCAATCTCGCCGCGCAGGATGATGCTATTGTCCCGGGTATATTCGATGTCCGCGGTGCCCTGGACGAATTGGCCGAACTGGATCGTCACGCGCCCGCGTCCCCAGGCGGTAATGCCATTGCCGATCTGGCCCTCGATCGGATTGCCCTGCTCGTCGACGGCGCCGTTGGTGGCGGTAAAATTGAGCGTCCCTGTCGCCGGTCCCTTTTGCACGGTGGCGACCGTGGTCATGGTGACGAGGCCGTCGGCATAGGCGAGATTGATCGTCCCGGTGGCGCCGGGGATAGCCAGGGTCGCCGTGCCGGCCCCGGTGAAACTCCATACGCCTTCGGGGCTGCGCGCCGCGCCGATCGACATGGTCGCGTTCTGGACTGCGGGCAGGTTACCGAATGGGAGCGGGATGTTCTCCGCGCCGATCACGATACCTCGTTCCGGCGTGTAACCAACGTTTACGACGGTTCCCGCAAGCGGCGCGGCGAGGTTGATGGTACCGGTGATCCCTACGCTCTGGCGTGTGATGTTGACTGTGACTTGGCCCGACTGGACGCCAGGAATCCGGCCGCTCTGCACCCCTAATGAGCCGGTTGCCGTCAGCTCGTCATTCCCGAAATTATAGCTAACGTCGACAAACGCAGGATTGAGAAAGTCTGTCTCGAGGTCAAATCGACCGGCAATCGTCGGGCCGCCTCGCGTTGCGGCAGACGCGGTGATGCTTCCCGTGCCGACGCCACGAATTTCGAATCCCGCCATGCCTTCGATCGATGGCCCGCGAGGCCCGTAACCCAAGGACATTGCCAGCGAGGTGATCGAAAAGGGTCCAAGGTTGAACCCCGCGATGGGAATCGGAAATGACAGCCGGATCTCGTCGTTGACGATCGAGAGATTGATGCCGAGGTTGGGAAACAGCGCCTTGGTTGCGGTCAGAGATCCATCGGCAATGAGGTTGCCTTCGCTGTCGAGTTCGAGGCGTGTCAGCCCCAGGGGTGACAGGCCGGCGATGTTGAGATTCTCGCTCGCCGCATAGACGTCGGCCTTGGAGAAGTAGCCGACGTTGATGAACGGCTCGATCTTGGAAATGTGAACCTCACGGATAACGGGCTCTTTCACCGCCTCGTTGCCGCGATAGATTATCTGGCCTTTGTCATTCTTGAGGTTCTTCCAGAACTCGATCCGAACGGCGCCGATGTTCTGACCATCATCCTGGTACACACCGTCGAGGAAGAACATGTTGCGGTAGATTTCGGGGTTCGGCGGCGCACGAAGTCGCCCGCTCGAGATTCCCAGTTTGCGAACACTGCCGCCATTTTCGGTGGGAAACAGATCGACCTCGGTCGGTCGTCGCCCCGCGAGAACCGGATGAAGTCCGCGCTGCCCGATTTCTGCGCCGGTCAGAAACTTCATCGGCTCGAGCTGGAGCCCGTCGCGAATGTTGTCGCGAGTCCAAAACGGTACCGCGGCATTGTCGCCGGTGCTGATCGTCGTGGCAAAGTTTATCCGCCAGGATGCCCGGATGGCGTCAGTATTGGGGATCGTCACGCCGCTGACATCGTAGTGTTCGCGCACCACTCGAACCGCGCCGGCAATGTCCGAGTTGATCTGCGAACTAATGGTCGAGCCGGTGCGCTGGTTAAAGCTACTCTGCAGTAGCCACATGTTATCGGTGTCGTCGGCACCACCGAGTTGCCACTCGAGAATGTGGTCGACGTCGAAGAATCCGAGGCTCGGTCCACCCCGCGGCGGCGGGCCATTGGGCTCGCTGTTCTGCCGGGTCCAATTCGGGATTAGCAGAATTTGCGAGCGCGAGATGTCTTCAAGTGTCCCAAACAGAAAATACGCATCTCGCGCCTGACTTCGGCGCGTGAAGCCGAGCATGTAGATATCGCCTTCAAACTTCTGGCTGTCCGGCCGAAGTTTCGCTTCAAGTTTCGTCTTGAGCGCGGCGGACCATTTTTCGCGGCCGTCGGCTACCCACTTGGACGCTGCCGATCCCGGCGGCCGTGGTCCGACCGCCTGTATCCACCAGCCTTCCCCGGTAGCGAACGTATTCTGACCGCTGCGAATGCTCTTCGGCCGGCCTCCCGCCTCCGTTCCGTCCTTGCCGCCCTTAACGGTTCCATTGAGTGTCGGCAGGCGAAGGACTGGTAGATTGAGAACATTGGTGTCGAGTTCGAGCGAGCCCTGACGCGAGGTGCCCGCCTCGGTCGTCGTGAAGTTCAGGACATGGTTTGGCGGCAGTGCTTCTTTGGCGGGGGTCGACGGCGCCGGAGCGGGAGTCGGCACACGCTGGATCTTCCGCGCAGCCCGCCCCGCCTGCTGCACCGTGTGCGTGAGCTCATGCGCCAGTAGTTCGCGCCCGCCCTGACTATGCGGCTGATACTCGCCGCGATTGAAGAAGATATCGTTGCCGACGGTGAAGGCGCGCGCGTTCAAGGCGTCGGCCGCTGCTGCGGCCTCGCTGCCACGATGTACCCGAACCCCGCTGAAATCATGGCCGATCCGGCTTTCCATGAAGCTGCGTGTCGAGCTGTCGAGGCCGCCTGAGCCGACTGACTGCATGCGCCCAATTGACGATTCCACCGCGCCCGGCGCGACCCCGCCGGCGCTCCCGGCGCCGCCGTCGTCGCGCTGCGCCTTTCGCTGCGACTCTTTGGTCCCGGCCTTCTCCTCTCTCTCCGGTGGCGTCGCGATTTTCTTGCGTTGCGCCTGCTTGCCGCCGGCCTTCTTGTCCTCATCGACCTTGGGGGTTTTCGCCGACGCCTTGCGCTGGGCTTT
>Ga0070668_100003493_pt1 | contig 11589 bp, 9 predicted proteins | sample KBSS43metaG_FD_64661 | JGI IMG/M metagenome (GOLD analysis project Ga0070668, IMG submission 64661) | Switchgrass rhizosphere microbial communities from Kellogg Biological Station, Michigan, USA - KBS S4-3 metaG | ecosystem: Host-associated > Plants > Roots > Rhizosphere > Soil ... | reverse complement strand
CTCGACCCGCGCCCACCGGGAGCCGCCCAGCCGACTCGCGACTTTGCCGGAGCCCTGACGTCCGACGCGGTGAAAGGTCGTTCATGACGTTCGAGGGCAGGCAACCGGCGAAGTGACCAGCCGGAGCGGACACCGCGTTCCGGACCCGGCCCGGCGTCAGAGCGCCAGGGCCGCCGCCACCGGGAGGTGGTCGCTGCCGGTCGCCGGCAACGTCCAGGACGCCACCGGCCGCACCCCCGAAACGAAGATCTGGTCGATCCGCGCGAGCGGCAGCGAGGCAGGCCAGCTGAAGCCGAAACCGTCGCCCGCCTCGTCCTGCGCGGCGCGCAGCCGCGCGGTGATCGGCGCGAGCGCGCGGTCGTCGGCGGTGCCGTTGAAGTCGCCGACCAGCACCGTGCGCGGGGCAGGGTCCGCCGCGAGCTCGCCGGCGAGCAGGCCGACCGCCTCGTCGCGGCCGCTCGCGGTGAACCCCGCGTCGAGCCGGACCCGCACCGACGGCAGGTGCGCCACGAAAACCGCCACCGGTCCCTGCGGAGTGTCCACTGTGGTGCGCAACGCGCGGGTCCACGCCATGATCGCCACCGGCCGGGTGTCGCGGAGCGGGAAGGTGCTCCAGATCCCGACCGTCCCCTGGACCGAGTGGTGGGGATAGCCGGCGGCGAGCACGTCCTCGTACTTCGGGATCTCGGACTTCTTCAGCTCCTCCAACGCGATCACCTGCGCGCCCGAAGCGGCCAGTGCGCGCGCGGTGCCCGCCGGGTCCGGGTTCTCGTCGTTCACGTTGTGCGAGACGATCGTGAAGTCCCCGCCGGTCCCCCGCTTGTCGAAGACCCGGCCGCCGAAGAACCCGCCCCAGACCAGCGCCGGCAGCAGGAGGGCGACGAGCGCGAGCGCCGAACGCCGGACCAGGGCCGCGACCAGCAGGGGCACCATGAGCAGGCCGGTCCACGGCAGGAACGTCTCCAGCAGGCTGCCGGCGTTGCCCACCCCGTTGGGCACCAGCGGGTGGGCGAGCAGCGGCAACGCCGCCGGCACGGCGAACGCGGCGATGACGCGGCCGCGGCGCCAAGCTCCGGCGCGGCGGTCCGGCGCGGGCGTTCCGGGCACCGGCGCGATGGTCGTGGTCATCGGGTCGCCGCCGGCAGTTCCCGCTGGATCGCGGCGATGAGCTTCTCGCTGTTGTCCAGCGCCGCCCGCAGCCCGGCCCCGGGTGTCCCGCCCGGGCTCTGGTGCAGGACGACACCGAGGATCAGCGCGCCGCCGGGTGCCTTCGCCGCCCACATCAGGGCGCCCCCGGCCGCGGTCGACGAGCCGGTCTTGAGCCCGATCACGCCGTGGCGGCCGAGCAGCGTGTTCGTGGTGGCGACCGCGCCCGGCACGCCGTCGACCCGCAGGCTCGTCGTCGCGACGATCGCGCGGATCACGGGGTTCTTCATCACCTCGCGCGCCAGCCGCAGCTGGTCGGCGGCGGTGCTCGTGGTCGAGTCCTCGACGCCGCTGGCGCCGGTGTAGGTGGTACTGGCCATGCCGAGCGCCGCGGCCTCGCGGTTCATCTTCGCGACGAAGGCCTCCTGGCTGCCCGCGTCCCAGCGGGCGAGCAGGCGGGCGACGTTGTTGCCGGACGGGACGAGCATCAGGGCCAGCAGGTCCCGCTCACTGATCGTGCGACCGGCGCGGACCGGCACGCTCGACTCCTCGCTCGACGTCGATTCGGCCTCGGCCTGCTCGTCGACGGTGATCTCCGGCCCCGCCTCGTCCGCGCCGAGCGGATGGTCCTTCAGCACGACGTAGGCGGTCATCACCTTCGTGACGCTGGCGATCGGCACCGGCTGCCGCTCACCGTGGCTGCCGAGCGAGCCCAGGCCCTGGACCTCGGCGCTCGCCTGCCCTTCGGCCGGCCACGGCAGCGGCAGGTCGACGTCCGGCCGCGCCGCGAGCGCCCGGCCGGCGACCTCGGGCGGGAAGACGACCCAGCAGGCCGCGGCGAGCGCCACCGCCACCGCGGCGGCGAGCCCGCCGGCGAGCGGGGAAATGCGGGTTCGGGCCATCGACGTCCTCCGGGTGCCGGGGTGCGCTTCCGCTGCGCACCCCGGTCACTCTGTCCGGAGAAGATCGCCGGCCGGTCGGGGTTCTTCGACAGGTTTGAACCAGCTGTGTCCCGGTTCTGTACCAAACGCGCGCTCAGCGCAGGATGCAGTCGAGGCCGAGCCCGACGCCGGTGAGCACGTACTGGCAGATGTGCGACGCGTGCGCCGCATCGGTTTCGGTGCACGCCAGCGGCACGCCGAGCAGGTCGACCGCGCAATAGGCGTAGAACTGGTTCGGATTGCCGGGCACCGGGTCGGCCGACGCCGGAGCGGCCGCGACGACCACCGCGGAAACCGTGAGCGCAGCGGCCGTCGCCCAGGAGGCGATTCGGGTCTTCATCGTGCTCTCCTTCCGCAAACTTCCCTGCGTTCCAGGGGTTGTGCTGAAGAAGGTTCCCCGTGCGGGGCGGGTTCACGTCCGCGTCACCGTAAAGTGTCACGGCCGGGGCGACGCAGGTCACGCTCGGCGCGGGAACACCGGGCGGGCCCGCACGTTGGACAAGGTGTCGGTACGGCGGTGCCCCCGGGCCTCACCCCTTGCCTTCACGGACTACCGGTCATGCTGGAGCCGTGTCGTGCCTTCCGCCGCGAGGCGGCCCCCCGTACCGGCCTCACACTCCCGTCCCCACCCGAGGCTCCCCCGTGCTTCTGGGCGGGGGCGGGACTTTCACGGCACGATCGAGTCGACGTACCCGCCGTCGACGCGCACCGCCGCGCCCGTGGTCGCCGAGGCGAGCGGGGAACTGAGGTACACCACCAGGTTCGCGATCTCTTCGGGCTCGATCAGCCGCTGCAGCAACGATTGCGGGCGGTGCTTCTTCATGAACTCGCGCTGTGCCTCGTCCCACGGCAGGTCCGTGCCCACCAGCTCGTGGACGAAGTCCTCGACGCCGCCGGTGTGCGTCGGCCCGGCGATCACGGCGTTGACGGTGACGCCGGTGCCGGCCGCGTGCTTGGCGAACCCGCGGGACACGCCCAGCAGCGCCGTCTTCGACACTCCATAGTGGATCATCTCGGCCGGGATCACGATCGCGGAATCGCTGGCGATGTACTGGATCCGGCCCCAGCCGCGGTCCATCATCCCGGGCAGGTACGCGCGGGTGAGCCGCACCGCGGCCAGGACGTTGACCTCGAAGTAGTGGCGCCAGTCGGCGTCGGTGATGTCCAGTGGCTCCTGCGCGCCGAAGATGCCGAGGTTGTTGACCAGGATGTCGGCGTCCGGCACCTCTTCGACCACCTGCGCGGCGCCGGCTTCTTCCGAGACGTCCCCGGGAGCCGGCAGGAAGGCCGCGTCCGGCAGGTCCTCCCGCAACCGCGCGATGGCCTTGTGGACGCCGGTTTCGCTGCGGCCGTTGACCGCGACCCGCGCGCCCGCCGCCGCGAGCCCCGCCGCGATCGCCGAGCCGATGCCCTGGGTGGATCCGGTGACCAGTGCCGTCTTCCCGCTCAGGTCGACCCGCATCGTGAAAGCCCTCTCTCGCGTCGGCGCCTCCCTCGCGCCGATTCAAGCACAGCTCGTCCCCGTGCACCGGCTGGAAATCCGGTTGTCACAACGGCCGCGAGGGCGACACCATCGGCGCATGACCACGCACCCCACCCCGCTCCTGCCGACCGTCGCCGCGACCACCGCGCCGGTCCGGCAGCAGCCGTGCCGTCCGCGGAGGCCGCTGCGTTCAGCGCCGTGACCGGCGCGCTGTTCGCCGGCCTGCTGGCCGGCTACGGCATCGCGATCCCGGTCGGCGCCGTGGGGACCTACCTCGTCGCCCTCACCGCCCGCACCTCGCTCAAGACCGGCCTCGCCGCGGCACTCGGCGTCGCGACCGCCGACGGGGTGTACGCGCTGGTGGCCGTGCTCGGCGGCGCGGCGATCGCGGGTGTCCTCGTGCCGGTCGCCGGGCCGTTGCGGCTGGTCTCGGCGGGGGTCCTCGTCGTGCTGGCGGTCCGCGGCGCCGTGGTGGCGCTGCGTTCGCACCGCGACACCGCCGCGCGGCCGGTGACCGCGCTCGCGCCCGGCCGCGCCTACGTCAGCCTGCTCGGCGTCACGCTGGTGAACCCGGCCACGGTCGTCTACTTCACCGCGCTGGTCGTCGGCGACCGTGCCGGCACCGCGGCGCCGGCCGCCGAGCAGGTGGTGTTCGTGCTCGCCGCGTTCGCCGCCTCGGCGAGCTGGCAAGCCCTCCTGGCCGGCGGCGGCGCCCTGCTCGGCCGCGTCCTCACCGGACCGCGGGGCAGGCTGATCACCGCGCTCGTGTCGAGCGCGGTGATCACCGCGCTGGCCGTCCGGCTCGCCCTGGCCTGAGCGGCCACCCGGGTGCGGCTCATGCGCCCCAATGTGGCGTTCGGTGCGTCCAGCGCACCCAATGTGGCGTTCGGTGCGTTGGACGCAACCAACGCCACATTGGGGCGTTTGGCGCCCGGCGGATCCGGTGGCCGCGCTAGGAGCCGCAGGTCAGCGTCGGCACCGCCCAGTCCGCGTGGTCCTGCCCGTTGCCGTCGCCGCCGTCGGTCACCAGCAGGTCCAGGACCTGGGCCCCGGTGACGTCGACGTCGATCGGGACCGCCGGCTGCCCGCCCCTGACCACCGGGGTGGTGACGCGGGTGACGCCGTCCACCGTGACGCTGAAGCTGACACTGCCCCCGGTGCCGGTTTCGCCGTCGACGCCGGCCGAAGCCGTCAGCCGGGTGCAGGCGCCCGCCAGGTAGAGCTGGACGTCGCTTGCCGCGTGCACGCCGAGGCCCTTGGCGTACGCGACCCCGCCGATGGTCATCGGCTTGCCGTCGCCCGCGCTCGCTTCGCCGTTGCTCGTGTCGCGTTCGACCGGGCCCCAGCCGTTGGTGGCCGTCAGGAACGGCAGTGAGCTCACCGCGACCTGCCCGGCCGGTGGTGCCGGGGGCACCGCGCCGACGATCCGTTCCCCGGTCACCGTGGCCGGGCGGCCCGCCTGCCGGTAGGCCACCGCCACCTTCAGCGCGGCCGTGTCCACTGTGGACGGCGGGGTCACGGTCCACGAGAACGTCGCCGACCCGCCTCCGTCGATCCGACCGGCCGAGGGCGGCGTCGGCGCGCCGACCGTCCACCCGGCCGGGGCGGTCAGCACCGGCTTGACGTCGAACGCCGGCGGCGCGCCCGCCGGCACCCGCACCGTCGCGGAGGCGGTGAACTGCTGCCCGGCCGCCGCCGTGTCCGGCGCGGTCAGCGACACCGCCGCGGTCGGCGCCGGCGGCATCGCGTACCGCGCGGGGTCGTAGCCCGGCGAGGTGTTCTGCCGGACCGTCAGCGGCGAACGGTAGCTGCCGTAGTTCTTCCACTCGATCTTGCCGAGCCCACCGGTGCTGCCGTCGAGGTTCCACACCGCGACGGCGATGGTGTTGCGGCCGTTCGGGTTCAGGACGCCGTTCGGGATCGGGAAGCTGTGCTGCGGCCCGAGGTAGTTGACGTACTGGCCGAGCTGCCAGCCGTTCACGAAGATCAGCGCCCGGTACTGCCGCGCCGGATCGTCGGTGATCGTGAGGCCGAGCGAGGTGTCCTGGCCGCGCGGCAGGTCGAGATCCGCGGTGGTCCGGTACCACGAGACCCCGGGCGTGCTGTCCGTCGCCGGCAGCGACGCCGACGTCCAGTGGCCGTCCGGGAAGCCGGGCAGCGACCAGCCCGCGCGTTCGCCGTACAGCCCCCCGGTGTTGAGCGGGCCGCGGACCGGGTCGAGTCCGGTTTCGCCGCCCCGGACGCCCTGCAGCCGCCAGGTCACCGACGTCAGCGGCGCCCCGGTCAGCCGGGCGGCGGTGAGCCCCCGCGCGGCCTTGTTGCCGTTGGACGCGCCGTAGTCCTCCTCGTGCCCCATGTTCACCGTCAGCACGGAAACCTCGTTGTCGCCCTGGCGCAGCGCCCCCGTGGGGAACGGGAACGTGTGCTGCGCATCCTTGGAGCTGCCGAGGAAGACACCGTTGAGCCACACCGAGAACGCGCCCGCCGGGCCGCCGCTCTGGCTCGACAGCGTGATCCCGGTCTGCTTGCCGTCAGCGGTGAAGTGGCCGCGGTACCAGGTGTTGCCGGTGTGGAAGCCGTAGTCGTCGGCGAAGAGCACCGGTTTCGTGCCGAGCGCGGTCGAGCTGTTGCTGGTCTCCTTGTCGGCCACCGGCCAGGCCGAGTCGTCGAAGCCGGGCTGGCTCTCCGGCGACTCCTGCTGGTGCTTCCAGCCGGTCAGGGCGGGCAGCGTCACCGCCTTCGCGGTCGGCGCCACGCCGGTGAGGCTGCCACTCGGCGTCGGCTTGACGGGAACCCAGGAACCGTTCCAGGACACGCTCTTCGCGGTGCCGAAGACCTCGAACGCGCCGTCCGCGCCGGTGTCACCGCTCAGGTTCAGCGTGCCGTAGCCGTCGGTGGCGGTCCGCACCAGGTGCGTGCCGCGGACCAGCACCGGGCCGGTCGCGGTGTCCTGGCGCCAGAACGTCGCCGCCGTCGGCTTGTCCGCGAGCAGCAGGAGCAGCGGCCGCGCGCCGGGGGCGGTGACGAGCACCCGCGCCAGGCCGTCGTGGGTGTAGTTCAGCCGCAGGTCGCCGCGGGCGGCGTCCCACGTGCTCGTCGCGGCCCCGTCGAGGACCTGCACGGACGGCTGCTTCGCGAACCGCAGGACGGTTTCGCCGGGCCCGCCCTTGTCGCCGTAGAGGACCGCGACGTCACGGCCGCCGATGGCCGCGGTCGTCATGATCTCCGACGTCGAGTACTGCATCCGCGTCCGCCCGAGGTCGTAGCCGGCGACGAGGATCTTCGACTGGCGGCCGTTGAGCGTGAGGCCGGTGCCGGGCTGCTGCGGCACGACCGGGTAATAGTCGGTGCTGGCCGACAGCAGGTCGACGGCGTCGACCACGACGAACGGCGCGCTTGCCTTCGCGTTCTTCTGCCCGGTGACGACGATCTTCAGCGTGTGCGCCCCGGCCGGCAGGTTCCGCACCTCGTACCCGGTGACCTGGTTCTGCTTGCCCGCCGCGTAGAGGTCGACGGTGTCCACTTTGGCGTCGTCCAGGTAGACGTCGGCGATGCCGTGGCTCGGGTCCTTCGACGTCACCCACCGGATCCCGGTGCCGGTGAACGGGATGCTCACGCTGTCCCCGGTCACCTCCGAGAACGACTCGGTGTGCTGGTAGTCGCCGCCGGTGTAGTTCACCTCGGGCCCGACGTGGCTCCAGGTGCCGGTGTAGGCGGCCTCGGCGGCGCGGTCGTCGTAGGTGTAGCCGGCGTGCGCGGCGAGGTCGAGCGCGATGTTCGTGGTGTTCGTCGCGGTCGACGTCGAGTCGCTGTGCCGCAGGGTGTGGAACTGCGTGCGGGTGTCCGGGTTGATCCGGGCGGTGTCGGTGAGCGCCGGGTCGGTCAGTGGCGCCGAGCCGAGGCCGTCGGTCTTGGTCAGCGGGGCGACGGACTGGGTGAAGTAGCCGATCAGCTTGTCCTCGGCGTACTTCGGGTCGAACTGGCGCGCCTCGGTGATCGCCGCGCCGTAGTCGTAGGAGGTGTAGTTCTGCGGGATCGCGCTCCAGCCCCACGACGTGCCGCCGTGCAGCATGTAGAAGCTCTGGCCGGTGGCGCCGACCGCGATGTTCTGCTTGTAGAAGACGTTCGCGAACTGGTCGTTGATCAGCTGCGCGCACTTCTCGTAGCCGGGGCCGCCCCACGGGTCGAAGGCGCCGCCCTGGAACTCGGCCGTGATCAGCGGCTTGCCGGGGACGTGGTCGTAGCTGATGTCCGGCACGCCGTTCCACTTGGCGGGGTTCGAGCAGTCGAAGCCCTGCGGGTAGGAGTCGGCGGCGTCGACGTCGAGCTCGGCCGCACCGGAGTTGAAGGTCCCGTTGTTGTTGCCGACCAGCGGGACGGTGATGCCGTCGGCGCGGGCCTTGTCCTCGAGGTGCTTCATGTAGGCGTGGCCGTCGGCGTTGCCGTTGTAGTACTCGTTTTCGACCTGGTAGGCGAGGACGCTGCCGGTGCCGTTGGTCAGCTGGTGGCGCGCGATGATCCGGTCGATCTGCGTCTGCCACTCGTCGGAGTACTTCAGGTAGACCGGGTCGGCGCTGCGGGTGTGGCCGGGGGTGGTGGACAGCCAGGTCGGGAACCCGCCGCCGTCGACCTCGGCGTTGATGTACGGCCCGGGCCGCGCGATGACGTAGAGCCCGGCCTGCTGCGCCATGTCGAGGAGCTTGTCGAGGTCCCGGACGCCGGTGAAGTCGTAGACACCCTGCTTCGGCGAGTGGTAACCCCAGTCGAAGTACAGCGACGTCGCGTTGAAGCCGGCCGCCTTCATCTTCTGGAAGATGTCGAGCCACAGGTCCGGGCTCGGCAGCCGGTAGGAGTGGAACTCCCCCGACCACAGGTAGGTCCGGTTCCCGTCGACGAGGAACGAGTAGCCGTCGTAGGTGACGCTGTGCGCGGGCCGCGGCGCGGGCGCGGCGGCCGCCTGCGGGACGGTCACGCCGGCGAGGGCGAACACCAAGGCGAGCAGGGCGGCGAACACCGTCCGGGGAAGAGCACGGCGGGCGGAGCGCATGTGAGGGCCTCCTGGAACGGCACTGAACCAGCGGGGAATGTCCGGATTCACCCAGAACCGAACACGAACGCTAAGCAACCACACAAGAAGTGGTCAAGATACGACACCGGGATGGATCAGTGCCCAGGTCGTGTTAGCGCTAACAGCAGGGCAGCGCGGCGCCGCATCAGGATGAAAGTTTCGCCGGTCGGAGCGTCGGGCCCCAACCGCGCCGGACGCTCGCTCTCGCAGATCTGATGCCGGGAGGGGCACCTTCAGGGTTCAACATCCCTTACGGCATTCGGAGTGCTCCACAGGCGGCTCAGCGCGGTCCGGTGCTCTCCCGCACGACCAGTTCGGCGGGCACGAGGTGCCGGGCACCGGCGTCGCCGCCTGCCATGCGTTCCTCGAGGAGCCCGAACGTGCGGCGGCCGACCTCGATGAAGTCCTGGCGGACCGTCGTCAGCGGCGGGGTGAAGTACGCGGCCTCCGGTACGTCGTCGAACCCGGCGACGTGGACGTCGTCCGGCACCCGGATGCCCGCCTCGGTGAACGCCCGCAGCAGGCCCAGCGCCATCTGGTCGTTGGCCGAGAAGACCGCCTTGAGCCCGCGCTTGCCGGCGAGCGCCCGGCCCGCCTCGTAGCCCGACCGCGGGCTCCAGTCGCCGCGGACGACCGCGGGCACCCGCAGGCCGTGCCGCTCCAGGGTTTCGCGCCAGCCGCGTTCCCGGTCACGGGCCTCGAGCCAGTCCTCGGGCCCGGCGACGTGCCACACCGTCCGGTGGCCCAGGGACAGCAGGTGCTCGGTGACCTTGCAGGCGCCGTCGTACTGGTCGACCGAGAGCACCGGCACGGGCGCCGATTCCCCGCCGCCGACCGCCACCAGCGGGATGTCCGCGGGCGCCGCCACGAGGGCCCGCCCGGCCGTGACGTGCGGGGCGATGACGATGATCCCCTCGACCGCCTGGCGCCGCAGGCTCTCCACCGCGTCGCCGATCGACGTGCGCCCCGGCCGGGTCACGCTGCAGATCGCGACGCCGTACCCGGCTTCGCGCGCCGCGTTCTCGATGCCGTACAGAGTGCTCGCCGGCCCGTAGAGGTTCGACTCGAGCGCGACCACGCCGAGGGTGCCGGACCGGCCGGTGACCAGCGCCCTGGCGGCGGTGTTGGGCCGGTACCCGAGTTTCTGCACGGCGGCCAGGACGCGCTCGCGGGTTTCCGGGCGCACCGGGCCGCTCTCGTTGACCACGCGCGAGACGGTCATGTGCGAGACCCCGGCCATGCCGGCGACGTCGGCCAGGCTCGGCTGCCGCGGCCCCGGCAGGGGTGTCCTCACCTGCTCGCCCGGCTTCGTCCGATCCACCACCCTGGCCCCCTCCGCGTCGTGCCGTCCCGCCACCCCCGAGACGGTACCGCCGAATCGACGCGCGCCGGGCCTCCCGCGCCGGGCCGCGGTAAGACCGGCTCTGCCTCACGACCCAACCGGTGCCGGTGACCGCGGCCGCGATGCCGGGAGTTTCGTCGAAGGCGTCCTCGTGAACCGCCACGCGGATGTCTCCGGCGGCGCCGAAGTCGCGGTCGTGGCCACGCTCGTCGACACCGAAGGCGTGGTCACGAACGGCGGGACGGGCGCGGCGGCCGGTCCCGGCGGACGGATCGCCGCGGCCACGACCAGCATCGCCACCACGGCACCGGCGCACGTCCCGGCGAGCAGCATCGCGTTCCTCCTGCGCATGTCCGTTGTTGTCCGCAAGCCCCGTTCGTGTTCACGCCACGGCCCGGATGTGTCCTGCGTCTCAACCGGACGCGGCTCTTCGACGGGTACGCCACCGGAGGTCATGAACGACTCGTTCACCTCGTCCGACGCGGTGAAAGGGTCGTTCACGACGTTCGAGAGCAGGCATCCGGCGAGGCAGCTGATCCAGCTTCCGCTCGTCGGTTTCGCGGTGCACGGCTCCGTCCACTTCGGACTCGGCAGTCTCCTCGGCGGGCCGGCTGGGGCCGGCGCGGCTGATCCCGGATCAGGCCCGTGCCAGGCGGACGCAGCAGAAGCCCGGCCGCGGATCCAGCCGGGCCCGCAGGCCCCGCTCGCCCACGCCGGTGAGCATGCCCTCGATCAGGCCGAGGTTCATTGCGCAGACCAGCCGCGGGTGCGTGCGGGCCAGCCGGTGGAACGGGCAGTTGCCGAGCAGTACTTCGTCATCCTCGACGCGTGGCTCGAAGCCGTGTTCTTCGAGCGTCCCGATGATCTCCGGGGCGCCGCCGGCGAGTTCCGCCCCCCGTTCGCGGGCCCGGCGTCCCAGGATCTCCCGCGCCGAGCCACCGGTTTCGTCCGCCTCCTCCACCGCGGTCGCGAGCAGCTGACCGGCGAGTTCGTACTGCCGTTCGGGCAGGGAGACGCTCACCTGCCGGTCCGACCGGCGGTAGAGCTTGGCCGGCCGGCCCGCGCCGGGGCCGGTGCGGCCGGTGCGGCGCTCGTGGCCCACCGCCAGCAGCTGTTCGTCCACCAGGCGGTCGAGGTGGAACGCGACGGTCGCCCGGGGCACGCTGAGGGCGGCGGCGACGTCGTCGCGGCTGACCGGCTCCGGCTGGCGGACGACGTACTCGTACAGCCGGCGCCGGGTCGGTTCGTCGAGCGCCGCCACCGCGGCCAGCGCGCCGGCCAAGGGTTTGTGCATCACCGCACTCTAAAACAAACAATCGTTGACGAAAACCCCTGCCGACTTCTAACGTCGGCTCGACTTGGTTTTAGAAGGAGGCTCCCCGTGACCGTCGATCCCGTCAGCGAAGCAGTCCCGCTCCGGCACCTCGGTGTCGTCCACGACCGCGACGCCGTCGACCTGCACGCGGCGGAACACGCGGTCGCCGACCTGCTGCGCGCCCTTGGCAAGGATCCGGCGTCGGAGCACCTGAGCGACACACCGCGGCGGGTGGCCCACGCGTACGCGGAGATGCTGCGGCCCCGCGACTTCCGGCTGACGACGTTCCCCAAC
>Ga0070668_100003481_pt1 | contig 11613 bp, 10 predicted proteins | sample KBSS43metaG_FD_64661 | JGI IMG/M metagenome (GOLD analysis project Ga0070668, IMG submission 64661) | Switchgrass rhizosphere microbial communities from Kellogg Biological Station, Michigan, USA - KBS S4-3 metaG | ecosystem: Host-associated > Plants > Roots > Rhizosphere > Soil ... | reverse complement strand
CACCAGCGTCGAGATCGAGTTGAGCGTGTTGAACAGGAAGTGCGGATTGAGCTGGTAACGCAGCATCGCGAGCTGCGCCGAGCTCGCCTGCGTCTCGAGCCGCTGCAGCTGATCCGATTGCTCCTCGAGCAGCAGATAGAAGTTGATGCCGTAATAGAGTGCCGACCAGGCGGCGAGCAGCGCGAAATCCAGCAGGATCGCACCGAGGAACTGGATGCCCGAAGGCACCTCGCCCGGCCGGTAGAAGGTCGCGTGCGCCCACACCTCGATCGTCGAGAAAGCGGCCGAAGCCACGATCAGGATCGCGATCGACCAGCTCCAAGTGATGATCGGCCGCCGCCGGATCAGCCGCCGGTACGCGGCCGCCATCAGCAGCGTCAGCGAATAGCCGGTCGCGGTCGTCAGCGCGGTGGGGACGACGTAGAGCAGCCCCATCGAATTGGCGATGCCGCCGAGCGTCCGCAGGATGAAATAGCCCGCCCAGCCGGCCGACTGCATCACCCAGAAGGCGCGGTTCTTGTCGTCGAAGAAGGGTTGGGAGCCGAGGCCGAAAAGCGCCATCGACCCAGCATAGCCGGATAAGCGAAGCGGATGAAGCCTATTGCCGTTCCGCCTCCTGCGCGATCATCCGCGCGGCGGCTAGGGCGAAGGCGCGCAGGTCCTCCCGCGCGACGCCATCGGCCGAGGACGTCGAGAGACCGCGCAGCGCGATCATCACCATCGGCGCGAGCCTGTCCGCGCGATCGGGCAGGTCGCGCGCGATGCGCTCGCGCACCGCGGCCTCGGCCGCCTCGCGCCGTGCCCGGGTGAGCGCCAGGGCGCCGGCATCGCCGCTGCCGCGGGTGCCGTCGAGCACGAGGCAGCCGGCCTGACCCGGCCGCGCGGCATAAGCCTCCGCGGCCTCGTCGAGCAGCCGCGCGATCGCCGCGGTCGCCGGCCCCTCGGTCGCGAGCGCGTCGGGGAAAAAGCGCGCATCACCCGCCTCATAATGTGCGATCACCCGCTCGAAGAGACCAAGCTTGCTGCCGAAGGCGGCGTAGAAGCTCGGCGGCGTGATGCCCAGCGCCTTGCCGATCTCGGCGACGCCGACCCCCTCATATCCCTTCTCGCGGAACAGCTGCTCTGCCGTCGTCACGGCTTCGTCGATGTCGAACGATCGCGGCCGGCCGCGCTTCTCATACCTTGATATAGCGGTCACTATAAAATCCTTGTGCACCTCGCACGCTGTTTATATAGTTCTCGCTATAGAATGCCAAGGAGGCTCCCATGACTCAGTTCTCCGACAAGAAGGTCGTCGTCCTCGGCGGAAGCCGCGGCATCGGCGCCGCTATCGTCCGCCGCTTCGCCGCCGAGCGCGCCGGTGTCGTCTTCACCTTTGCGGGATCGCAAGGCGCTGCCGACGCGCTCGCCGTTGAAACGGGCGCGAGTGGGGTGCAGGCCGACAGTGCGGACCGCGCTGCGCTGACCGGGGCCATCTCAGCGCAAGCACCGATCGACGTGCTCGTTGTCAACGCCGGCGCGCTGGTGCTGGGCGATCCGCTGACGCTTGATCCCGATGCGATCGACCGGATGATCGATATCAACGTCCGCGCGCCCTATCACGCCGCTGTCGAAGCGGCGAAAGCGATGCCCGACGGCGGCCGCATCCTCATCATCGGATCGACCAACGGCGATCGCATCCCGTTCGAGGGTGGCGCTGCCTATGCGATGACCAAATCGGCGATGCAGGGCATGGTGCGCGGCCTGGCACGCGATTTCGGTGCCCGCGGCATCACCGTCAACGCGATCCAGCCCGGGCCGACCGACACCGACATGAACCCCGCCGACGGCCCGATGGCCGATGCGATGCACTCGTTCATGGCGATCAAGCGCCATGTTCACGCGAGCGAGGTGGCCGATTATGCCGCCTTCCTCGCCAGCCCCGCAGCGGCGATGATCACCGGATCGATGCAGACGATCGACGGCGGATTCGGGGCGTGAACTCATTCGCTTCCGGAGAGAGGATTCAGCGGCTGCGCAATCCTCTCTCCGCCTCGGCCATGTAATCGCGCGTGATGGGCAGCGCGTCGCGCCGCCGGATGTACTGGATCTGGTAGTTGCACATGCCGCCGTCGCGGAACGCGGAGGCCGCGCCGGCGAGATAGAAGGTCCACATCCGGTAGAAGCGCTCGTCGTACAGGGCGACGATCGCGTCCTTCTGCGCCACCACACGATCGTACCACAGGTCGAGCGTATGGGCGTAATGCAGCCGCAACGTCTCGATGTCCGAGGCGATCAGCTTGGCCGGCTCGCTCGCGACGAGGACCTCGGACAGCGCGGGGATATAGCCGCCGGGGAAGATATATTTGGCAGTGAAGGCGTCGGTTTTTCCTGGCCTGCCCATCCGGCCGATGGTGTGGAGCAGCATCACGCCGTCCTCAGCAAGCAGCGACCGGCATTTGGCGAAGAACTCGCGGTAGTGCGGCGGGCCGACATGTTCGAACATGCCGACCGAGACGATGCGGTCGAACGGACCGGTCACGTCGCGATAGTCGATCAGCTGAAATTTGACGCGATCGGCTACGCCAGCTTCCGAAGCGCGGCGTCGCGCCGTCTTCAGCTGCTCTTCGGAAAGGGTGATGCCGAGCACGTCGACGTCGAAAAGGCGGTGCAGATAAAGTGCCATGCCGCCCCAGCCGCAGCCGATATCGAGCACGCGCTGACCTGGCGAGAGGGCAAGCTTGGCGGCGATGTGGGCCTTCTTGTCCTGCTGCGCCCGATCCAGATCGCCGTGTGCGCCGGGTGTGAAGTAGGCGCAGCTATATTGCCGGTCCGCGTCGAGAAAGAGATCGTAGAGCCGGTCGCCGAGATCATAGTGGTGCGCCACGTTGCGCTTCGATCGAGCCCGCCAGTTGATTCGGTCAATCCGGCTGGTGACTTCGGAAGCGAGCTTGTTCCAGCGCGCCTTGCGCAGCCCGACGCCGCCCTTCTCCCAGCGGTTGTTCGATCGAACCAGATCGATCAGCGCGCGGATGTCGCCTTGCTCGATGATTAGCCGGCCGTCCATGAACGCCTCGGCGACGCCGAGCCGGGGGTCGCTGATGATCGACAGGGGCACGCGCCGGTCGGTGAAGCGGATGACGACGGGCGCGCGCTCCGGATCGGGGCTGCCGAAGCGGCTTTGCCGCCCGTTCGCCTCGATCACGACCAACTCGCCCTCGCGAACCATTCGAGCGAGCAGACGATGCAACAACATGCGCGCTATTTAAGGTGCGCGATCCGTTTCAGGAATAGGCGCGCACGAAGAAGATCGCCGTCATCGCCGCGGTGACGAGCAAGGTCCACAGTCTGATCCAGCGTGGCGCCAGCGCACGGCCGATACGCGCGCCGAAATAGCCGCCCGCCGTCGATCCGATCAGCATCGGCACCGCCGGTTCCCAAGCAACCATGCCGCTAGCGATGAACACGATCATCGCCGCGCTGTTTGCCAGCGCGAGCATCAACGTACGCGAGCCGGCCAGACCGTGCGGCGCCACGCCCGAGAGCAGTCCCCATGCAGCGACCATCATCAGCCCGACGCCGCCGCCGAAATAGCCGCCGTAGATGCCGATCAGCATCTGTACGACGACCAGCGTGCGCCGCCCGATCGCCACGCGATCGTGCAGCCAATCGGACGCGCGCGGGCCGATCGCGAGCACCAACGTCGCCAGCAGCAGAAGCCATGGTACAATCACGTCGAACGTCCGCTCGCTCGTCGCGGCGAGCAGCATCCCGCCGATCGCACCGCCGACGAACGTGATGATCGCGAGCGCAGGTACGCCCATCCCTGCGATCGGGCGGAGCCCGGCACGATAGGCCCAGGCGCTGGCGAAGGCGCCAGGCTGGAGTGCGACATTGCTGGTGGCGTTGGCGATCGGCGACGGCAGGCCGAGCGCGACCAGTGTCGGCATCGTTGCGAAGGTTCCACCACCGGCGAGCGCGTTCATCACCCCGCCAACGAAACCCGCTGCGGCCGCCGCTCCGGCCAGCAGCGGATCAACCAAGCGCGGCCTGCTTTTCCTCGGCGCGCCGGTCGAGCTCGGCGCGGCTGATCTTCTCGGATGCGGACTTGAGCTGGCCGCACGCCGCCATGATGTCCCGTCCGCGCGGGCTACGCACCGGCGCCGAGATGCCCGCCTTGAACACGATATCCGAGAATCGCGCGATGCGGTCGTCGTCCGAGCATTCGTAGGGAACGCCCGGCCAGGGATTGAACGGGATCAGATTGACCTTGGCCGGCAGCCGGTACTTGCGGATCAGCCGGACCAGCTCGCGCGCATGCTCGTCGCTGTCGTTCTTATCCTTGAGCATGACATATTCGAACGTGATCCGCCGCGCGTTGTTCGCGCCGGGGTAGTCGGCGCAGGCCTGCAGCAGTTCCTCGATCCCATATTTCCGGTTCAACGGCACGATCTCGTCGCGGATTTCCTTGGTGACCGCGTGCAGCGAGACCGCGAGATTGACGCCGATCTCCTCGCCCGCGCGCGCCATCATCGGCACGACCCCCGAGGTCGACAGCGTGATCCGGCGCTTCGACAGCGCCAGCCCGTCGCCGTCCATCACCAGGCGCAAAGCGTCGCGGACATTATCGAAATTATAGAGCGGCTCGCCCATGCCCATCATCACGATGTTGGTGAGCATCCGGCCCTCGGGCTGGCTCGGCCATTCGCCGAGCGAATCGCGCGCGAGCATCACCTGGCCGACGATCTCGCCCGCGGTCAGGTTGCGAACCAACTTCATCGTCCCGGTGTGGCAGAAGCGGCAGTTGAGCGTGCAGCCGACCTGGCTCGACACGCAGAGCGTTCCCCGATCGTGATCGGGGATGAACACCATTTCGTAATCCTGGCCGTCGTCCGAGCGCAGCAGCCACTTGCGCGTGCCGTCGGTCGAGACCTGCGCCTCGACCACTTCGGGCCGGCCGATTACGAACCGTTCGGCGAGCCACGGATGCATGGCCTTGGCGATGTCGGTCATAGCGGTGAAATCGGTGACGCCGCGGTTGTAGATCCAGTGCCAGAGCTGCTTGGCGCGGAGCTTCGCCTGTTTCGGCTCGAGCCCTGCCTCGGCGAGCACGGCGCGAAGCTCATCACGCGACAGGCCGATCAGATCCACACGGCCATCGGCGCGCGGGGTGACGGCGCGCGGCACGGGCACCGGATCGATACCGCCGGGAATCTGCATCAGGGGCTGCGGGGCGTTCATCGCGGCCACATAGGGAAAAGCTGCGCTTTTTGCTAGCCGCGGGCACGGCGCCATGAAATGATGCAGTGCGGCAGCCGAAGGCTATGACCAACGCCGCTACATCCGATCTCAAGCTTGGTAGGAGATGCTTATGCGTGTCCTTGCTGTGCTCGCGCTGCTCGCCGCGGCCCCGATCTTCGCCGCCGAACCCGACGCGCCGCCGACCGCGAAGATCGTGCCGTTCAGCGAAACGCTCCACAGTACGGTCATTTCCGATCCCTATCGATGGATGGAAGCGGGCGGCGAGGACTATCAGACGTGGCTGCGCGGGCAGGCGGACTATGCGCGGGACTGGCTCGACCGGTTGCCGCGGCGCGCGGAGATGCTCGCCGGGATCGAGCGACGCTCGTCAGCAGCGGCCTCGCTGCGCGAGGTGCAACTGCGTGGCGACCTAATCTTCATGGAACGGCGCGAGCCCCGCGCGCAAACGGCACGGCTCTACGCGCGCGCTGTGGCAGGCGGTCCCGAGCGATTGCTGTTCGACCCGGCGACGCTCGACACGACCGAGGCTCCGAACCACGCCATCAACTATTGGGAAGCCGGACCGGGTGGACGCCATGTCTACCTCGGCGTGTCGCCCGGTGGATCGGAACGCGCGACGCTGCGCGTCATCGACGTCGCGAGCGGCAGGCTGTTGCCCGAGCAGGTGCCGCTGGCGATGTTCAACTACAGCCCCGAGGTGCTCGGCGGGATCTATCCGCAATGGCTGCCCGACGGATCAGGCTTCTTCTACAATCGCCTTCGCGAGGGCGCCGTGCCGGACACGCCGCAATTCTTCCTCAACTCGAGGCTGTTCCTGCACCGGATTGGGACGCCGGTTACAAGCGACGTACTGATCATGAACAGCGGGCACGATCCCGCCGTACCGGTGGTCGATATCGCCATTCCCTTCGCGGTCGCGCAGCCCGGCAGCCGCTATGCCGCGCTGCTGCTGCCAGAAGGCGTAGCGCGATCTATGCCGCTCTACCTCGCGCCGCTCGACGTAGCGCTGACAGGCCACGCCGCCTGGAAGCAGGTGACGCGGATGGAAGACCAGGTCGAGGGTTATGCGCTGGCCGGCGACCGCCTCTATCTGCTGCGGCGCGATCGGCCGCGCGGGCATGTCCTGCTGACGAGCGCCGCTTCGCCTTCGCTGGCCGATGCGCGCGAGGTGGTTGCGGAAGGCGAGGCGGTGATCGAGCGGATAATCAGCACCGCCGACGGCATCTACCTCGTCGAGCGCGCGGCAAGCGGCTTCGCGTTGCGGCTGTTGCGCTCGGACGGTTCGATCGTCCCCGTACCGCTGCCGTTCGAGGGAGCGTCGTATTTCCTGTTCGGCAGTCCCGAACGGCGGGGCCTCGTCTTTTCGCTTGAGAACGACGTGACGCCGCGCGGGCGTTTCCTGGCAGAAGGCGGAGCCGTGCGCGATCTAGGGATCGCTCCGGCCCCGCCCTTCCTCACCGACGCCTATCTGTCCCAAACCGTGAGTATCACGGCGCGCGACGGGACACGGGTGCCCGTCACCATCGTCCGCCGCCGCGATACGCCGCGCGACGGGAAGCGGCCGGTGCTGCTCGATGCCTATGGCGCCTACGGGTTCAACGCCGACCCCGTGTTCAACCCGCGCATCTTCGCGCTGCTCGACGCCGGCGCGCTCTACGCCGTCGCGCACGTTCGCGGCGGCGGCGAATTCGGCAACGCCTGGTGGCTCGCCGGCAAGGGGCCGACCAAGCCAAACACCTGGCGCGACGCAATCGATTCGGCGCGCTGGTTGATCGACAACGGCTGGACGAGCCGGGGCAGGATCGCGTTGTGGGGAACCTCTGCCGGTGGAATCATGGTCGGACGCGGCGTGACCGAGGAGCCCGCGCTATGGGCGGCCGGCATCGCCAGCGTCGGCGCGATGAACGCGCTCCGCTTCGAATTCACCCCCAACGGCCAGACCAATATCCCCGAATTCGGCACTGTCGCTGACGAGGCTGGCTTCCGCGCGCTGCTGGCGATGGATGCCTATCAGGCAATCCGCGACGGCCTGGCCTATCCGCCGATGCTGCTCACCGCCGGCGCCAACGATCCGCGCGTGATCGCATGGCAGCCGGGCAAGTTCGCGGCGCGTCTGCAGGCAGCGACTCGCGGCGGACCGGTGCTGTTCAAGGTCGATTACGGAGCGGGGCACGGGCTTGGATCGAGCAGCGCGCAGCTCGATGCAGACGCCGCCGATGTGGCCGCCTTTACGCTGTGGGCGGCTTCGCGCGCCGATCAGGCCGCTGGCCGGGCGCATCCCACGGCCGCCGCGTCGATTGCGGTGGCGGCGCCGCGCAGGCGATAGACGTCGGTCATCGGCCGCCCGTTCTCCGATCGCGTCTCGACCCGCATCCCCGTCGCCGAGCGCATCGCCGCGACGATCGCGGCGTCGATGCGGGCGTCGGGCGCCCATGCGTCGGCGCGACCGGCGACGAGCTGGAAGCGGCGATCACCGAGGGTCAGGTAGACGCGCGCGCCGCGCTGCTTGGTCTCGCGCAGACGGATGTGGAGCTGGCCGCGCACGCCGCCTTGCGGCCAGTAAGAGATCGCCGCGAACGGGCGCCACGGCGCGCCACGACGCGCCTGCCGCGCGGGCTCGGCGATGGCGTAGCAGCGCCCTGGCGGCGCGTCGCGGAATGTTCCCCAACTCCCGAACACGCCAAGCGCGTCCCGCGCAGCGGCGGGCGCAGCTTGGCCGAAAAGCAAGGCGAGCGGGATCAGCGACAGGCCGGCGCGGCGCATATTCGCTCCATCCGCAAATCGTGGCGCAGATGCAACAGTTCGCACCCGTTTAGTTGCCGTTCATGCAACCGACAGGGTGATCATGCGCTTGGACCCCCTCTCCGGGACCTGCCGGAGAAGAACTTGATGGAGTTTGATCATGCGTAGCGTTGCGTTCGCTCTTATCGCCGCCACTGCCGCGGCGACCCCGGCCCTCGCTCAGGAGCGCGCCCCCTTCACTGGCCCGCGCGTCGAGGGCGTCATCGGCTGGGACCGTGTCCAGGCCGGCGGCGGCCATGACGATGACGTGCTGTACGGCGTCAACGCCGGCTCTGATGCCCAGATGGGCGGCGCCGTCGTGGGCGGCGAGGTCGAATATACCGACTCCGATACGCGGAGCTGCTTCGGCTCGACGACGGTCGCCGATCCGCGGGTGTGCGCCAAGGCCAGCCGCGATCTCTACGTCGGCGGGCGTGTCGGCACCGTCGTCGGCGAGCGCACCCTGCTCTACGCCGGTGCCGGCTACACGAACGCGGGCGTCAAGGTGACCAGCGACGACGGCACGGACGAAGTGACCGTCGACGACGGCAACCTCGACGGCGTCCGCCTGAAGGCGGGCGCGGAATATGCGATCGGCACCAACAGCTACGTGAAGGCCGAATATCGCTATTCGAACTATGAGCAGGGTGTCGAGCGGCATCAGGCCCTGGCCGGGTTCGGCTTCCGCTTCTGACGAAGGTAGCGAACGATCCGAGTGGTGTTCGCAAGGGGGTCGGGGCGTCGCTCCGGCCCCCTTTTTTTGCGCATCGCGCCCACTGGCCAGCGGCTCAACGCGCGCTATAACGCTAGTCCGTTTAGGCAGTCCGGCCAGGCGCGGGGATCCGGGGAGCAGAATGAAGGCGACGATCGAGCGGGCGACCCTGTTGCGGAGCCTGAGCCACGTCCAGTCGGTCGTGGAGCGGCGCAACACCATCCCGATCCTCTCCAACGTGTTGATCGAGGCGAGCGCGGACGGGCTCCGGCTGATGGCAACGGATCTCGATCTGCAGATCGTCGACAGCGTCGAGGCGGCGGTCGACGTGCCCGGCGCGACGACAGTATCGGCACACACCTTGTTCGACATCGTGCGCAAGCTGCCCGAGGGATCGCAGGTCCAGCTCGCCGCCGCCGAGGGCAAGATGCAGGTGGTCGCCGGCCGCGCCCGCTTCAACCTGCAGACATTGCCGCGCGACGATTTCCCGGTGATCGCCGAGGGCGAACTGCCGACGAAGTTCGATCTGCCTGCCGCGACGCTCCGCCAGATCATCGACAAGACGCGCTTCGCCATCTCGACCGAAGAGACGCGCTATTATCTCAACGGCATCTTCCTCCACGTCTCCGACGAAGGCCAGCCGGTGCTCAAGGCGGCAGCGACCGACGGCCACCGCCTCGCCCGCGTCACCGTCCCGCGGCCCGAGGGCGCGAGCGGGATGCCCGACGTGATCGTGCCGCGCAAATGCGTGGCCGAACTGCGCAAGCTGCTCGACGAGGTCGATGGTACGGTGGAGGTCTCGCTCTCGCCGACCAAGGTTCGCTTCGGGCTCGGTACCGCGATCCTCACCTCGAAGCTGATCGACGGCACCTTCCCGGATTATTCGCGCGTGATCCCGACCGCCAATGACAAGCTGCTCAAGCTCGATCCGAAGAGCTTCATGCAGGGCGTCGACCGCGTCGCCACCATCGCCAGCGAAAAGACCCGCGCGGTGAAGATGTCGCTCGGCCGCGACAAGGTCACGCTGTCGGTAACGAGCCCCGAGAACGGCACCGCGTCCGAGGAAGTGCCGGGCGACTATACTGCACTCGACATGGAGATCGGCTTCAACGCGCGGTACCTGATGGACATCCTCGGTCAGATCGAGGGCGACAACGTCGAGGTTCACCTCGCCGACGCCGCCGCGCCGACGCTGATCCGCGAGAACGACAAGGCCGCCGCGCTCTACGTGTTGATGCCGATGCGGGTGTGACGCTGCGCCGGCGGCGCGATGGGGGAGAGTGACGTGCCGCGATATCCAGCACTGCTCGGCCTGCTGCTCGCCGCGTGCGGCCATCCCGGCAACGATGCCGCGATGAACGCCACCGATGCCGATGCCGCCGTGCAGGGCAATGTCACCGATGAGGACAATGCGAGCACCGCCGAACCGGCCAACGATGCTGCCGGAAACGCCACCGCGCCGGTTGCCGGGGACGAGGAGTCGGTGCGCGCGCACATCGACGCGATCTATGCGAGCTACGAGAACAAGGGGAACGGCGACCAGACGCTCTCGCCCGATTTCGACAAGGCTTGGAAGCGCGCCGCGGGCGACGGGTTGGATTACGATCCCTTCTGCGACTGCCAGGATTTCGAGCCGAAAAGGTTCCGCCACCGAGTCAAATCGATCCGCTTCGACGGCGATCACGCGATCGTAGCGGTCGAGTTCCAGAACGGCTTCGAAGGCCCCGAAGACCGCGGCTGGAAGCCGAAGATCTACGACCTGCTGCGCACCACCGACGGCTGGGTGGTGGACGACATCATGAGCGACGAGGACGGCAGCCTCAAGCGGGCCATGAAGGCCGCCGAGCCCGGTTCGATGGGGATCGGTTGAGTCCAGAGCCGCTCATGCGGAGCGTCTGGTGCGATGCAGGACGCAACCTGCAAGGACCATCGCCGTCAGGCGCGTCGCGGCCGCGTCCACAGTCCGTCGCGCTTCGCCGCAGGGTTGCCCATGATCGACTGGCCGAGCGCTTTCGCCACCCAGCCGACCTTCGCGCCGCCACTGGTGACGATCCGCCGGTCCCATGCCCGCGCGCCCCGCTCTTCCACCGCGCGCGCGATATCGCCGTAGATGCCGGCGGCGGCGAGCACCGCCCAGCGCGCGCGGAACGGCAGCCGCGCCGCGCCGACGCGCGCCGAAGCCTCGTAGCGCGCCGCGCGCTGCGCCAGTCGCGCGCCGAGCAGCGCTAGGCGCGGGCGATAGATCGGCCGAAGCTGCTCGCCCGGCGGCACGTCGATCTCGGCTAGCCATTCGTCGGGCAGGTAACAGCGGCCGGCAGCGTCATCTTCCGAGAGATCGCGGGCGATGTTGGCGAGCTGGAAGGCGATGCCGAGATCACAGGCGCGGTCGAGCGTCTCCTCGTCACCCGGGTCGATCCCCATCACCACCGCCATCATACAGCCCACGACGCCGGCGACATGATAGCAGTAGCGGATCAGCTCGGTCTCGCTGCGCGGCCGGAAGCCGGCGGCGTCGAGGGCGAAGCCGCGCACCAGATCGCGCGCGAATTCGGTCGGGATGGCGCATTCGGCAGCAACCAGCGCGAAGGCGTCGAACGCCGGCTCGCCCGTCGCTTCGCCGCGCAGCGCCGCCTCGGTCAACGTGCGGATTACCGCGAGCCGAGCCATCGGGTCTGCGACCTCGCTCATGCCGTGGCCCATCACCTGCCCGTCGGCGAGATCGTCGCAGGCGCGGCACCAGGCGTATAGCAGCCACGCCCGCTCGCGTGTCGTCCGGTCGAACAGCCGCGATGCAGCGGCGAAGGAGCGCGAGCCGCGCGCGATGCTGTCCCGCGCAAAGGCGACGAGCCGTTGCCTGTCCTCCCCTCCCCCCATGCCGG
>Ga0070668_100003478_pt1 | contig 11620 bp, 12 predicted proteins | sample KBSS43metaG_FD_64661 | JGI IMG/M metagenome (GOLD analysis project Ga0070668, IMG submission 64661) | Switchgrass rhizosphere microbial communities from Kellogg Biological Station, Michigan, USA - KBS S4-3 metaG | ecosystem: Host-associated > Plants > Roots > Rhizosphere > Soil ... | reverse complement strand
CGACGGTGTCCGCGCCGCCCGACGCGGCGGACACGGCCGCGGTGAACGTCCTGGCCACGGCGATCGTCGACGCGATCGCCCGGCACGACTCGGCGGCGTTCGGCAAGCTGACCTGCCGCCCGCAGAGCGCCGAGGCCCTCGCCGGGCTGCAGCGGACGTGGGACGCGGCGGGCCCGGTCACGGCGACCCTGCGCCAGCCCCCGGTCCTGCGCGGCGAGTCCGCGACGGCGGTGGTGCACGTCGAAGCGGCGGGCGGGACCAAGGACACGCCCTTTCCGCTGCACAAGGAGAACGGCCACTGGTGCGTGCCGGGCTAGGCGCTAGCCGGGCGGCGTGAAGCCCGCCGGCCAGCGGGTGGCGCCGTCGGCCAGGACTCCGTCGAGCCGCGCGTCCGTCAGGTCGGCACCCGTGAGGTCCGCCCCGCGAAGGTCCGCCCGACGCAGGTCGACGCCGGTGAGCGTCGCGTCGACGAGCGTGGCGTCCCGCAGCACCGCTCCCTCGAGGTTCGCCCCCAGGAAACAGACCCGCGGGATCGCCAGGCCGGTCAGATCGGCGTCCCTCAGATCGACCCGTTCGAGCTCGGAGCCGGCGCCCGCTTCGATCACGGTGCCCCGGCGGAGCACCGCGAACGCGGCGGCGACGTCGTTCGCGAGCCTGCCCTCGCGGCGCGGCGTCCCGGCTTCCCACGGCACGCGAAGGCAGATGAACGACGTCAGCAGCGCGTGGATGTGCCCGCGGTACCGGGGATCGAGGGCGGCCAGCCGTTCCAGGCCGTAGACGGCGCCCTGCCGCGTCGCCACGTGTTCGCCGGCGAGCTGCTCGATCGCCTTCGTGAAGAGGTCGATCGACCGGACCTCGCGGTTCAGCTGGAGCTGACGGGACGTCAGCAGCGCGCCCACCGCGAAACCGCCGAACGCCAGCAGACCCCCGAACGCCTGCAGCAGCGTGGACCGGACGTCGTTGACCGCCTTCAGGCGCTCCGCCGCGCTCAGCCCCGGCGCGTCCCCCGCCAGCCACGACGGCGCGAACACCACGCAGAGCACGAACAGGACCGCACACGTGACCGCGGCGACCGCGAACCAGAGCTTCCGGCGCGCGGTCACGGGCTCAGCCCTTGCCCTTGCTGGGCCGGCGGGACACCCGCGGCGACACGGTCCCGTCCGCGAGCCGCCGGGCGGTCAGCAGGAACGCCGTGTGCGCCACCATCCGGTGGTCCGGGCGGACCGCCAGGCCCACCACGTGCCACGGGCGCATCAGCGTCTCCCACGACTCGGGCTCGGTCCAGCACTGCTGTTCGCGCAGGGACTCGGTGACGCGCGAAAGCTGCGTGACCGTCGCGACGTAGACCGTCAGCACGCCGCCGGGGACCAGGTGGGCGGCCACGTTCGGCAGCTGGTCCCACGGAGCCAGCATGTCCAGCACGACCCGGTCGACCTCGCCCTCGTGCGAGGCCAGGTCGGCGACCGTCAGCGACCAGTTCGCCGGCTTCTCGCCGAAGAACTTCACGACGTTGTGCTCGGCGTGCACGGCGTGGTCGTCGCGGATCTCGTACGAGTGCACGCGGCCGGCCGGGCCCACCGCGCGCAGCAGCGAACACGTCAGCGCGCCGGAGCCGGCCCCCGCCTCGAGCACGCGCGCGCCCGGGAAGATGTCGCCCCACATCACGATCTGCGCGGCGTCCTTGGGGTAGATCACCTGCGCGCCGCGGGGCATCGAAAGCACGTAGTCCGGCAGCAGCGGGCGCAGCGCCAGGTACGTCGAGCCGCCCGCGGACGTGACCACCGACCCTTCGGGACGCCCGATCAGGTCGTCGTGGGCGAGCGCGCCGCGGTGGGTGTGGTACTCACCGCCGTCGGCCAGCGTCAGGGTGTAGTGCCGCCCCTTCGAGTCGGTCAACTGCACCCGATCACCCGCGCTAAACGGTCCGCTGACCGACAACAGTTCCTCCAGTACCCCGAATGGCCGACGACAGATCTTCGCAGGCCGTCCGTGCGGTGATCCCGCCGGGTCTCAGCGGCTACGGCGGTTCAGCGCGGCCCGCAGGTCGTCGCGGCGCAGCACACCCGCCGGGCGGCCCTCGTCGTCGACCACGAGGAACTGCCACGCGGCGGTCTCGCGGACCCGCTCGACGATGTCCTCCCCCGGCTCGGAGACCAGGAGCACCGTCTCGGCCCGGATCGGCTCGGCCGCCAGCTCCGCCGGCGCGTGCGGCGAAGTGCTCGCGAGCCGCTCCGCCGCGCCTTCGTCCAGCAGGCCGGCCGCCACGCCGTCGGCGCGGACCAGCACCACGCCCCGGCCCGCCGACGCGGCCAGCGCGTCCGACACCGGGCTCTCCGCGGGCAGCTGGAGCACCGGCCGGATCAGCTCGCCGAGGACGAGGCCCTCCGGCCAGGTGCGGCGCGCCTCCGCGGCCAGCTCCGACCGCGCCCCGAGGATCACGAACCACGCCGTGACGACGCAGACGCCCAGCCGCAGCCACCGGTCGGGGCTCCCGGTCGCCAGGCCCCACAGCGCCCAGACGAGCAGCCCCGCGGCCACCACCGCGCCGCCGGCGACCGCGGCACGCGTGCCCTTGGCGCGGATGCCGGTCGCCGCCCAGACGCCGGCGCGGACCAGCCGCCCGCCGTCGAGGGGCAGGCCGGGCAGCAGGTTGAACACGCCGACGGCGAGGTTGGCCACCGCGCACTCCGCCACCAGCAGCCACACCGCGCCGTCCGGCGGCACGGCGAACATCAGGAGGCCGCAGAAGCCGCCCAGCAGCAGCGAGACCGCGGGGCCCGCCGCCGCGACCAGGCCTTCGTCGCCGGGGCGCTTGGGCGTCCTGGCCACTTCGGACAGGCCGCCGAGGAGGAACAGGCGCAGCCGCCGCACCGGGATCCCCAACCGCAGCGCGACCAGGCAGTGGCCGAGTTCGTGGAGGAGCACCGACAGCCCCAGCAGCAGCGCGAAGGCGCCGGCGAGCAGCCACGACGTCATCGTCGACGCGTCCGGGAGCAGCCGCCCGACCAGCGGCGCGTACAACACGACGACGATCAGCGACCCGATCCACCACGACGGCGCCAGCAGCACCGGTACCCCGGCGACCCGGAACAGCACGAGGCCGCCGTCCAGGCGGACGGCCTGCCGGGTGCCGCCGGTGCCCTGCTCACTGGTCGCGGCCATGCGGAGAGCCTAGAGCCCCGGGTGTGGGGAGCGGGTGACCCGGGCCCGGCGGTTTCCTCCCGCACGACCCGCGTACCCCGCCGGCCGACACGCGTACCTGGACAGTCGGCTCGCGTACCTGAAGAGTCGGCTCGCGTACCTGGACGGTCGGCTCGCCGCTGGGGCCGAACCGACTGCCTGGGTACGCGAGCCGACCCTCTGGGCACGCGAGCCGACCGCCTGGGTACGCGGGTTGCCCGGACCGGTGCGGGTGGCGGGCGTTGCGGTCGCCGGAACTGTCGGACCCCGGCGTTACGCTCTGCCCATGCCCGACGCCGACACCGTCACCACGGACCCGCCCACCGCCGTCGCCACCGAGGTGCGGCGGCGGCCCGCGTTGTCGCCGTCACGGGCCAGCGACTTCAAGCAGTGCCCGCTGCTCTACCGGTTCCGCGCGGTCGACCGGCTGCCGGAGGTCCCGACCAAGGCCCAGCTGCGCGGCACGCTCGTCCACTCGGTGCTGGAACGGCTGTTCGCGCTGCCCGCCGCCGACCGCGTACCACCACGGGCGCGGGAGCTGCTCGGTCCGGCGTGGACCGAGCTGTCCGCGGATCGTCCGGAGTGGACGGAGCTGTTCGACGCGGAGAAGCCGGAGGACCACGCCGACTGGCTGCGGTCGGCGGAGAAATTGCTGGACGCCTACTTCGAGCTGGAGGACCCACGGCGGCTCGAACCGGAGGCGTGCGAGCTGCACGTCGAGATCGAGCTCGGCTCCGGCGTCCTGCTGCGCGGCTACATCGACCGCGTCGACGTCGCGCCGACCGGCGAGATCCGCGTGGTCGACTACAAGACCGGGGCCGCGCCGCGCGAGATCGGCGAGGCCAAGGCGATGTTCCAGATGAAGTTCTACGCCGTGGTGCTGTGGCGGCTGCGCGGGATCGTGCCGCGCCAGCTCAAACTCATGTACCTGACCGACGGCCAGTCCCTCGCCTACACCCCGGACGAGGCCGAGCTGGTGCGGTTCGAGCGCACGCTGGAAGCCATCTGGCAGGCCATCCTCAAAGCGGGCAAGACCGGCGATTTCCGGGCGAACAAGAGCAAACTGTGCAACTGGTGCGACCACCAGGCGCACTGCCCCGAGTACGGTGGCACGCCGCCCGAATACCCCGGCTGGCCGGAGCCCGACGCGGGCGACGAGACACCGCTGGACCGGGCCGACTGATGGCCGACGCGTTCTACGTCCCGCTCGGGGACGGCCGGTTCTCCGCGACCGGGCACACGGCGGGGCCCTGGTCCTCGGACGCCCAGCACTTCGGCCCGCCGTCGGCGTTGCTGGTCCGTTCCCTCGAAAACGTCGAATCCGGCCACCCGGCGGAGCTGGCGCGCGTGACCGTGGAGATCCTCGGCCCGGCACCGGTCGCCGAACTCACCGTCCGGGCCCGGGTGGAGCGGCCCGGCCGGTCGGTGGAGCTGCTGCAGGCGGAGCTGGCGAGCGCGGAACGCGTCGTGGCGCGGGCCTCGGCCTGGCGCATCGCGACGGCCGACACGACGGAGGTCGGCACCGACGCCGGCCCGCTGCTGCCCGCGCCGGACAGCGTCGAGGAGTCGCCGTGGCCGGAAGGCTGGCAGAGCGGCTACCTCGACGCGGTGGAGTGGCGCGCGGTCCGCGGCGGCATGGACGTGCCCGGCCCGGCGGCGGTGTGGGCCCGCCAGCGCGTCCCGCTCATCGACGGCGAGGAGCCGAGCGGGCTGCAACGGCTGTTCACGGTGGCCGACTCCGGCAACGGCGTGTCGAACTACCTCGACCCGCGCCAGTGGTGGTTCATCAACGCGGAGCTGACCGTCCACCTGCGGCGGCCGCCCTCGGGCGAGTGGATCGGCCTGGACGCGGTCACGCTGGTCGGGCGCAGCGGCATCGGCACGGCGACGAGCATCCTGCACGACGCCGAGGGCCCGGTGGCCACCGGCGCGCAGGCCCTGATGGTCCGGCCGCGACAGGCCGGGGGCGGATAGCCACCCACAACGGGCCCGGATCCAATAACCTTCGCGGAACGACCGACTTGAGGAGCGCTCCGGCATGCAGATCACCTCGGTGGTCAACCAGAAAGGCGGGGTCGGCAAGACCTCACTGAGCGTCGGCACCGCGGCCGCACTCGCCGAGCGGGGCCGGCGGGTGCTGCTGGTCGACCTCGACCCGCAGGGCCACGCGACGACCGAGATGCTCGGGTTGTCCGAGGTGCCCGCGGACCAGCCGAGCCTGGCGAAGGCACTGGCCAAGACGTGGAAGGGCCCGATCGAGGACCTCGTCGTCCCGCACCCGCGCAGCAACCTCGGCCGCGGCGGCGCGCTGGACGTGGTGCCGACGTCGCCGGGCATGTTCGACCTGATCCGGCGGCTCGACTCGTTCCGCGTGCCCGGCTGGCAGCTGGCGCGGGTCATCCAGTTCGCCAACTACGACCACTGCGTCATCGACTGCCCGCCGGCGCTGGACGTGCTGACGAACAACGCGCTGGCGGCGTCGCACGGCATCCTGGTGCCGGTGCAGCCGGACAAGACCAGCATCCGCGCGCTGCGGCTGCTGGCCGACCAGGTGCGGTACGTCGAGCAGACCGTCGGGCGGCAGCCGCTGTCGTGGTTCGGCCTGGTGCCCAGCCTGTACCGGCGGCCGATCTCGCACTACGCCGCCGCGGCGCTGCAGGAGATGTACGAGTTCGGCATCCCGATGCTGTCGCACCTGCCGCTGGGCGTGGTGATGAACGAGGCGGCGGCGAACGGCGTCCCGGTGACGACGTACGCGCCGGAAACCCTGCAGGCGCTGTCGTTCCGCGAGATCGCGACGACTTTGGACAGCCACCTGGAGCAGAACCAGGCCCCCGCGGTGATCCCGGCCGACGAGGAGTTCGTCTTCGAGGACTTCATCTCGGAGGTCGCGGTGGCGCGCAACGTCAACGACAACGGCGCCCGCAAGGGGCTCTACGACCTGCTGCCGAAGAAACCGCACCGCCCCCGCTGACCTCGTCGTGAGTGGTAATTCGGGCTAGAACCGGATGTCATGTTTCAGGACTTCATGAACAGATGTGTTTCACGACTTCGTGGACGGTTTTTGGTCGGTGAGGCGTTGGTAGCGTACTGATCGGTCTAGCGTGAGCTGGCGGACGACTGCGTCGTCGATCATCACGGTGACGCGGTCGCCCTGCCAGTAGACGGTGGCGGTCCGGTCGGCCCAGGTGCGTCCGAGGACGATGGAACAGCCGGAGAAGGCGATCACGCCGGTGGTCGAGACCGGTCGGGTGGTCGTGCCGCTGGGCCGGCGCGGGCCGGTGGGCGCAACGGCTTTCGGGCGGGCGTCGTAACGCTGCTGGGGTGTGTCGCCGCCCAGGCTCTGATGGCGGCGATGGTTGTAGATCTGCCGGTACTCATCAAGCAGTTCCTGTAGCTCGGCGAGGGTGTCAGCGGGTGGTCGCGCGGCGAGCCATTTCTGCAGGGTCTGGTGGACGCGTTCGTTCTTGCCGCAGGTTTGGGGGTGGTGCGGGGTGGCGGCGATGCTGGTGATCCCTCGTTCGGCGAGGTGGCGTTCCAGCTCGACCATGCGGCCGCGGTGTTTGCCGGTGAAGGCCAGCCCGTTGTCCGAGAGCAGTCTGACGGGCAGGCCGTGCCCGGCGAAGGCGTGTTGCAGGGCGGCCCAGGTGGCGGTGGTGGTTTCGCCGGTGGCCGCGTAGGTGCCGACGTCGAGGCGGGAGTGGTCGTCGAGGATCTGGATGATGCAGACCTTGGTGCCCTCGGCCAGGTAGTGCTCCATGCCGTCGATCTGCCAGCAGCCGTTGGGGTCGGCGTATTCGAACCGCCGCCGGGTCCGGGGCTTCTTGCGGGGCTGCGGAACGATCTGGCCGTGGGTGCGCAGGATCCGGTAGACCGTGGACTGAGACGGCACGGGTGTGATTCCGTTGTTTTCGAGCCGCCAGCAGATGGAGATCGGGCCGTTGTCGAGGCCTTCGTCAGCCAGTTCTTTGCGGGCCCGCAGCACCGCCTCGGCCACCGACGCGCCCAGGGCGGTCGGACGGTGGAGCGGGGCGGTGCTGCGGCGGGTGAACGCGGCGGCGCCCTCGGCGCGGAACCGGTTCAGGTACTTGTGGAACACACCCCGGGACACGCCGTGCTCGCGGCAGAACCGCGCGATGTTGACCTTCTCACCCGCCGCGACCTGCGCGACTGCGGCGATGAACTCAGGATCCATCGAAAACCCTGCTCTGCCCATCGCCGCATGATCACCACGGAAGTCCTGATCACCACGCTGACAGGCCGGTCAGTGTCTACGATGTCCTGAAACATCACCTGTTCACGATGTCCTGAACTCAAGCATCGGGTTGGAACCCGAATTACCACTCACGACGGCGGATCAGAGGCGGCAGGAGCGGATGTCCGACGCCAGGATCGCCTTCGTGCCCACCTCGGCCAGCTCGTCCATGATCCGGTTGACCTCCTTGCGCGGCACCATCGCCCGCACCGCCACCCAGTCTTCGTGGGCGAGCGGGGCCACCGTCGGCGACTCCAGGCCCGGCGTGATCGCGATCGCGCGCTCGAGGAGCGTCCGCGGGCAGTCGTAGTCCAGCATCATGTACTGCTGCGCGAACACCACGCCGCGCAGCCGGGCGGCCAGCTGCGACTTCGCTTTGCTCTCGTCGGTGCCCTTCCGCTGCAGCAGCACCGCTTCCGACACGCAGATCGGGTCGCCGAACGCGACCAGGTTGTGCTGGCGCAGCGACCGGCCGGACTCGACCACGTCGGCGATCGCGTCCGCGACGCCGAGCTGGATCGAGATCTCCACCGCGCCGTCGAGGCGGATCACCTCGGCCTCGACGCCGTGGCGGGCGAGGTCGTCGCGGACCAGCCGCGGGTACGACGTGGCGAGCCGCTTCCCGTGCAGGTCCGCCGGCTTCCAGTCCCGGCCGGCCGGGGCGGCGTAGCGGAACGTCGAGCCGCCGAAACCGAGCGCCTGGATCTCCTCGACCGGGGCACCGGAGTCGAGCGCGAGGTCGCGCCCGGTGATGCCCAGGTCGAGGTCGCCGGAGCCGACGTAGATCGCGATGTCCTTGGGGCGCAGGAAGAAGAACTCGACCTCGTTCACCGGGTCGAGCACCGTCAGGTCGCGCTGGTCATGCCGCTTGCGGTAGCCCGCCTCGCCGAGCATCTCCGTCGCCGCGGCGGCGAGGGCTCCCTTGTTCGGCACGGCAACACGCAGCATTTCGCTTCTCTCCTCGTTCAGCGGGCGGTGTCCGTCGCGCGACCCGTCACAGGTAGCGGTAGACGTCCTCGGTCGACAGGCCACGGCCGAGCATCAGCACCTGCACCCGGTACAGCAGCTGGGAGATCTCCTCGGCGAGGCGCTCGTCGGACTCGTGCTCGGCGGCGATCCACACCTCGCCGGCTTCCTCGAGCACCTTCTTGCCCTGGGCGTGCACCCCCGCATCGAGGGCGACGACGGTGCCGGACCCGTCGGGACGGATACGCGCGCGCTCGGCAAGCTCCGCGAACAGCTCATCGAAGGTCTTCACGGTCTGCAGATCCTTCCACCCCGGGCGCGGCGGCGCCCCTCCGGGCCGGTCCGGATGCCGCCGATCTCACACCACTGTGGACGTCGCTTCCCGAGGAGTGGGATCAGAAGAGCGTGCCCTGCTCGAAGTCCAGCAGGTAGCGCTTCCGTTCGAGGCCGCCGCCGTAGCCGGTCAGCGAGCCCGTCGAGCCGATCACGCGGTGACAGGGCACGATGATCGAGATCGGGTTCTTCCCGTTCGCCAGCCCGACCGCCCGGGCGGCCGATGGCCGGCCGAGCAGCTGCGCCAGCTCACCGTAGGACGTCGTTTCGCCGAAGGGGATTTCGAGCAGCGCCGACCACACCGTCCGCTGGAACGGGGTCCCGCCGAAGGTGAGCGGGACGTCGAACTCCCGGCGCTGCCCGGCGAAGTACTCCTTCAGCTGGGCTTCGGTCCGGTCGAAGACCTCGGCGCCCGCACTGGGCTCGCCGAAGGTCGCGTCGGAGGGGCGGTGCCGCTGGTAGTCCATGTACAGCCCGCTGAGCGTGTCGCCCTCGGCGACGAGGGTGAGCGGACCGCACGGGCTGTCCACGAAGACGTGGGTCGGCATGGTTCTCCTGTCGAATCGTGCGAGTCAGGCGGCGGGCATCCGGTTGATCGCGTGGTCGCCGGTGGCCCACAGGTGCTGGGTGGCGTAGGCGCGCCAGGGGCGCCACGCCGCGGAACGGGCGACGACGGCGGCCTGGCCGCCGAGGCCGAGGGTCTCCGCCGCGTACTTGATGCCGAGGTCGGTGGGCAGGAACGCGTCCGGGTCGCCGAGGGCGCGCATGGCGATGCTCTCGACCGTCCACGGCCCGAAGCCGGGCAACGCGCTCAGCGCGGCCCTCGTCGCGCCCCAGTCGCTGCCCGCGCCGAGGTCGAGGCCATCGGTCAAGGCCGAGACCAGCCCGAGCAGGGTCCGGCGGCGGCTGCGGGGCATGGCCAGGGTCTCGGGATCCAGCGCCGCGAGGGCCTCGGGAGACGGGAACAGGTGGGTCAGGCCGCCTTCGGGGTCCTCGACCGGCTCGCCGTGCGCGACGACGAGCCGGGCCGCGTGGGTCCGCGCCGCCGCCGTCGAGACCTGCTGCCCCAGCACGGCCCGGACGGCGAACTCGGCACCGTCGACCGTGCGCGGGACCCGGCGCCCCGGCGCGGCCGCCACCAGCGGTGCGAGCAGCGGGTCGGTGGCGAGCTGGTCGTCGACGGCGACCGGGTCGGCGTCGAGGTCGAGCAGGCGGCGGCACCGGCTGGTGGCGGCCGGCAGGTCCCGCAGGTCGGCCAGGGCGAGCCGGCAGGCGATGTAGCCGGCGGCGGGATCCCCGGGGCGCAGTGCGACGACGCCGTGGCCGTGCGGCAGCCGCAGCGTCCGGCGGTAGGCGCCGTCCCGCCACTCCTCCACGCCCGGCACGCCGGTCGCCACGAGGTGCCCGAACAGGTTGTCCGGGCACAGCGGCTTGCGGTAGGGCAGCCGCAGCAGGATCGCCCCGGCCGACGGCTTGCCCTTCGCCCGGCTGCGCAGCTCCGTCGGCGAGAGCGCGAAGACCTCTCGGACGGTGTCGTTGAACGTCCGGATGCTGCCGAAGCCGGCGGCCAGGGCCAGCTCGGTCATCGGCAGGGTGGTCGTCTCGATCAGGGTCCGCGCGGTCTGCGCGCGCTGGGCCCTGGCCAGGGCCAGCGGCCCGGCGCCGAGTTCCGCGAGCACCTGGCGCTCGATCTGCCGGACGCTGTAGCCGAGCCGGGCGGCGAGGCCGCGGACGCCTTCGGTGTCGACGACGCCGTCCGCGATCAGCCGCATCGCCCGCGCGACCAGGTCGGCGCGCTCGTTCCACAGCGGCGAGCCCGGGCTGGCGTCGGGGCGGCAGCGCTTGCACGCCCGGAACCCGGCCTGCTGGGCGGCCGCCGCGCTCGGGTAGAAGCTCATGTTCTGTCGCTTGGGCGGCACCACCGGGCAGCTCGGCCGGCAGTAGATCCGGGTCGTCAGCACCGCGCAGTAGAACCACCCGTCGAACCGGGCGTCCTTCGCCTGCACGGCCCGCACGCACCGTTCGAAGTCCTCATGCACCGCTTCAGCATCGCGGACCCGGCGGGGCCGGGGCTAGCGGAAAAGCGACATGGTGGTGCTCAGCCGAGCAGGGCCGCCAGCGCCGGCACGTCGATGCCGACGAGGGAGTCGCGGAACACGCGCCGCTCCCCCGTCGCGACCGGGACGTCGTTGGGGATGACCAGCACCGTGCAGCCCGCGGCGACCGCCGACGTCGTGCCCGGCGGCGAATCCTCCACCGCGACGCACCGCTCCGGCGCGACGCCCAGCAGTTCCGCCGCCTTGAGGTACGGGCGCGGGTGCGGCTTGTTGAACCCCTCGACCTCGTCGCCACAGACCGTGACGTCGAAGAAGTCGCGGCCGATCGTGTTCAGCGCCAGCTCGGTCAGGCCCCGCTCGGTGGAGGTGACCAGCGCCGAGCGCAAGCCCGCCTCGCGCACCGCGGCCAGTGCCTCGCGGGCGCCGGGGCGCCACGGCAGTTCGTCGTCGAACAGCCCGGCCGTGCGGCGGCGGATCTCCTCGCCCGTCGAAGCGACCGACTCCGGCGTCACGGGGCGGCCGGTGACCTCCAGCAGGTACGCCGACGTGTCGTCCATGTTGGACCCGACCAGCGTCATCCGCTGTTCCTCGGAAAGCTTGCCGCCGAGCCATTCCGCCGTCTCGTACAGCGCGATGTCCCACAGCTTCTCGGAATCGACGAGCGTGCCGTCCATGTCCCACAACACGGCGCCGAGACCGTCCACAGTGGATCTCCTCCAGGGTCTAAGTGTTGAAGTACTTCGCTTCCGGGTGGTGGCAGACGATCGCGTCGGTCGACTGCTCGGGGTGCAGCTGGTACTCCTCGGACAGCTTCACGCCGATCCGGCCC
>Ga0070668_100003473_pt1 | contig 11631 bp, 10 predicted proteins | sample KBSS43metaG_FD_64661 | JGI IMG/M metagenome (GOLD analysis project Ga0070668, IMG submission 64661) | Switchgrass rhizosphere microbial communities from Kellogg Biological Station, Michigan, USA - KBS S4-3 metaG | ecosystem: Host-associated > Plants > Roots > Rhizosphere > Soil ... | reverse complement strand
GTCTGATGTCCTATGGGCCAAACTTCGCTGACCTGTTTCGGCGTTCTGCCGAACTTGTCGATAAGGTTCTGCGCGGGACGAAGCCGGCTGACATCCCCGTCGAGCAGCCGACCAAATTTGAGTTAGTGATCAACCTGAAAACCGCCAAAGCGCTTGGCCTTGACGTGCCGCCGACGCTGCTCGCCCGCGCCGACGAGGTGATCGAATAGTGGTTCAATTTGCTGCGGTGCATGAGTCTGCTTGTGGCAGATACTGTTGCAAAAGTATTTTTGGAGTGGCGAACGAAAATTCTTGGAGCCGCTGATGCGTTTTCCGCGTGGCGAAGTGAGGGACTACATCGTTTCATCTAAAATCGATCACGGACCTCCGTAGTGGTGTTGAAAATCGACATAGCGGCGGAGAAGTCCAAAGATCAACTTTGGCGAGATTTTCCGGGTCGCTCGATTTTCGACTTTTGCAACAGTATCTGCCATTACCGGACATCCCGCGATCCGACCTTTGACGGTGCTGGCTCTTCGAGGGGAAATATGCGGGCTGGTCAATCCGCGCGGACCAAAATGGGTGTATAAGGGAGGCTGGAGGTCAGCACCATGGCTGGGTTGGGGCAGGACCGCATCGAACGCCGGCTTGCTGCCATACTGGCAGCTGATGTTGCTGGCTACAGCCTACTAACCGGGGTTGACGAAGAGGGCACCCACATCCAACTCCAGGCCCATCTGCGTGCTCTTGTCGATCCTACGGTCGCGGAACACCGTGGTCGGGTCGTTAAGAACACCGGAGACGGAATGTTGGCGGAGTTTGGTAGCGTAGTGGACGCGATGCGCTGCGCCCTCGATGTCCAGCGCGGGATGGTCGAGCGCAATCGCGGGGTATCAGACGAGAAGCGCATCGAGTTTCGCATCGGAATCAATGTCGGCGACATCATCATCGAACGAGATGACATTTTCGGGGACGGCGTGAATGTCGCGGCCCGCCTGGAGGGATTGGCGAAGCCAGGCGGCATTTGTATCTCCGATGACGCGCATCGACAGGTTCAGGGTAAGTTCGATGTTACTTTCGAGGATGTAGGCGAACAGCAGCTCAAGAACATCGTGCGGCCAGTGCGTGTTTTCCAGGCTGTCCTTGACGGGTCAATTCGGCCACCCAAGCCAACGGGACAGCCGCGCAATACGCTAGGGGCTGAAGGTCGCGACCGGTGGAATACCCGCCTAATGACAGTTGGCACCGCAGTCGTACTGATTGCCGCCGCAGCTGGTGCACCATTTTACTTCGGTTTCGTCCGAGCGCCTCACAAGTCAGAGATGCCGGACAAGCAGGTAAACGAGCGCTTCTCCATGGTCGTACTGCCCTTTGCCAACCTGTCCGGCGATGCAAGCCAAGATTATCTAGCGGACGTGATCAGCGACGAATTGACCACCGGGCTCTCGCGTTTTCGGAATGCCTTCATCATCTCTCGGTCAACCGCGCTTACCTACAAAGGCAAGCCAATCAACGTGCGGCAGGTCGGCAAGGATCTCGGTGTGCGCTATGCTCTAGAAGGCAGCGTTCAGCCGAGTGGCGACCGGCTGCGTGTGCGCGCCAAGCTTGTCGAAACGGAGAGTGATGCGCATCTATGGGCTGACCAGTTTGACGAGAGCCGCACCGACCTGCTGGAGATGCAAGATGCCATCGTCATGCGCATCGGGCTCGCGATTGGTCTCAAGATAACTGACGAGAAAGCCCGCAGGGCAAGAGCTCGCGCTGCCGATCCAAATGCGGAAGACCTCGCTTGGCGCTGCACAGCTGCACTTATGCAACGTTGGCCAGAACGGGATTCTGGCTTTCGCCTCTGCGAACAAGCGCTCGATATCGATCCGAACAACGTTCGCGCGCTGTCGCTCCTGACATTTAAGTTCACCTCAGGCAATGCTGGGGTGCCCGATCCAGCTGATGTTCGCCGTGCTGACGAACTAGCCTCCTCAGCCGTAAAGATCGACCCGGATTACCACATCGCTCACACCGCTAAAGGCGAGGCGCTACTAGTGGCCGGGCGCTTTCGGGAGGCGATAGATTCTTATCGGCGAGCCCTGACGTTAGCCCCAGGCACCATTCAGTATGGATTGGCTTTGGCTTACGCGCTTGTTGCTGAGTCGGAAAAGGCTATTGCCTATGCCGACAAGGCGATGCAGCTCAGTCCGCAGAATCCCTTACAAGAGCCAGTACTGTATTTCGCCAAAGCCATCGCATTCGGTCAGTTGCAGGACTATGAACAGGCGCTTGTGTGGATTGAGCGGGCTCAAGCTTCTGCCCCCGAATTTCTCCTCGCGGGGTGGGTTCGTTGTGCGCTGCTGGCGCTCGCCGGTCGAGAGGACGAGGCACACGCAACTATGCAGAGGTATTTGGCGAACGACAAAGCTCCCTACCGGTCCATGTCCGAATGGCGTGCTCGATGGGCCGGCACCCCATTGCAGTCCTGGAGTCCGCGCTATCTTATGTGGGGCAAGAATTTTAGAGACGGCCTTCGGAAAGCTGGGCTGCCGGAGTAAGTAGGGCCGTTTGCTAGGCCGACGAGCTGATCGCAACAGCTGCTGACTGCATGCAACTGGGCAGTCCGCTTTACCCTCAAGAACAGTCGGGCCTGTCAGGTCCGAAAAGTGCCCAGAAGCAGACGTTAGCCGAGTAGTCCAATCACTCAATCCGTCCTACAATATGTTGTCGGTTGGAGTGCCCTCCATGGTGCAGGATCGGCCAATTCGGGTCGAGCGCAGGTTGTCGGCCATAATGGCCGCCGACGTGGCTGGCTATTCGCGGCTCATGCACAATGATGAAGAAGCTACGCATGCCAAAGTTGCGGCACTTTTGATTGACGCCGTCACCCCCGCAATTGCCGAACGCGGGGGCCGGATCGTGAAGAACACGGGCGACGGGTTCTTGGCAGAGTTTCCGAGCGCGGTCGAAGCGGTTCGCGCTGCTGTCCAGTTCCAGGCCCGCATCAGGGAGCTCACAGTCGACGACTCGGAAGATAGCCGCATTATGTTTCGTGTGGGTATCAACGTCGGAGACGTAATCATCGAACCTCACGACGTTTTTGGAGACGGCGTCAATATCGCGGCTCGACTCGAAAGTATCGCAGAGGCCGGTGGGATCTGGATCTCATCGTCCGCCTACGATCATGTCCAAGGCAAAATTCAGGCTGAGTTCATCGATATGGGTGAACAAAACCTCAAAAACATCGAACGCCCGGTTCGCGCTTTTAGAGTTCTCGACGATGCGATGCCGCGAAAACCCGCGCTTCCACGTCGGGACAAGTCCTCGATTGCAGTGCTGCCTTTCCAGAACCTTTGTGCGGACGCTGAGCAGGAGTACCTGGCTGACGGCATCGTGGAGGACATCACGATGGCGTTGTCGCTCTTTCGTTGGCTGTTTGTGATCGCGCGAAACTCAAGTTTCACGTACAAAAGCCGGACTGTCGATGTAAGGCAAGTTGGTCGCGAGCTTGGCGTACGCTATGTCCTGGTCGGTAGTGTGCGCAAAGCTGGAAACCGCATACGTATTGCAGGGCAACTTATAGACACCGAAACCAGAGCGCACCTGTGGGCCGGCCGTTTCGAGGGTCCGCCCGAAGATATGTTTGACCTTCAGGACCGCGTGACAGAGGGCGTTGTGGGCGCAATCGCCTCCAAATTGCAGATTGAGGAGATCAAGCGAGCCAACCGAAAGCCAACCGAGAATCTCCTGGCGTATGATTACTACCTGCGCGGAATGGCCAAGCATGATTTCGAGTCGATGGCCGCCAATCAAGAAGCGCTCCGGCTTTACCGCAAAGCGATCGATGTCGATCCCAAACTAGCCTGCGCCTACGGCATGGCGGCATGGTGCTACGTACACCGAAAGGCGCGCGGATGGATGATCGAATCTGTCCGGGAAAGCGCCGAAGCCACGAGTTTGGCTCGGAAAGCAGTGCATCTGGGTAGCAACGATTCGGTGGCATTGTGTATGGGCGGCTATGCGCTTGCTTTCATAGCGCACGAGTTCGACGCGGCCGCGACTTTCATAGACCGGGGGCTGGAAGCTAATCCGAACCATGCGTCCGCTTGGACGCTGGGTGCGTGGCTGAGGGTATGGAGAGGTGAACCGGATGTGGCGCTCGAACATGTCGCACATGCCGTTCGCCTAAATCCTCGCGATCCCGCGGGTGTGCATGGTGCAGCGGCATATGCGCATTTTCTGTTAGGCGATTACGACAGCGCGTCAGCCTGGGCCCAAACGTCCATGCGTGACAGTCCGCCTTTTCTGCTGCCAATTTGTGTGTATGCGGCAAGCAATGCGTTGGCTGGACGTCTGGAACCGGCACAGCACGGCGTAGAATTGGTACTGAAACACAGGCCCGGTTTGCGCATATCAAACTTGAAAGATCTCGCGTCATTCCGCCGGGGCGAGGATTTCGCTTTGTTCAGCGCTGGCCTACGAAAGGCCGGCCTTCCAGAGTGATCGGAGACGAAACTCGAACCAACCGTCCCCGTCCCATCAGGTCAATCGCGTCATTTTGGTCGTCGGCCGACTACTTCCGGTCTTCCCTTGGAAACGAACATCGTCAGGACGGCCACCGTTGAATGCTGCGAAGGCGGAAGCTTTCGAAGTCGATCCGAAATGGAACGGTACTGGCGCCCACGAGTGGAGCGGTCGCGCCGAGGTGCTTTCGAGATCATCGCATTGATGCCGGAGCCAAACGGCGTGACGCTCGATTATCAAAGGTACGATGGCGTGCCCGTGCGGACGCATTTCCGCTTCACAAATAAGCCTCACCGCCTGCGCGTCTATCAGAGCGGCCGCCTAAAGTGGAATTGGAACCCGAATTGCTCTTGTTTTGTTGGGTATAGGCCGGGCGGCCCCGAACCAGTCGAGCCAACGCTATGCCCAAGGTCAGCGTTTCAATGACGGATTTGCAGCGTCGAGCGTTGCAAGAAGTGAGAAAGCAGCCCGGTTGTCATGACGTCCGGGAAATAGCAATCAATCGTGTTGCAAAGCCCGCTGAAAATAACTGGTCGCTCTGTGTGCTTGCAGCGGGCTCGGCAGATGCCAATACCGCCGCGCGCGCGGCGGTTCACGTCCAAACTGTTTTGCGCCGGCACTATGATCTCTGCTGACGGATTGATCTGGAGGTCCAAAAAGGAAGGCACAGATCAAATGGACGACCGCTTCACATTCTCGGTATTCACGATTGAGATCAACGGCAGGCCAACGCTTGCGTTGCAGGCTAAGAGGCACAGAGACGCGGAACGTCTTTGCGAACACGGTCAGTTACGCACAAAGTTGAGTACAATCACCTCTCATGGCACCCCGTTGTGCGATGCCAGCGCCACGATGAAGCTCAGGTTGGCTACCGCCGAAGAAGCAGCTCTTTATCGGCGAGCATCGCAATCGACCGAGCCATCAAGTGATACTCACATCGTGTATCTTGTGGATGATCTCGATGGATAGGCCGTGCGTGTCCGCTTTGCTGCGCATTACGGACTCAACTCGGACATCGAGCTAGGTCCGAAAAGTGCCATTCGGCGTCATGGCGGCGCTTATTCGAGGTATTCCCATATCCAGGCAGACATTAGTCAATGGGGCTGACATTTTTAACTCAGTGGAAATGACCGACAGCCCGGCAAATCGCGATTGGTGCTGTCGTACGATCGGTCGTACAAATGTGCTTGGCTGGATTGTAGGCCATGGTTCAAGAACGGCCAGAGCGAGTTGAGCGCAGGTTATCGGCTATCTTGGCCGCTGATGTGGCTGGCTACTCGCGGCTTATGCAGAGCGATAAAGAAGGCACACACGCGAAGTTGACAGCGCTCCTAACCGAGGCTGTGCGCCCGGCAATCGCCGAGCACGGCGGCCGCATCGTGAAGAACACCGGGGACGGGGTGTTGGCAGAGTTTCCGAGCGCGGTCGAAGCGGTTCGGGCGGCCTTGCAGTTCCAGAACCACATTCATGAACTTACAATTGGAGACCTGGAAGACAGGCGCATTGCTTTCCGTGTGGGTGTCAACATCGGCGACGTAATCGTCGAGCCGCACGACATCTTTTTGTAGATGGCGTTAACATCGCCGCGAGGCTGGAGAGCATCGCGGAGCCGGGCGGCATTTGCATCTCGTCCTCTGTCTACGATCACGTTCGAGGCAAAGCCGCAGTCGAGTTCGTCGATCTGGGCGAGCAGAGCCTCAAGACAAAGAAATCTGCACTTTGCCCTCCCCGCATATCTTGCGGGTGATGTGGTGGCCGAGCTTGGAACCCGCAAGTCGCCGTAGTGCCTTAATTTGAAAAGCGACGTGGCCGAATTCGGCCAGCATCGGGTGTCCATATTCCGAGCCCCGTGTCCGGGGCGGCCTCCGTTGCTGACTCTCTTCGTATCGCCTTGTCAGCTTGCGGTACGGGGCGTCGGTCGGTCAAAGTCCGCTAATGCCCCAAAGCCGATAGACGGGGCACATCCATCGAAACGGAAGGGCAGTGGTTTCGAGCCGGACGAGGTGAAGTTGTTGCAGGCTACGCCATCGAGGCGGTGAAAATCCCGCTGTCAGGATCGGTGGCAGGCTTCGCCGGTGACATCGGCACGGTGCTGACAAGGCAAGATATTTCGACTAACCTTCAATGCGGACCATCAAGGCGGGCAGGACAGGACCGACGAGAAGAGATCGATGAGCACAGTAAAAAACGCTCTGGCCCAGAAGGGTGGCGCCCTGATCCATGTTCGCTCCGGCGACATGGTCGTCGAAGCCTTGCACCAGATGCGCGACAACCGTGTCCGGTCGGTGCTGGTCATCGACGACGACGTGCTGGTCGGTATCGTGACCCAGGGTGACTGCGCCATCAAAGTGCTGCTGCCTGGGCTCGATGCGAAGCAAACGCCGGTGGGCCAAGTGATGACGGGCAACCCGGTCACGGTCAAACCGGACGATCGGCTGGAAGGCTGCATGGCAATGATGGCCAAGCACGGTTTTCGCCATCTGCCGGTGCTGGACGCGGGCAAGGTCGTGGGCGTGATCTCGATCGGAGACGTCGTCAAGGACATCATCCGGGATTTGGAGCACAACGTGGACGACCTGATGGGCTACATTATGAAGGACGGCCCCGGAGGCTGACAGACGAACCGCGGTGCCGTCGTACCCCGTCCACAGTCCTGCGGCGGGCCTAGTTCTTCTACGATTGAAGGCCGCTCGCCGAGGTGGTCTAGCCGCCGCTACGCGAAAGGTAGTTTCCTCCTCTCGCGCAGCAGACTTTGGTTCAGCCCGGGCCCTGCGGCCGCGCTCGGCCTCAACATCCTGCCGACGTTGGTTGCCCGTGCCGATGAGATGATCGAGTAGGTCCATTTTCGGCCCGGTCGCCGCCGGCACGACGTCGGCTCGTGGCCCTTAGCTGATGTGGATGACATGGCCGGTACAATTCCGTTCCTCATGAAGAGCGGACATGGCCCCGGGTGGCAGGCGCGCAATTCTTGGGAGGCCACTGGCCGACTTATTCCGTAACATTTCCATCGACGAATGAACTCAGTGACCAAACGGCAAACGATTGGACGGTCCACGAAGCAGGCCCTTTTATAGACGGGAAATTCGCCCTTGTCGGGAGTTGAACCATTGAACGCGACGATGTCCTGGCTCTCCGGGTGACCTTCGATGCCTGTCCGTGCCTCATCCAAAATACAGAGCGCAGGTCTTTTGTTGTTTCGTCGAATGGAAAAGCACGTTCAAGTCTTGCTTGGGCACCCGGGCGGCCCGTTTTGGAGTCGTAAGGATCAGGGTGCCTGGACCATTCCGAAAGGCGTGATTGGGCTTGGCGAATCCCCGCTTTCGGCCGCACAGCGTGAGTTTGCCGAAGAGACCGGTTACCGCCCGGGCCGCGAAGTAATTCCGCTTGGCAGTGCCAAGCAACCAGGCGGCAAGATCGTCCACGTGTGGGCAATTGAAGAGGACTGGGACCCAGCCAATCTTCAGAGCAACACGTTCGAGATGGAATGGCCTCCACGGTCAGGGCAACGGCAATCATTTCCCGAAATCGATCGCGCGTCCTGGTTCGGCATTGCCGAGGCGCGACTTAAGATCCTGAAAGGCCAAGCAGTGTTCCTGGACCAGCTGTTGGAAACACTCGGCCGGGTTGAAGGCGGCTAGTCGGCCTCGGCCAATGGCCTAGTGGTTGTTGCGAGCAGCAACCTATGACACCATCCAAGGTATTGGTTCTTATCATTTACGGATGTCTATGCCGCGTCGGAAACATGCCTGGGAAAAATTGTCGGATGAGCAGTTGCTCCAGCAACGCTTCAGCAGCCTGAAGGTTGCGGTCGAAGGCACCTGGCTCGAGGATTGTCTCGGCAGTCTGTATGAAGAGCTTCAAACGCGGGGCATCCGGCTGCGGCCGCACGTATGGATATCGAGCGAATGGTTCAGCCCGGCAGATGTGCCCGGCATTGCTATCCCGTTCTACCTCGCCCATCCCCGCCTGATGAAACTCGAAAAGAAAATGATGCTCGAGGTTGAGGGCAGTACCTGGTCCGAGTGCATGGCCATTCTTCGTCACGAGACCGGCCATGCCGTGCAGCATGCCTACCAGTTGCAGCGCCGCCGCCGCTGGCAGCAGTTGTTCGGCCCGTCCTCGAAGCACTACCCGCTCTACTACCGGCCCAATCCGGCCAGCCGGCGTTACGTCCAGCACCTTCGGCGCTGGTACGCACAGAGCCATCCGGACGAGGATTTCGCAGAAACCTTTGCGGTGTGGTTGCGGCCGCGGTCGAACTGGCGAACACGTTACGCCGGCTGGCCGGCGCTGAAGAAGCTCGAATATGTCGACGAGCTGATGGGCGAAATTGCAGGGGAGCGGCCGCCGGTCACGACACGGGAGCGTGTCGACCCGCTGTCCAGGCTTAGCCAAACGCTTGGCGAGCACTACCAGAAAAGGCAGGCATTCTACGCTTTCACGCCACCGAAGACGTACGACCGCGACCTCACCCGTCTCTTCTCCGCCGATCCACGACATCGACGGGCGCAGCCGGCAGCAGCCTTCATCAGGCGGCACCGCGCGCAAGTCAGGCAGCTGGTCGCGCGATGGACGGGCGAGAACCAGCTTACACTCGACGCCGTTCTTGATGACATGATTGCCCGCTGCCGCGAACTCGATCTCCGTGCCCCCGGCTCCGAACGGAAGCTTGTGGTCGACTTCTCCATCCTTTTAACGGCCAAGACCATGCACGCGCTGTTCGGCCCGTCGCGGCGCAAATGGATCGCGCTATGAGACGCCTGCGCGTTCTAGTGCTGATGCATCCGGATTTCGTGCCTCCGGAATCGACCGACGGATACACCACGCGGGAAATCAACGCATGGAAAACGGAATTCGACGTCGTAAGCACCTTGCGTGCAGCGGGCCATGACGTTCGCCCGCTCGGCGTGCAGGAGGAGATCAAGCCGCTACGCGACGAGATTGAAAGCTTCAAGCCACATGTGGTCTACACGTTGCTGGAGGAGTTCCACTATGCAACCACGTATGACCAGCACATCGCGAGCTATCTCGAGCTGATGAAGGTCCCGTATACCGGATGTAACCCCCGCGGCCTGATCCTGGCGCGCGGCAAGGACCTGTCCAAAACGTTGGTGCACCATCGCCGGATCGCCGTGCCGGCCTTTGCCGTGTTTCCGATGCGCCGCAAGGTCAAGCGGCCCTCGCGGCTTGCGCTGCCGCTGATCGTCAAGAGCCTGAGCGAGGATGGGTCCTTCGGGATCTCGCAAGCATCCATCGTCGATACGGACGAGAAACTCGAAGAGCGGGTCGCTTTCGTTCACGATCGGCTCGGGACCGCCGCCATCGCCGAGCAGTACATTGAGGGACGTGAACTTTATGTCGGCGTACTCGGCAACAATCGGCTGCGGGTTCTGCCGGTGTGGGAATTGAAATTCGGCAACCTGGGCGGTCAAGGGGCACGGCAGATCGCCACCGAAAAGGCCAAACACGATCCCGATTATCAGGAACGCGTCGGAATTGCAGACGGGCCGGCCGAAGACCTTGCGCCGGAGGTAACTGCTCGCATCCAGCGGACAGCGAAACGCATCTACCGAACACTGGGGCTCGATGGATATGCACGCATCGACTTTCGCCTCTCTGCCGACGGCACTCCGTATTTCATTGAAGCCAATCCCAATCCCGAAATAGCGAAAAGCCAAGAGTTCGCTACGGCGGCTCGGTATGACGGACTTGACTATACGAACCTGCTACATCGCATTTTGACCCTCGGAATTAGTCGGGCAAAAGCAGGCGCATCTGTGGGCTGAAGGACGCGGCACGAAACGGATGTGCAGCGAACGGGACCGAGCCGAACTTTCCTCTAGCTGGTCGATCTCATTCTTACTCCACTAAGCCCATTCAGCGGCCGCGCTTATAGTCGGAATAAAGCCGACCAAAGGTCGTTTCAATGGCCGGATCATCACTGCCGGGCTGCGGCAGCGACGTAGGCCGATCCCTATTCTATGTAACGCGGCCAAACAGCGTCTGTGTCGTTCACCCCAAAACCGGCGAAGAAGCATGGTGGCCTCTTTTTGATGAAGCGGGCGATCAGCTCTTCCCCGAACTCATGCCGGAGCTGGACGCCATCAAGGAGCAGACGGTTGGCGGTCTTGTATTTCGGCGAGATCACGGACACCGCCGCGCGCGTGTTCCGCTCCCGTGGATAACACCACGTGGCGGACTCGACTATCTGCGCGCCACCGTCAAGCGCATTATTCGAGCGGCCGGGCTTCGCGACGAGCTTAGCTCTACGTCATTTCGCCACGGCGGGTTCACGGAAGGAGCGGACTCCGATCTCTCCGATGCCGAGTTGCGCGCAGCAGGACGCCACCGGTCGGCGCGCCAGTTGCCGATGTACGCGAAGCGCACCCGGAAGCAGCTTGTTTCCGGCGCCCAAAAGCGCCGCGCCGAGCGAACAAAACCAGCCGTTTTGTCGGAATAGCCGCCGATAGTTTGTCGGAATAGGCGCTTGGCTAGACTGCTAAGCTCTTGAAAGGCTTGGTGGGCGCACCAGGGCTCGAACCTGGGACCCGATGATTAAGAGTCATCTGCTCTACCAACTGAGCTATGCGCCCGGAACTTGGTCCGGAAAGCCCTCGCAAGAGGGCGTCGTTTAGCAAAGCGACTCGGGGATGTCCAGCAAGCCGACACGAGTTTTCCCGGGGCTTTGGCTGACGACCTGAACGGCAAAAAGCCGCTGGATTTCAGCGGCTTCTGCCGATCTTGGGAATGGGCACCCGATTGGGGGCGCGTCAGAGCCGTTCGGGACCGCCCCGGGCCGGTCCACCGTCCCGGTCATCGCGATTTCGGCCGTAGCCGTGGTGCCGGTCGGAGTCCCGGTCCGTGCCCATTTCGCGCTCGAACCGGTGGTGGCGCCAGCCTTCCCTGCCCCCGAACCGGGTCAGAACGGCGAGCCGCCGCTTCTGGCCGTCATCGAGCGTCTTGTAGAGCGGGTCGGCGGCTTCCGCGATCTTCTTCATGGCCGATGCGGTGGCTGCCATATTCTCGGCCCGGTCGCGCAGCCGCGCCACCGGATCGTCCGGCTTCTGCTGGCTGGAATCGTCCTTCGGCGGGTTCATCCGCGCGTTGGCGCGATCGATTCTGAGCTTGGCGAACTCCTTG
>Ga0070668_100003467_pt1 | contig 11642 bp, 11 predicted proteins | sample KBSS43metaG_FD_64661 | JGI IMG/M metagenome (GOLD analysis project Ga0070668, IMG submission 64661) | Switchgrass rhizosphere microbial communities from Kellogg Biological Station, Michigan, USA - KBS S4-3 metaG | ecosystem: Host-associated > Plants > Roots > Rhizosphere > Soil ... | reverse complement strand
TCCCAGGCTCGAACGCCGGCACGCCCCATCCAGTGCTTGCCCGCGCGAGGTTCCACCGCGTGGATTACGGCGAATGGCCGTGCGGGACACCGCCGAACCGCCTATCGCCGACGCCGGTGCTTTACACGTCGGATCCGGGTCCTTACCTTCGATCCGGAAGCGCTCCCAGAACCGAGGAGGCGGAGTGCACGCTTCGACGATGAAGTCGTTGTCCCGAACGCTCGTGGTGCTGCTCGTGCTCGGCTTGGCGGTGGTGGTCCCCGGACTGCAGACCGCCCGCGCCGCCGCCGGCAAGTTCGCCTACGGCGAGGCCCTCCAGAAGGCCATCTGGTTCTACGATGCGCAGCGCTCCGGCGTCCTACCCGCCGACAACCGGGTCTCCTGGCGCGGCCCGTCCGCCCTCGACGACGGCAAGGACGCCGGCCTGGATCTCACCGGTGGTTTCTACGACGCCGGCGACCACGTCAAGTTCGGGCTGCCGTTCGAGTTCAGCATGACCACGCTGGCCTGGGGCGCGCTGGAAAACCGCGCCGCCTACCAGAATTCCGGTCAGTGGCAGGCCCTGCTCTCGAACCTGCGCTGGGGTGACGACTGGCTCATCAAGGCGCACCCGCAGCCCAACGTGCTCTACGGCCAGGTCGGCAAGGGGGACGACGACCACAAGTGGTGGGGCCCGGCCGAGACCATGACCATGGCCCGGCCCGCCTACCGCGTCGACACCTCCTGCCCCGGCTCCGATCTCGCCGGCGAGGGCGCCGCGCAGATGGCCGCCAGCTCGCTGGTGTTCAAGGCCGACGACCCCGCCTACGCGGCCACTCTGCTCACCCACGCCAAGCAGCTCTACTCGTTCGCCGACAACTACCGAGGCGTCTACTCCAACTGCATCACCGACGCCCAGAGCTTCTACAAGTCCTGGAGTGGCTACCAGGACGAGCTCGTGTGGGGTGCGATCTGGCTCTACAAAGCCACCGGCGATGCCAGTTACCTGACGAAGGCGCGCGCCGAGTACGAAAAGCTGTCCACCGAGCCGCAGACCTCCACCCGCTCCTACCGCTGGACGCTGGCCTGGGATGACAAGTCCTACGGCGCCTACGTCCTGCTCGCCCAGCTCACCGGCGACGCCGAGTACGTCGCCGACGCCAACCGCTGGCTGGACTGGTGGACCACCGGCGTCAACGGCCAGCGCGTGCCCTACTCCCCGGGCGGCCAGGCCGTGCTCGACCAATGGGGTTCGCTGCGGTACGCCGCCAACACCGCGTTCGTCGCCTTCACCTACTCGGACTGGCTGCGGACCACCGATCCCACCCGCGCCACCACCTACCACGACTTCGCCGTGCGGCAGATCAACTACGCGCTCGGCGACAACCCGCGCAGTGCGAGCTTCGTGGTCGGGTTCGGTGCCAACCCGCCGCGCAACCCGCACCATCGCACCGCGCACGGCTCCTGGGCCGACAGCATCCTCGAACCCACGGTGAGCCGGCACACCCTGTACGGCGCGCTCGTCGGCGGTCCCAGCTCGGCCAACGACGCGTACACCGACGATCGCAGCAACTACACCATGAACGAGGTGGCGCTCGACTACAACGCCGGCTTCACCGGCGCGCTGGCCCGGCTGTACGGCGAGTACGGCGGCGCGCCACTGGCCGCCTTCCCGCCGAAGGAAACGCCGGACGGCCCGGAGATCCTGGCACAGGGCGCGCTCAACCAGCCGGACGGCGGCACGTTCACCGAGGTGAAGGCCTACGTGATCAACAAGTCGGCGTGGCCGGCGCGCACGTTCACCGGCTCGCTGCGCTACTACTTCACGCTCGACGGCGGCACCACGCCCAGCCAGGTTTCGGTGACCTCCGCGTACAACCAGTGCGACGCGCCGACCGTGCGCCAGTTCTCCGGCCAGGTGTACTACGTCGAGGTGCCGTGCTCCGGCGGCGTCGCCCCCGGTGGCCAGTCCCGCTACCGCAAGGAGGTGCAGTTCCGGATCGCCAGCACCGGAACCTGGGACCCCGCGAACGACTGGTCGCACACCGGCCTCGCCCCCAGCGGGTCCGCGCCCGTGAACAACCCGCAGCTCGTGCTCGCGCAGGGTTCCACGGTGCTGTGGGGCAGCCAACCCGGACCGTCCACAGGGGACACCACCGCGCCGGCCGCGCCCACCGGCGTCACCGCCACCCCCGGCAGCACCAGCGTCGGCCTCACCTGGACCGCCGCCACCGACAACGTCGGCGTCACCGGGTACGACGTGCTGAATTCGGCCGGCGCGGTGGTGGGCAGCACCACGAGCACCAGCTACCAGGTCACCGGTCTCACTCCCGCCACCGCGTACACGTTCTCGGTGCGCGCCAGGGACGCCGCCGGCAACCAGTCCCCGGCCAGCAGCCCGGTGTCGGTCACCACGACCAACGGCGGCAACACGGGTCCCGGCTCGCTCGCCGTGCAGCAGCGCGGCGGCGGCACCGACAACCAGATCCGCACCAGCCTCCAGATCCTCAACCGGGGCAGCACGGCGGTCGCCCTGAACAGCGTCACCGCGCGCTACTGGTTCACCGGCGACGCCACCAACCCGGGCTACCAGATCTGGTGCGACTACGCGGTTCTCGGCTGCGCGGGCGTGAGCCTGCGTGTGGTGAAGCTGAGTACACCGCGCCCGGGGGCCGACGCCTACGTCGAGGTCGCCTTCACCGGCGGCAGCCTCGCCGCCGGCGCGAGCACCGGCGAGATCCAGGTGCGGGTCGCCAAGGCCGACTGGTCGGCCTTCAACCAGGCCGACGACTACAGCTACCGCTCGGCGGCGTCGTTCACCGACCTCGCCACCGCCACCGCCTACCAGTCCGGCGCCCTCGCCTGGGGCACCGAACCCTGACCCCTCGGGGACCTTCGTCACCGCTGATTTCGAGGCCTGCGCCGGTCGTCAAGATCCGTGCCAGACTTGGCGCATGGACGAGCGCGCCGCGGCGGAACTGATCGCCCGGGCCCGCGCCGAGACCGCACGGCTGGCCGGGGCGCTCGCGCGGCGGCGGGACGGGATCGTGGCAGCGTCGGAGTTCACCAGCAACGACGACGAGCACGATCCGGAAGGCGTCACGATCGCGTTCGAGCGGGCGCAGGTCCAAGCACTGCTGCGGCAAGCCCAGGACGACCTCGCGGACCTCGACCGCGCCGCCGAGCGCGTGCGCGCCGGCGTCTACGAAACCTGCGAACGCTGCGGCGGGCCGATCGCGGAAGGCCGTCTCGTCGCCCTCCCGGCGACGCGGATCTGCATCGCCTGCGCGAACAAGGCGCGCTGACCTGTCCGAAGGTCTTCTTCGGCGACCTCCGGACAGGTGACGCCGTGACGCGGCGGACGCCCGGTTCTCAGCGGCTGCCGCGCAGGGTGGCGCGGCCGGCGTACCGGGCCTCGGCGCCCAGTTCCTCCTCGATGCGGATGAGCTGGTTGTACTTGGCGGTGCGGTCGGACCGGGACAGCGAACCCGTCTTGATCTGACCGCAGCCGGTGGCGACGGCGAGGTCGGCGATCGTCGTGTCCTCGGTTTCGCCGGAACGGTGGGACATCACGACCGAGTAGCCCGCCTTGTGCGCGGTGTCGACGGTGGTCAGGGTCTCGGTGAGCGTGCCGATCTGGTTGACCTTGACCAGGATCGAGTTCGCGATCCCGCGGTCGATCCCGTCCCGCAGGAGCGCGACGTTGGTGCAGAAGACGTCGTCGCCGACGAGCTGCACCCGGTCGCCGATGCGGTCGGTGAGCTGCTTCCAGCCGTCGTAGTCGTCCTGCGCGAGCCCGTCTTCGATGGAGACGATCGGGAACCGCGCCGTCAGCTCGGCGAGGTAGGCGACGTGCTCTTCGACGCTGCGTTTGCGGCCTTCGCCGGTGTAGTCGTAGACGCCGTCGGTGTAGAACTCCGACGCGGCCGGGTCGAGCAGCAGCGCGATGTCCTCGCCCGGGGTGTAGCCGCTCTGCTCGATCGCGCGGACCACGAACTCGAGCGCTTCGTCGGCCGAGGCGAGGTTCGGCGCGAAGCCGCCTTCGTCGCCGACGTTGGTGCTGTGCCCGGCTTCCCGCAGCGACGCGCGCAGGGTGTGGAAGACCTCCGAGCCCATCCGGACGGCTTCGGCGAAGGTCTCGGCGCCGACCGGGCCGATCATGAACTCCTGGAAGTCGATCGGGTTGTCGGCGTGCGCGCCGCCGTTGACGATGTTCATCATCGGCATCGGCAGCTGGTGGGCGAAGACCCCGCCGACGTAGCGGTACAGCGGCAGCGTGTTCGCCGCCGCGGCGGCCTTCGCGACGGCCAAGGAGATGCCGAGCGTCGCGTTGGCGCCCACCCGGGCCTTGTTGGCGGTCCCGTCCACGGCGATCAGCGCGGCGTCGACTTCGGCCTGGGCTTCGGCGGCCAGCCCGACGACCGCGTCGGCGAGTTCCGTGTTGATCGCCGTGACGGCCTTGCGCACGCCTTTGCCGTGGTAGCGCGACTTGTCGCCGTCGCGGAGCTCGACGGCTTCCCGCGTGCCGGTCGAGGCGCCCGACGGAACGGCGGCCCGGCCGAACGAGCCGTCCGCCAGCACGACGTCCACCTCGACGGTCGGGTTGCCCCGGCTGTCGAGCACCTCGCGACCGTGAACACGGGCGATTGCCGTCATCTCAGCTCCTCGTAGATCGTCCCCAGGCGCCGGCCGGTGCCGTCCCGCGACGCAGGCTAGCAGAAAGTTTCTGAATCGATCACGTCGATTCACCGCCTTCGCCGGCCGGGTGGTGGTGCTCCCGCCGATCACCGATCGCAGGATCGAGGCCCTGGTGGGGGCTCACTGCCCGGCCTACCGCAGGGAGGGTAAACGTCACGAGGTCGAACGGATGCCAATTGCGGCGCCCACGCTCGACGCGAAGAGAGCGGTGGCCGCGTCCGTGGTTTCGTCGTCGCGGGCGGTGAGCCAGTCGCTGATCAGTCCTTCGATGCCCGCGAGGATCACGGCGGCCCAGTGCCGGAGTTCGGCCGGCGGCGTGTCCTGTTGCCACTTGCTCAGCAGTTCCGTGATCAGGTCGAGGTACTGCGCGCGTTCCCAGAGGGCGAGTTCGCTGAGGGCCGGATCGGTCCGGGCGATGACCGCCAGCTCGGCGAGGGCGAGGAAGTGTTTCGGTTCCGTGCGCACGCGCGCGAGTTGCGCGTGAATGGCCGTGGAGAGCGCTTCGGCCAGGCCGTCGCTGCCGGGGTCCAGCCGCCACGCTGTCGCGAGTGCGCGCTCGCTCTCACGCGCGAGCAGGGCGCGCAGCAGCGCGGCCTTCGAGTCGAAGCAGTAGTGGAAGACCCCGTGCGGGACCCCGGCGCGTTCGGTGATGGCTCGCGTGGTCGCGCCGCTGATCCCGCGGTCGCTCATCACGTCGATCGCCGCGTCCAGGAGTTGTTCGCGTCGTTCGGTGAGGCTCCGGCGCGAGGAGGCCGGTTCGTGGTCCATGCCCGGACATTACCAGTCTTGGCCATCCGACTTGGACACATGGCCAAGTTGCGGGTAGGGTCGGTGGCGAACCAACGATGCGGCCCCGGCGGCGTGGCCCTGAACAGCGAGGAGCCACGATGAGGAAATGGGCGATCCTGGCCGGAGCGATCGCGCTGGAGGTGGCCGCGACGCTGGCCCTTCGCGCCGCGATCGACAACGCCTGGTGGGCGGTGCTGACCGTCGCCGGTTACGGCGGTGCGTTCGTGGCGCTGTCGATGCTGCTGCGCAAGGGCGCCCCGATCGGGGTCGTCTACGGCATCTGGGCGGCCGCGGGTGTCGCCTTGACCGCGGTCTTCGGAGCCGTGCTGTTCGCCGAGCCGTTCACGCCGCTGATCGGGATCGGGATCGCGACCGTCATCGCCGGCGTCGTGCTGGTGGAGACCGGTCACGGCCGTGAGGTGCGGTCATGACGTGGTTGCTGCTCGCCGGGGCGATTCTGGCGGAGGTGGCGGCGACGCTGTCGTTGCGAGCTTCGGAAGGCTTGAAGAACAAGCGGTGGATCGCTCCGATCGCGGCTTTCTACGCCGGCGCGTTCGGCTTGCTCACGGTCGCGCTCGCCCAGGGCATGCCGGTCGGGATCGCGTACGGCGTCTGGGCGGCCTGCGGCGTCGCGTTGACGGCGATCGGGGCGCGGGTGTTCTTCAAGGACGCTCTGACGAAACGGATGGCTTCCGGTGTCGCGCTGATCGCGGCCGGCGTGCTGATGATCGAACTCGGCGCCGCCATCTAATGGGTCTTGCGGCCGGGCGGGTTGCCCCGGCTCGCGAAATCGGTGGCCAGCAAGGCGGTCGTGGTCGCCGTCGCGATCTCCGCTCCGAGGCGGAGATCGCCGCCGCTCTCGATCAGGTCGGCCGTCAGTTCGTTGAGGCCGCCCTGGATGATCAGCGCCAGGTGCCGCGGCGCCGGGCCGAGCGCCGAGCGGCGGAACTCCTCGTTGTCGGACAGATCGTGGATGAGATCGACGAAGGCGTCGTTCGACTTCCGGATCACCTCCTCGGCGATCGGGCCGAGTGACGGGAATTCGCGGATGTTGCACAGGTAGACCGCCGGCTGCGCGGCCACGTGGGCGAAGTAGGTCTCGATGGCCTGGGCGACCTGCGTCTGCCAGCCCACGTGCGGGTCGACGGCCTCGGTGAGCTGCTGGGCCAGTTCGTCGCTGACCATCCGCATGAGATCGACGAGGCAGTCGTCCTTGGTCGAGAACACCTTGTAGAACGTGCGCCGTGACGCGGACGCGTGCCCCACGATGTCCGTGATGGTCGTCGCCCGGTAGCCGCGCTCGGCGATCGAGCGGCTCAGGCCGTGCAGCAGCCGGTTGCGAAATCCGTCGGGCTCGGAGGTGTCGGGCACCGGCCGAGTATATCGGAGATCCGGCCACGGACTGCCGGACGAGTCGTCCCCTTGTCATCTCACGCGGCGAGAGTTATTGTCCAGTAAGGGTACTGCGGAGTACCCACCGTCGATAGGGGTCCAACATGGACGTTGATCCTGAAAGCCGGACCACCGTGCTGCCACCCGGCCCGAGACTTCCCGGACCGGTGCTGACGCTGGCCTACGTCGCGTCCCGGCAGCGTTTTTTCGCGGCGATGCGGCGGCGCTACGGCTCGGTGTTCACCTTGAACCTGCCACCGTTCGGGCCGAGCGTCGTCGTGTGCGACGCCGCCCTGTGCAAGCAGCTGTTCATGACCAGTCCCGACGTCGCGGGCACCACGTCGCCGAACCTCGGCAACGTTCTGGGCGAGGGGTCGACCTTCGCGCTCGACGGGGCGCCGCACCGGGCCCGGCGGAAGCTGATGGTCCCGCCGTTCCACGGCCGCCGCCTCAAGGCCTACGAGGGCCTGATCGAGGAAGAAGTCATGCGGGAGGCCGAAACCTGGCCCCAGGGCGTCGAATTCGAGACGCAGACGCCGTTCCTGCGGCTCACGCTGAACATCATCCTGCGCGCCGTCTTCGGGGCCGAGGGCGCGGACCTCGGCGAGTTGCGTTCGATCCTCCCTGGTGTCGTCGAGCTGGGCGCGCGGCTGAGCGTGTCCCCGTTCGGGGCCGACCCGGACCGCGCCTGGGGTGGGTGGCGCCGGTGGCGGCAGGTCCGGGCGCACTACGACGAGGTGGTGGACCGCGTCATCGACAAGGCGCTGGCCGATCCCCGGCTCGACGAACGCGACGACGTGCTGGCCATGTTGCTGCAGAGCCGCTACGAGGACGGCGAGCCGATGTCGCGGGAGCACATCCGGGACGAGCTGCTGACCATGCTCGGCGCCGGGCACGAGACGACGGCGAACACGCTGGCGTGGGCGGTGGAGCGGCTGCGGCGGGAACCGGCGTTGCTGCACCGGCTCGTGGCCGAGGTCGACGCCGGACGGTCGGAACTGCTCGAGGCCACCGTGTACGAGGTCCAGCGCGCCCGGCCGGTCATCCTCGAGGTCGGCCGGCTCGTCCTGGCACCGGTCATGCCGCTCGGGCCGTGGCGCCTGCCGAAGGGCTGCCACGTCCTCGTGGCGATCGACTTCGTCCAGAACGATCCGACCGTCTTCCCGGACGCCGAGACCTTCCGCCCGGACCGCTTCGTCGGTACGCGTCCCGACAACTACACCTGGATCCCGTTCGGCGGCGGGACCCGCCGGTGCATCGGGGCCGCCTTCGCCCACCAGGAGATGGTGACCACGCTGCGGCTCCTGTTGCGCGAGTTCGAATTCACCACCACCCACCAGCCGGACGAGCGGTGGCAGTCACGAGGCGTCGCCTGGGCGCCGGGCCGGGGCGGCCGTGCCGTCATCCACCGGCGCAGCACGCCGGCCGTGCTGGCGGCGTCGTGACGCGCGAGCGCTACGCGGACGTCGGACGCGGGATCCGGCTGTGTTTCGAGACGATCGGCTTCGAGACGTTCGGCGGCGAGGACAACCCCCCGCTGGTCCTCGTCGCCGGGCTCGGCCAGCAGCTGATCTCGTGGCCGACCGCGTTCTGCGAGCTGATCGCCGACGCCGGGTTCCGCGTGATCCGGTTCGACAACCGCGACGCCGGCCGGTCGACCCACGTCGTCGCGCGGCCGCCGTCGATGGCGTCCGTCCTGCTCGGGCGGGTCCGGTCGGCCTACGAACTCGGTGACCTGGCCAGGGATGCCGTCGGCCTGCTCGACGCACTGGGGATCGGGACAGCGCACTTCGCCGGGGCCTCGATGGGCGGCATGATCGCCCAGACCGTCGCGGCGCACTTCCCGGACCGCGTTCGCAGCCTCACCTCGATGATGTCGACGACCGGCGCCCGGCGGATCGGGCGGCCCGCGCTGTCCACCTGGGCCAGGATGGCGGCCCGGCCGCCGCGCACCCGGGAGGAGGCGGCCGCGGCCGAGGTCGCCCTCTTCCGGCACATCGGCTCCCACGGCTTCCCGTTCGACGCCGAGGCGGTGGCCGCGGCCGGGGGAGCGGCCTGGGACCGGGACCGGAGCACCGAGGGGGCCGCTCGCCAGCTCGGGGCGATCGTCGCTTCCGGCGACCGCACCCGCGAGCTGGCCGGGGTGCGGGCTCCGGCACTGGTGATCCACGGCGACCGCGACCGGATGGTCCACCCGTCCGGCGGCCTGGCCACCCACCGGGCGATCGCCGGATCCCGCCTGCTGACCGTGACGGGCCTGGGACACGACTACCCGGCCGCGGCCTGGCCCACGCTCGTCGAGGCGATCACCGCCCACGCCCGCCTCGCGGACGTCGCCCGCCAGGCCCGGGAAAACCACGCTCAACCGACCACCACACCCCGACGGAGGACCCATGCCGGGTAGGAAACCCCAGCCGCTCGCCGGCCGCACCGCCGTGATCACGGGGGCGAGTTCGGGCATCGGCCGTGCGCTGGCCGAACGCCTGTCCGCCGCCGGCTGCCCGGTGGCCATCGCCGACGTCGACGAGATCGGTCTCGAAAAATGCCGGGCGTCGCTGCCCGGACCGGTGCTCACCGAAGTCCTCGACGTGCGCGACGCGGGCGCGGTGACCGCGTTCGCCGAGCGGGTGAAGGGATGGTTGCCGCGCGAGCTCGGCGCGGTGTTCAACAACGCCGGGGTAGCGGTGAACGGAACCGTGCTGGACGGGAACCCCGCCGACGACCAGTGGCTGCACGACATCAACTTCCACGGCGTGGTCAACGGGGTCCGGGCGTTCCTGCCGATCCTCGTCGCGCAGGGCTCCGGGGCGCTCGTCAACACCTCCAGCGTGTACGGCCTGCTCGCGGTCCCCGAGCACAGCGCGTACTGCGCGTCGAAGTTCGCGGTGCGCGGATACACCGAGTCCTTGCGGCACGAACTGGCGGGCACCGGCGTGCGGGCGGTCGTCGTGCACCCCGGTGGCGTCAAGACCAACATCGCCCACAACGCCCGCGTCCGGCGCGATCCGGCCCCCGGTGGCCGGACCCGGGAAGAGCTGGCGCAGGACTTCGTCGACAGCGCGATGACGACTCCGGAACGGGCGGCGGAGATCATCCACCGAGGGGTCGACCGCGGCGGCAGCCGGATCCTCGTCGGCCCCGACGCGGTCCTGATCGACGTGCTCACCCGGCTGACGCCCACCCGGGCCCAGCAGGTGATCGCCAAGGTCGAAAGCGCCCTCACCCGGCGCGCGACCCGGAAGGTGTCCTCGTGACCGCCGTGCCGTACGTCGACGTGCTGGTGGTGGGAGCCGGGCTGTCCGGCATCGGCGCCGCCTGCCACTTGAAGCGGGAATGCCCCGAGCGGAGCGTGCTCATCGTCGAGGCACGCCACGACCTCGGCGGCACGTGGGACCTGTTCCGCTACCCGGGTGTCCGCTCGGACTCCGACATGCACACGCTGGGCTATTCGTTCCGCCCGTGGCCGGATCCCCAGGCGATCGCGGACGGCCCGAGCATCCTCGAGTACATCCGGGAGACCGCCGAAGAGTACGGGCTGCTCGATTCCGTGCGCTTCGGTCACCGGGTGGTGGCGGCGAGCTGGGACTCCGGCCGAGCACAGTGGACGGTCGAACTGCTCCACGGCACCGAAACGGTCCGCGTCACGTGCGGCTTCCTGCACGTCTGCTCCGGCTACTACGACTACGCCGCCGGCCACACGCCGGACTTCGCGGGCATCGAGGACTTCACCGGGACCGTCGTGCACCCGCAACAGTGGCCGGGCGACCTCGACCTCGACGGCAAGCGCGTCGTCGTCATCGGCAGCGGGGCGACCGCGGTCACCCTGATCCCGGCGCTGGCCGGGCGAACCGCGCACGTCACCATGCTCCAGCGCTCGCCCGGGTACATCGTGGCCGGGCCGTCCCGTGACGCCGTCGCCGCGGGCCTGCGCCGCATCCTGCCCGACCGCGTCGCGCTGAGCCTCGTCCGCTGGAAGAACGCGCTGATCTCGGTGGCCCAGTACGAGCTGTGCCGCCGTGCGCCACGGCTGATGCGGGCGCTCATGCGCCGGGACGTCGAGAAACAACTGCCGGCGGACTTCGACGTCGACACGCACTTCACGCCGGCCTACGCGCCGTGGGACCAGCGCGTCTGCCTGGCGCCGGACGGCGATCTGTTCCGCGAACTCGCCGCCGGCCGCGCTTCGATCGTGACCGATCGGATCGACCGGTTCACCCCGGCGGGCATCCGGCTCGTCTCCGGCCGGGAACTCGAAGCGGACGTCGTGGTCACCGCGACCGGGCTGAACCTCCTTCCGCTGGGCGGTATCCGGCTGAGCGTCGACGAGAAGCCGGTCGACGTCGCGTCGGCGATCGCTTACCGGGCCATGATGCTGTGCGGTGTGCCGAACTTCGCCTGGACGGTCGGCTACACGAACGCGTCGTGGACGCTGAAGGCCGACCTCGTCGCGCACTACCTTTGCCGCCTGCTGAACCACATGGCCGCCCGCGGGTACTCGGCCGCTACGCCGCTCCCACCCGCCGAACCCGAGACCGCGCCGCTCATGGACCTCGCGTCGGGCTACATCCGGCGCGGCATCGACGGGTTCCCGAAGCAGGGGACCCGGCAACCCTGGCGGCTCCACCAGAACTACGTCATCGACCACCGGGTCCTGCGCCGGGCGCCGCTCGAGGACCACATGCGCTTCACGACCCGCTCACTCCGAGGAAGCGAAAATGGCCAATCTGGCAGCACTCCTGGAAATTTCCGCCGTCAACCATCCCGAGCGTGAGGCGCTCGTCCTG
>Ga0070668_100003466_pt1 | contig 11646 bp, 3 predicted proteins | sample KBSS43metaG_FD_64661 | JGI IMG/M metagenome (GOLD analysis project Ga0070668, IMG submission 64661) | Switchgrass rhizosphere microbial communities from Kellogg Biological Station, Michigan, USA - KBS S4-3 metaG | ecosystem: Host-associated > Plants > Roots > Rhizosphere > Soil ... | reverse complement strand
GACCTGAGCCACATACACAGGCCGAGCGTTGCGTTCCACACCGGCACGAGCACGGAGGCGACGAGACCGTACACGATTGCTCCCGGAAACAGGTTTCGGTCGAAGAGCAGCGCGAAACCGAACACAGTTAACGCGGCCCTTCCGGATCGGCGTGGTCCTCGCGTCGAGCTGCTCATTGCTGACCCGGACGGCCGCTGCGGCTGAGCATCGCCAGATGCCGGGCCTGGACGAGTCGGTGGGGTTCGAAGTCGGCGCACGCCTCGGCGAGGCTCAGGCCGGGCGGTATTTGTCAAGTCAAATTGAGACGGTTTGTGTCTGTGTTGTTGGTTGGTTGATCCAGGCTTGCCGGCGGATCTGGTCGGCGGTGCCGCAGTTTGCGGGCGACGGCGTCGGCGAGGAAACCGCGGGCTACGACCGCGTCCTCGGCTGCGGCGACGAGCCAGCCGGTGACGTAGCGGGGAGAAAATGTCGAGGACGACACAGCATTTGAACCAGATGCCTTTGACCGGGCCTTTCAACGCGGTGATGTCCCAGGACCACACTTGCGACGGGCCCGTCGCGACCCGCTCCGGACGCACCCGCGGCGGATGCGTGGCCTGCCGGCGCCGTTCCCGGCTCTGCCCGGCCGCCCGCGCGATCCGATACATCGTGGACATCGAGCACCAGTACCGTCCCTGATCGAGCTCTCGCGCCCAGACCTGCGGGATCGCCAGGTCGGCGTAGCCGGGCACGTTCAGTACCGCCAGAACCTGCGTACGCTCCGCGAGGCTGAGCGCCTGCGGCGGCGGCCGGCGCGGCAGCCACGGACCGTGCCGCGGCCCCACGACTGGTTTCGCCTTGCGGTAGTAGGTCGCCCGCGACGTTCCGGTCAGCGTGCACGCCGGTTGTACCGGCATCTCGACACCGCGGAGTTCATCAAATGCCGCGGTCAGGATTTCTTCGGCGGCGTCTGATCGTCCGCGCTCTCGGACAGTTCTTCCAAGAGCGCGTGTGCTTTTCCCATGATGTCCAACGCCATACGGGTCTTCTTCAGATCCGCCTGCACCTTCTCATTCTGCCGGCGCAGTCTCTCCAGCTCGAGCTGCTCACTGCTCTTCTTCGTCCGCCCGGTCCCCGCCGTCGGTGCCGGCCGTCGCAGTCAACTGCCGGCGCGGGTGGGTCAAGGCATCGAGCGACCATGGCCGTGGATGGTCGCCCAGACCACCTTGCCGCCAGGGGTCGCGCGGGCGCCCCATGCGCTGGCACTGGCATGCACCAGGCGTAGACCCTGCCCGTGCTCGAGCAGGACCGAGCCGGGAGCATCGGATGCCGGCGGTTCCAGCAGTGCTGGCAGCCGTGGATCATCGTCGCGGACGGCGAGGTAAAGCCCGGTGCCGCGGCGAGCCGCCGTGAGCCGGATGGTGGTGCGGGCGTGCTCGAGGGCGTTGTTGACCAGCTCAGACAACACGATCCGAACTGGATACAGCAGCCGCGTCAGATGCCACGCGGCGCAGGCATGCCCGACCAGGTCCCGTGCTTGACTCAGCGATCCTCGTGTCGGTGCCAACCGAACATGCAGGCAATCAGGCACCGGCAAGCTCGTCCTGAGGGCCTCCCTGGCTTCCGGCATATCACTGAACACCGTTAGGAATTGATGCGCCCCGACCTTGCGTAGCCGGGTGGCCAGCGGCGCACCGGGCGGCGCGCACAGCGCAAACCGCACCGGCGGCTGCGGTATGGAGCCGGCCCGATAGGCAGCCAACCACATCGCCACGCTCGCCGCCTCGGGATCATCGAGATTCCGCAGGTCCACCAGTACGGCGGCAGGATGCTCGACAATGCATTTGTAGATCCCGGCGCGCACGTCGCTGGCGAGCTTGAGGTTCCACCGGCCGTGGACTGCCAGCTCAATCCAATCCTGCTCAAATTCGCCGGTCACAATTACGGGCGCGTCATCACCGCCACTGCCGATCAGGTGTGGCGAATCAAGGTCCATGATCAACCTCCCTGGTCAGACCCAGAACTCTTGGTCATGGCTACGAAGGTCACCCATAGGTGCACCGAACCATCACCCTATGACAAGACCCTCAGGACATCCGATGGTCAATCTACGGATAACGAATTCTGCGCCCGAACGAGTGAAGGTCGAGCACGTCGCCGCCACTTGGCATGCGGAACTTTCATCGATCCATTCGCGGCGAAACGCTGGTCGCCGCAACCGAGTCGTTCGGTGGCATGATCGGCGAGAAGCTGCTCGGCCTGGACCGCGCGGCCGGCGCGGTGGCCGTCGACGCCGCGCAGATCAAGGGTGTGCTGCCGCTGCCGTTGTCCGCGCTGCATTCTGTTGCCAGGTCTCGGCGCGTGCGTGACCCTGGGCGGGCAGTACGCCGACCTCAACCCAGGCGAAGGGTCACCTGCCGCATCCCCAAACCCTGATGGAGCAGGTTGCGCACGAGCGTGTGGTGCGGTGGCCGTGCGGCCGGTCAAGCTGCCAGGAAGCGGCGGGCGGTGTGGTCGGCCAGCCACGCGGTGAAGTCGGCGTCCGGTAGTGGCCGGGCGACGTAGTAGCCCTGTACCGCGCCGCAGCCGCGGGCGCGTAGGAAGTCGAACTCGGCCTGCGTCTCCACGCCCTCGGCGACCACGAGCAGGTCGAGGGCGCGGCCCAGGTGCAGGGTGGCGTCGGTGACCGCGCGCCGGCCGGCCCGCTCGGTCAGCCCGCTGACGAAACCCTTGTCGATCTTCACTTCGTGGATGGGCAGGTCGGCCAGGCGGCCGAGGGAGGAGTGGCCGGTGCCGAAGTCGTCGATCGACAGCTTCACGCCGATGGTGTGCAGCGCCTGCAGGGTCAGGAGGCTGTGCGTCGGATCGGCCATGATGCCGGACTCGGTGATTTCCAGGGTCAGCGCGGACGGCGGCAGGCCGTGGTGGAGCAGCGCCACCCGGACGTCCTCGGCGAGGCCGCGGTCGGCGATCATCTGCGGTGAGAGGTTGACCGCTACGGTCATGTCGTGGCCGTCTCGTCGCCATGACGCGCAGGCCGCCAGCGCGGTGTCGAGCACGTGCCGGGTCAGTGGCCGGATCAGGCCGGAACGCTCGGCGAGCGGGATGAACTCGTCCGGCGGTACCGCGCCGTCGTCGCGGTACCAGCGGCTCAGCGCCTCGGCGCCGAGCACCCGGCCGGTCATCGGGTCGATCTTCGGCTGGTAGTGCACCTCGAGCCGGTGCTGTTCGACGGCGGTGCGCAGGTCGGCCATGAGGGCAAGGCGGCGCGGTGTGTTCCGGTCGTCCTCCGGTTGGTAGAGCCGTACGCCGTCGTGGTTGTGCTTGGCCGCGTACATGGCGACGTCGGCGCGTTGCAGCAGTTGGGCCGGGTCGGTGCCGTGGCCGGGGGCGACGCAGACACCGATGCTGGCCGGGGTGGTGAGGGTGAGTTCGCCCACCTCGATCGGCTCGGCCACCGCGTGGTGCACCTCGCCGGCCAGGTCGAGGATGTCAGCACCGGTCGTTGCCACGGGCACCAGCAGGGCGAACTCGTCGCCGCTCAGCCTGGCCACGGTGGCCTGGTCGCCGAACCGGGCGCGCAGCCGGGCGCCGACCTCGCGGAGCACGTCGTCGCCCACCGCGTGGCCGAGCGCGTCGTTGATCTCCTGGAACCGGTCGAGGTCGAGCAACAGTACGCCGAGCACGCCGGACGCCGGGCGTCGGTCCAGGGCGTCGCCGAGGTCCGCGAGCAGGGTGCGGCGGTTGGGCAGGCCGGTGAGGGAGTCGTGCAAGGCGATGTGACGCAGCCGGTCCAGCAGCCGGGCGTTGGTGAGGGCCACCCCGGCGTGCGCGGCGAGGGCCTGCAGCAGCCGCAGATGCTCCTCGGTGAAGGAGACCAGTTCGGGCAGGGGCTCGCTGACCGCCAACACGCCGGCGGCGTCGTCCAGGGCCACCGGCACGGCCATCCCCGTGCCGGGCAGCAGCACCGGACGGCCGTCTCGGGCCGGCTGCCACCACTCCGCCGAATCCGGCTCGGCGGTACTCACCTCGACCCGGTCGGGTCCGGTGAGGCGCATCCGTACCACCTCGGGGCCGTTGCACACCAGCAGCTCGGACACTTCCGCGCGGGCCAGATCGCGGACCTGGCTGAGCACCACCCGCGCCACGGCACGGCCGTCCGCTGAGCCGCCGAGCGTACGGGTGAACCGGTAGAGCGCCTCGACCTGCGCGTGTCCTTGGGTTTGCTGCGCGTAGCGCAGGAAGACCCGGTAGACGATGAGCGCAAGGACCGTGAGCAGCACCAGCGCGGGCCACCGTTCGCGGACCACGATCGCGGTGACCAGCCCGAGCGTGGTGGTGACCACCACGAACGGCAGTTGGAACAGTTGCCGCACGTCGGCGGTGAGCAGCCGCCGCCACTCGGCCCGGTCGTCGTGTATCGCGATGACCGCGGAGATCGCGACGATGGAAACGAGGTCGGCCGCGAACGTAGCCGCGAACGTGCCGGCCCAGCCGATCGGGCTCAACGGGTCGGTGCCGCCGGCCAGCAGGCGCAGCACGCCCGCGGCCACCGTCACCTGGGTGAGGTAGAGAGCCAGGTTGAAGAGGAGCTTGCCGCCCCGCTGCCGGCGGAACACGGTGAGCCCGGTCAGGCCGCCGGCCAGCCGAGCCGCCGCCAGCAGCGGTGGTGGGAGCAGGACCAGCCCGAGGACGAGGGGGATCTCGCTGAGGCTCAGCGTGTGGGAGCCACGCCGCACCGGGATGGTGATGACGAACCGCTCGCCCAGGGCGAACAGCACGGCCAGCGTCGCCGCCACGGCGACCTGCCGCCCGGTCACCGGCGGGATGCCGGTGAACCAGGCGGCGTGCGCGGCCGCCGAGACGGCGGCCAGCAGGGCAGTCAGGCCGGCGATGCGGGCGGCTGCGGTCATGCTTGGCCCTCCCGGATCCTCGCGGCGTTGGACACGACACCGTGTCAGTCGGCCGCCGGCCGGCTCAGTTGAGACATCACGTCCAGGCGCGGCCGGTCCAGGCGCGGCCCAGCCACGTGCCGGTGGTCCAGGCCCGGCCGGTCCAGCCGGTGGCAGTCCAGGCGCGCCCGGTCCAGTCCGAACCGGTCCAGGCCCGCCCGGCCCAGTTCAGCGACGTCCAGGTGGCTGTGTTCCAGGTCACGCTCGCCCACGAGGTTCCGGTGTATCCGGCGCCGCTCCAGACCCGGCCGTTCCAGGTGCCGCCGGTCCAGGCCTGGCCGTAACCGGACAGCGGTGCCCAGACCATCGGCGTCCAGGGCGTCCCGAAAATGTCGCGTTCCCCGGTGAGTGTGACCCCGGTTGTCGCGTCGACCACGTGGGAGCTGCCGCGGGAGGCCTCCAGCTTGCCGAGGCCCGTCGACGGGGCGAACATCTGGACGGCGTTCAACGGAACCGGAAGCGTGGCCGCCTCCGAGATGTCGAGCTGACCCGACCCGGTCGCGATCGGGTCAACCGTGGCCAGCGGGTCCGCGGACGCCATCAGCAGCTTCTTGACCTGGTCGGGCGTGAGACCGGGCCGCTGCTGCAGCAGCAGCGCCACCGAACCGGACACCACGGCCGTGGCCTGCGACGTGCCGCTGCCCCGGAAGAACCGGACGGTCCCGGCGGAGTCCGTCACTCGGGCACCCGGATAGGCGGTGTCGATGTACGAGCCGGGCACCCGCAGCGACACCACGGACCGGCCGGCGGCCAGCAGGTCGGCGTGCCGGGTGACGCTGCCGCGGCTGCTGAACGTGGCGACCGTGTCGTCGGTACGGATGTCGGTGCCGTTCGGGTCGGCGGCGCCCACCCCGATGACGTACGGATTGGCCGCCGGCATGGTCACCCGGGTCGCTGCCGTGCCGTCGTTACCGACCGCCACGACCACCACGATGCCGTTCTTCCAGGCCGCCTCCACCGCGTACGACAGCGGGTCGAGCAGTGCGCTCTGGGCCGAGTCGGTGCCGAAGGAGAGGTTGAGCACCCGAATGTTCAGCCCCGCGTCGTTGCGGTGGGTGACCACCCAGTCGATCGCCGCGATCACCTGAGAGACGTCGGCGGCGCCGTCGGCGGCGGCCACCTTGAGACTGATCAGCTTGGCGCCCGGGGCGATTCCCTGGAAGCCCGCGTCGTTGCCGGCGATGATGCCGGCCATGTGCGTGCCGTGCCCATACGTGTCGATGTTGGTAAGGCCGGGCGTCTGCGACTCGAACGACAGATCGGGGCCGTTGACCACCTTGCCGGCCTGGTTGAGACCGGTCACCGGGGCCACCCCGGAGTCGATCAACGCCACACCGATCCCGGCACCGGTGAGCGCCGTGGTGTTTGCCTTCTTGCCGCCGGCGGCGTTCTTGACCTTGTCGACGGAGGTGTTCACCCCGCCGTCGTCGCGCCATTTGTCGGCCTTCATCCGGACTGAGCCGTCCTCGGTGACCTCGGCGACGCCCTGGGTGCGCCGCAGCGCCGCCACTGCGTCCGCCGGCACCCGTCCCGCGAACCCCGAGATCAGCGGGAGCTCCCGCTGCACCGTTCCGCCTGACCGCCGGACCACGGCCTGGGCCCGGGCCTGGGCCTGCGGCGAACTTGCCCGGACGATGACGTCGACCTCCGGGCCGCTCGCCGTCGCCGGCGTACCCGCCGCAGTCAGCCCGACGACCGTCAGCAAGCTGGTCAGTCCCGCTCTCAACCTGGCACCCACATGCGCTCCCTCCCGCGCGGCAGCATGATCACCCCGCGATGTGAGGCGCCCATCGGCCCGCCCGGCCCGTATCTGAGGGGTCTCGCTCGGGAAGTTTCGATCGTCGGCCGGCGTCGATCTGCGCCTGATCGCCGGCGGCACGCCCGGGCCGGGCGCGAGCGAACCAGACGGCGACGTTGGTTGCGCCGGTGGTGCGGTGGCACTGACGCGGCGCGGATCGATGGGATCTCGCCGACCCGTACCGGTGCCCGGATCAGCCGGCGGATCGTGGTGCGGCCAGCGGGATGTGTGCGTGCAGGTCGGTACCCGCTCCGGGCGGGCTGTCGAGGTGGATGCGGCCGCCGAGCGCCTCGACCCGATCCTTGAGGCCGAGCAGGCCGGTGCCGCGGGTGAGGTCGGCACCGCCCACCCCGTCGTCCTGAACTCGGAGACGCAGGACCGCGTCGGTGGTGTCGGTTTCGACGGTGATCCGGACGGTCGAGGCGTGGGCGTGCTTGACCGTGTTGGTGAGCGCTTCGGCGATGAGGTAGTACGCGCTGATCTCGACGGGTTCGGGTAATCGCTGGTCGCCGGGCATGTGCAGGTCGACGGGGATCCGTGCGCGGCGGGCGAGAGCGCGCAGGGCCGAGCGTAGCCCGCCGGTCGTCAGGGCGGACGGGTGGATGCCGTGGGCGATCTCGCGCAGTTCGTCCAGGGCGCCGGTGGCCTCGGCGGCCACGTCGTTCAGCTTCGCGGCGAGTGCGCCCAGCTCGGGTGGCACTGCCGCCTGTACCGCTCGTATCTGCAGGACGATGGAGACCAGCCGTTGCTGAGCGCCGTCGTGCAGATCGCGTTCGATGCGTCGGCGGGCATGGTCGGCGGTGGCGACGATGCGCGCCCGTGAGGTGGCGAGGTCGGCGTAGAGCTGAGCGTTGTCGAGGGAGACGGCGAGTTGCCCGGCGATGAGGGTGACCGCGTCGAGCCGGTTGGTAGTGAACGCGCTGCGGATGAGCCGATTCTCCAGCAGCAGCAGCGCCCGCAGCTTGCCGCGGCTGAGGATGGGGACGGCCAGCACCGAGCAGACCGGGGCGCCGGTGAAGTAGGGATCACGGGCGAACCGGTCGTCGGCGGTGGCGTCGGCCACGACCAGCGGTTCCCTGGTGCGGTGGGCGTAGCGCAGCACCGACATCGGCAGCACGTGTTCGTGGTCGTCACCGCTGCCACGTCGGGGTAGGAGCCAGTCTTGGTGCTCGTCGCTCCACAGCAGGAGGCGCACGCTGGTCGCGCCGGTCATCGCGCCGAGCACCGCGGCGACGCGGGCGTGCAGGCGGTCGATGGTGGTTTCCGAGCTCAGCGCCTGGGACGCCGACAGAATGCCGAGCAGATCGATGGTGCCGCTGGTGACGGCGACTGCGGCGGGGTTGGTGTCGTGGGTACGGCCGGGCGGCCGGACAGTGGACTGGTCAACGCCGGGTTCGGTGGTGGCGTCGGGGACCGGCCGCACGGTGGGGTAGGCCCAGTCCAGGTGGGCGACCTTGGCGGTGGCGCCCCAGGCGGCGTAGGTCTGGCGGGCCTGGACGAGCAGTTCACGGCCCGTCCGTTCGACGCCGTGGGCGATGAAGAAGCGTGCCGCGCGTTCCGCGATCAGGCCGCGATGCCACGGCCGTTCGCGTCGGTCCGCCTCGTGACGCGCCGCGTCGAAAGCCAGAACCGCGGCGCGGAAGTCGCCGACCGCCCAGGCTCGCTCGGCCTCGAGCAGTTGCACGAGGTGCCGGAAGTTGTCTGGTGTGGCCGCCGCGCGGGCGGCCAGCCACCGGATCATCTCGTCCAGTTCGGAGAGCAGGCCGGCACGCTCGTCAAGGTCGCCGTCGCGGGCCGTCTCCGCCAGGGCGAGCCCGCGCAACAGCCGGACCACGGCCTGCGAATACAGGCACGGGCCGGCCACCCGCAGCGGCATGGCCGCCGTGGTGTGCCGCAGCAGATCGCCCGGATCGCCGAAGATGGCGGCAGCCAGTGCCTGGTTGACATGCGCCAGAAAGAGCGCGATCGGATTGTCGGCATAGGAGTCGAGCGGGAGCGCCGCGCCGGCGTTGGTCTCGCCCCGTAGCATGGCCACCAGCCAGCGGTAGCTGTCGATCCACTGGCCGATCTGCCCGCTACCGGTCCGCCGCACGAACGCCAGTCCCGTCTCCACCTCGGCGACCATGATGTCCAGCGACGGCGCGCAGTCCAACAGGGCGGCCGCGGCCGAGTAGAAGGTGTAGCTCGCGTACGCCAGGTCGGCCTCCGCGATCAGCCCGGCACGGGCCCGTTGCGCCGCGTGGACCAGGTCGGTGAGCGGTTCGAAGGTCCACCCGAGCACGGAGAGAAGTTGCCAGGTCTGCGATGTGCCGGGCTCGTACCCACGGGCCTCGCCCAACGACAGAAGCCGCCGCGCCGTCCGGTGGCCGGCGGCGTAGTCCTCGCGCTGGACGATGACGGCGAAGGCCGTATGGCCCGCCGGACCGATCACCGTGGGGCCCGGGCCATGCTCGATCCAGATCCGCAGCGCCTCCAGAGCCAGCCACGTATACATCGCCGGGTCGTAGAACGCTGCCGGCACGATCGTGTTGATCAGACTGGTCGCGGCGAGCAGCGTCGGGTCGGTGGTGTCCGGCCGGCCCTGGTCCTCCGCGGGATCGGTGTCCAGCCAGCGGTAGAGGCGCTGGAACTGGTCGTCGAGCGCGTCCGGGAGCCGCTCCGCGTCCGGAACGGTGATGCCGCATTCGCCCAGGGCGTCCAGGCCCAGGGCGAGGGCCTCCGTGAAGCGGGCACGGTTGACCAGGCTGGACATCTGCACCGCCGTGGCGTTCGCCCGCTCCACCGCGCCGGCCGCCAGCCGATCGATCATGCGGTACTCGTCGTCCGCCTCGTCGAGGCGGCCCAGGCTGAACAACGCGGCGTGCCGGTCGGTGTGCACCTCGACGAGCATGCCGGAGTCATCCGGGTCGACCAGGCGCAACGTGGCGGCCAGCAGCGTGCTCACCAGCGTGGGATCCCCGATCAGGGCGGCCTGGTCGGCGGCGTGCCGCAGCAGCGCAACCACCTGCCGCCGTTCCGTGGTGTCGGTGACCGCATCGATGACCGCGAGGTACTGCTCGGCCGCGACCGCGAACAGTTCTGGCACCTCGGCCAGTCGCCGCGCCATCGCGAGTTGCAGCCGCCGGCGCCGCGGCGGGTCTATCTCGGCAAGAACCGCCTCCCGGATCCGGTCGTGGCGAAACCGCACTGCTGCCCGCTCGCTCGCCTCAGCCACCAGCAGCCCGTCGTCGAGGGCCGGCGCCAGGCACCGCTCCACCTCGCCAGGAGCCGCACCGGTCGCTCGGTGCAGCAGGCTCAGCTCGGCCCGCCCGCCCAGGCACGCCATCGCCTGCACCATTCGCCGCGACCAGGCCGGCAGCGCCTCGGCACGTCCCGTGAAAAGCCGGGCCGGGTCGGCCGTGTCCAGGTAGGCGCGCACCACCTCCTGGTGCCACCGCCACCCACCGGCGGTGGCGGTCAGCACGCCGTCGCGGCGCAGGGCGTTGAGCGTCTCCACCGTCTCGTGCGGGTTGCCGCGGGTGTGCGGGGCGATCAGCCCGGCAAGATCGGCCGCCGCCGTCCCTTCCAGGTGCAGCATCTCCGCGACCATCGAGACCACATCGGGCACCGGCAGGTCGGCCAACTCCAGCTGTCGTACGCCGGCCTGCTCGCGCCAGCGGGCCAGCGACGTCGCCAACGGATGCGCGGCGTCGACCTCGCGGTGCGCGCCCACCAGCAGCAGACCCTCGACCTGCTCCTCGCGCAGCACCAGGTCGACGACGCCGAGCGGGGTGCGCCCGGCCCACTGCAGGTCGTCGATGAACAGCAGCACCGGCCGCTTGCGCGAGGCCACCACCCGCAGTACCTGCACCGCCGCCCACTGCACCCGGGCCTGCGCGGTCAACGAATAGCCGGGATCCGGTGGCACTGCCAACAACGCCGCGAACTCCGGTACCACCACGGCCGCCAGACCGGCGTTCGGCCCCAACGCCAGGTGAATCCGCTGCCTGACCTCCGCCAGCTCCTCCTCCGGCTCGGCCAGCAACAGCCGGCCCAACGCCCGTAACGCCTGATAGACCCCGTCGAACTCCAGATCCCGCCGGTACTGGTCGAACTTGCCCACGACGAACCAGCCATCCCGGGCGGTCACCACCGACCGCAGCTGATCCACCAATGCGGTCTTGCCCACCCCGGGCACCCCACCGACCAACACCCCCTGGCACCGGCCCGCCACCGCATCGTCGAGCGCCGCCGCCAGCGCCGCGACCTGCGGGTCGCGGCCCACCAGCCGGGACGGCGGCACGAGTCGCAACGGCGCATCCCGCGCACCCACCCGCAGCCCGGCCGGCCCGGCGTCGGGCACCCGCTCCAGGTCGTAGAGCACTCCCTCCGCCGTCTGGTACCGGTGGTCCGGCTCCTTCTCCAACAGATGCAAGATGATCTCGGACAGCGGCGCCGGTACGGCCGGGTTCACCGCGTCCGGTGCCGCCGGAACCCGCGTCAAAAGGTCGTGAATGAGCCGCAGCGGATCGCCCGACCCGAACGGCGGCGCCCCGGTGGCCAGCTCGTACAAGGTCGCGCCCAACGCGTACAGGTCGGCACGCTCATCCACCGACCGGCCGGTCCGCCCGGTCTGCTCCGGCGCCAGGTACGGCAACGTCCCCACGATCTCACCGTGGTGGGTGAACTCCGGGCGGATCTCGGCCACCGACGTCGCGGACGCGAAGCCCACGAGGCAGGGGGCACCGTCGGGTCCCACCACGATGTTCGCCGGACAGATGTTGCGATGCATCACCCCTCGCCGGTGCATCCCCGCCACGGCCTTGGCCAACCCCAGCCCGAGCCCGGCCAATTCCTGGACCGCCAGCGGTGTGGCCACCGAGGCCAGGCTCACCTCACCGGCGTCGGCCAGCATCAGCGAACCCGGACGCGCGGATG
>Ga0070668_100003465_pt1 | contig 11647 bp, 7 predicted proteins | sample KBSS43metaG_FD_64661 | JGI IMG/M metagenome (GOLD analysis project Ga0070668, IMG submission 64661) | Switchgrass rhizosphere microbial communities from Kellogg Biological Station, Michigan, USA - KBS S4-3 metaG | ecosystem: Host-associated > Plants > Roots > Rhizosphere > Soil ... | reverse complement strand
GTCGATCCGATGGAGCAGGCGTTCCACGAGGCCCGCCGCGCGATCGGGCAGGATGCGAGCCGCGACCGCCGGCTGGTCCACACCTACGCGTTGCGGCCGGATCTGCTGGCGATGTCGAATGTCTGGGACAGCGGCGACGACGCGACCCTTCTCGTCACCGCCAAGGGCGCGCCGGAGGCGATCGCGCAGCTCTGCCGCCTGGCGCCGGCCGAGCGGGGGATGTTGGAGGCGGCCGCGCAGGCGATGGCCGGGCGGGGGATGCGCGTGCTTGGCGTCGCGCGCGCCACCACCGGACGCGGTGTGCTCGCCGCGGCGCATGAAGCGCATGACTTCGCGCTGCTGGGCCTCGTGGGGCTGTCAGACCCGCTGCGGCCGGGCGTGACTGACGCGATCACCCAGTGCCGCGACGCCGGCATCCGCGTGGTGATGATCACCGGCGACTATGCCGCAACGGCGCGCGCCATCGCGGCGCAGGCGGGGATGGCGGAGGGCCGCGTGATGACCGGCGTCGAGCTGGCAACACTCGACACGGCCGGGCTTGCCGACTGCATACGCGACGTCGCGATCTTCGCCCGCATCCAGCCCGAGCAGAAGCTGCGGATCGTATCGGCGCTGAAATCGGCCGGCGAGATCGTGGCGATGACCGGCGACGGCGTGAACGATGCGCCGGCGCTCAAGGCCGCCCATATCGGCGTCGCGATGGGCAGGCGCGGCACCGATGTCGCGCGCGAGGCCGCGTCGATCGTCCTGGTCGAGGACGATTTCGGCGCGATCGTCGCGGCAATCCGCCTCGGCCGCCGCATCTACGACAACATCCGCAAGGCGATGAGCTTCATCTTCGGGGTGCACGTCCCGATCGGCGGCCTCGCCTTGCTGCCACTCGTCACCGGCTTTCCGGTGGTGCTGGGCCCGATCCAGATCGCGCTGCTGGAGATGATCATCGACCCGGTCTGCGCCATCGTGTTCGAAGCAGAGGCCGAGGAGCAGGACCTGATGCGCCGCCGCCCCCGCGACCCGCGCGAGCGGCTGTTTTCGCTGGCGCTGGTAACGCGCAGCGTGGTCGAAGGGGTGGCCGCGTTCGCCGTACTCGGTGCGCTCTACCTCCTGCACGCCCGTCAGGGCCTGCCCCCGGCCGAGTTGCGGACGATCGTCTTCATGGGCCTGGTCGCCGCAATTCTTGCGCTGATCCTCGCCGACCGCGCCTTCGATACGTCGATCCGCACGGCGCTGACCCGCGGCAATGCAGCGCTGCGGCTCGTTCTCGCCAGCATCGCCGGCCTTGTTGCGCTGATCCTCGCGCTGCCGCCGTTGCAGCGCTGGCTCCAGTTTGCGCCGCTTGCGCCGCTCCAGATGGCAACCGCTGCTGCGGCGGGGGCGATCCTGCTCCTGCTGTTCGAGGCGATCAAACGGGCGTTCCCGGCAGGATCACGGCTGCGCCGGTGATCCTGCCGGCCCGCAGCCTGTCGAGCGCCAGATTGGCGTCTTCCAGCGCGAAGGTCTCGGTAACGATCCGCAGCGGGACCGTCCTGATCGCGGCGAAGAAGGTCGAGGCATCGTCGCGGGTCAGGTTCGCGATCGAGAGGATCTGCCGCTCGCCCCATAAGTCGGCATAGGGGAAGGCCGGGATGTCGCTCATGTGGATGCCGGCGCAGATCACCCTGCCGCCCTTGCGGACCACCTTCAGCGCGGCCGGCACGAGCGCGCCGACCGGCGCGAAGATCAGGGCCGCATCCAGCGGCGCAGGCGGGGCCTCGGACGATCCGCCGGCCCAGTCGCAGCCGAGTGACCGGGCGAAGGCCTGCCCCTCGGCATCGCCGTCGCGGGTAAAGGCGGCGACCGACAGGCCCAGCCAGACCGCGACCTGCGCGACGATATGGGCGGCCGCGCCGAAGCCGTACAGGCCGATGCGCCGGACCGGGCCGGCCAGCCGGAAGGCCCGCCAGCCGATCAGCCCGGCGCAGAGCAGCGGCGCCGCCTCGCAGTCAGACAGGCGATCGGGCAGCGCGATGCAGAACTGCGCATCGGCCATCGCATGGGTCGCATAGCCGCCGTCGCGCGTGGCGCCGGTGAACACGGGATAGTCGCAGAGATTCTCGCGCCCCTCGCGGCAGTAGCGGCAATGCCCGCAGGTGCGGCCGAGCCAGGGCACGCCGATGCGGTCGCCGACCGCGAAGCAGGTGACCCCCGCGCCGAGCGTCACGACGCGCCCGACGATCTCATGGCCCGGCACCACCGGGTAGCGCGCGGCAATCTCGCCATCGGCGACATGGAGGTCGGAGCGGCACACGCCGCAGGCGGAGACGGCAACGAGCACTTCCCCCTCGCCGGGCACCGGGACCCCGCTCTCGCGCAGGCGGAGCGGGCGGCCCGGCGCATCGACCACCATGGCTCGCATCGCCATCACGACGCCCTCCGGGATGCGCGATCGACGCGCGGCGTGCTGGCGGCTGCGAGCGGCATGATGCACCTCCTTGCCTCACCCGCTCCTGCCGCGGAGGGGCTGTCCGGCACTGGCAGGATAGCGGCTGCGCCCGGCCGGCTCCCTCCGTAGATCCCCTCATGCGGAAAGCACGGGAAACCCCGAAACCACGATCGTCCTGAGCGCCAGATAGGAACATTACGGAGTGCGCCATGGCGCCCGTCGCGGCAGGGCACGGCCGCAACGTCTGGAGATATGCGGCATGACCACGGACACCGCCCGGGCGGCACCCGATCCGCTCGACGGGCTGGCGGACACGCTCGACCGCGCCGCCTCCGCCGCGACCGCGCAGATCACCTCGGGTCTGTCGCCAGCGACGATGGCCCAGGCCTTTTCCGACTGGTGGGTCCACCTCATGGCCGCGCCGGGTCGGCAGATGGAACTGGTCGCCAAGGGCGTGCGCAAGGTCGCGCGGCTCGGCGACTATGTCCTGCGCAGCGCGGCGGGTGGGCACCCCGCCCCTGCGATCCAACCGCTGCCCCAGGACCGGCGCTTTGCCGATCCCGCCTGGCAGAAGGCGCCGTTCGATGTCATCGCCCAGGCCTTCCTCCTCCAGCAGCAATGGTGGCACGCGGCCACCACCGGCATCGGCGGCGTCACCCGCCATCACGAGACGGTCATCGAGTTTGCGATGCGGCAGATGCTGGATACCGCCTCCCCCACCAACTTCCTCCTGACCAACCCGGTCCTGCAGCAGCGTGTCATGGCGACTGGCGGGCAGTGCCTGATCGATGGCGCCCGCTATTTCGCCGAGGATCTCCAGCGGGCGATGCGCGGCGAGCCGGAGAGCGGTGCCGAGGCCTATCCGGTCGGAGAGAGGGTCGCGGTCACGCCCGGCCAGGTCGTGCTCAGGAACCAGATCATGGAGCTGATCCAGTACGCGCCGACCACTGCGACGGTGCGGCCGGAGCCGGTGCTGATCGTGCCGGCCTGGATCATGAAATACTACATCCTCGACCTGTCACCCGAGAATTCGCTGATCCGCTGGCTGGTGGCGCAGGGCCACACCGTCTTCTGCATCTCCTGGCACAATCCAGGCAGTGACGACCGCGACCTGGACATGGACGATTACCGCCGGCTCGGACCGATGGCAGCGCTCGACGCGATCACGGCGATCACCGGCGCGCAGAAAATCCACGCCGCCGGCTATTGCCTGGGCGGCACGCTCCTCGCCATCGCCGCCGCGGCGATGGCCCGCGATGACGACCGGCGGCTGGCGAGCATGACCCTGTTCGCTGCCCAGACCGAGTTCAGCGAGCCCGGCGAGCTCGGCCTCTTCATCGACGAGGCCCAGCTCCACCTCCTTGACGGCATGATGTGGAGCCGCGGCTATCTCGACAGCCGCCAGATGGGCGGCGCTTTCCAGATGCTGCGCTCGAACGACCTGGTCTGGTCGCGCCTTCTCGGCACCTATCTGATGGGTGATCGCGAGCCGATGAACGACCTGATGGCCTGGAACGCGGACGGCACACGGATGCCCTATGCGATGCACTCGCAATATCTCCGCTGCCTGTTCCTCAACAACGATCTCGCCGAGGGCCGTTATCGCGTGGACGGGCATCCGATCTCGCTGTCGGCACTGCGCATGCCGATCTTCATGGTCGGTACCGAGACCGACCATGTCGCGCCCTGGCGTTCGACCCACAAGCTCCACATGCTGACCGGGGCCGAGATCCGTTTCGTGCTGACCAGCGGCGGCCACAATGCCGGAATCGTCTCGGAGCCCGGCCATCCCCGCCGTCATTATCTTGTCGCGACGCGCGCGCAGGATGGGCCGGCCCGGAGCCCCGAGGATTGGGAAGCTGTCGCCGAACGCCGCGAGGGGAGCTGGTGGCTTGCCTGGAACGAGTGGCTGGACGCGCATTCCGGCGCGCCGGTGCCGCCGCCGCCAATGGGTGCGCCCGATCGCCACCACCCGCCGCTCTACCCCTCGCCGGGCCATTACGTGCTGGAGCGATAGACGATGACCGCGGCAGCCCCTTTGATCGAGAACCGCACTTTCGACGAGATCGCCCTTGGCGAAACGGCGCGTGTGACCCGCACGCTCACCACCGAGGATATCCAGCTTTTCGCCGCCGTCTCCGGCGACGTGAATCCCGCCCATCTCGATGCCGACTACGCCGCGACCGACCTGTTCCACCGCGTGATCGCGCACGGCATGTGGGGGGCCGGGCTGATCTCGGCAGTGCTCGGCACCGAGCTGCCGGGGCCGGGCGCGATCTATCTCGCCCAGTCGCTGCGCTTCACCCGGCCGGTGACGGTCGGCGACACCATCACCGCATCGGTGACGGTGATCGAGAAGCGGCCCGAGCACCACGTCGTCGTGCTCGACTGCCGGTGCGTCAACCAGGCCGGCGAGGCGGTGATCACCGGCCAGGCCGAGGTTAAGGCACCGACCGAGAAGGTGAGCCGGCCGCGGGTGGCGCTGCCCGAGGTGCGGGTTTTCAGCCACGACCGGTTCCGGCGGCTGGTCGATCTCGCCCGTAGCGACGCGCCGCTCGCGACCGCGGTTGCCCATCCCTGCACTCCGGATGCGATTACCGCCGCAGTCGAGGCGGCGGAGGCGGGCTTCATCGCGCCGATCCTGGTCGGCCCGAAGGCCAGGATCCAGAGCGCGGCGGACGCAGCGGGGGTCGACATCGCGACCCTGCCGATCGTCGACGTGCCCCACAGCCACGCCGCCGCTACGGAAGCCGTGGCGGTGGTGCGATCCGGATCGGCGAAGCTGCTCATGAAGGGCTCGCTCCACACTGACGAGTTCATGGGCGCGGTGGTCGCGGCGAAAGATGGGCTGCGCACGGAGCGGCGGATCAGTCATGCCTATCTGATGGACGTTCCCGGCTACGACCGCCCGCTCATCATCACCGATGCCGCCATCAACATCGAGCCGACGCTGGAGGAAAAGGCCGACATCCTGCGCAACGTCATCGACCTCGCCCATGTCATCGGCATCGAGCGGCCGAACGTGGCGATTCTCGCTGCGGTCGAGGTGGTGAACCCGCGAATGCCGACCACCCTTGAAGCGGCCGCCTTGTGCAAGATGGCGGATCGCGGCCAGATCGCCGGCGCCGCGGTCGACGGCCCGCTGGCCTTCGACAACGCGATCAGCGAGGCCGCCGCGCGGGAGAAGGGCATCCAGTCGCCGGTTGCCGGCACGGCCGACATCCTGATGGTCCCCAATCTGGAGGCCGGCAACATGCTGGCCAAGCAGCTCACCTTCCTGGCCGGGGCGGACGCCGCCGGGGTGGTGCTCGGCGCGCGGGTGCCGATCGTGCTCACCAGCCGCGCCGACAGCGTACGAACGCGGCTCGCCTCCTGCGCGGTCGCGGTGCTGCTGGCCCGCGCCGCCGCCAAGGCGGCGCCGTGCTCTACCTCTTCCAGCAGAAGGGCATGACCGCGCGCGAGGTCGAGCATCTGCTCTACGCCGAATCCGGCCTGCTCGGCGTCTCCGGCCTGTCGAGCGACATGCGCGCGCTCCTTGCCAGCGACGATCCCCGCGCGACCGAGGCGATCGACCTCTTCACCTACCAGGTCGCGCGGCAGGCCGGCGCGCTCGCCGCGTCGCTGCAGGGGCTCGACACTTTCGTGTTCACCGCCGGCATCGGCGAGAATGCGCCGGAGATCCGCGCCCGGATCTGCGATCGGCTCGGCTGGCTCGGCGTGCGGATCGACGAGGAGGCCAATCGCCGCGGCGAGCCGGTGATCAGCTTGCCGGGCAGCCCGGTGGTGGTCCGGATCATCCCGACGGACGAGGAACGGATGATCGCGATCCACAGCTGCGATCTTCTGCTGAAAGAGGGAGGCCGCGATGGCAGCTCTGGTTGATCTTTCCGGCAAGCGCGGCCTCGTCATCGGTATCGCCAATGACCACAGCATCGCCGCCGGCTGCGCCGAAGCCTTCCGCGCCTGCGGCGCCCGGCTCGCTGTAACGTATCTCAACGACAAGGCGCAGCCCTTCGTCGCGCCGGTTGCCGAGGCGGTCGGCGTCGAGTGGCTGGCGCCCTGCGACGTGCGCGAGCCCGGCCAGCTCGAGGCACTGTTCGCGCGCGTCGCCGCGGAATGGGGTGGGCTCGACTTCCTGCTCCATTCCATCGCCTTCGCGCCGAAGGAGGACCTGCACGGCCGGGTCATCGACAGCTCGGCCGCCGGCTTCGCCCTGGCGATGGATGTGTCCTGCCACAGCTTCGTGCGGATGGCCCGCCTTGCCGAGCCGCTGATGACGAACGGCGGCTGCCTGTTGTGCGTGACCTTCTACGGGTCGGAACGGGTGGTCGAGCATTACAACCTGATGGGGCCGGTCAAGGCGGCGCTCGAAAGCGCGACCCGCTACGTCGCCGCCGAGCTCGGCGCGAAGGGCATCCGCGCCCACGCCATCTCGCCCGGCCCGATCGCGACCCGCGCGGCAAGCGGCATCGAGCGTTTCGACGAACTCCTCGAACGTGCGGCGGCGGCGACCCCTGAACGGCAGCTTGTCACCATCGCCGATGTCGGCGCGCTGGCCGCGTTCCTCGTCAGCGACGCCGCCCGGCATATCACCGGTACGGTCATTCCGGTCGACGGCGGTCAGCATCTGATGGCCTGAGCGAGCTGGATCGGGACGATGCCTACGCCATCGTTCCGATCGTCCGGCGAGAGCGCCATAGCGCGGTCGAGAAGAACACCCCCCCGATCAGCGTGATCGCGATCAACTGCGGCCAGACCGCGTCGAGGCCGGCGCCGCGGTAAAGAATGCCTTGGGCGAGCTTGACGAAATGAGTCGTCGGCGCCGCCAGCATGATCTCCTGGACGACCACCGGCATACTCTCGCGCGGGGTCATGCCGCCGGACAGCATCTGCAGCGGCAGCATCACCAGCATCAGCAGCAGTCCGAACTGCGGCATCGACCGGGCGATCGTGCCCATGAAGATCCCGAGCGAGGTGGTGGCGAACAGGTGCAGCCCCGCGCCGAACAGGAACAGCGCGATCGATCCCTCGATGGGCACCTTCAGCAACCCCTGGACGATGACGACCAGGGCGAAGGCGCAGGCGGCGAGCACCACCGCGCCCATCGCCCAGACCTTGCCCGCCATTATCTCGAACGGGGTGACAGGCATCACCAGCAGATGCTCGATGGTGCCGTGTTCACGCTCGCGGATCAGCGCCGCGCCGGTCAGCACGATCGAGAGCATGGTGACGTTGTTGATGACCTCCATGACGGCGCCGAACCAGCTCTGCGCGAGGATCGGGTTGAAGCGCACGCGAAAGGCGAGGTCGGCGGGCGGCGGCGGGGTGCCGCGATGGCGCTGCATGAACGCGGCCACGTCGCCGCTGATGATCTGCTGAATGTAGCCGTTGCCGGTGAAGGCCTGGCTCATCCGTGTTGCATCGACGTTGAGCTGGATCACCGGCCGCCGTCCGGCGAGCACGTCCCGCTGGAAGTCGGGCGGAATGTCGATCGCGAAGGTGTCCTTGCCGACATCCATGCGCGGGTCGATCCGGCTTTGCGGGATCATCGCCGGCGGGGTGAAATGCGGAAGGTAGAAGGCGTCGGCGATCCGTTGCGACAGCGGCGAGCGGTCCTCGTCGACGATCGCGATCGGCGCCTTGTTCAAGGTCTCGGGCATGCCGGTGGCCGCCACGTAGATGCCGAGCGAGAAAGCATAGGCGATCAGCACCAGCATCGTCGGGTCGCGCAGCAGGCTGCGCAGCTCCTTGACGCCGAGGTGCAGGATATTGGCGATGCTGCCGGCCATCTCAGCGCTCCTGCTTGCGGAGCAGGAAGGCGCACAGCGCCAGGACCAGCGGGTACGTCGCCGCGAGCGACAGGAGCGGCGCCTGGAGATCGGCGAAGCCCAGGCCCTTCGAAAACACGCCGCGGCAGATGCTGATGAAATGAGTGGCCGGGAAGACATGGCCGATCAGCGCGCCCGCCCCTTCCAGCGAGGAGATCGGGTTGATCAGGCCGGAGAACTGCACCGCCGGCAGGATCGTACCGATCGCGGTGGCGAAGATCGCGGCGATCTGGCTGCGCATGAAGGTCGAAAACAAGAGGCCGATGGCGGTGGCGCACAGCGCGTGGAGCGCGGCACCCGCGGACAGGGCGAGGACATTGCCGCTGATCGGCACCCGGAAGACGAACAGCGCGAGCAGGACCAGTGTCGCGAAGTTGAGCAGCGCCAGCGCGGCATAGGGCAGCTGCTTGCCGAGCAGGAATTCGATCCGGGTGATCGGCGTCACGTAGAAATTGACGATCGATCCCAGCTCCTTCTCGCGCACCACGCTCAGCGCGGTCAGCATGGCCGGGATCGGCAGCAGCAGGATCGGGATCACCGCCGGCACGGTGGCGATCAGGCTTTCGACATCGGGATTGTAGCGATAGCGGGTCTCGATATCGACCAGTCCGGCCGAGGCCGCGGCCCGGCTGCCCAGTTCCGAAACCGCCATGTCGCCGAGCCACTGGGCGTGCAGCGCCTGCACATAGCCCTGCACTGTCTCCGCCCGCTGCGGCATCGCACCGTCGATCCACATTGCCACCGACACGGCGTCGCCGCGGCGGAGATCGCGCGCGAAGTTCGGCGGAATCTCCACCGCGACGCTCAGCTCGCCGCTACGCATCCGCCGGTCGAGCGCGGCATAGTCGGTAATCGGTGGCCGCTCGACGAAATAGCGCGATCCGGCGAGGTTCAGCACGTAGTTCTGGCTGGTCGTCGTACCGTCCCGGTCGAGCACGGCGAAGGGCAGGTTCTCGACGTCCAGACTGATGCCATAGCCCATGATGAACAGCAGCAGCACGCTGCCCAGCAGCGCAAGAGTCGCGCGGATCGGATCGCGGCGCAGCTCCAGCGCCTCCCGCCGCGAATAGCTGAGCGTCCGCCGCAGGCTGAAGCGGCGCGCCGCGGCCCTGCCCGGCAACGCTTCCGGCGCCGCCGCCGGGGTCTCGGCCGGCGGCTCGCCCTCGCCCGCCGCCTCCCGCAGATAGGCGATGAACGCCTCCTCCAGGCTCGCCGCTCCGCGGCCGGCGGTGATCGCCGCGGGGGTGTCGCTCACCAGCAACCGGCCGGCATGCATCAGCGAGATTCGGTCGCAGCGCGCGGCCTCGTTCATGAAATGGGTTGAGATGAAGATCGTCACATGGCCGTTACGCGACAGGTCGATCATCAACCGCCAGAAAGTATCGCGCGCGATCGGGTCGACGCCGCAGGTCGGCTCGTCGAGGATCAGCAGCTCGGGCCGGTGGATGGTGGCGGCCGCCAGGCTGAGGCGCTGACGCTGGCCGAGCGGGAGGCCGTCGGGCAGCGCGTCCATGATGCCGGCGAGGTCGAAGCGTTCGGCGGCCTCGGCGACCCGCGCCGGGATTTCGTCGGCCGCGACATGGAACAGCCGGGCGTGCAGCACCAGGTTCTGCCGCACCGACAGCTCGGCATAGAGCGAGAACGCCTGGCTCATATAGCCGACCCGCCGGCGGGTCGCGAGATCGGCGCCGGCTACCTTTTCGCCGAACAGCCAGGCTTCCCCTTCGCTTGCCGGCAGGAGGCCGGTCAGCATCTTCATCGTCGTCGACTTGCCGCAGCCGTTGGAGCCGAGGAAACCGAAGATCTCGCCGCGCTCGATGCGGAAATCGACATGGTCGACGGCGGTGAAGTCGCCGAAACGCATGGTGAGGTCCTTGGCCTCGATCGCGATCGTCTCGTTCGACGCCCGCGGGAGGATCGCCACCGGTGCATGGCCGGCGCGCCGCTCGCTCGGCAGCAAGGCGATGAACGCCGCTTCCAGGGTCGTCGTGCCGGTGCGATCATAGAAGTCCTGCGCGGTACCGGTGGCGAGGACCCGCCCGGCGTCCATCGCCATCAGCCAGTCGAAGCGTGCCGCCTCTTCCATATAGGCGGTCGCCACCAGCACGCTCATCCCCGGCCGGCCGATCCGGATGCGGTCGATCAGGTCCCAGAACTGCGCCCGCGACAACGGGTCGACGCCGGTGGTCGGCTCGTCGAGCAGCAGCAGGTCGGGATCGTGGATCAGCGCGCAGCACAGGCCGAGCTTCTGCTTCATCCCTCCCGACAGCTTGCCGGCCGGCCGGTCGCGGAAGCGGGCGAGGCCGGTGCTCTCGACGAGGTCGGTGATGCGCCGGGCACGCTCGGCCTCGTCCTGCCCGAACAGCCGCCCGAAGAAATCGAGATTCCCGAAGACCGAGAGCGTGGGGTAGAGGTTCCGGCCGAGGCCCTGCGGCATATAGGCGATGCGCGGGCACACCGCCTCGCGATGGCGCTGGTCGGCCATGTCGCCGCCGAGCACTTCGACCTGGCCGCACTGGATCGCCCGCGCCCCGGCGATCAGCGAGAACAGGCTGGACTTGCCGACCCCATCCGGCCCGATCAGCCCGGTCATCCGCCCGAACGGCAGCTCCAGCGCAACGCCGACGAGCGCGTCGGTCCCGCCGTAACGGAGCCCGACGCCCTCCAGGCGCGCAGCTGGCCCCGCCGTGCTCCAGGCAGGCGACGTCGTCACCGCGCGACGTTGACCGTCAGCTTCGCCGGCCAGGCGGCGGCATCGTCGATCTTCACATAGGCCATGCCGGGCAGGCCGGTCTTGACCTGCCGAATATGGCGGCGGAGCAGTTCGGGTGCGATCCGGGCCTTGACCCGGAACATCAGCTTCTGCCGCTCGCTCGCCGTCTCGACGGTCTTCGGCGTGAACTGCGCCACGTCCGCCACGAAGCTGGCCCGAGCGGGCACCACCCAGCGCGGCGCGACATCGAGGACGATGCGGATCTCGCTGCCGATTCCGACCCGACCGGCCGCCGTCTCGGGCAGGAAGAAGGTCATGTAGACGTCGGAGAGGTCGACGAGGTTCAGCACCTTGCCGCCGCTGGCGACGACCTCGCCCGGCTGGGCGACGCGATATTGGATGCGGCCCTCGCGCGGCGCCTTCAACGCGCTGTCGGCGATGTCGGCATCGATCCGCCGGATGGTGGCGCGCGCGGCCTCGACGTTGGAGCGCGCGCCGATCACCTGGCTACGCGCGGTCGCGATCGCGGCGTCGCTCGCGGCGACCTGCGCGCGTGAGGCCTCGATCGCGGCGCGGGCGCTTTCGACGCTGGCGGCATCGTCGTCCTGCTCCTGCTGCGGCGTTGCGCCTTCGCGGGCAAGCGCGGTGGAACGGGCCAGCCGTTTCCCCGCCGCGTTCAGCTCG
>Ga0070668_100003462_pt1 | contig 11651 bp, 10 predicted proteins | sample KBSS43metaG_FD_64661 | JGI IMG/M metagenome (GOLD analysis project Ga0070668, IMG submission 64661) | Switchgrass rhizosphere microbial communities from Kellogg Biological Station, Michigan, USA - KBS S4-3 metaG | ecosystem: Host-associated > Plants > Roots > Rhizosphere > Soil ... | reverse complement strand
GACACGACCGTGCTCGTCAAGGGCTCGCGCTTCATGCGGATGGAGCGCGTCGTTGCGGCCCTCACCGGCGCGCCGGCGTCCGAGGGAGCGCACTGATGCTCCTGTGGCTGACCGAGCTCCTGGCGAAGGAAATCCGGGCGTTCAACGTCTTCGGCTACCTGACGCTGCGCGCCGTGCTCGCCTGCATGACCGCGCTCTTCATCTCGTTCATCGTCGGCCCGAAAGTCATCGCGTGGCTCACGAGAATGAAGATCGGGCAGGCGGTGCGCGACGACGGTCCGCAGACGCACCTCACGAAGGCTGGAACGCCGACGATGGGCGGCGCGCTGATCCTCGTCTCCATTTCGGTGACTACGCTTTTGTGGGGCGATCTCGCCAATCGCTTCGTGTGGGTCACGCTGCTCGTGACGATTGGCTTCGGCGCGATCGGCTGGGTCGACGATTACCGGAAGGTGGTGCACCGCAATCCGAAAGGCCTGTCCGCGCGGCACAAATTCCTTTGGCAATCGATGATCGGCCTCGTCGCTTCCGTCTATCTCGCCTTCTCGGTGTCCGCCCCCGACAACGCGCGGTTCTTCCAGATGTTCAACGCCTGGATGGACAGCGGCTTCAATCTCTCGCTGCCGCCAAAAGCCGACCTGATCGTGCCGTTCGTGAAGTCGATCTCGTATCCGCTCGGCGTCTGGGGCTTCATCGCGCTCACCTATTGCGTGATCGTCGGCACGAGCAACGCCGTCAACCTGACCGATGGCCTGGACGGGCTCGCGATCATGCCGACGGTAATGATCGGCGCCGCGCTCGGCATCTTCGCGTACGTGAGCGGCAACGCCATCTTTGCGCGTTACCTGCAGTTCCCGTTCATTCCCGGCGCGGGCGAGCTCGCGGTGATCTGCGGCGCGATGGCTGGCGCGGGACTCGGCTTCCTGTGGTTCAACGCGTATCCGGCGGAAGTGTTCATGGGCGACGTCGGCGCGCTGGCGCTGGGCGCTGCGCTGGGAACGATGGCGGTGATCGTCAGGCAGGAGATCGTGCTCTTCATCATGGGCGGAGTCTTCGTCGTCGAGACGCTGTCGGTGATGATCCAGGTGGCGTCCTTCAAGCTGACGGGCAAGCGGGTGTTCCGCATGGCGCCAATCCACCACCACTACGAGCTCAAGGGCTGGAAGGAGAACCAGGTCGTCGTTCGCTTTTGGATCATCACGATGCTGCTCGTGCTGTTCGGCCTTTCGACGCTGAAGCTGCGATGACCGCCGCGCGAGATTTTGCTGGGACAAGCGCCGTGGTGCTGGGTCTCGGCCTGACCGGTTACACGCTCGCGCGTTATCTCGCCGCAGGCGGCGCGGAGGTTCGGGTCGCCGACACGCGGGACGAGCCGCCGTTCGCGGCGAAGCTCGCGGCGAAGTTGCCGCTTGTTTCGGTGGCAACCGGAGCGCTTTCGGCCGCGACATTCGCCGGCGCAGACTTGATTGCGATCAGCCCCGGCGTCGCCAAGGATCAACCGGCGATCGCGGCCGCGGTCGCGAACGGTGCCGAGCTCGTCGGCGACGTCGAGCTCTTCGCGCGCGCGTTGCCGCCCGAGCAGAAGCTGATCGCCGTCACCGGAACCAACGGCAAGTCGACGGTCACGGCGCTCACCGGCGCCTTGTGCCGCGCAGCGGGGCTCGCGACCGTCGTCGCAGGCAACATCGGCGACGCCGTGCTCGACATGTTGCCGGAGGATGGATGCTGGCCCGATGTGTTCGTGCTCGAGCTCTCGAGCTTCCAGCTGGAGACGACGGCCTCGCTCAAGCCGACGGCCGCGACCGTGCTCAACGTCACTGGAAACCACCTCGATCGTTACGAAAGCATCGACAGTTACGCGGCGGCCAAGTCGCGAATCTTCGACGGCGGCGGCATCCAGGTGCTGAATCGAGACGATCCGCGGTCGCTCTCCATGCGCATCGCGGGACGGCTCGTGCAGACGTTCGGCGACGGCGTGCCGGAATCGGAAGAGGCGTGGGGTCTGGTCGACCGCGGAGCGCGGGTGGGCAGCCGCGAGGCGACGTCCGAGACGTGGCTCGCGCGGGGCGGGGCGCTGCTCGCCCCCATGTCGGATTTGACGCTCGTCGGCCGTCACAATGCGCTCAACGCGCTCGCCGCGCTCGCCCTCGCGTCGTCGGTCGTCAAGATCGACCGCCAAACGCTCGCCGCGCTGGCGCGCTTCGAAAGCCTGCCGCACCGAATGCAAAGAGCCGCCGATGCGGGCGGGGTGCTGTTCGTGGACGATTCGAAAGGCACGACCGTCGCCGCAACCGGTTCCGCGCTCGAAGGCCTCGGCCGCCCGGTCGTGCTGATCGCCGGCGGCGACGGCAAGGGTCAGGATTTCACGCCGCTCAAGGGCGCCGTCGATGCCCACTGTCGCGCCGTGTTGGTGATCGGCCGCGATGGGCCGCTCATCGCGCACGCTCTTGCCGGAACATCCGCCCTCGTCGAGCAGGCCGGCACGCTCGACGTCGCCGTGCGTCGCGCGCTGCAGCTCGCGGCGCCAGGCGATGCGGTGCTGCTGTCGCCCGCGTGCGCGAGCCTCGACCAGTTCGCGAACTACGTCGAGCGCGGCGAGCGATTTCAGCAATTGGTGCGAAGCGGCCTATCGGAGGACGCCCATGCCTAGGGACATGGCGCCCGCGAGGGATCTGCGGCCGCTGCGCATTCTGCAGGCGTGGAGCTCGCTCGGCGCCGTGTCGCGCAATCCCCGCACGATGCTGACGTACGACGCCTCGCTCACCTGGTGCACGATCCTGCTCCTTGCGATCGGGCTCGTCATGGTCTATTCGGCGTCGATCGTGATGGCCGAGTCTTCGGCGTACACCGGATTCCGGTCGTGGTATTTCCTGACGCGGCACGCGATGTTCATCGCGGCCGGCGCCCTCGCGGCTTTCGTCGCTTTCCAGATGCCCATGAGGGGCTGGCAGCGCCTCGCACCATACGTCTTCCTGAGCGGAGTGGCATTGCTCGCGCTCGTGTTCATCCCCGGCGTGGGCAAGTCGGTCAACGGCTCGCGCCGCTGGATCTCGCTTGCCGTCGTCAACATCCAGCCGTCTGAGTTCATGAAGCTCGCGGTCGTGCTCTACGCCGCGAGCTACGCCGTGCGCAAGGCGGCGTTCCTGCACGCCGAGCAGCCGCTCAGGCAGACGATCGTCAAGGGATTCCTGCCGCTCTTCCTCGTGATGGTCTTCACGAGCGCGCTCATCCTGCTCGAGCCCGACTTCGGCGCGTTCGCGGTGATCGTCGTCATCGCCTTCGGCATCCTGTATCTCGGCGGCCTCGATTGGCGGCTCTTCCTCGGGTTGCTGCTCCTGCTGCCGATCGGCCTCTCCGCGATCCTCGTCGCCGCGCCGTACCGGTTGCAGCGGCTCATCGCGTTCCTCGATCCCTGGTCGGATCCGTTCGGCAAGGGGTACCAGCTCTCGCACTCGCTGATCGCCTTCGGCCGCGGCGAATGGCTGGGCGTCGGATTGGGCTCGTCGGTCGAGAAGTTGCTGTACCTGCCGGAAGCGCACACCGACTTTCTGCTCGCCGTCACCGCGGAGGAGCTGGGCTTCGCCGGCGTCGCGCTCGTCATCGCGCTGTTCGTGTGGCTGCTGTTTCGCACGTACGCAATCGGGCGGCAGGCCGCGCGCCTCGAGCGCGCGTTCGCATCGCTGGTGGCGCTCGGGATCGGGATCTGGATCGGCGTGCAGGCGTTCATCAACATCGGGGTGAACATGGGCGTGCTGCCCACCAAAGGCCTCACTCTGCCGCTGCTGTCGTTCGGCGGCTCGGGCATCGTCGCGAACTGCATTGCGGTCGCGATCCTGCTGCGCGTCGACTACGAGAATCGGCGCCTGCTGCGAGGGTTTCCGGTATGAGCGGCGCCGGGCCGTCCCAAGCCGCTTGCCCCCTCGGGGGAGACGCGCGCAGCGCGTTTCGGGGGGGGAAACCATGAGGGGCACGGTGATGATCACCGCCGGCGGCACCGGAGGGCACGTGTTTCCGGGCCTCGCCGTCGCGGCGAAGCTCATCGCGCGCGGATGGCGCGTGTTCTGGCTCGGCACGCGCGACGGCATGGAGGGTGCCCTCGTGCGTCAGCACGGCGTCGAGTTCGAGGGTGTCGCTTTCGGCGGCATTCGCGGCAAGGGCCTCGCAACCGCGGTCGTCGGGCCGTTTGCGCTCGTTGGCGCGTTCATGCACAGCCGCAGAATCATCCGCCGCCGCGCGCCGGACGTCGTGCTGGGATTCGGCGGATTCGCGTCGGTCCCTGGAGCACTGGCCGGCCTCTCGACCGCCAAACCGCTCGTGCTGCACGACGCGAACGCAATCGCCGGGCTCGCGAATCGCGTGCTGGCCTACGCCGCGAAGAAGGTGCTGCTGGGCTTTCCCGATGCGATGCGCGGACGCCATTCGAGCAAGGTCGAATGGGTCGGTAATCCGGTGGGGGACGCGATCGTTCGAGTGCCTCGGCCGGAAGCGCGATTTGCCCGCCGCACCGGACCGCTGTCGCTCCTGATCGTCGGCGGAAGCCTTGGCGCATCGGCCATCAATCGGTGCGTGCCAAAGGCGCTCGCGCTGCTGCCCGCCGCGAAGCGCCCGCGCGTGGTCCACCAATCCGGCGCGCGTCACATCGAAGCGGTGCGCGCCGCGTACGAGCGCGAGCGCGTCGACGCGGAGTGCGTATCGTTCATCGACGACATGGCATCACGCTACGCCGCGGCGGATCTCGTGTTGTGCCGCGGCGGCGCGATCACCGTCGCGGAGCTCGCGGCCGTTGGCTTGGCCGCAATCGTGGTGCCGTTGCCCGGCGCGATCGCCGACGAGCAGAGCGCCAATGCCGACTTCCTGGTGGCCGGCGGGGCGGCCCAAAAAATTCCCGAGGCGGAGTTGAGCCCGGAACGGCTCGCCAAGGCGATCGAGTCCTTCACGCGCGAGACATTGCTCGCGATGGCGGTTGCCGGCCGCAAGCTCGGGCGCCCCGATGCGGCCGATCGTGTCGCCGATGCGTGCGTTGCGCTGGGGTCCGCGCGATGAAGCACAAGGTCAAGCGCGTCCACTTCGTCGGCGTCGGCGGCGTCGGCATGAGCGGCATCGCCGAGGTGCTCGTCACGCAGGGCTACCGGGTCTCGGGGTCGGACGTCGTGTCGAGCCCCGTCACCGCCCGCCTCGCGCGTCTCGGCGTCGACATCCGGACCGGGCACCTCGCGTCGCACGTCGCGGGCGCCGATGCCGTCGTCGTTTCGACGGCGATCGGCGACGACAATCCCGAGATCGCGGCGGCCCGCGACCGGGGAATACCCATCGTGCCGCGCGCACTGATGCTGGCGGAGCTGATGCGCCTGAAGCAAGGCATCGCGGTCGCCGGCACGCACGGCAAGACGACGACGACGAGCCTTATCGCCTCGGTGCTGGCCGAAGGCGGCCTCGATCCCACGTTCGTGATCGGCGGTCGGCTCCTGTCGGCGGATGCGAACGCGCGGCTCGGCAAGGGCGATTTTCTCGTCGCGGAGGCGGACGAGTCGGACGCGTCGTTTCTCTATCTCACGCCGGCGATGGCGGTGATCACGAACATCGACGCCGATCACATGGAGTCGTACGGCCACGACTTCGAGCGGCTGAAGCGCGCCTTCGTCGACTTCGCGCAGCGCCTGCCCTTCTACGGCGTCGCGGTGCTGTGCATCGACGATCCGAACCTGCGCGAGCTCCTACCCGCGATCACGAAGCCGCGCGTGACCTACGGAGTGTCGGAGGACGCCGCGATCCGTGCCATCGACATCGCAAACGAGGGCGGGAGGATGCGCTTCGTCGCTCGCGCCGCGAACGCCGCGGATCTGCCGATCGCATTGAACCTTGCGGGCGTGCACAACGTGCTGAACGCGCTGGCGGCGATCGCGATCGGCCGCGAAGCCGGTGTCGCCGACGCAGCCATCGCGAAAGCATTGGCCGAGTTCCGCGGCGTAGGCCGCCGCTTCCAGCGCTATGGCGAGATTGCGACCGAGGGAGGCACGTACACGCTGATCGACGACTACGGCCACCATCCGACCGAGATGGCGGCGACGATCGCCGCCGTGCGCGGCAGCTTCCCGGGACGCCGGCTGGTGCTCGCGTTTCAGCCGCATCGCTTCACGCGCACCCGCGACCTGTTCGAAGACTTCGTACAGGTGCTGTCGACCGTCGACGCGCTCATCCTGATGGACGTCTACGCCGCGGGCGAGCCGCCGATCGTCGCCGCCGACGGACGAGCGCTCGCGCGCGCGGTGCGGGTTGCGGGCAAGGTCGAGCCTGTGTTCGTCGAAGGGCCGGCGGAGTTGCCGGATGCGCTCGAGTCGATCGTGCGCGGCGGCGACGTCGTCGTGACGATGGGCGCGGGATCGGTCGGACAAGTGCCCGCCATGCTGGCGGCGGACGAACCCGAGGCGGCAGCATGATCATGAGCGAAGCCCGGACGTTCACATCCCTGCGCGGCACGTTGGCGCATGATGTGCCGCTCGCGCGTTACACAAGCTGGCGCTGCGGAGGATCCGGCGACCGTGTTTACATCCCGGCCGACCGCGACGATCTCGCAGCGTTCATGCGGCAGCTGCCGGACGACGACCACGTAACGCCGATCGGACTGGGCAGCAACCTTCTCGTCCGCGACGGCGGCATTCGCGGCACCGTCGTCGTGCTGCACGCGGCACTCACCACGATGGAGATGCGCGACAGCCTCGTCTACGCGCAAGCGGGAGTCGCGAGCCCGAAAGTTGCGCGATTCGCGGCAAAGCATGGCTTCGCCGGCGCTGAATTCCTGGCCGGCATTCCGGGCACGGTCGGCGGCGCGCTGGCGATGAACGCAGGCTGCTATGGCGGCGAGACGTGGAACCACGTCGCACGCGTCGAGGTGCTGACGCGCGCCGGTATTTTCGCGGAACGAACGCCAGAAGCGTATTCGATCGGCTATCGCTCGGTGCGTGGTGCGGACGACAAGCCGCACGACAGCCTGTTCACCGCCGTCTGGCTCGAATTTCCAAAAGGCGACGCCCACGCGGCCCGCGTGCGTATTGCCGAGCTCCTGCGCAGGCGCATCGCTGCGCAGCCGCTCAACCTGCCGAACGCCGGAAGCGTGTTTCGCAACCCGCCGGGCGATCACGCGGCGAGACTCATCGAAAGCTGCGGGCTCAAGGGCTTCGCCGTCGGCGGCGCGAGCGTCTCGGAGAAGCACGCGAACTTCATCGTCAATCCGAACGGAATAGCGGGGGCGGCGGACATCGAGGCGATCATCGAGCACGTGCGAGCCGTCGTGCGCGAGCGCACGGGCGTCGACCTCGAACCGGAGGTACAGGTGATTGGAGCACGCGCATGAGCGACGGGCGCATGAGCGGCGATGAATTCGGCAAGGTCGCCGTGCTTATGGGCGGGCCCTCGTCGGAGCGCGAGATCTCTTTCCTGTCCGGCAAGGCCGTGCTCGCGGCGCTCAAGGCGAAAGGCATCGACGCGCACGCATTTGATCCGAAGGCGCAGCCGCTTGCCGACCTCGCGGGCGAACGATTCCAGCGCGTTTTCGTCGCGCTGCATGGCCGGTTCGGCGAGGACGGCACCGTGCAAGGCGCACTCGAGACCATGCGGATTCCCTACACGGGCAGCGGCGTGATGGCTTCCGCGCTCGCGATGGACAAGTGGCGGACGAAGCTCGTCTGGCTCGCGAGCGGGATCCCGACGCCCCGCTACGCCGTCGTCGATTCCAGCACCGACTGGATGCGCATCGTCGCCGAGCTCGGGCTGCCGCTCATCGTCAAGCCGGCGCGCGAAGGGTCGACGATAGGCATCACCAAAGTCACCGGCGTCGATCACGGCGAGCTTGCGCAAGCGCATGCGGTCGCTGCCCAGCACGATGATCTGGTGCTGGTCGAGGAATTCGTCGTGGGCACCGAGCTTACTGCGTCGATCCTCAACGACCGGGCGCTGCCGCTCATAAGGATCGAGGCGCCGGCCGGCAACTACGACTACCACAACAAGTATTTCTCGGACGAGACCAAGTACTTCTGTCCGGCGGGCCTTCCCGAAGCGAAGGAGCGCGAGATTCGCGCGGCCGCGCTTGCGGCTTTCCGGGTCGTCGGTTGCCGTGGCTGGGGCCGCCTCGACCTGATGCTGCGGCGGGACGGCTCGTTCTCGTTCCTCGAGGTGAACACGTCGCCTGGAATGACGGGCCATTCGCTCGTGCCGATGGCCGCGAAAGTCGCAGGCCTGGATTTCGCCGAGCTCTGCATCGAGATCCTGCGAGGCGCGCATGTGGGATGACGCGCGGCAGATGAACGCGATTTCGGCGGTGCTCGCGCTCTTTGCCGCGATCGCGCTGCTTTGGGCCGGCATGTCGTGGGTGTTGCGCCAGCCTGCGTTTGCCTTCCGCGACGTCGTTATCGTAACGCCGCCCGAACACGCGAGCGCCGCTCACCTCGAGGCCGCGGTTCGGGAGGAGCTCACGGGCACGTTCTTCACGATGAACCTCGATCGGGCGCGCGGTGCCTTCGCTCGCGTGCCCTGGGTGCGCAACGTCGCGTTGCGAAGGCAGTGGCCGCAGCGGCTGGAAGTGACGATCGAGGAGCACGTGCCGCTCGCGCGCTGGAACGACGCGCAGCTCGTGAACACGCAGGGCGAGGTCTTCGCCGCCGACTACAACGACGTGCTGCCGCAGTTCGAAGGCCCGGATGGCACCTCGACGCAGGTCGCGGGGCGCTACGGCGAGTGGAAAGAGACGCTCTCGCAGCTCGGGCTGGCGCTCGACGGCGTACGCCTCTCGCCTCGCGGCGGGTGGCATCTCGCCGCTCGCAGTGCTGCGGGACCGCTGGCGATCGAGCTCGGCCGCGAAGAACCGACGGCGCGGCTCGAGCATTTCGCGACGGCCTACGGCCGCACGATCGACACGCTCGCGCGCACAGGGACGCGCATCGAGCACGTGGACCTGCGCTATCGCAACGGCTTCGCCGCCACGGTTCCGGGCTTCAAGGAGCGGCCCCCGAAAAAGCCCGGAGCCTCCAACGCCAAGGCGACCGCAGAAAAAGGAATGGGATAGCGATGGTGAAGGAAGCGAAGAACGTCATCGTCGGCTTGGACATCGGCACCTCGAAGATCGTCGCAATCGTCGCCGAGGTCGCGCCCGACGGCGCGTTCAACGTCGTGGGCCTCGGGACGCAACCGTCGCGCGGCTTGAAGAAGGGGGTCGTCGTCAACATCGAAGCCACCATGGCATCGATACAGCGCGTGCTCGAGGAGGCGGAGCTGATGGCGGAGTGCCGCATCACAGAGGTGTACACGGGCATCGCCGGCAGCCACATCAAGAGCCTCAACTCGAGCGGCATGGTCGCGATCAAGGAGAAGGAGGTCACGCAGGCCGACATCGACCGCGTGGTCGAGACGGCAAAGGCCATCGCGATTCCGAACGACCAGCAGATACTCCACATCCTGCCGCAGGAATTCATCATCGACGGGCAGGAGGATGTGCGCGAGCCGCTCGGCATGAGCGGCGTGCGGCTCGAGGTCAAGGTGCACATCGTCACGGGTGCCGTGTCGGCGGTGGAGAACATCACGAAGTGCGTGCGCCGGTGCGGCCTCGTCGTCAGGGACGTGATCCTGCAGCCGCTCGCCTCGTCGATCGCCGTGCTGAACGACGACGAGAAGGACCTCGGCATCTGCCTCATGGACATAGGCGGCGGCACGACGGACCTCGCGGTGTTTGCGGGCGGCGCCATCCGGCACACCGCGGTGATTCCGATCGCAGGCGACCAGGTGACGAACGATATCGCGATGACGTTGCGCACCCCGACGAAGGAAGCCGAGGAGCTGAAGCTTCGTCACGGTTGCGCGCTGCGACAGCTCGCCGATCCGAACGACATCATCGAAGTGCCGGGCGTGGGCGACCGCCCGCCACGAAAGCTTTCCCGGCAGACGCTCGCGGAAGTGATCGAGCCGCGCATCGAGGAGCTGTACACGCTCGTGCAGGCGGAGCTGCGCCGCTCGGGCTTCGAGGAGCTACTGTCGTCCGGGATCGTGCTGACGGGCGGCTCGGCGCTGCTCGCGGGGATGACCGAGCTCGGCGAGGAAGTGTTCCACCTGCCGGTGCGCGTCGGCGTGCCGAGCTATGCGGGCGGCCTCGCCGACGTCGTCAGGAGCCCTCGTTACGCGACTGCGGTCGGGCTCTTGATCGAGGCGCGCGACCAGTACATGCATGCACAGGAATCACGGGCGCGGACCACGGGTCTTGGTGGCGCCGCGGAACGGATGAAGCAATGGTTCAAGGCGAACTTCTAGTGTTTCGCCTCGCCGCGAACTTGGAAGCGAATATGTGAACCGGGATCGAGTCGTCCACAACACCATGTTGTCAGGGGTCCAACGCAACATTTCGAGACAGGAAAAAGGAGCGCACCATGTTTGAGATCATCGACCAACCCACGCAGTGCGGCGCGAACATCAAGGTCATTGGCGTCGGAGGTTGCGGCGGCAATGCAGTCGAGCACATGATCGAGAAAGGCCTTCTCGACGTCGAGTTCATCTGCGCGAACACCGACGCGCAGGCGCTCAAGCGGTCGACGGCGCGCGGCCAGCTGCAGCTCGGCACCGCGTTGACGCGCGGACTCGGCGCCGGCGCGCGCCCCGAGATCGGCCGCGACGCGGCGATGGAGGATCGCGACCGTATCGCGGAGATGATCGAAGGCTCCGACATGCTGTTCATCACCGCGGGAATGGGCGGTGGAACGGGAACCGGCGCCGCGCCCGTCATCGCCGACATTGCGAAGAGCATGAACATCCTGACCGTCGCCGTCGTCACGCGGCCGTTCCGGCTCGAGGGCGGCAAGCGAATGAAGGTCGCGCAGTCCGGCATCGACGAGCTGTCGAAGCGCGTCGACTCGCTTATCATCATTCCGAACGACAAGCTGATGGAAGTGCTCGGCGACGACATCTCGATGCTCGACGCGTACGCGGCGGCGAACGACGTGCTGTTCGGCGCCGTCTCGGGCATCGCGGAAGTGATCAACAACCCGGGGCTCGTCAACGTCGATTTCGCCGACGTGCGCACGGTGATGGGCGAGGTCGGGATGGCGATGATGGGCTCGGCGATGGCCGAGGGCGCCGATCGCGCGCGACAGGCGGCGGAGCAGGCCGTTCGCAGCCCGCTGCTCGAGGACGTCAACCTCGCCGGCGCGCGCGGCGTTCTCGTCAACGTCACCGCCTCCTCGGGTCTGCGCATGCGCGAATACCAGGAAGTGATGACCACGATCAAGGAATTCACGGCGGACGCCGCGCTCGTGGTTGTCGGCACGGTGATCGACGATGCGATGGACGATCGCCTCCGCGTGACGATGATCGCGACCGGCCTCGGCGGCGCGGCGGCCGTCGCGAAGCGCCCGCCGAAGCTCGAGATCCTGTCGCAGCCGGAGATCGTGCAGCGCACCGGCACCGACAACGTCGGCATGTCGGTCGAGACGATCGACTACGACAAGCTCGACCAGCCGGCGGTCGTGCGGCGGCGGACGCCGACGGTCGGCGGCGGCGGGTCGGTGCCGGACATCGAGATCCCGGCGTTCCTGCGCAAGCAGAGCGACTGACGGCGGGCTCCTTGACCCGATCGAGCCCATCGTACTGTCGCGCGTCGCCCGCGGCGGCGATCG
>Ga0070668_100003460_pt1 | contig 11657 bp, 14 predicted proteins | sample KBSS43metaG_FD_64661 | JGI IMG/M metagenome (GOLD analysis project Ga0070668, IMG submission 64661) | Switchgrass rhizosphere microbial communities from Kellogg Biological Station, Michigan, USA - KBS S4-3 metaG | ecosystem: Host-associated > Plants > Roots > Rhizosphere > Soil ... | reverse complement strand
CCACATACAACACCGGTATGCGGCCGCCCTGCGGCCGACGTCAGCCACCACCTGGACCTCGCCTCACTCCCGCGTCGCTTACGAAACACGGCCTAGCACGCCCGCCTCGCGCGAGTCGACCGGTACCACGGTCACGGTCCGGCTGCCCGGTCGGGGGTGGTCCGCAAAGGACTTGGCGATCTACCGTGAGCTGCAGGCCACGGGAGGCGCGCATGACGACCACGCCGGCGGTTCGGATCAGCGGGTTGCGCAAGACGTTCGGCGCGGTCGAGGCCGTTGCGGGGATCGACCTGGAGATCGCCGACGGCGAGTTCTTCTCCATGCTCGGGCCGTCCGGTTCCGGCAAGACGACGGTGCTGCGGATGATCGCCGGCTTCGAGCTGCCGACCGCCGGCGCGGTCGAGCTCAGCGGCCGCGACGTGACCCGGCTGCCGCCGTACGAGCGGGACGTCAACACGGTCTTCCAGGACTACGCGCTGTTCCCGCACATGTCCGTGCTGGACAACGTCGAGTACGGCCTGAAGGTGCGCAAGGTGCCCCGCCGGGAACGCCGCGAGCGGGCCGAGCGGGCCCTCGCCTCGGTGCGGCTCGACGGCTTCGGCGGGCGCCGGCCGGCCGCCATGTCCGGCGGCCAGCGGCAGCGGGTCGCGCTGGCCCGGGCCCTGGTCAACCGGCCGAAGGTGCTGCTGCTGGACGAGCCGCTCGGCGCGCTCGACCGCAAGCTGCGCGAACAGATGCAGGTCGAGCTGAAGGAGATCCAGCGGGACGTCGGCATCACCTTCGTGTTCGTCACCCACGACCAGCACGAGGCGCTGACCATGAGCGACCGGGTGGCGGTCTTCGACCACGGGCGGATCTGCCAGGTGGGCACGCCCGAGGAGGTGTACGAGCGGCCCGCGACGCCGTTCGTGGCCGGCTTCGTCGGCACGTCCAACCTGGTCACCGGCGCGGTGGCACGCGAGCTGATCGGCCGGGACGGCACCTACTCGGTGCGTCCGGAAAAGATCGAGATGGGTACGGAGGGTGCGCCCGGCACCGTCGCCGAGGTGATCTACGCAGGGCCGGTGACCCGGTACCTCGTGGACCTCGACGCCGGTGCCCGGATGGTCGTGGTCGAGCAGAACCGGCGTACCGGATCGGCAGCTCTCTCCGACTTACGGGGGAAGCTTGTGCGCTTGTCCTGGCACGAGCAGCACGTCATCGAGATTCCCACCGAGTAAGGAGGCCTCGGGATGCGGCATATCGAAAAGGCGCTGGTGGCGGCGGTGCTCCTGCTCGCCGGCTGCGGCGGCGGCAACGGCGGCAGCGGCACCGGCTCGGGACCGGGCGGGATGAGCGTTCCGAAGGTCGACAAGCTGGCCACGCTCGGCGCCGGCGAGGGCTCGGTCAACGTGATCGCCTGGGCCGGCTACGTGGAGGACGGCTCCACCGACAAGAAGGTCGACTGGGTCACCGGCTTCGAGAAGGAGACCGGCTGCCAGGTCAACGCCAAGATCGCCGGCACCTCCGACGAGATGGTGACGCTGATGAAGACCGGCGAGTACGACGTGGTGTCCGCCTCGGGCGACGCGTCGCTGCGGCTCATCTACGGCGGCGACGTGGCCCCGGTCAACACGAGTTTGATTTCCAACTACCAGGACGTCTTCGACGGCCTGAAGAACAAGCAGTGGAACTCGGTGAACGGCCAGCCCTACGGCGTGCCGCACGGCCGCGGCGCCAACCTGCTGATGTACCGGACCGACCTGGTCAAGCCCGCGCCGACCTCGTGGGGTGCCGTCTTCGACCCGGCCTCGCCGTACAAGGGCAAGGTCACCGCGTACGACTCACCGATCTACATCGCCGACGCCGCCCTCTATCTCATGAAGACCAAGCCCGACCTGGGCATCAAGAACCCGTACGCGCTGGACGACACCCAGTTCAAGGCGGCCACCGACCTGCTCACCGAGCAGAACAAGCTGATCGGCGAGTACTGGTCGGATTACACCAAGGAGGTGCAGGCGTTCAAGGCCGGCAACTCGGTGCTCGGCACCACCTGGCAGGTCATCACCAACCTGGCCAAGGCCGACAAGGCCCCGGTCGAGGCGATCCTGCCGGCCGAGGGCGCCACCGGCTGGTCGGACACCTGGATGATCTCGTCGAAGGCGAAGCACCCGAACTGCGCGTACCTGTGGATGAACCACATCATCTCGCCGAAGGCCAACGCCGGGGTCGCGGAGTGGTTCGGCGAGGCCCCGGCCAACAAACTGGCCTGCCAGCAGACGGCCGACAAGAACCACTGCGGCACGTTCCACGCCGACGACGAGGCCTACTTCGGCCAGATCTGGTACTGGACCACGCCGATCGCCCGGTGCCTGGACGGGCGCACCGACGTGACCTGCAAGGACTACGCGGCCTGGGCCCAGGCCTGGACGACGGTCAAGGGATAGCGTGCGCGCCTTCCTGCATCGCCACCCCCGGGTGCGGCTGGCCGGGCTGCTCTCGGCGCCGCTGCTCTGGCTGATCGTCGCCTACCTGGGCGCGCTCGCCGTGCTGCTGGTCTCGGCCTTCTGGACGGTGAACGGCTTCACCGGCGAGGTGGTCCGGGAGTTCACGCTCGCGAACTTCCGGACCATCCTCGCCGAGGAGGTCTACCGCACCGTGACGCTGCGCAGCGTGGGCGTGGCCGCCGCGGTCACGGTGATCTGCGTCGTGCTGGCCGTGCCCATGGCGCTCTACATGGCCAAGGTGGCCGCGCCCCGGTCGCGGCACTGGCTGGTGATCGCCATCCTCACCCCGCTGTGGGCGAGTTACCTGGTCAAGGCGTACGCGTGGCGCATCCTGCTGGCCAACGGCGGGCCGGTGGACTGGCTGTTGGGCGGCGCCGGCAACGGCCCCGGCTACGGGCTGTTCGCCACCGTGCTGGTGCTGTCCTACCTCTGGCTGCCGTACATGATCCTGCCGATCTACGCGGGGCTGGAACGGTTGCCGGACTCGCTGCTGGAGGCGTCCGCCGATCTGGGCGCCCGGGCCGGCCGTACGCTGCGGTCGGTCGTCCTGCCGATCCTGGTGCCCGCCGTCTTCGCCGGCTCGATCTTCACGTTCTCGCTGTCCCTCGGCGACTACATCACCGTGCAGATCGTCGGCGGCAAGACCCAGCTGATCGGCAACCTCGTCTACGCGAACATCGGTGCCGCGAACAACCTGCCGTTCGCCGCGGCGCTCGCCACCATCCCCGTACTGATCATGGTGATTTATCTCGTCGCGGTCCGCCGCTCCGGCGCCCTGGAGGAGTTGTGACGCTGTCCGGCTGGTCCCGCTGGCTGCTGCGCGCCGTCATGGTGATCGGCCTGTTGTTCATCTACGTGCCGATCCTCCTGGTGCTGGTCAATTCGTTCAACGGCGACCGTACGTTCGGCTGGCCGCCGCACGACTTCACCGCCCGCTGGTGGTCGGCGGCCTGGGCCAACGCGGGCGCGCGGCAGGCGCTGCTCGCCTCGGTGCGGGCCGGCTTCGGCGCGACGGCGATCGCGCTGGTGCTGGGCTCGATGGTGGCGTTCGCCGTGCACCGCTTCAAGTTCTTCGGCCGGGACACGGTGTCCCTGCTGATCGTCCTGCCGATCGCGTTGCCCGGCATCGTCACCGGCATCGCGCTGGACAGCGCCTGGCGGTCGGTGATCGCCCCGCTCGGCGTCGGCAAGGGGCTGTTCTCGGTGATCGTCGGGCACGCCACGTTCTGCGTGGTGACGGTCTACAACAACGTGCTGGCCCGGCTGCGCCGCACCGGCACGTCGCTCGAGGAGGCGTCGGCCGACCTGGGCGCGTCGCCCGGCCAGACGTTCCGGTACGTCACCTTCCCGACGATCCGGTCGGCGTTGCTGGCCGGCGGGCTGCTCGCCTTCGCGCTGTCGTTCGACGAGATCATCGTGACCACCTTCACCGCCGGGCCCGGCATCACCACCCTGCCCATCTGGATCTTCAACAACCTGTTCCGGCCCAACCAGGCGCCGGTGGTCAACGTGGTGGCGGCCGCCCTGATCGTGCTGTCGGTGCTGCCGGTGTGGCTCGCGCAGCGCCTGGCCGGCCCCGCGGCCGGCGTCAGCCGTACCTAGGCGAGAGGCCGCCCGGCCGACTGGGTGACCGTGGGCTGCGGGGCCGCGTGGTGGGTGAGCACGGCCGCGGTGGTGAAGGCGGCGCCGACCGCCAGCGCGCCGAGCAGGCCGAGCGAGACCTGCTGCTCCAGGTCGGCCTGCCGCTCGTAGTCGGCCTGGGTGACCACGGTGGTGCGCCCGTCGCGGGTCAGCACGTACTGGCCGTCGCGCATCCCTTTGTCGCCGTCCAGCCCGGCGAAGGCGATCACCACCGCGAGCCAGAAGCCGAAGAACATCACCCCGGCACCCATCGCGGCCCAGTGCGGCACGTGCGGCGGCACCCACGAGGTCAGCGTCCACGGCACCCGCGGGCGGGTGGTGCGGTACGCCCACCGGTTGCCGAGCACGCCGGCGATCGCGCCCGGCACGCTCAGCGCCGCGGCGACGCCGACCGCCAGGCCGGTCGGGACCGGGCGCACGCCGGCGAGCAGCCCGCCGATGAGCGCGGCCGACCAGAGCATGCCGGCGGACGCCATCGCGCTGCATACGACCAACAACCGCTGCGGGATCATCAAGTCGAGACGCTAGCCGCCAATTCGCCCGCTCGGGGCGGTTTTGTGCCGCCGGTAGGCGCTCACCGTCGGATCGCCCTTGATCCAGAACCGCCAGGCCACGTCGTGCGCGGCGGTCACCCCGACCCGGGGCCCGGCCGCGATCGGCCCGGGCGGCGTCCCGGGCGTGATCGTGAGCGGGCCACCGCCGTCGATCACCGAGGTCCCGTTGGCGGCCCGGTCGAGCGCGAGCACCTGCATGAGCTTGGCGGGCCCGGCGGCCAGGTCGCGGTCGGTGCGGGCGGCGGGCCGGCGGGCCCGGGCGGCCTCGATGCCGTCGACCACCTCGCCGGCGCGCAGCAGGACCGCGGCAGCCACGCCGTCCTCGCCGCAGACGACGTTCGCGCAGAAGTGCATGCCGTAGATCTGGTACACGTACAGCCGGCCGGCCGGGCCGAACATCACCGCGTTGCGGCCGGTCCGGCCGCGATGCGCGTGGCTCGCCGGGTCCTCGCCGAGCCCGCTGTACGCCTCGGTCTCGGTGAGCCGGACGGTCACCCCGTTCGCGGTGAGCCGCCAGCCGAGCAGGGTCCGCGCCACCTCGTCGACCGCCGTCGCCGGCAGGTCCAGCCACCAGTAGTGCACCCGGCAAGCGAACCACAGGTCGCCGGCCGAGATGGCATTCACGAACAGTGATCGACTACTTACTCAGCGGAGCATCTGTGGCCTAGTCTGGTGTTCAGCCAAGCTGCCGAGAATCTCGGATCTAGATTCTCGCTGTCTCGCCCGAGACGGTCCGATCGTCTCGTTCGAGACACCCGATCGCGCCGACTGAGGGGTCACACGCCGATGTCCGACACGGGCTCCACCGTTCCACGCCGCCAGGTCGGGCGGCTGATGCGACAGCTGCGCGAGCAGGCCGGCATCTCGCTGATGGCCGCCGCCGAGGAGCTCGAGTTCTCCCGCGCCCGGATGTATCGCATCGAGAACGGCGAGGTACCGGTGCGCAAGCACGACGTCATCGCGATGTGTAGCGTCTACCGGGCGCCGGCCCGGATGACCGAGGTGCTGATCGGCCTGGCTCAGGAGTCCAAGGCAAAGGGCTGGTGGCATGCGTACGGCGATGCCGTGCCCGCCTGGTTCGAGCTCTACGTCGGCATGGAACAGGCCGCCGCGCGCCTGCGGTCGTACGCGCCCTCGGTCATCCCCGGCCTGCTGCAGACCCCGGAGTATGCCGAGTGGGTCTTCCGCAAATGGATCGGCACCGACGAGACCGCCGTGGCCACCGCCGTCGCCGTCCGCCTGGAACGCCAGTCGCTGCTCAACCGCGCCCGCCCCGAGGCGCCCGGGCTGGAGGCGATCCTCGACGAGGGCGTGCTGCGCCGGGCCATCGCCGACACCAAGGGCATGCGGCGGCAACTGGCCCACCTGATCGACGTCTCGACCCGGCCGAACGTCAGCGTCCGGGTGATCCCGTTCGCCGCCGGCCCGCACAAGGCGGCCAGTTCCGGCCAGTTCACCATCCTCGACTTCCCGGCGATCGGCACCGCCTCGCCGGAGCCGACCACGATCTACTGCGAGAACCTCACCGGGGCGCTGTACCTCGATAAGCTCGCCGAGGTAGACGCCTATGAATCGGTCTGGAGCGAACTCGCGGACATCGCATTGAGCCAGGACGATTCCGACGACCTCATCGGCTCGATCATCAAGGAGAGCGATGCGTGACCTGACCGGTGCCGTCTGGCACAAAAGCACTCGCAGCGGCGGCAACGGGGGCGACTGCGTCGAGGTCGCGGTCAACCTCCCGGGCATCGTCGCCGTCCGCGACACAAAAGACCGCCAGGGCGCGGCGCTGATCTTCACCGACGCCGAGTGGGTGGCCTTCCTGGCCGGGGTGCGCGGCGGCGAGTTCGACCTCTGACCGCCGGCTTAGGTCTCGGTGAGGGTCGTCTTAAGGGCTCCTTAGCCGGCCGGATCTTTCCATCGACCGCCGCCATAGTGGTGGGGCCTGCCGTTCCCCACTCTTGAGGTGACCTGTCCCGTGTCGATGTCCGCTGCTGCCCGTTTCCGTTACACGCTGGTGGCCGGAGCCACCGCCGTGGTGATCGGCACCGGGTTCACCGTCGCCGGTTTGAGCCGGGCCGGCGACGGCGACGGCGACGGCGACAAGACCGTGCCCAGCGCGGCGCGGCAGCCCCTCGCCGCGCCCACCAGCAGCGACGCCACCACTACCGCCACCACCACCGGCGAGCTGCCCGGCCCGCCCGCCTCGGCGACGCCGTCAGCGACGCCCAGCGCCACCCCGCCGGCGAGCCCGGCGCTCACCCGGGCCAAGACCGCGACGATCCCGCGCAAGCCCACGCCGAAGAAGACCACCACCAGGCCCAAGGCGACCACCGCGCCGGAGACCGGCGGGTCCGTCCTCGACCAGGTGCTGGCGCACATCAACGCGGCCCGCAAGGCCGAGGGGCTGCCGGCGCTCACCCTCGACACCAGGCTGTCCAAGGCGTCCGCCCTGCACACCCAGCTCATGATCGACGGCTGCGGGCTGTCGCACCAGTGCTCCGGCGAGAGCGGCCTCGGCGCGCGGTTCAGCGCGCAGGGCGTGCAGTGGTCCTCGGCCGGCGAGAACATCGGCTACGGGTCGAGCGGCGCCGGCGACTCCGCCAAGATCAAGGCGGCGAACGGGCTGACCGACAGCATGCTGGCCGAGGTCCCGCCGAACGACGGGCACCGCAAAAACCTGCTGAACCGCAGCTTCAAGCGGATCGGGCTGAGCGTGCTCCGGGACAGCAAGGGCATCACCTGGATGACCCAGGACTTCGTGGGCTGATCCCCTCTACAGTGCAGCCGTGGCCAAACTTCTCAAGGTCCTCTTCCGCAAGGTGACCCGGCGGCCCGCCGCCCCCGCACCGGTCCAGCCCCGAGCCGGCCGCCACCTCGTCTACTCGCCCCACCTCGACGGCGACGCGGACCCCGGCGAGATCGTCTGGACCTGGGTCCCGTACGAGGACGACCCCGCCCAGGGCAAGGATCGGCCGGTCCTCGTGGTGGGGCGCTCCGGCCGTACGGTATTGGGTTTGATGCTCTCCTCGCAGAACGACCGGAACGGTCAGCGCCACTGGCTGGCGCTCGGCCCCGGCGCCTGGGACCGGGAGTCCCGGCCGAGCTGGATCCGCCTGGACCGGGTGATCGAGGTGGACGAGGACGGCATCCGCCGGGAGGGCGCGATCCTCGACCGGCCGCGCTTCGACCGGGTGGCCGCCGTGCTGCGCCGCGACTACGGCTGGCGGTGACCGACCGGCGTTAGTGGACAGCGTGCCTCGCCGGCCGGATAGCGTTGACGTCATGGATAAGGACGTAATGGTCGGTTTCGGCGGCAAGCAGGCCTGGCTTGCCGTTCAAGCCGGCGAGCCGGCGGAGGTCCTCGCCGCGCTCGGCCTGCGCGACCTCGGCACGGTGTCGTGGCGCGACGGCATGGACCTCGCCCACCTGACCGACGACCGGGTCGCGGTGACCCCGCCGCTGCCCGGCGCCCGGGAGATCCGATGGGTGCTCGCCACCGGCCGCTGGCTGATCCGCCCGGACGCCGCCGTCGACGTGGTCGGCCTCTCCGCGGCGCTGCGCACCGAGGTGCAGTTCTTCCTCACCCACCGGGTCACCGAGCTGCACCGCTGGCAGCGGGCGGCCGGGGGTGAGCTGATCCGCGCTTTCGGGTATGTAGGGCAGACCGGCGAGGTCACCTCGTGGTTCGGCGACCCCGATCCGGCGGAGCGCGAGGCCGGCCTGCCGGCGCAGCTGGACGAGGAGACGACTGTGCTGGTAGGGGAGAACGACGTGTTCACGGTGGCGAATGCCTGGAGCATCGACCCGACGACCTTGACCGGGCAGCCGGCCCCCGGCCCGCTGCGCGTCGGCGCCTATTAGGGGGTTTTCCATGCGCAAGTACGTGATCATGGGTGTCCAGGGCAGTGGCAAGGGCACCCAGAGCGAGCTGCTCTGCGCCGACCTCGATCTGGTGCACATCTCGGTCGGCGACATCTTCCGCTGGAACGTCCAGCAGCACACCAAGCTGGGCGCCCAGGTGCGCCGCACGATGTCCGCCGGCGAACTGGTCGGCGACGACCTGGTCGAATCGGTGGTGCGCCGGCGCCTGGACGAGCACGACTGGAACTACGGCTTCGTGATCGACGGCTTCCCGCGCAACGGCCGGCAGGCCGAGTTCTTCATGGAGAAATACGACATCGACGGCGTCATCCACCTCGAACTGCCCGAGGACGAGGTACGCCGCCGCGTGCTCAGCCGCCGGCTCTGCCCCAACTGCGGCATGGACTACAACCTCATCGCCGACCGGCCCGAGGAGGAGGGCCGCTGCGACATCTGCGGCCACGAGCTGATCACCCGCGCCGACGACACGCCCGAGGCGCTGGACGCCCGGCTGCGCGACTACAACGAAAAGACCCGCCCGGTGCTGGAGCTGTTCGGGCGCAAGGAGTTCGTGCACGACATCGACGCGCGCCCGCCGGTCGAGGAGGTCCAGCAGAAGATCCGTGCGGCGCTCAGCCTGCCGGCGTACGGTCAGAGCTCGTAACCGCGGTTGCGCAGCTCCGCCTCGACCGCGTCGCAGACGGTCTCGACCACGGCGAACCGGGCGCAGTGCTTGTCGTCGCCGGGGATCACGTGCCAGGGTGCCCAGGTCGGGTCACAGCGCTCCAGCATCTCGTTGACCGCCGCCTCGTACTCGGACCGTTTCTCGCGGTTTCGCCAGTCCTCGTCGGTGAGCTTCCAGGTGCGCAACGGATCGTTCGCCCGGTCCTCGAACCGGCGGAGCTGCTCCTCCGGCGACACGTGCATCCAGAACTTGACGATGATCATGCCCTCGTGGGTGAGCGTCCGCTCGAACTCGACGATCTCGTTGTACGCGCGTTTCCACTGCTCCTTGGTGGCGAAGCCCTCGACCCGTTCGACCAGCACCCGCCCGTACCAGGACCGGTCGAACACCGACATCCCGCCCCAGCCCGGCAGCTTCGGCCAGAACCGCCACAGGAAGTGATGCCGCTTCTCGTCGTAGGTCGGCGCCGCGAACTGCGACACCCGCACGTGCCGCGGGTCGAGCGGTGTCACCAGCCGCTTGATCGCGCCACCCTTGCCGGACGCGTCCCAGCCCTCGAAGACGCAGGTCAGCGGCGGGCCGATGCGCCGCTCACCGATCTGGCCGCCGAGGATCAGGCGCAGCCGGAGCAGGCGTTGCTGTGCCTCCTCCAGGCGGGCGACGGCCTTCTTCTTCGAGATCTCGACCGGCGGTGCGGCGCTACCCAGGCGGCTCATCCGTACAGCATGGCCAAACCCGGTGTCCCGCGCACGAGCCGATGCGGGAGAATTCTCCGGTGACTTTCGTAGACGACCTGTTGTGGCGCGGACTGATCCAGGATTCGACCGACATGGCTGCGCTGAAGCCGGCCCTCGACGGCCCCGGGATCACCTTCTATGTGGGCTTCGACCCCACCGCGGCCTCGCTGCACGTCGGTCACCTCATGCAGGTCGTCACCGCTAGGCGGCTCCAGCTGGCGGGCCACCGGCCGCTGCTGCTGGTCGGCGGCGCCACCGGCCAGATCGGCGACCCGCGCGAGTCCAGCGAGCGGGCCCTCAACCCGCCCGAGGTGGTCGAGGGCTGGGTCGCCGGGATCCGGTCGCAGCTGTCACCGTTCGTCTCCTACGACGGCGACAACGCCGCCACCCTGGTCAACAACCTCGACTGGACCGGGCCCACCTCGGTGGTCGAGTTCCTGCGCGACGTCGGCAAGCACTTCCCGGTCAACAAGATGCTGGCCCGCGACGTGGTGCGCAACCGGCTGGAGAGCGGCATCAGCTTCACCGAGTTCAGCTACCAGCTGCTGCAGGCCAACGACTTCTACCAGCTGCATGTGCGGCACGGCTGTCAGCTCCAGTTCGGCGGCTCCGACCAGTGGGGCAACATCACCGCCGGGGTCGACTTCGTCCGCCGCCGCGGCGCCGGGCCGGTGCACGCCTTCGTCACCCCGCTGGTCCTCAAGGCCGACGGCACCAAGTTCGGCAAGAGCGAGGGCGGTGCGGTCTGGCTCGACCCGGCGATGACCTCGCCGTACGCGTTCTACCAGTTCTGGATCAACGCGGACGACCGGGACGTCAACAACTACCTGCGCTACTTCAGCTTCAAGCGCCGCGAGGAGCTGGAAGAGCTGGAAAAGGCGACCGCCGAGCGGCCGCAGGCGCGGCTCGCACAGCGCGCCCTGGCGGAAGAGATCACCGCGCTGGTGCACGGCGAGCACGAGGCCCGCCAGGCGGTGGCCGCGAGCCAGGCGCTCTTCGGGCGGGGCTCGCTCGACGAACTGTCGGCCGAGACGTTGCGTGCGGCTCTGTCGGAGGCCGGCCTCCATGCCGTACGCGGTGATCTGCCGACCCTCGGCGTGCTGCTCAAGGAGTCGGGGCTGGTGGCGAGCGCGAACGAGGCGCGGCGCACGATCGCCGAGGGCGGCGCCTACCTGAACAACGAGCGGATCACCGATGGCGAGGCGGTGCCGCCGCGGTCCGCGCTGCTGCACGACCGGTTCCTGGTGCTGCGGCGGGGCAAGCGCACCTTCGCCGGGGTGGAATACGTGCGCTGACCTGCGGCGAACCTGAGGCCTTTTCCCGATCGGCCCCCTGTGACGTGGTTCGCAGGGGGCCGATTTGGCGGGGCGTGCGGGGGCCTGTAATGTTGTCCGAGCCGCCAGGGAGACGGGCGAGCGAGCAGGGCCCTCGGGCCAGTGCGGCGGCCGTCCTGACGGAAAACCTTCGTCATTCACGCGACGCACAGTTGCGTGGATTTCGGGGGGCTCGAGCGGGTTCGTTCGGCATTTCCGGGAGATTTCCCGGGTTTGACGAAGCGGTAAAGCGAGAGTAAAGTTGAGCGGGTGCCCCGGGGTGGTTGACCGGGTGTGGTTGTTCTTTGAGAACTCAACAGGGTGCTTGATAAGCCAGTGCCAAGAATGATTTACCCCTGGCTGGTTTTCGGACCGGC
>Ga0070668_100003454_pt1 | contig 11670 bp, 9 predicted proteins | sample KBSS43metaG_FD_64661 | JGI IMG/M metagenome (GOLD analysis project Ga0070668, IMG submission 64661) | Switchgrass rhizosphere microbial communities from Kellogg Biological Station, Michigan, USA - KBS S4-3 metaG | ecosystem: Host-associated > Plants > Roots > Rhizosphere > Soil ... | reverse complement strand
GGGGCGGTCGACTCGCGTACACATCACCCTGCTACGATGAATATTGCCAGCCTTCCATCCTCGTATGGTCAGGCAGCGGCGGCGACGCTCCAGTCACCCTCGACGTCGGCGACCGCCCGAGCTGGTCGCCCGATGGGCGCAAGATCGCCTACAACGCCTATACCTGCGGCAGCCCCTGGGATTACGGCCCGTGCGGCCCAGCACAAGAGCTCCGCATCGCGCGAGTGGACGGCACTGACGTCACTGACCTGGCGTCCGGCATGCGTCCAGCGTGGCGGCCGTGACGTGCGGGCGGCGATGCTCACCTGTCGTTTCCACGTTAGGCACGGCACCCTCACGTGTACCCTGGTACGGATATGAAACCGCCTCTTGCGATTCTGGCCGCGCTGGCCCTGTGGGGATGCGCCCCGTCCGAGCCGACGACTCCGCTTCGCTCGACCGACTCGCCGCACCCGTCCCCACCCCCACCGCCGGAGATTCCGCCAACCGGAAGCTCGGGCGCGTGGATTTGGCTCATGGTGGTCGATCAAACAGGCCTGTGCATCACCGGCGCGACTACTCAAGTCGTGTCCGGCCAACATGTCGGCGGGCCCGTCACCCAGGAGACCCCGTGCAATGTCTGGGGGTATTCAGGCGGCGTCGAATACCACGGACTGACCGCCGGTGTGGCCATGACGGTTCGCGCCACCGCGCCGGGCTACGCGACGGAAGAAAAGACGATCTATCCCGGCGGCGATGCGGTGTCGGCGATCATCTTCGAGCCGCTTCCACTTCACTGAGCTCCTCAGGCCGACCCATCGTCACCACACGTGAGGAATGAGGCGGTATTTCACCCGCCTCATGTACTCCGTATACCCGGCAAGTTCTCGCGCCAGAAGCTTCTCCTCGTCCAGTAAACGCCACATCAAAACTGGAATCAACGGAACGAGCAGCGCGAGCGTCCACCACGAGCCGAGTGCGAGCGGGATCCCGACGAACAGCCAGATGGCCGAGGCATACATCGGGTGGCGTACGTGCGCGTACGGACCGGTGGCGATGACTTGTTGACCTGCTTCGACGCGGACGTTCGACGCCGCCCAGCTGTTCACTCTCACTACCCGGAAGATCGCGAGGAACGAGAGCACGATGATGGCGTCGCCGACGACGGAGCCCCACGCCGGCACTCGCGACCGGCCGTAGCGGTAGTCGAGTATCGGGAGAATCAGGAACGCGAAGAACGCGACGTAGACGAGTGACACGATCACTTGCTGCGACCGCCTCTGTTCATGCCACGGACCGGCCCTGAGCCGCCGTTCGAGCAGCGGCTTGTCGAAGATCGCGAGATAGAGCGTAAAGCCCGCGGTCGAGGCGACGAATACCGCCAGGAAAAGCCAGCCCTGCCAGTAGTCCCACGTGCCCGCCGTCAGAAAGATGAGGGCAATGAAGAACCCGAACCCGAACACGCTTTGTGCGATCGCCTGTCGATAGAAGGCATTCATGAGTACATCATACCGAGGCTAGATCCGAACCTCCACGACCGATCAACGCGCATGTCAGCCATTGCCGACTATGTGACCGAGCGCTCGCCGACGAGCGTGGCACCGCAACCACTGACTGAAGCGTCGTGGGCCCCCACGACCCGCCTCGCGTTCCGCTTCTGCTTCCTCTACTTCGGGCTCTACATCCTCACGACGCAGATGCTGGCTGGCATGCTGCCCAACCCGAAGTTCCGCGTGCCGGTGCTCGCCCAGAAGCCTCCGATGCAACAACTCGTGATCTGGGTCGGGAACCATATCCTCAGCGTGAAGCCCACCGTGCATCCCACGGGCAGCGGCGACACGCTGTTCGACTGGACGGCCGCCTTCACCCTGCTCGTGCTCGCGACGCTCGGCACCGTGGCGTGGTCGCTTGCGGCTCGGCAAACGACGAGCTATCCGGGCCTCTACAAATGGTTCCGACTGTTCCTGCGGGTCGCGCTGGGCACCACGATGTTCTCGTACGGCTTCGCGAAGGTATTTCCGCTCCAGATGCCCACGGTGTTCCTGAGCCGGTTGCTCGAGCCGTACGGCGACTTCTCGCCCATGGGGGTCATCTGGTACTCGATCGGGGCGGCACCCGGCTACGAGCGCTTCCTCGGCTCCGCCGAAGTGCTCGGTGGGCTGCTGTTGTTGCTGCCGTGGACCTCGCTGATTGGCGCGCTGGTAACGTTAGGCGTGACGTTCGGCGTGTGGATGGTCAACATGACGTACGACGTCCCGGTGAAGCTGTTCGCGTTTCACCTGGTGTTGATGTCGATATTCCTCATCGCCCCGGATGCGCGCCGTCTCATCAACTGGTTCGTGCTGAATCGCCCGGTCGTGCCGGATTCAGCACCGCACTATGGCCCGAGCGCAAGGTCGCATCGCAGGTGGATCATTGCGCAGCTCGTGTTCACGGCGTGGGCGCTCGGCCTCGAGGTCTACAACTCGGCCCAGGGCTGGAAGGAGTACGGCGGTGGCGCCCCGAAGTCACCCCTCTACGGCATCTGGGACGTGGACTCGATGTCGATCAACGGCGAGCTCAAACCTCCGCTGACGACCGACTCACTCCGCTACAGTCACGTGGTCTTCCAGTCGCTGAACGGCCCCATCTCGTTCCAGAAGATGGATCAGAAGTTCGATCGCTTCGGCAGTACGATCGACACCGTGAAGCGAACGCTGACGTTGCAGAACTTCACCGACACCACGTCGAAGCCCGTGCTGGCTTACGAGCGGCCCGCACCGACCAAGCTCGCGCTCGAGGGTGACCTGGGTGGCGGCAAGCACGTGCGCATCGCGATGACGCAGCACGACCTGAACAAGTTCATGCTCATCTCGCGCGGATTCCATTGGGTTCAGGAGTACCCGGTCAATCGCTGACCTGACGCGGTGAGCGCTCGACCGTCGCTCGACGCGATCGTCGTCGGCTCCGGCCCGAACGGGCTCGCGGCGGCCATCGCGCTCGCGCGCGAGGGCCACTCCGTTCGCGTGTACGAGGCACAATCCACCGTTGGCGGCGGCGCTCGGTCGGCGGAGCTGACGCGGCCGGGCTTCGTGCACGACCTGGCGTCGACGGTGCACGCGCTTGCGCTACTGTCGCCATTTCTCAAGTCACTCCCGCTCGCGCAGTTCGGGTTGGAGTTCGCGCATCCCGACGCACCCTTCGCGCATCCACTCGACGATGGCACGGCGGTGGTCGTGGAGCGCTCGATCGACGCCACCGTCAGCGCCCTCGGGCTCCGCGACGGGCGTGCGTACGCGAGGCTCGTGAGACCGCTGGTCGAGCGGTCCGATACGTTGATGGAGGCACTGCTCGGGCCGTTCAGCGTCCGGCACCCGATCGCAATGACGAGGTTCGGACGTCACGCGATCCGATCGGCCGAAGGACTCGCGAAGCAATTGTTCGAGAGCGAGCGGACGCGGGCGATGTTCGCCGGTGTCGCGGCGCACAGCATGGTGCCGCTCGACAAGATCGCGACGTCGGGATACGCCCTCGGGCTCATCATCGCCGCGCACGCGGTTGGCTGGCCCGTATCGCGCGGAGGCGCGCAGCAGCTCGCCAACGCTCTCGTGGCGTATCTCCGATCGCTAGGCGGCGAGGTCGTCACAGACGCTCGGGTCGACTCTCTGGCCGGGCTGCCGCCGTCGCGCGTGGTGCTCCTCGACGTCACCCCGCGCGAGCTCGTCCGAATCGCCGGCGACCAGCTGTCACGACTCTATCGATGGCGCCTAACGCGTTACCGGCATGGCCCCGGCGTGTTCAAGATGGATTGGGCGCTCAAGGCGCCGGTGCCGTGGCGCGCATCGGATTGTCGTCGCGCCGGCACGTTGCACCTTGGCGGCTCGTTCGCCGAGATCGCCGTGTCGGAGCGCGCGGCGTGGGACGGCCGTAAGTGCGACCGGCCGTACGTGCTCGTCACGCAGCCGAGCCTGTTCGATCCCACCCGTGCGCCGCCCGGAAAGCACACGCTCTGGGCGTACTGCCACGTGCCGAACGGTTCAACCGTCGATGTGCGCGCCGCCATCGAGCGACAGATCGAGCGTTACGCGCCCGGGTTTCGTGACTGCATCGAGGAGACCCACGTGATGTCGCCCGCGGATCTGGAGCGGAGCAATGCCAATCTCGTCGGCGGCGACCTCGGGGGCGGCGCGGCGGACCTCGCGCAGATCTACACGCGCCCGGTTGCCAGCGTCAATCCATACCGAACCTCGATCCCTAACGTCTTTCTCTGCTCGTCCTCGACGCCGCCGGGCGTGGGCGTGCATGGCATGAGCGGATACCATGCGGCCCGCGCAGCGATGAAAACGATCCGTGCCTAGCAGAGCATCGGGTTCTTGTGATGGAGTTTGGCGAGCGGCCTTGAACGTCCCACGGCCGTTGACACAGAATCCGGCCGCTGGGGAGAGCAACCGGGCTCCGGAAGCAGTACAGCGTGCTCAGCGCCCGGCGCGAAGCGCCGTCTGCGTATTCAGCGTTCGTGGTTGTTTCCCGTCCGTGTGTCGAGTGTTCCAGTCGGCTCATCCGTCTGTTGGCTGGGACGGACCTAACGAGTCGAGTGGTGGATTGGTTCGATCGGTCGGGTGGCCATACCAGTGCGCCTGTCGCGTGGTGCAAACCCTTCCGATCGTCACTCCGTCTAACGAACGCCGTCGACACGGTCAACGCGTTACGGAGCTGCTCTCATGGACACGATCTCGCAGGACGTGCGCTTCGGCATTCGCCAGGTCCGCCGCACGCCAATGGTGTCGCTCTTCATTGTCGCTACGCTCGCCGTCGGCATTGGCGCGACCGCCGCCATCTTCTCGGCCGTCGATACCATGCTACTTCGGCCGATCTACGCCAACGAGCACCAGCTCGTCACGCTCAATGGCGCCTACCGGAATCGCGGCGACGACTGGTCGGTCTCGCTCCCGAATGCGGCCGACTGGGCGAGCCGAAGCCACTCGTTCTCAGGCCTCGCGTGGTATCAGCGCGCCAGCATGACGCTCAACGAGGCTGGCTCGCCGGATCGCATCCACGTCATCACGACGACACCGAATCTCTTTCGCGTCCTCGACGTCACCCCGCTGATCGGCCGGCTCATCGTGGATGAGAACGCGCTCCCCGACGGCGAACGCGTCGTGGTCCTGAGCCATGGTCTCTGGCAGACGCGATTCGCCGGCGACAAATCCGTGGTCGGCAAGACCATTCAGATGAATGGCCGGCCGGCAACGGTCATCGGCGTCATGCGCCCCGAGTTCGCCTTCCCGTCGAGCGACATCGGCGCGTACATGGCGCTTCGCGCCACCCCGAGCACGTGGGCGCGCTCGAACGGCGGCCTGAGTGTGATCGCGCGGATGCGGCCCGGTGTCGACGTCGCGGCGGCGCAGCGCGACCTGGGGGACGTCTCGCGCCAGCTCGAGGCAGAATACCCCGGCGACAACAAGGACCTCTCGGCCAAGGTGCGGCCGTTCCGAAACGCGCTCGTCGGGCCGGATCTCACGAAGGCTCTGTACTTCCTGGCCGGCGCGGTCATGCTCGTGCTGCTGATCGCCTGCGTGAACGTCGCGAACCTGCTCCTCGCGCGCGCCACCGAGCGCGAGCGCGAGATCGCGGTCCGAGCCGCGTTAGGCGCCGGGCGAACGCGCGTGGTGCGCCAGTTGCTCACCGAGGGGCTCGTGCTCGCGTTCCTGGGTGGCGCCGGTGGCGTGGGGATCGCGGCCCTGTCGGTGCGCCTCTTCCCGGCGATGATTCCCCCCGACGTCGAGCTGCCGCGCGGTTTCGCGCTCGACTGGCGCGTGGTCGTGTTCGGTCTCGCGGTCACGATGCTGACCGGGATTGCGTTCAGCGTGCTGCCCGCACTCAAGGCGACAGCGACCGACCTCACGGCGCTCATGGGCGTACGCGCCGCGCGCGGCGGGCGCAGACAGCGGGATCGCCGCAGCGCACTCGTGATTCTCGAGGTCGCGCTCGCCGTCATTCTGCTCGTGTCGACTGGGTTGGCCATCGCGGGACTGGGCCGCCTGCTCCAGACGAACCCGGGCTTCCGTCCCGAGCACCTGCTCACCGCACGCATTCCGCTCGACGGACCGTACCGCGACTCGACACAGGCGAGGCTCTTCGCCGAGCGTCTGCTCGCCGAGATTCGCTCGACGCCGGCCGTGGAGGCTGCGAGCTTCGTCGACTTCGCACCGCTCAGCGGCACGAACAACTTCAACGACCTCACCATCGAGGGTGGCGATCCCGCGAAGCCGGTGAACGTCGGGACGATCATGGCAGGCCCCCGCTACCTCGAGGCGATGGGGATTCCACTGCTGTCGGGTCGAGACATCGGGCCTAACGATGTTCGGGCGGCGCCCGCGATCGTGGTCGTCAACCGCACGTTCGCCGACAAGTTGTTCCCCGGCCAGAATCCCGTTGGAAAGCGTCTGCTGCTCACGTGGGAAGGCGGGAAGAATCCCACGTGGCGCACGATCGTCGGACTGTACGGGGACGTGCGTCATGGAGGGCTCGATACGAACAAGAATCCGCAGCGCATGGAGCTCGCGGTGCCGATCGCACAGCTTCCGTTCACCATGGACGAGATCGGGCTCGTGGTACGGAGTCGAACGGATCCGGAGACGCTGGTGCCTGCGCTCCGACGCGTCGTCAACTCCATCGCCCCGTCGCTGCCGCTGTTCGAGGTGCACACCATGACGAGCCTGATCGATCGGACAAGCGATGTGCTGCTCGGCCGCATTCTCGCGTCGGTGCTCGCGGTGTTCGGCGCGATCGCGATGCTGCTCGCCGCGCTCGGGCTATATGGTGTCATCTCCTATTCGGTCACGATGCGTACGTTCGAGATCGGCGTGCGTTCCGCGCTCGGCGCCGATCGCTCGGCGGTCGTGCGGATGATTCTGGGACAGGGCGCGCGGTTGGTCGTGACGGGACTGATCGTCGGACTCGGCGGAGCAAATATCGCCGCACGGGTCATGCGGTCGCTGCTGCACGGCGTTTCGCCGGCGGATCCAATTGCGATCGGCGGAACGGTGGCCGTGCTGCTCGCGATCGGGACGTTAGGCAGCCTCCTGCCCGCGCTGCGGGCGAGTCGGATCGAGCCAACGGAGGCGTTGCGGAGTCAGTGAGCTGAACACGTGATGGTGGGCGAGTTTATCGACTATCGACTCATGGCTTGCTGAATCTCGATAAACGGTTTATCGTTTATCGAGAAATCATACAGTCCCAGCCATGAGGCTCGAATTTGATGATCCAGCCGAACGCCGACGCGTTATCGGTCTCGCACAAGGTTCTCCGGCTCCTGATCACGTTGAACTGGCTCTTCGGCGCCGCGATTCTCGTCCTCCTCGTTTGGACGTTCGCCGCCGCGGAATTCGTCGCGCGCGCACTGGGCACGGATGACAGTCCGCGCGCGCTTCTTGGCATGCGCCTCATCATGGTGGTCGGCGTCGCTTGTACTCCCATCGCGAACGCGATTTTTTCCCGACTACTCTGGATCGTGGAGACGGTCCGCGCCGGCGACCCATTCGTGACCGAGAATGCTGCGCGGTTGCAGACGATCGCCTGGTCGGTGCTGGCGTTGGAGCTCGCCCGTTTCCTCATCGTAGGCATCGCGAACAGCGTTTCCACAGCTGCCCGTCCAATCCATATCGACTTGAATCTCTCCGTCACGCCCTGGCTGGCGGTGCTCCTGTTGTTCGTGCTGGCGCGCGTCTTCGACCACGGCGCTCGCATGCGCGAGGATCTCGCCGGGACGGTCTAGCCATGGCGATCAACGTCAAGCTCGACGACATGCTGTATACGCGCCGCATGTCGCTGACGGAGCTCTCGGAGCGGGTTGGTATCACGCTCGCCAACCTGTCGGTCCTCAAAACCGGCAAGGCTCGCGCAATCCGCTTCTCCACGCTCGACGCCATCTGCGACGTGCTGCAGTGCCAACCGGGGGACATTCTGGAATTTCGCCCGGGTGAGGCCAGCGATCGCGACCGTACCGACACCGGGCGCGAGCCTAACGCCGCCTAATGTCACCGAAAGCAAAGGCGAGACTGAGTGGCGCCCTGTACCTCGCCACGATCGTCGGCGGGATTGTCGCGCAGGCTTTCATCGGCGACCGGCTCGTCGTGACCGGAGATGCGGCCGCCACCGCTCGCAACATTCTTGCGAATCCGATGCTCATTCGCGTGGCCTACGCCATCTTCATGATCGAGATGGCGTGCCAGACGGCGATGACCGCCGTCATGTATGACCTGCTGATGCCCGTTGATCGCAGCCTGGCGAGAACAGCGGCGGTATTCGGTTATGTCGGGTGCGGCATCAAGGCGATGGCGCGCCTCTTCTTCTATGCACCGCTCTTCGTGTTAGGCGGCGCGTCGTATCTCTCGGCATTCGACGCCAGACAGCTCGAGGCGCTGGCCTATCTCCTGATTCGCATCAACGCCCAGGGAACACAGATCGCTCTGGTCTTCTTCGGCGTCAGCACACTGCTGACCGGGTACCTCATGTTTCGAGCGACGTTCCTTCCGCGCGTGTTAGGTGTTCTGTCCCTGATCGGCGGAGCAGCGTGGCTTGCGTTCATCTATCCACCGCTCGGCAACACGCTCTTTCTGCCGATCGTACTCTTCGCGTTGATCGGTTGCGCGGTGACCATCGGGTGGCTGCTGGTGCGCGGCGTCGATGAGAAACGGTGGTACGAGATGGCCGCGACGTCATCGGCGTCGATTGGCGCTAACTAGGTGTACAAAGTCTCGAATCCGCGTCATCGTTGTGATCGTGTTTCATCCGCGTTAGGTGTTGCTGTACTTTTGTCGTCGTCGTTCTTCGCTCGTCCCTGGTCGGCTGCTTACCAGATGCCGCGACGCGACGACGCGCTTGAACTGGACCGAGCTGCCGAAGTTCATGACGAGGCCCACTTCAATTCACCAGCGCTCCGCCACCTCGTCGAGACGCCGAGCCCACCACGCCCATTCGGCGTGCGCCGCTTCGCTCGCGACCGCGACCTGCGCGCCCTTCGCCCAGAGCATCGTGCGCGCGCCATACATAACGGCGACATCCTCGAGCCGAGCCCAGAGCGTGTCATCGAGCTTTTGTTCGAGCTCGCGCTCGAGCAACTCGCGGTAGCGGGCGATCACCGCCTCCTTGCTCCGTGACAGCCGGCTGGCGTTCACGGCAAGGTACCAGCCAAGATCGGTGGTCGATGGCCCCGCCCCGATCAGCGCCCAATCGAACGCAGCGACGCCGCCCTCCGGCATGGGAGCGAAGTTCGCCACCTTGACGTCGCCATGGACCAACGTCTGCGGAAGGTCGGCCCACGCCTCATGAACGATCGGCGCCGGACAGCGAAGCACGTCCGCCGCACGGACCGACAGTCGCGCGAGTGCCGCGCCCCACCCGAGCCGCAATCGGTCGCGAAGCGCGGGCGGCATGAGCGCAAGCGCCGCGGCATCCTCGAGCACGTTCGGGAGCACGATGTCCGACGTCGCTGACGCACGTCCGAGCCAGCCGATCGAGAGCGCAGGTGAATGCCAGAATCGCGCGTGGAGTCGGGCCAATGCCGCCAGCAACTCGTCTTCGTGCGGGCGCGCGATGGGCTCGCGCACGTCAGGGAACACGTGCGCGGCGAGGTCGTCCATCAGCAAGCCCGATTGGCCACCCTCGACCGCGTACGCGACGTAGGGCGACACGAACGCATCCCACACGGCGTCGAGCGAACGCTCGGCGAGCAGCGACCACTCGCGCCCGACACGGTCGCCGGACCGAATCGCGGTCCACTCGCGCGCGGGATCGCAGAGCTTGAGGACGAAGCGTCTCGTCTCGCCGGAAGGAAGCACCGCAACGAGTCGTCGGTGCGTGGCTCCCGAGAACCCGACGGTCGACAGGGGCTCCTCCCGCACGCTCACGGCACCGAGCGATGCCGGGTCGGTCAGGTCCGCGAGGCAGCCCAAACGGACGGTCCGCATGACGCGACGATTCACCCCGTCCGGGGAGGGCGCAAGGCCGCTAAACCTTTCGGCCACTCCACCCGTCGAACTCGTACAAGCCAGTGCTACATAGGTAGCGGGATAATGTACCGGAGGAGACGGGACCATGTCCGACATCACGCACTCCGTCATCGGCGACATCCGCTTTGCTGCGCGCCAGCTCCGCCGCAACCTGCCGCTCACCATTGCCGCGCTTCTCTGCTTCGCACTCGGCGTCGGCGCCAACACGTCCATCTTTTCCGTCGTCAACGCGGTGCTCTTCCGGCCGCTGCCCTTCCCGGATGCCGACGAGCTCGTGATGGTGAGCGAGGGGATCCCGAAGCTCGCCGCCGACATCGGCTCCATCTCGGCGGCCGATCTCCTCGACTACAAGGAAGCGGAAGGCCGCGTGTTCGAGTCGCTCGCCCTCGCACAACAGCGAGGCGTCACCGTCATGGTGGACGGCGAGGCCGACATGGTGCCTGGCGCAGCGATCACGCCGTCGGCGTTCAGGGTGCTTCGTGTGGCTCCCGCGGTCGGACGCGCGCTCGTCGATGACGATACGGCCACAAGCGCGCCGCCGGTCGTCGTCATCAGTGACGCGCTCTGGCGTCGCCGGTTTGGTGCCGATCGGTCTATGGTCGGCAAGCAGATCACCTTCTCGAGCGGCCAGACCGCCGAGGTCGTTGGCATCATGCCCCGCGGATTCGCCTTCCCGCTGCCGGGCCTTGGCATGCCGGTCGCCGACGTCTTCTTCCCGTTCTGGTTCTCGCCGACCGTGATCCGTCAGCGCGCCGACAATTTCGGCACGCTTGCCTTCGGGCGCCTCCGGAACGGGGTATCCATGGCCCGCGCCGAGGCGTCGCTGACCGAGATCGTGCGGCAGTTGCCACAGCGATATCCCGACAGCTGGGGGAAAGCTCAGGTCAACGGTGGTACTCCGCTCATCCACGTGAAAGGCCTGCGCGCCGCGGCGGTTGGAGAGTCACGTCGCCCGCTGCTCGTGCTGCTGGGGGCCGTTGGTTTCGTGCTGCTCATCGCCTGCATCAACGTGGCGAGCCTGTTCGTCGCCCGCGCCTCGGCCCGCAGGCGCGAGATCGCGATTCGGAAAGCGCTCGGTGCCACGCGCGGCCGCCTAACGCGGCAATTCCTCGCGGAGGCGTTACTGCTGCTCGCCGCGGGGTCGGCGTTAGGTCTCCTCGCGGCACGGTGGGGGACGCGGGTGTTGGTCGCTCTCGCGCCAGGCGACTTCTATTCGTCGTTCGATGCCTCCATCGACGCGCGAGTGCTCGCGGTGACTGGCGGACTCACGATGCTCACCGCGTTGGTGTTCTCGATTCTCCCGGGCTTGCGCGGCCCGCAGTCCGACGCCGAACAGTCGTTGCGCACGGAGGAACGGTCGTCTACAGCGAATCGCGTGAGCCAACACGGTCGGCGCGTGCTCATCGTGAGCGAGGTCGCGTTCGCGCTCGTGCTCACGATTGGCGCGGGACTCATGATCAAGAGCTTCGCCCGCGCGCGCGCGATGAATCCCGGCTTCGATCCGGAGAATCTGGTGACCTTCCGCGTCAATCTCCCCGCCGCAGCTTATACTGACCCGGACCGGATCAAGCTCACCCACCAGCAGGTCGTGCAGCGACTGCGGGAGATTCCTGGCGTGATGTCGGCGAGCGCCGCGTCGGATCTGCCAATGCAGGGTGACTGGCTGATCGTCTTCACGCCGGAAGGCCCACGGCCGTCG
>Ga0070668_100003451_pt1 | contig 11673 bp, 10 predicted proteins | sample KBSS43metaG_FD_64661 | JGI IMG/M metagenome (GOLD analysis project Ga0070668, IMG submission 64661) | Switchgrass rhizosphere microbial communities from Kellogg Biological Station, Michigan, USA - KBS S4-3 metaG | ecosystem: Host-associated > Plants > Roots > Rhizosphere > Soil ... | reverse complement strand
CGCCCCACCGCTCGCCCGAGCCACGCCACCGCGCGCTCGCGCCACGCCATCGCTCGGCCGCGCCGCACCACCGCTCGGCCGCGCCGCACCACCGGTCGGCCGTGGGGCGCCGGTGCCTGTCGTCATGCGTGCCACGGCAGCCACGCTTTCAGGCGAAACTCGCCGGACGGGGTCGGGCCGTGTTCGATGCGGCCGCCGACCAACTGGACCCGCTCTCGCAGGCCGGCCAACCCGGCTCCGGCACCGGGGATCGCGCCGCCGGGCGCGAGCGCATTGTCTATCTCCACAATCAATCCTCGCTGGGCACATCCGCTGATTTCCACCCGGACCGGGGCGCCGGGCGCGTGTTTTCGGGCATTGGTGAGGGCCTCCTGCACGATCCGGTAGGCATGCCGGCCCATCTGGTGGGGGAACTCGTCGCCGGCCTCAAGTGACAGGCCGATTTCGGCGCCGGTTTGTCGGGACTGCTCGACGAGCGCCGGCACATCACCCAGCGTGGGCTGAGGCCGATCTGCCGCCCGCGCATCGGTGCCCTCGCCGACGGGCGCACGCAGCATGCCGATGACCGTGCGCAGGTCTTCGAGGGCATCGTGAGCACACTGTCGGATCACTCCGGCCGCCTCCTGCTCGGCGGTCGGCGCACCCCGGCGCACCTCCAACGCGCCCGCATGCACGGCCAGGAGTGATATGCGGTGGGCGAGCACGTCGTGCATCTCGCGGGCGATGCGCTCGCGCTCGGCCAGGCGGGCCTGCTCGACACGCAGCCGCTGCCCCTCCTCGGCCTGCCGCGCCCGCTCCGCCCAGGAGTCGATCAGCTGTCGGTGGGAACGGATGAGCAGGGCCACCGCGACCAGGCTGACGTGCAGCAGGACGAGGAACGCGACTGTCTCGTAGTAGAGGCGGGACAGGCCGAGCACCAGCCCGTAGACGGCCGCGACCAGGATGGCGTGGGCCGCGGCCAGAGCGATCGCGAATCGGGGCGGCCGGTGCAGACCGACCGCGAACAGCGCGATCGGGGTGGCGCCCATCGGCATGCCGAGGAAGATGCCGACCGGGATCAGCACCACGGTCAACGCCACCGGGTGGGTGCGCCGGAACAGCACCAGGGCGACGAAGCTGAGCACGCCGGCGGCGATCTCGACGGCCGGACGGGCGCCCGTGCCCTCGGACACCGACTCCTGGATGAAGAAGAGTCCGAGCATGGTGGCGATGGCTGCCAGGGAGACCTCAAGCAGCCATGACCTTGTCGAACGCGGTCGCAGCACGCATTCGACGCTACCGGCGGGCGAGCGCGGCGGGGACCCGACTTTGGTCTATGGACGGTCGCCTTGAGTCGCTATCGGACCGACCGCCTACTGGCGAAGACTCGGCAACGTGCTGCAACAGATGACCACCGTGCCCACCCCTTGGTGGACCCGACTGATCGCGTGGCTCGGCCTCCCGGTGGCCGGCGCCGCGCTGCTCCTGCTGGCCGTGCGGGTGGCCGGTTGGGTGCCGTTGCCGGGGCCGTTCGAGCTGGTCCGGTCGCTGCCTGAGCCGTGGCCCACCTATGGCGGGTTGAGCGTGGGCGCGATTCTCGGCCTGGTGCTGGCCGCCTTCGTCGACCAGGAGTCGCTGACCGTGCGGATCACGTGGGAAGAGGTGGCGCTGATCCGGCCGGGAACGACGCGACAGGTGGCCCGCGCCGAGGCCGCCGTGGCGTTCCGCGACCGCGACCGGCTCGTTCTGCTCGGGCACACCGGGCGGGAGCTGGCCCGCGAGCCATGCCACCTGTCCGCCCGGAAACTGCGGAAAGCCTTCACCGACCACGGCATCGCCTGGGCAGACCAGGATCCGTACGCATCGGCGTACCACCGCTGGGTGCCGGACCTGCCCGACCTCAACCCCACCGCCAACGCGCTCTTCGCCGCCCGGCAAAAGTCGCTCAACAGCGGCGACGAGTCCGAGCAGCGGGAGCTGCGGGAGGAACTGGGCCGGCTCGGTTATGTCGTACGCGACGAGCGCAAACGACAGTATTGGCGCAAGGCCGATGGCTGATCTCAGCCGACCGTGCCGGTCACCACCCAGATCGTCAGCACCGCCAGGAAGTCGCCGCGGGCGCCGGCCGCGTCGACCTCCGCGAGCCACTCCTCGCGTACGCCGGGCGGAGTCATCCACACCTCGGCCGGGACCATCGGGTTGACCATCGGCAACACCACCGCGGCCGAGGCCGGGGTGTCGAAGAGGCAGGTCACCGGGGTGGCGGCCACGTCCAGCAGGCCGGCGGTGACGAGGCGGCGGCGCAGCGTACGACCCATGTCGCGCTGCCGCGGGGTGAGCCGGCCGTGCATGTCCGCGATCACCGTCTCGGCGAGCCGGAGCGGGACGCCGTCGAAGGCGAGCGACGCCCAGTCCGTGTCGACCAGGCAGACCCGGCCGCCGGCCCGGGTCACCCGGATCAGCTCGGCGATCGCCGCGTCGGCGTCGTCCACGTGCTGCAGGACCCGCTCGCACCACACCCCGTCGAAGCTGTCGGAGGGCAGGTCGATCGCGGACACGTCACCGGTTGCGTATCGCACGTTGCTGCCGTCGTGCCGCTGGACAGCGGCGGCGGTGGTGGCGGCCGAGTAGTCCATGGCGATCACCTCGCCGCCCGGGCCCACCTCGGCGGCGAGCCACCGGGCGACGTCGCCGCCGCCCGAGCCTGCGTCGAGCAGTCGCGAGCCGGGCGCGGGACGCAACGCTGTCAGCGCGGTCCGGCGCACCCGCCGGATCTCGGGGTGCCGTCCCATCTCCTCGAGCGCCGCGATCAGCATCGCGGTCATCTCGCTGGGCTGGCGGTCGAGGTCGGCGAACGGCGTGCGGTCCATCTGCGCGGGCTTCATGGGCCAAATGTTGACGCAACCAACCGTGCTGTTGCGGGCCGCGGTCACTCATCCGACAGGAAGGATCACTGGCTGCGCTGCAGCCCGGCACACCGCCCCCTCGCGCAGGTCCCGTCACCAACGCCACAAACGACGTCCTGACCTGCGAAAACTCTTGACAGGATGCGCTACCTTTGTCGTCCTGATGACGACTGAGCCGACCCCGACCGAAGAGCCCGAAGTCCCGGTCTGGTTGCGCTGGCCGCTGCGCGTGATCGCCGTGCTCGTGGTCCTGCCGGCCCACCTGCTCTGGGCGAGCCGGCGACCGGCCGGCCGGCTCCTGCAGCGAGCGGTCCTCGCCCCGCTCGCCTGGCTCTGGCGCCACGCCGTGCTCCTGCCACTGACCTGGACGTGGCGCTACCTGATCGTCACCCCGCTCACGTGGGCCTGGCGCCACCTGATCGTCACCCCGCTCACGTGGGCCTGGCGCCACCTAATCGTCATCCCGACCGTGTGGGGCTGGCGGTACCTCATCGTCACTCCACTCGCGTGGGCTTGGCGCTACCTCATCGTCACGCCGGTGAGGTGGGTCTTGCACTACCTCATCGCTGTTCCGTTCTCCTGGGCCTGGCGGTACCTTGCCGTCGTTCCGCTCGTCTGGGTCTGGCGCAACTTGGTCACCGCGCCGCTCATCTGGGCGTGGCGACACGCCGTTCGTCCTCTCGGGCGCCTCGTCCGCCGGATCGCCGTCGCCCTCGGCGGTGCTGTCGCCGCCGGGGCCTCGTTCCTCGCCGGCCTGCTCTACCGGTGGCTGCTCCGGCCTACCCGCGTCGCCGCCGCCTGGCTCGTCGGGGCCGTCTACCGATGGCTGCTTCGGCCCGTCGGCCTCGGGATCGCCTGGCTGGCCCATGCCGTGATGCGGTGGCTGCTCCGCCCTGCGGCCGAAGCCATCGTCCGGCTCGGCCAGGCGGCATACCGCTGGCTACTGCGCCCAGCCGGCCAGGCCATTGTCTGGGCCGCCGACGCCGTCGTCCGGCTCATTCAGACGGTCGGCCGCGGGCTTGCGATCGTAGGCCGCGCCATCGGCCACGGGCTCGCGGCCCTGGGCCGCCGGATCACCTGGCTCCTTCGGGCGTTCGGCCGGGGGCTGGCAGCCGTGGGGCGTGGCATTGCCTGGCTGGTCCGGGTGGCCGGCCGCGGGCTGGCAGCCGTGGGACGCGGCATCGCCTGGCTCGGCCGCACCGTCTGGCTGACAGGCGCCGGGGTGCTTCGGTTGATCCACCGCTTCGCCGTGCTGCCCGTCGGTGTCGCGGTTGTCTGGCTGATCCGCGGCACCCACCGCCGGGTCGTGCGGCCCGCGAAGCGCGCCGTGCTCTGGGTGGCCAGCGTGACACACCGGCGGCTGCTGCTTCCCGCGGCCCGGTTCGTCCAGCACGGCGTGTTCCTGCCGATCGGCCACGCCGCGCGGCGCTCCCGTCGCTGGCTGCGTGACGATGTCTGGCGTCCCACCGCGAGCACGGTCCGCGCCACGCTGACAGCCGTCGGCCTGCGCCGCTGACCACACCTTTCCATCCGGCGCGACCCGGCGGCCAGACCAGCCCGGCGGTCCAAGGCTTACCGGCAGTTCGGAATCGAGGTCTCCGGAGTTGCCCGCTGTGGATACTGAGCCGAAAATGTCAGACCCGGATGCTTCACTGACGCCCACCCACTGGGGTGGGGAGGGCATCTGGGGCGAGGACTGGACCGAGCTGCGCCTTTGGCCGGGACGAATCGCTGCTGGGAGGCGGGGGCTTGATCGGTGGGCCGGACCGCGATGTGGCAGGCTTTCGGGATGAGTGACGCAGTGCGCTTCGGGCTTGTCGGCTTCGGTTCGGGTGGGCGGATTTTCCACGCCCCGCTGATCGCCTCGGCAGGCAACATCGACTTCGTCGGGGTGGTCACCACCGACGAGGGACGCCGGGCCGAGCTCGCGGCGCAGTTGCCGACCGTCTCCGCCTTCGACTCGATCGCCGCTCTGGCCGCGGCGGGCGCCGAGGCCGTCACCATTTCCACGCCGGCCGCCACCCACGCCGAGCTCGCCCTGGCGGCGATCGATCTGGGTCTGGCCGTCGTGGTGGACAAGCCGTTCGCGATGGATGCCGAGTCGGCGCGCCGGGTCACCACCGCGGCGCGTGACAAGGGTGTGCTGCTCAGCGTCTACCAGAACCGCAGGTGGGACTCCGACCTGCTGACCCTGCGCCGGCTGATCGCGGACGGCCAGTTGGGCTCGGTGCGGCGGTTCGAGTCGCGCTTCGAGCGCTGGGCGCCGGAGCGGCGGCCGCCGGCCGCCGGTGGCGGGACCCTGCTCGACTTCGGGTCGCATCTGGTCGACCAGGCCATTCTGCTGCACGGCCCGGCCGTACGGGTGTATGCCGAGATGCGCGGCAGTGGCGAACTGGACGACGACTTCTTCCTGGCGTTGCACCACGTCAACGGGGTCGAGTCGCACCTGTGGGGCAGCTGGCGGCAGGCCGCGCCGGGTCCGCGTTTCCGGGTGAGCGGCACGACCGGGGCGTTCGTGGTGGATGACATCGACGGCCAGGAGGCAGTTCTGAAGGCCGGCAAGTCCCCGGCGCAGCTCGGCGAGCGGTGGGGCGCCGAGCCGCAGCACGCCTGGGGCCGGCTGCATCACGGCGCGACCGGCGCCTCGGTGCGTTCCGAGCGCGGCCGTTGGGACACCTTCTACCCGGCGTTCGCGGCGGCGGTCCGCGGCGAGGGCAAGGTCCCGGTCGACCCGGCGGACGCGGTGCGCACCATGACCGTCCTGGACGCGGCCCGGCAGAGCGCCCGGACCGGCGAGGCCATCCGCCTCTGACCACCCACCCGCGCCGGCGACAAACAAAGCCGGACCCGGCGGCGACGCACAAACCAGCAGCCGCACGGATGAAGGCCGCAGTAGTGGTCAGCGGACCGCGTGGGCCAGCAACCCCTCGACCACCGCCGGAAACGCGCCGATCAGCGACAGATGGCCTTCGCCCGGCAGCAGGTGGGCCTCCGCACCGGCCACGTGCTTGGCCAGCCAGTGACCGTGGCCGACCGGCACCATCCGGTCCTGGTCGCCCTGCCAGATCGCGACGGGCACCCGCAGGTCGTCGAGCCGGAACCCCCAATCCGCCACGAAGGCCAGGTCGTCCTCGCGCCACCCGGCGATGCCGGCGGACACCGCGCGCCGCGACGACGCGGCCAGGTAGTCGGCGAGGCCGCCGGCCAGCGCCCGGCGGTCCACCTCGGACAGCAGGTCGCCGAAGGCCGCGGCCACCTCGGCCCCGGTCACCTCGGCGAGGTCGCCGGCCATCGCGGTGAGGAATTCGTCCAGTTCGGTCACTCCGCGGGCGGCCGCACCGAACTCGGCGATGTTCTCCTCCCCCATCCCGGCCAGCCAGTCCAGCCCGGCGGCGGCGTAGGGGGCCACGCCCGCGAGGGTGGCCGCGCCGAGGCACCGGCCGGGCAGCAGTGCCGCGCAGGCGAGCGCGTGCGGGCCGCCGCCCGACCAGCCCACGGTGATGAACTTGTCGGCGCCGATCGCGTCGAGCAGGGCCGTCACGTCGGCGGCCACGTCGGCGACGCGACGGCCGGGGTGTGGTGTCGATTCCGCGTACCCGGGGCGGCTGTGCAGCAGCACCCGCAGGCCGCGGGCGGTGGCCGCCTCGATGGTGGGTGGATAGGGCACCGCACCGGACGGCGTGCCGTGGTGCAGGACCAGCGGGAGGCCGTCGGCCGGCCCGTCGACGAGGTATTCGAGGCCGCGGCCATCGCTCAGCGTGATGCGTTCCATGCTGGAAACATACTTTTGAATCAGCGCGGACGCAGCCATACGGCGGTGTCGGAAGGCAGTCGGTCGCCGTCCAGCGGACCGCTGGCGAGCAGCACCTCCCGCCACGACGGCGGCAGCGGGATCGGGCCGCCGGACATGTTGACCACGCAGGCGAAGGACGGTCCGCGGGTGTAGGCCAGCACTTCGGGGTGCAGGTCGAGCCAGTCCATGACCGGTGCGTGCAGGCCGGGCACGTCGCGGCGCAGGGCGATCGCGGCCCGATAGAGCTCCAGCATCGAGCCGGGGTCGCCGGTCTGCGCCTGTACCGTGCGGTCTTTCCATTCGGCCGGCTGCGGCAGCCACGGCTCGGCAACCGTGAAGCCGTACGGGGGTTCGTCGCCGCTCCACGGCAGCGGCACCCGGCAGCCGTCCCGGCTGTGTCCACGGCGTACCCACATCGGGTCCTGGAACCGCGCGGGCGGGATCGACTCGTGTTCCCAGAGGCCGAGTTCCTCGCCCTGGTAGATGTAGGCCGCACCGGGCAGCGAGAGGGACAGGAGCGCGGCGGCCCGGGCGCGGCGGGTGCCCAGTTCGAGGTCGACCGGCGTGCCGTCGAGGTTGTTGTCGAAGCTGAACGTGGTGTCGGCCCGGCCGTACCGGGTGGTGTGCCGAGTGACGTCGTGGTTGGACAGCACCCACGTGGGGGGCGCGCCGACGGCCTCGTGCGCGTCGCGGGTCCGGTCGATGCACGCGCGCATCAGCGCCGGATCCCAGGCGCAGCCGAGGAAGTCGAAGTTGAACGCGGCGTGCAGTTCGTCCGGTCGCAGGTATTTGGTGAACCGGTCCACCGACGGCATCCACACCTCGCCGATCAGCGCCCGGTCCCCGCCGTACGAGTCGGCCAGCCGGCGCCAGGAACGGTAGATCTCGTGCACGCCGTCGAGGTCGTGAAAGGGGTGCGGGGCGCCGGCGCGTACCGGGGGCAGCGCCGGATCCTTGAGCAGCAGCGCGGCCGAGTCGATCCGGATGCCGTCCACCCCGCGGTCCAGCCAGAACCGCAGGATGCTTTCGAACTCGGCCCGTACGTGCGGGTGGTCCCAGTTGAGGTCGGGCTGCTCGGGGGTGAACAGGTGCAGATACCACTCGCCGTCCGGTGCGCGCGTCCACGTCGTACCGCCGAATTCGCCGCGCCAGTCGGTGGGCATGCGGTCGCCGCGGCCGGGCCGGAACCAGAAGTACTCGCGTTCGGGGGCGGCCGGGTCGGCGAGCGCGGCCCGGAACCAGGGATGTTCGCTGGACAGGTGGTTCGGCACGATGTCGACGATCATCCGGAGGCCGGCCGCGTGGGCCTCCGCGATCAGCGCCTCGGCCTCGGCGAGGGTGCCGAACACCGGGTCGATGTCGCGGAAGTCGGCGACGTCGTACCCGGCGTCCGCCATCGGCGACGGATACCAGGGGCTCATCCAGATCGCGTCGACGCCGAGGTCGCTGAGGTGTCGCAGCCGGCCGCGGATGCCGGCGATGTCGCCCACCCCGTCGCCGTCCGCGTCGGCGTAGCTGCGCGGATAGACCTGATAGATCACCGCGTCGCGCCACCACGGGGAGGGATCAACCACGATTACCTGCTTTCTGTCGATGCCGGAAGGGCCGGTCAACCCTTCATCGAGCCCGCGGAGAGCCCGCCGATGATGCTGCGCTGGAAGATCAGGAAGATGACGAGCATGGGGAGGCCGGCGATGGTGAGGCCGGCGATGAACTCGGTCGGCGGCACCTGGCTGGTGTTGGCGAGCCGGGCGAGCGCCACGCTGAGCGTCTGTGACCCGGGATCCGGCAGCACCAGCAGCGGCCAGAGGAAGTCCTTCCAGATGCCGATGACGATGAAGATCGAGACAACGCCGAGGACCGGCCGGGACAGCGGCAACATTACCGACCACAGGGTCCGCAGCCGCCCCGCGCCGTCGATCGCGGCGGCGTCGAGCAGGTCGTCGGGGATCTGGTCGAAGAACCGCTTGAGCACGTAGACGTTGAAGGCGTTGGCCGCGGCCGGCAGCCAAAGCGCCCACGGGGTGTTGAGCAGGTGCAGGTCGGTGACGGTGAGGTAGGTCGGCACCAGCAGCGCGGCGGCGGGCAGCATGAGGCCGGCGAGCATGGCGCCGAGGACGAGTCGGCCGAGGACCGGACGCATCTTGCTGAGGGCGTAGGCCGCCAGCACGTCCACCGCGAGGCAGACCAGCCAGCCACCCAGGGCGTACTGGACGGTGTTGCCGAAGTACCGGGCGATCCGCATGTTGGTCCACGCGGTCGCGTAGTTCTCCGGATGCCACGTCCGCGGGATCCAGGTCGGCACCGACTGGGCGAACTCGGCCGGCGACTTCACCGCGCCGGTGACCATCCAGTACAGCGGGAAGAGAAAGACCAGCGAGAAGACCAGCAGGGTCAACCCCAGCACCACGACGTACGCGACGCGGTGGCGCCGCAGATCGGCGGCAGAGATCAGGGTACGGGGGCCGGCCGCACCCGGGCGCTTCGCCGGCGCCGGCGGGGCGGCCACCGCCGGCGCGGGCCGCGGCGGGGCGGTGAGTGTCATCGTGCCTCCTCAGTCGGCGGACCGGGTGAGCCGCAGGTAGAGCGCGGAGAAGATGCCGAGCACCACGAAGAGCAGCACGCTCATCGCGGCGGCCAGGCCGAAGTCCTGGTTCACCGCGAAGGCGTACCGATAGACCAGGACGAGCACCGTGATGGTGTCCGGATTGGACGTGCCGGTCAGCATGAACGGCTCGATGAAGACCTGCATGGTGGCGATGATCTGGAGCAGCAGCAGGACCAGCATGATGAACCGCAGCTGCGGGAAGGTCACGTGCCGCAGCCGCTGCCAGATGCTCGCGCCGTCGAGCTCGGCGGCCTCGTACAGCTCGCCGGGGATGCCCTGCAGCGCGGCGAGGTACATCAGCGTGGCCCCGCCGAGGTTGGCCCAGGTGGAGACGAGGACCAGGGAGATCATCGCGGTGCCGGACGACTGGGTCCACTGCGACTCGGGCAGTCCCACGCCGCGCAGCACCGTGTTGAACAGGCCGTTGCCCGGGTCGTAGAAGTAGCGCCAGAGCAGCACGCTGACGATCGGCGGCAACATCACCGGCAGGTAGACGAGCACCCGGAAGTAGCCGCTGAAGTGCCGGAACTCGTTGAGCAGCACGGCGATGGCGAACGGCAGCAGGAAGCCGAAGACGAGCGCCAGGCCGGTGAACAGGAGCGTGTTGCGCCACGCGGTCCAGAACAGCGGGTCGTCGAAGACCGCCCGGTAGTTGTCCAGGCCCACGAACCACGGGTCGCTGACGAAGTTGACCTGCTGGAAGCTCAGCACGATCCCGCGGACCAGCGGGTACCACGAGAAGATCGCGAAGCAGGCCAGGCCGGCCGCGAGGAACGCGTACGCCAGCAGGTTGTCGGCCGCCTTGCGCCGCAGGCGGGTCGCCGACCGGGACGGCGACGCCGCCGACGGCACGGCCATCACTTGACCGTGGAGAGGATCTGGTTGACCTGGGTCTCGGCGGTGGCCAGCAGCGCGGTGACGTCCGCGTTCCGGTCGGTCAGCACCTTTTGCATGGGCACGTCGAGCACCGCGTAGATCTGCTGCCCGTTCGGCGGCTCGAACTTGACCGGGATGCTGCCCATCTTGGCGACGAATGGCGCGTAATTCTCACGCGGGACATTCGCATACTTCTTGTCCGCGGCAGCCTGCTTCTCGGCCGCGGCGCCGGTGAAGATGGCCGGCTCGGGCAGGCCCACCGGCTGCTCGCTCTCGCTGGCCCACTTGTTCTCGGCCTCGATCCGCTCGGGCGAGGCGAACCAGAAGCTCAGCCACTTGAGGCCTGCCTTGATCTTTTCGGGGCTGAGGCCGGCCTTGAACAGGTAGCCCTCGCCGCCGCCGAGGGTGCCCTGCCCGTCCGGGATCGGGCCCAGACCGTACGACTTGTAGGCGCCCTTGAACTGGTTGACGATCGTCGGGATGTTGTCGGCGGTCGCCACGTACATGCCGAGCTTGCCCGAGCCCATCATGTTGAGCAGGTCGGCCCACTCGAGCAGCTGTTTCTGGCCCATCGAGCCGTCGGTCCAGCGCATGTCCTTGAGCTGTTGCAGGACCTGCCGGCCCTTGTCGTTGTTGAACGCGGCCTTCCAGGTGCCGTCCTCCTGCGTCGCGATCTCGCCGCCGATGGAGTACAGCTCCGTGGTGAAGTGCCAGCCGCCGGTGTTGCTCTTGCTGTAGTCGCCGTAGCCCACGTAGTCGCGGCCGAGCGCGGCGATCTTCTTGGCCGCCTCGCGCACCTCGGCCCAGGTGGCCGGCGGCTTGTCCGGGTCGAGGCCGGCCTTGGTGAACAGGTCGCGGTTGTAGAGCAGGCCCATCGAGTAGTTCTTGTACGGCAGGCCGTACGTCCTGCCCTTGTCGTCCTGGAAGACCCGCAGCACGTCCGGCTTGATCTCGCCGGCCACCGGGGCGTCCTTGAGGTAGTCGCTGATGTCGGCGACCTGGCGCTTGGCGATCAGGCCGGCCGGGTCGGTGAAGTAGACGTAGAAGACGTCCTCGAGCTGGCCCCCGGCGAGCTTGGCCTGGAACGTCTGCGGGTCCATCTTGCCCTCGCGGGCGTCGATCTTGATGGTCGGGTTGGCCTTCTCGAACTCGGCGACGTTGGCCAGGAACCGGTCGTGGTTCACCTTTTCGGTGGCCGGCGGGAGGCCGTTGACGATCAGCGTGACCTTGCCGTCCTTGGCCGACTCGTCGGCGGAGCCGTCACCGCAGGCCGACAGCCCGAGACCCGCCACGAGAAGTATGCCGAGCAACCTGGATCTGATCATGAGGATGCCCTTCTGATGGTCATGTTTCGTGGCGATGACGATACAAACACGTACCGAGTCACGCAAGAACTCGACTGTACTTAGAAAAATGACGACGAAAGAGGGGCGGGCCATCGGCCCGCCCCTCTTTGTGGAAACGCCTGATCAGGGAGCCGGCGCGGTCGAGCCGCGCACCACCAACTCCGG
>Ga0070668_100003450_pt1 | contig 11673 bp, 8 predicted proteins | sample KBSS43metaG_FD_64661 | JGI IMG/M metagenome (GOLD analysis project Ga0070668, IMG submission 64661) | Switchgrass rhizosphere microbial communities from Kellogg Biological Station, Michigan, USA - KBS S4-3 metaG | ecosystem: Host-associated > Plants > Roots > Rhizosphere > Soil ... | reverse complement strand
CGGGGTGCCGAACTGCTCGTGGGGCCGTTGAGCCCGGCAACGGCCCTGAGCCGTCCGGAGGCCGTCGCAGGGGCGCCGCCGCCGCCCTGGCCGCCGCGGTGCGATCTCGGCTTGGGAAGCCCGTGGGCGCGCCACGCCGCAGAGGCGCGCCCACGGGGTGGGGCCGCTGTCGGGGGAGCGGCCCCGGTCGGGCCCGGCCGCCGCCGCGAGCCGGCTCCCCCTTGGAGCGGGCGGTGGCTCGGGCCCGGGTCATGGGTCACTCCCAGATCTGGATCCCGCGGACCAGGAAGGACGCGTCCGGTACGAAGGTGCCACCACCCGGGTAGGTGACGAAATCTCCCTCGGTCGAGCATTCTTCGCTCTGGTACACGGTGACGTCCCGGCTCATCAGATTCGCGAACGACGATCCGTCGAATCCTTCCGCCAGGGGAATGCATTCCCCCGGATTCGCGGTGCGCAGGTCGAATCGCTGGGCCTCCCCGCCGTAGTCGTCCGCAGGCCACAGGCAGAATTCGCCCTTCCGGCAGCCCGGATCCGCCTGGCCCGGCGCGGCCTGGGCGACTCCGGCGCTGGTCAGCAGCCCGACCACGGCCAGGACCAGCAAGTGCGGCAGACGGGCTCGAAGACGACGTGAAGACATGGTGGATTTCCCTCCTGAGGTGCGGCTCTCGTGGGCCGCGGTGAACCTGTGATTTCAGATTGGCGGGTGGCCGGGGATTTGTCAGCCCGGGATTTCGTTTCTGTGGACAAGTCCCCGGCGGAAGAATGGTTGTCCACAGATCCGCGAACGGTCTTGCCGGAAAAGCGCGACAGTGCTAGGCGGGGCCGGTGCTGCCGCGCACCACGAGGGAAACCGGCATCTCGGCCGGCTCCGGGACGTCGCCGCCGTCCAGCAGGCGCAGCACCAGTTCCCCGGCGATCCGGCCTTTGGCCGCGAGGTCCTGCCGGATCGTGGTCAGCGGTGGTGAGGACCACCCGGCCGGTGGGCTGTCATCGAAGCCGACCACCGAAAGCTCACCGGGCACGGCGATCCCGAGCTGCGCCGCCGCGGAGAGCGCCGCCAGCGCGAGCTGGTCGGTCATGCACAGCAGCGCGGTCGGCCGCGGCGTCCGTCCGAGCAGCGCGAACGCGCCGGCCATGGCGCTCTCCGTGCTGAGCCCGGCCGCTTCGTGGACGACCACCTCGGCCCCGCCCGGGCCCAGCTCGCCGAGGTATCCGGCGAGCCGCTCGCGGACGTCGTGGAGCGCCGCGGCCCCGGCTTCTTCCGCTGTCAGCTCGCCGCCGCCCGGCGTGATCCGGCTGTGCGCGGCGAAGATCCCGAACCGCCGGTGCCCCAGGTCCAGGAGGTGCCGCGCGGCCAGCGCCGCGCCCAGCCGGTCCTGGCAGCCGATCCGCGCCACGCCGGGCAGGAGGGGCTGGTCGATCACCACGAGCGGCAGTCCCCTCGCGCGCACCGAATCCAGCGCCGGGGCGCCGTCGGCCAGCGAATACGCGATCGCGATGTCGGCCTGCGCGCCCAGCACCTGCGCGGCGGGCGGCCCGCCCCGCGCACCGCCCGGCAGGAGCAGCAACGCGTGCCCGTGCGGGTCGACCACCTGCGCCAGCGCGTCCAGCGTCACCGACAGCGCCGGCTCGGAGAACGCCATCGACAGCGAGGTGTCCAGCAGGACGGCGATCGCCCCGGTGCGGCTGGTGGCGAGGCTCCGCGCGGTCGGATTCGGGCCGGGGTAACCCAGCTCCGCCGCCACCCGCAGCACCTGGTCCCGCAGCCGGCCGGACAGCTGGTCGGGCCGGTTGTAGGCGTTCGAGACCGTGGCCCGCGAGACGCCGACGGCGTCGGCGACGTCGTCCAGCGTCGGACGGCGGCGCCGGGTCCTGGTCATCGCGGCAGTCTAGCCGGAAATCCGTGGACTTTCTGAAGCGCTTAAGTCAAGCTGGGACAACGAAAGGGGGAAGCGATGCGAGACCGGATCGCGGTGTTCGCCGTGTTCGCGCTCAACGGGCTCGCAGTGGGTTCGTGGGCGTCGCGCACGCCCGCGCTGACCGCGCAGGTGCACGCCTCACCAGGGGTTTTCGGCCTCGCCCTGCTCGCCGCCAGCACGGGGTTGCTCGCCGCCGCGAGTGTGTCCGGGCGGCTGATCGAACGGGTCGGGGCGCGGGCGGTCGTCGCCGGGAGCACCGCGCTGGCCGCCGTTTCGCTGGTGCTGATCGGGTTCGCGCCGACCGTGCCGCTGCTGGGCGGGGCTCTGTTCGTGATGGGCGTGAGCATCGGGACGCTCGACGTCGCGATGAACGTCGCCGCCGTGGCCGTCGAACGCCGGACCGGCAAGTCGATCATGGTGGTGTTCCACGCCGGGTTCAGCGTCGGCGCGCTCGCCGGCTCGCTGGCCGCGGGTCTCGCCGCCGGTCACGGCTGGTCGCCCGCGCACCATCTCACCGCGGCCGCCGTCTTCACCCTCGTGGTGCTGCTGCTCGTGGTCCGCGCCGTGCCCGGGATCCGCCCCGAGCACACCGGCAAGCCTGTCGCGACGCCCAGCCGGGCGCCGATCCGCCGTCCGGTGCTGTGGCTGCTCGCCGCGGTCGCGATGTGCTCGGCCATCGCCGAGGGCGCGTCCGCGGACTGGTCCGCGCTGCTGATGACGGCCGAACGCGGCGTCGGCCAAGGCGCCGCCGCGCTGGCGTTCGCCGCGTTCCAGCTGGTCATGGCCGTGACCAGGCTCGTGGGTTCGGCGGTGCAACGCCGCTTCGGCCCCACCCGCTGCCTGGTCGGGGGCTCGGCGCTGGCCGCGGCCGGCCTGCTCGCCACGGCCACGATCCCGGTCCCCGCCGTCGGCTACGCCGGCTTCGCGCTCGCCGGGGCGGGTCTCGCCGCTTCGTTCCCGCTCTCGCTCAGCCTCGCCGGGGACGCCGGAAAACGCGGCGACGGCACCGGAGGCGAGCGCGAGATCGGCTTCGTCACGGCCATCGCCTACACCGGGTTCCTCGGCGGCCCGCCGATCATCGGCGGCATCGCGCAGGCGACGGACTACAGCGTGGCGTTCGTGTTCGTGGCGCTCGTCGCGGCGCTGATCCTGCCCGCCGCGGTCGCCGCGCGCCGGTCGCGCCGGCGCGAGGAGGCGGCCGCGATGGCCGGCCGGTAGCTCTCCCGGACCCGAAATCCGTGCCGCGACCGGGGTTTCCCGCCGCGGACCGGGCGTTGACAGGCTCACGGTGCGCCAGGCAAGCTGATCCCCGTCGGTAAACTGAAATGAATACGTCGACGTTTCAATTTCAGTTCGGCTGATCAGGGTGGGGCCTTGATCCGGGGAGGACGTCGTGAGGGTTGTGCTGCTCGGCGGCGCGGGGGCGCTCGCCGGCCGGAGCGGGCGGTCCGGCGGAACCGGGCTGTTGCTGGAGCAAGGCGCCGTGCCACGGCTGGTGCTCGTGCCGGTCGTCTTCCGGCTGGCCCTGTTCCTGCAGGCGATCTGGTCCACCGGCACGCTCGGTGCGCCGGCGCTCTGGCTCGCCGTGGGCTTCTACGTGGTCCCGAACCTCCTCGAGGTGGCCTGGGTCTTCCGCCGGAGCACCGGCATCCGGCGGGTGCTGGCCGCCGACACCGCGTACACGCTCGTCACGAGCCTGGCCGCGGCGGCGTTCTCGCCCGGCCTGCTGGCCCTGACCTGGCCCAACATCCTGGGCACGGTCATGGTCTGGACGCTGCTGCGCGGCGCGCCGGCCGGCGCGGTGGCGATCGCCGGCGCCGTGCTCCTGCGGTACGGCATGGCCGCGGTGTCGGGCACGTCGGCGCCCGCGACGTGGATCCTGCTCGCCCTGCTCGCGGCCGCCGGGACGGCGCTGGCGATCGTGCTGCTGGTCGCGGGGGCGATGCGGTACGCGCTCGGGCTGGGCGAGCAGCGCGGCCGGGCCGCCGAGCGGGAGCGGCACCGCCGGGACGTGCACGACACCGTGCTGCAGGTGATGGAATCCCTCGCGTTGCCGGCGCCCCGGGACGTGCTCGACCCGGTCGGCAGCCTCGACCAGGTCCGCCGCACCGCCCGCGCGCAGGCACTGCGCCTGCGGCTGAGCCTCGACGGTGCCGCGCCCGCCGAGCCGGGCGGCCTCGAACACCGCCTCGGCGGGCTGACGGTCGAGATGACGGCCGACGGCCTGCGTGTCGACCTCGTCGTGCTCGCGAAGCCCGCCGACGTGCCCGAAGGCGTCGTCAACGCGCTTCACGACGCGGCCCGCGAAGCGCTGCGAAACACCTTGAAGCACGCGAAGACGACTCGGGCCGTCGTGTGCCTCGAAGAGCACGAAGGCGTCGTCACGGTGACCGTGCGCGATCACGGGACGGGTTTCGATCTCGACGCGCGGCGCGCCGGGTTCGGCATCGAGAACTCGATCCACGCGCGGCTGGCCGAGATCGGCGGGACCGCGCGCATCGACTCGACGCCCGGCCAGGGCACCCGCGTGGTGCTGACCGCGCCGCTGGAGCCGTCAGAGCTGCGTTTCCCCGTCGGGTGAGTCCCGCCACTGGGCGAACGGGCGGTCGAGCGTCCACTTGCCGTCGTCTTCGTCGAGCACGCGGTATTCGCAGGTCGCCGGGTTGGACAGCGACTCGAACAGCTCGATGCTCCAGCCGAAGAGCCGGCGGCACAGCAGCCGCAGCGTGAGCCCGTGCGACACGATCAACACCGTGTCCGGGTGACCTTCGTCGCGCTGCCGCAGATCCGACAGGAAGGCCGCGACGCGGTCGTCGACGTCCGCGCCCGATTCGCCGAACGGCAGCCGGTAGAAGAAGTGCCCGAACTCGTGGCGCCGCGCCTTCTGGATCTCCTGCTCGGCCGGGTCCTGGAGGTTGCCCCAGTCCTGCTCGCGCAGCCGCGGCTCCTGCACCAGCCGCTCGCACGACGCCTCGATGTCCAGCAGCCGCAGCGTTTCCCGCGTGCGCAGGTACGGGCTGACGTAGACGGCGGGCCGTGCGCCGTCGAGCAGCCGGACGATCTCCGGCGCCACCGCGAGGACCTCCCGCCTGCCCTTTTCGGTGAGCGGCAGGGCGTGGTCGGGGATCCGCGTGTAGGCGAGCTCGTCGACGTTGCCGAGTGACTCGGCGTGCCGCAGGAGGATCATCTTCACGCCCCCATCCTGCCCGTCACACGGGTCTGACCGGGGTTGGGCATACCCTCTGGGGCGTGTCCAGCGAGCCCGTGACGAAGACTGACGTCCCCACGCAGCGCCGGGCCAGCGTGCTGCCCCTGCTCGCGGTCGGCGTGCTGCTGGCCGCCGTCATCGCGGTCGGGCTGATCGCGCTCACCGGCGGGACCGGGTACGTCATCGCCGGCCTGCCCGACCCGGGGCTGGTCACCAAGTACGGCATCACCGTCATGCGCGTGCTGTCCGAGTGCGCGTCGGTGATCTGCGTCGGGTCGCTGCTGCTGGCCGCGTTCCTGGTGCCGCCGCAGAAGTCCGGCACGCTCGGCCCCGAGGGCTACGGCGCGCTCCGCGCCGCCGGGATCGCCGCCTGGGTGTGGTTCGCCGCGGCCCTGTTCTCGGTCGCCTTCACCGCCGCCGACACCGCCGGGAAGCCGTTCGGCGACGTCCTGGACCCGCAGACGCTGCTCGACCTCGTCGGCGCCATCGAGCAGCCGAAGGCCTGGCTGTGGACCGCGCTGATCGCGATCCTCGTCGCGCTCGGCTGCCGGCTCGCGCTGTCCTGGGGCTGGACGGCGGTGCTGTTCTTCCTGGCCGTCGGCGGCCTCGTGCCGGTCGCGGTGACCGGGCACTCGGCCAGCGGCGGCTCGCACGACGTCGCCACGAACAGCCTGCTGTTCCACCTGGGTGCCGCGGCGCTGTGGGTCGGCGGGCTGGTCGCGCTGCTCGCGCTCGGCTACCGGCGCGGGAACCACCTGAGCCTGGCCGCGCAGCGGTTTTCGCGGCTGGCGCTGGTCTGCTGGATCGTCATGGCGCTCTCCGGCGCGGTCAACGCGCTGGTCCGGATCGGCCTGAACGACCTGTTCACCACCGACTACGGCCTGCTCGTCGTCGCCAAGACCGTCGCGCTGCTGCTGCTCGGCGTGTTCGGCCAGCAGCAGCGGCAAAAGGGCGTCGCCGACCTCGTCGACGGCAGGGGCGGCCGGCAGCTGCTGCGCCTGGCCTCGGTCGAGATCCTGATCATGTTCGTCACGATCGGCATCGCCTCCGGGCTGGCCAGGACGCCGCCGCCGGCGGACGCGGTCACCCAGCCGTCCACCACCGAGCTGCTGATCGGCTACAACCTCGACGGCGCGCCGACGGTGTGGCGGCTGCTCTTCGACACCCGCTTCGACCTGGTCTACGGAACGCTCGCACTGGTATTGGGCGGGCTGTACCTCGCCGGGGTCCGGCGGCTGCTGCGCCGCGGCGACACCTGGCCGGTGGGCCGCACCGTCGCCTGGATCACCGGCTGCGTCGTGCTGCTGCTCGCGACGTCGTCGGGCATCGGCCGGTACTCGCCCGCGATGTTCAGCGTGCACATGGGCAGCCACATGCTGCTGTCGATGGTCGCGCCGGTGCTGTTCGTGCTCGGCGGCCCGGTGACGCTCGCGCTGCGCGCCCTCCCGGCCGCGGGCAAGGACGTCCCACCCGGGCCGCGCGAATGGCTCGTCGCCTTCGTGCACTCCCCGGTGTCGCGGTTCCTCACCCACCCGGTCGTCGCGCTGCTGCTGTTCGTCGGCTCGTTCTACGCGCTGTACTTCTCCGGCCTCTTCGACAACGCGCTGAACTACCACTGGGCGCACCTGGCGATGAACGCGCACTTCCTGCTCGCCGGGTACGTCTTCTACTGGCCGGTGATCGGCGTCGACCCGGCGCCGCGGCGGATCCCGTACCTCGGCCGGCTCGGCATGATGTTCGCCGCGATGCCGTTCCACGCGTTCTTCGGCGTGATCCTGATGAGCACGCAGACCGTGATCGGGCAGGCGTTCTACGGCCAGCTGCACCTGCCGTGGGTCACCGACCTGCTCACCGACCAGCGGCTCGGCGGCGGCATCGCCTGGGCCTCCGGCGAGATCCCGGTGCTGCTGGTGCTGATCGCACTGCTGGTGCAGTGGGCGCGCCAGGACGAGCGCGAGGCGAAGCGGCGTGACCGGCGCGAAGCGGTGACCGGCGACGAGGAGCTGAACGCCTACAACGCGATGCTGAAGAACCTCGCCGACGGCAAGCGCGCCGACTGAGTCTCGACTTCCGGTTGAGGCTGAGCCCTGTCGCCGGAACGGCCGGAAAACGGCCATTCCGGTGATGCCGGGCTGACATTCGGTAGTGCGACGGTGACCGGCGTCGAGTCGCGATCAGGTGCGCTCTACGATCGTGGGTATGGCCGAGTTCATCTACACCATGAAGAAGGTGCGCAAGACCGTCGGGGACAAGGTCATCCTCGACGACGTCAGCACCGCGTTCTACCCCGGCGCCAAGATCGGCGTGGTGGGGCCGAACGGTGCCGGTAAGTCCACCGTTCTCAAGATCATGGCGGGGATCGAGCAGGCCAGCAACGGCGAAGCCTTCCTTCAGCCCGGTGCCTCCGTCGGCATCCTCATGCAGGAGCCGGAGCTCAACGAGGAGAAGACGGTCCGGGGGAACGTCGAAGAAGGCCTCGGTGAGATCAAGACCAAGCTCGACCGGTACCACGAGGTCCTCCGGCTGATGGAGACCGACTACACCGACGAACTGGTGGAGGAGATGGGCCAGCTCCAGGAGGAGCTGGACCACGCCGACGCCTGGGAACTCGACTCGACCGTCGAGCAGGCGATGGACGCGCTGCGCTGCCCGCCGCCGGACGAAGGCGTCACCCACCTCTCCGGTGGTGAGCGCCGCCGGGTCGCGCTGTGCAAGCTGCTGCTGTCCGCGCCCGACCTGCTGCTGCTCGACGAGCCCACCAACCACCTGGACGCCGAGAGTGTCCTGTGGCTGGAGCAGTTCCTCTCCCGCTACGCCGGCGCCGTCCTGGCCGTCACCCACGACCGGTACTTCCTCGACAACGTGGCCCAGTGGATCATGGAGATCGACCGCGGCCGCGTCGTCGGCTACGAGGGCAACTACTCGACGTACCTGGAGAAGAAGCGCGAGCGCCTCGAGGTCCAGGGCAAGAAGGACCAGAAGCTCGCGAAGCGACTGAAGACCGAGCTCGAGTGGGTGCGCTCCAACGCCAAGGCCCGCCAGACGAAGTCCCGGTCGCGGCTCGACCGCTACGAGGAGATGGCGGCGGAGGCGGACAAGCACCGCAAGCTCGACTTCGAAGAGATCCAGATCCCGCCGGGCCCGCGGCTGGGCAACGTCGTGGTCGAGGTCGAGAAGCTGCGCAAGGGCTTCGACGACCGCGTCCTCATCGACGGCCTGTCGTTCGACCTGCCGCGCAACGGCATCGTCGGCGTGATCGGCCCGAACGGCGTCGGCAAGACCACGCTGTTCAAGACCATCGTCGGGCTCGAGGAGGCCGACGGCGGCGAGGTCAAGATCGGCGAGACGGTCAAGCTGTCCTATGTGGACCAGAACCGTGGCGGGATCGACCCGAAGAAGACCGTGTGGCAGGTCGTCTCGGACGAGCTGGACTACATCCACGTCGGCCAGACCGAGATGCCGTCGCGGGCGTACGTCTCCGCGTTCGGCTTCAAGGGCCCGGACCAGCAGAAGCCGGCGGGCGTGCTCTCCGGTGGTGAGCGCAACCGGCTCAACCTCGCGCTGACGCTCAAGCAGGGCGGGAACCTGATCCTGCTCGACGAGCCGACGAACGACCTGGACGTCGAGACCCTGGGCTCGCTGGAGAACGCGCTGGAGCAGTTCCCCGGCTGCGCCGTCGTGATCTCCCACGACCGGTGGTTCCTCGACCGGGTCGCCACGCACATCCTGGCCTGGGAGGGCACCGACGAGAACCCCGCGGCGTGGTTCTGGTTCGAGGGCAACTTCGAAGGGTACGAGAAGAACAAGGTCGAGCGCCTCGGCGCCGAGGCGGCCCGGCCGCACCGTGTCACCCATCGCAAGCTGACCCGCGACTGAGGGGGCGGGTTTCCCCGTGGAAGCCAGCAAACAGCACCGGACGGGCCAGGCTCCGTCGAACGCCGCGCGCACGCCGGCGGGACGCGAGAGCGGGCGCTCCGTCAATGCCGGGGGAACCCTCTCCGCAGTCGGGCGGCTCATCGAGCGAGCGGACGCGCTGCACCTGCGCGCGCCGGAACTGGCACTGGTCCTCGGCGAGCGCGCGGCCGCGCTGTCCGAGGCCGCCGGAGCCGACGAACAGTGGATCCGGGCCGAGAGCCTGGTCGTGTCGGCGCGCGTCCGGCTCGGCGAACGGCCGGGCACGGTCGGGCGTGCGGTGGCGGCGCTGCGCGCGGCCGAGCACGCCGGCTACGGCGACATCGCCGCGCGGCTGCGCATCGACCTCGCCGTGTGCGCCCGCAGCCTGGGCGTGCCGCTGACCGGGCTCGCCGCGCTGCGGCCGGTGCTCACCGACCCCGTCGTGTCGCCGGTGCACCGTGCCGCCGCGCTGTGCCACCTCGTCGGCTGCCTCGCGCAGATCGGGCGCAAGTCGGAGCTGGACCGCGTGCTGGTCGAGGCGGACAAGCTCGTCCTCGGCGACGACTCGCTGGGCGCCGACACCCAGCTGCTGGTGCGGGCGCTGCTGCGCGTCGGCACGGCCGCGCACCGGCGGCGCCACGGCGACCTCACCGCCGCCGCCGACGCGGCCCGGACCGGGCTGGGCTTCCTGGAGAAGCTCGACAACCCGGCCGACGACGGTGGTCTCGTCCGGATCCGGCTCGTGCTGCTGCTGGTCAGCACGCTGCTCGACCGCGGCGACACCGAAATGGCGTACGAAATCGCGGAGCCGGTGCTGGCCGAGCCCGTCCGGGCGGCGGGCGTCGCACCGGCGGGCTGGCTGCGGCTCGCCGTCGCGACCCGGATCCACCTGCCCGCCGGAGCCGGCGAGGCGGCGATCGAGCTCGTCCGCGAAGCCGTGGCGAGCACCGACCGGCACGGGCTGTCGGCGATCACCGCCCGGTTGTGGCTCGAGCTGGCGCAGCTGGAGGAGCGGTTCGGCCAGGCCGAGGAGGCCATCGCGTGCCTGTACCGCTCGCGTGCGGCCGACCAGCTCCACGCGCGGGCCCGGCGGCAGGCGTGCAGCGTGCTGGCCGGCGAGTTCGGCACCGGGGAACCGGCTTCGGTCGACCTCGACGAGGTGCTGAAGGCGGTGCCCACCCGCGCTGCCGGGCCGGCGCCGGTCGAACGGGAACCGATCGCCCCGCGGCCCGAACCGGCGCCGGAACCGGCGCCGCGGACGCCCGCCTGGTCGTTCGGCCGCGAAGAAGCACCCGAGCCGCGCAAGCCGGCGCCCGCGTGGTCGTTCGAACGGCCGAGGGTGACCGCGGACACGGCCGAGACGGCGCTGATGCCGGCGGTGCGGGACGACGCGCCCCCGCCGCCCCGGCGCCCGGAGCCGGTCGCGGTCGAGCGGCGCCCGGAACCGCCACCGGCTCGCCCGGAACCCGTCGAGGTCCGGTCCGCGCCGGTCGAGGTGCGGTCGGCGTCGCCGGAGCGCCGTGCCGAGGCTGCCGAGGTTCGGTCTGCGCTGGAGCGCGGTCGGGGGCCGGAGTACGGGTCTGAGCCGGTGGAGGTGCGGTCGGCGTCGTCCGAGCGCCGTGCCGAAGCGGCCGGGAGCCGGTCTGTGTCGGAGCGCGGTCGGGAGCCGGAGTACCGGCCTGAAGCTGCCGAGGTCCGGTCTGCGTCAGAACGCGGCCGTGAGCCGGAGTACCGGCCCGAGCCGATCGAGGTGCGTTCGCCCGAACGCCGTCCGGAAGCCGCCGAGGCGCGGCCCGCGCCGCCGGAACGCCGTGCCGAGCCGGATCGGCAGCCCGCCCAGCCGGTGGCGGGCACCGAAAGCGGAAAGACCAAGTTCTCCTGGGCCGCGCTCGCTGAAGCGCGGTTGCGCGAGACCGCCGCCGAACGCGAGTCGGCGCCCACCCGCATCACGCCGGCCTTGCCGCTCGCCCCCGCGCCCGCCGCCGAACGCGAGCCGTGGGCGCCGGAGGAACGGCCGCGCCGCGAGCCGCAGCCGTCGACCCGGCACGACGCCGAGCACGGCTCGGTGGCGGCCCGGTCGGTGCTGGACCGGCTGGGGATCTCCGCATCGGGCGGAGCGGGCCGCCGCCGCCGGGGGGAAGACGCCGAAAGCCCGCACGAGACCCGCGCCGAAAGCCAACGCGAGACCCGCGCCGAGGAGCCGTCGCGGCCCGAGCCGGAGCTCCTCGCCCCGCCGCCGCGGCCCGAGGACGAACCGCCGTCGGCGCCGGACTACCGGGACGAAGTCGAGCCCTGGCTGCCGAGGCTGCGGATGCCGCCGTCGCTGGAGCCCATGGAGGACTTCGGCCACTGGACGCCGGCGACGGCGCCGTTCCCGGAGAGCTACGCGCGAGCCATCGCGGAGGACGAGCCACCGCCGGACGCGGGCCTCGCCGACCTGCTCGCCCGCGCCCTCGCCGAGCACCAGGCGGGCACCGCGAGCGCGGCGGCGCTCGTCAAGCAGCTGGGCTCGCAGGACAACAGCGGCCGCAATGGCCACGGCCGCAATGGCCACGGCGCCGAGGTGGGGGACTCCCGCCGCCGCGGCTCGGGCGACTGACGCCGCCCACCTCGTCACCGGCTCCGCAGTCATTCACGTCGTCACGCGGG
>Ga0070668_100003448_pt1 | contig 11674 bp, 16 predicted proteins | sample KBSS43metaG_FD_64661 | JGI IMG/M metagenome (GOLD analysis project Ga0070668, IMG submission 64661) | Switchgrass rhizosphere microbial communities from Kellogg Biological Station, Michigan, USA - KBS S4-3 metaG | ecosystem: Host-associated > Plants > Roots > Rhizosphere > Soil ... | reverse complement strand
GCCATCAGTTGCGGGGTTGCGCCGCTCCGCGGGCAGCCCGTAAAGCGTGACGCCGCAAGGCTGACCATCGTTGACGACTCGCATGGTTGCGGCCGTTCCATTGGGTGAGGACGCACCCGCGAACGGCGGAACTTGGCAGCGTGAATCCTGTGCGTCGGCGGAAACATGCGCCAAAAGCGACCCCGCTAGAAGCGTCATTGCAGCGAAGGTCGCATTCCAACTCACCTGTGCCTCGCCATGGGGGCCCAACCGATCACCTCGGCGCGTACGGAATCGTGAGCCGCGCCGATGCTCGCCAAGTGGCCGCCTTGTCATGCGCGAGGTCAGTGGAGCGATTTTGCATGGGTCTCGACGAGCTCGATGCGATTGCCGAAGGGGTCGGAAGTAAAGGCGCGTTCCACTCCCTGTACTGGTTCCGAATCGTACTTCACTTCGCAGCCCGCGGCAGCCAGGGTTTTGAGCAGTCCCGCGAGATCACTGACCTGAAGTGCTGGATGCGCTTTCTTGGCGGCACGAAAGTCAGATTCGACGCCGAGATGAAGTTGCAAAGGGCCACATCGAAACCAGGCACCACCACGAGCCGCGAGATTCGGCGGCTTGGGAATTTCGATTAGCCCGAGAAGCTCGCCATAAAACCGGCGCGCCAACGTTTCACCACCGGCCGGGATAGCCAGTTGAACGTGATCGATGCCGAGAACGGCCACCGTGCAAGCTCCCCTAACGTTGCAAGTTGACCGGCGGGCCGCGCCGATGCCTGCTAAGTCGAAGCCGCATGCCGACCCGTACGGTTGAGCGACGGGTCAGGGGCCGGCAACGCATTGCACATACACACATTGATCGGTCCACAATCGATCGACGGTCGTTCGGACTTCGGAGAGCAACGAACGGAGGGCCTCGTTGATCCATAGGTGGTTCGGTGGTCTGCCCTCGGGCACGGTCTCTTCTAGATCATTGATGGCGTGACCGAGCTCCCAACGCACAAATTCAGCTTGGTCCCTGAGAGTTGTCCTGATCGGTTCTTCATCCGAGTACGATTGTGCCTCGAGCGAAAGCTCCAACTGAGTTTGCAAGTATTGAACTTGGACCCAGGAGCCCGTCAAATGATTGTACGTCCAGTACAGGTAGAAGCGTTCTTCGCTGGGAGCGTTCTCGATCAAAGATAGAAACTCTGTTTCAAGGGTGGCAGCAGCGTTTGCGTATTGTTCGAGTTCGTACAAATGCGCGGCATCTCCGATACGCTCCATACCATGCGCTACCGGCAAGTAGGGCGCGCAAGCAAACAGCAGCAATAGCGAACTCAGGCGAAAAGGCATTTAGACTGCCCCGAGGATGTAAACGGCCCCCGACGCTGCAACCTGACCGCCGGGCCGCGCCGATGCGCGCGAAGCTGAAATCGCATATCAGCCTGTCCGGTTGAGCGCGGGGTTATGGCGCGGGTAGATAGCTTGCGCACGAAATATCGTCCGATTACCGGTTACCTTGTCCGGCATGGGCCGCGGTCGCCAACAGCCACTCCAACGCGTCCGCCTCGGAAGCATAGACATCACAGACCAAGCCGAATTCCAGGGCGACCTTCACGGCGAACTTCTGCGGATGTATGTACTCCGGAGAGGCGACCATTGCGACGACTACGATGCCTTTTGCTTCCTGCGCCCACTCTTCGACCATGAGGAAACGATCAACGAGCGTCGGCACCGGAAGGTCGACAAACCCTGTCGCATCGACCAACAGCATACCCACGCTTCGATCGCGGCAGTAGGCAACCGCCTTTGAAACGAGGTCTACAGCCTCAACCAGCGAGTGCTTGCCCTGCGGGCGGTAAGTGCACAATCCGTCGCGTACCTCAAGGTATTCGGGCGTCATGGGTCACTTTGAATTCGCCTTCTGACTGGACAGCGCTAAGACATCTTCTGGGCGATGAGGACCCAGAGGAAGTCCGCTCCGAAAAATCCACTCTCTTCGCCGGGCTTGCGCATCTGCCGAATGGCGCGCACTTGAAGACCATGCGACCAGATCTCGCGCAGTCGCTCTTCCGTATATCCCAGGCCGCCCCCTAGCGACCGCCGCTCGTATACCTCGTAGTCGGAAAAGCCGCTTCCGCCTTCCGGCCGAAAGCATGTGAGTCCGAACCAACCGCCCGGCTTCAGCAGCTCGGTGACCAATTCGACATACGTGCGCCGGCGGTGTGGCGGCATATGATGAAAACACCCGGAGTCGTAAACCAGGTCGTAACTGCCCAACTCACACTCCAACTCTAAGACCGACTGACACCGAAGTTGCATTGGCACGCGAGCTTGTCTAACCCGTTCCGCGGCCCAATCGATCGCCTTTTGGGAGTAGTCGACACCTTCGACTACGAACCCTCGACGAGCCAGAAAGATGCCATTCCGTCCGTTTCCGCACCCAAGGTCAACCGCCCTTCCCGGGCGAACCAGCTTTTCATTCACCCAATGGGCAAGACTCTCATCGGGCGATTCGACGAAGAAGGGACACGGCTTCGTACGGTCTTCGTAGAACCTGTTCCACCAATCACTTTCGCGGCCGGCCAACAATGTGTCCAGCATGCTCAGCACATCCTCGTCTGCGTAGATGAATTCGTTTGCCATGCGCATCCTGTGATCGCCAATCGCTCCGGGTTCCGGCCCGAACGAATGAGCGCCGGGTCAGGCACCTGGGTCAATCAACGATGAAGAGCTTTGCGCCACGCTCAGTGTAGGAGCGGTGAGGTTCTGCGTTGTCCGCGACTTGGTAGCTCACGCCCGCCTTCAGCGTGAACTTACGCCCATCTTCGAGTTCGGTGTGAAGCTCGCCTTCTGTGCACAGGAGAATGTGGCCCTTGACGCACCAATGGTCGGCGAAGTAGCCAGCCGAGTACTCAACCATGCGAACGCGGATAGTTCCGAAGTGTTGCGTTCGCCAGTACGCGCACCCCCGTTCGCCCTTGTGTTCAGTAGGCGCGAGCTGTGACCAGTCGGTTGTTCCGAATGGAATGTCTGACATCTGCACACGAGACTCCTTCGGCGAGAAGTGCCTAACGAATGAAGCTAACAGGCCGGCCGCCGGTCCAGTTGAGCGCGAGGTTAGGCGGCTGCATCGTCGGGGCCGGCCTTACCACAGCGGTTTACTTAGATTCTTCGCGAACGAGGAGAACATCAGGTTGAAGCTGATGCTGATTCTTTCGTCGTCGCCCATGTTGGTATCAACGGAATGCTCCAGATAGGACGGGAACATCAGAAGATTGCCGTTCACTACGCTGACAACGACTTGGTCGGTATTCTCCGCCGTCAGCTCCCACACGGGTGGCCGGATGATTCGCGCCTGGCTTCTCGGGTCATGGAAATTAATGGTATCTGCACGGGGATGAACCCGGACGTAGTACACGCCGCTCAAAAAATTGTTGGGGTGGCTGTGCACCTTGTGAATAGCACCCTTGGCAAGAACTGTGGCCCAACACCCCGTGATGTCGAGCGCCTCCTGCCCGATTCGCAGAAATCTGAGAATAGTCCTGGCGACGTGGCGAACGCAAGAAACGAGTTCCAGGAATTCTTCATGTTCATGCAGCTTTGCTTCCGACTGCCACCCCTGGCCAGGCTCGAGCGCAGGCAGATCGCGTCGCATTCTTCCAAGCGTTGCAAGAATCGTCGAGTCCATCGCATCGCGCAGTTCGGACCGCAGCGCGATCTTCCATACGAAGGTAGGAAACATCGGAATCAGATCCGACGCTTCGATATACGGGTCGGTTTTAGCCACGGTTGCTCACGCGACTCGTCCGGGTCGGGCACCTGACAGAATAAGTTAACCGGCGCGCCGCCGGACAGCGCCAAGCGCTGCCTGCGGGGCGTCTGCGTTGAACGATAGGGCAGGCGGCAATGGTCCGCCCCGGCCAACTATGACGCCACCACGATCACCGATCTTTATGCTTCCATATCGTTGCGCGAAACACTCCGGCAAAGGCCTGTCGCCCGGCATGGAAAGCCAAAGACGCAACATGTGCCTGCGGCGGTCGGGCTCCGGCCAGTCGATGAAGCCTGTGCGATCGTGGAGGAGGCTATGGTTGTATACGAACTGCATGTCGCCGCGCTCGAGCCGCATGCTGAAATGCAGACGCGAGTCGTTTGCCAGCGCGTCGAAGAGATCGAGCGCTTCAACATGGTTGGCCGTCAATTTCGGAGCATCGGGAAAACGCTGCGCCGAATCGATGTACTGGCGTTGGTACATCGCCGTCAGAAACCCCGCGTGCCAGCTGAAGACGGGTATGGTGAAGAAGGGTTTTTCACCCGGCGGTACTTCCCCGCGGCGGTCCGTAGCGATGTTCTCGAATAGATACGGAAGCAAGTCAGGTCGATCGCGACGGAATGCGTTGTAGATCGTCACTGCGCTCACCAGCAGCGAATCGCCGCCCTGGCGGGCCTCATTCAGACACAGCAACCCAACAACATCCGACGAGTCCGTATGGAAGGTTTGACGTTCCCTTGTCTGATAGATCCGCGTGTTGGGATCCCGGCTGTCGGCGCCGACGTCGCGGACATGGCCCAGCAGGTGTCCATCCGCGTTCTGCGAACGAGCGCTACCGAGATGGGCGCCAATGCCGCAAAAGATCGTTGACGCCAACTCCACGCCTATTCGTTCAACGGAAATGCCCCGTATCACTTCGAAACCAATGCCGTGAATCAGTGTTGTGCTCAGTGCTTCGAGTTTCGCCTGCAACGCGGGCACGACGAAGGTCTCGGGCCCAAGGTGCGAGATGCCGCCGTATTGGGCGAGGAACGCCCGCGCGGCATCCTCCAGCTCGGCAACTTCCGCCGTCGATAAGTGCCATCGCCACGTGTCGGGAACTTCGCGGATGTCCGCCCCGATCCAGGCCGCGGGAATGTCCAGACGTTCCGGTAGGCTGGAAATGTTCACCTTTCAATCGCGCATGTGAGGCAAGCTTATGGGGTCGTCGCTGTCATGCCTGACGTAACATCTAACCAGCGGGCGGCGACGATACGGGGATGGAAACATGAATGGAGCGGTGTTTGGTGCGAGGCAGCGTCGTACTCGGATGAAGAATCACTTAGAACATCTCTTGGATCCCCGGCCGAACTTGTGCGTTGGAAACGACGGAAAGCTCCAATTGTGTTTGCCGGCTTAGCCTGGAACCAGGACCTGGCAAATGATTGTACGTCCAGTACCGGTGAAGGGGGTGCCGACCTGGACGTGGTTCAAATTTGAACGCAAATTATCCCTTGCAGTGGGTCACTTTTCAGTGCAAACAGGCACCCTGACGTGGAGAGGAATTACACGATGACCCAAAGGTGTGCATCCCGCGTGGAAAGTCGAAAACGAGAACTCCAGGTCAGAGGACTTCTGCCGTTTGCCGTTTCGGGCACGCTGCGGGTACGCGCTTCTCTAATCGGAATGCTGCTGCTCGCCTGTGGATGTGATTCGTCGGGGCCCGGAACAGCCGATACGATCATGACCGAATCCGGCCCGGTGAGAGGTATCCATACGAAAGCAGTCGACGAGTATCTCGGCATCCCGTATGCGGCTGCGCCTGTGGGTGAGCTCCGATGGCTGCCACCCCGACCCCATGGCCCATGGCAGGGCGTCCTGGAAGCGTTCAACTTCGGGAGCGAGTGCACACAGCCAGGCTCGTCCCCAGGCGAAACCGCCGGCAGCGAAAACTGCCTGTTCCTGAATGTCTACCGTCCACATCCCGCGGAAACAAATCCGTCTCGGCAACTCCCCGTGATGGTATGGATTCATGGCGGCGGGTTGACGGTCCTGAGCGGCGCATTCGACGGACCTCCCGCTCTCCTGGAAGGCGGAGATGTCATCGTGGTATCGATGAATTATCGCCTCGGCGTTCTTGGCTTCTTCGCGCATCCGGCGCTGGACGCCGAAGGTCATCTCAACGCCAATTACGGATTGATGGATCAGCAATTCGCGTTGAAATGGGTACGCACGAACATTGCCGCGTTTGGCGGTGACCCGCATCGGATTACGATCTTCGGCACGTCCGCGGGCGCGCTCAGCGTCTATTCCCACCTCGCATCTCCGACTGCCGCGGAACTGTTCCATCGTGCGATCGCACAGAGCGGCTCGTACGCGGGCCTGGTGAGCTACGAGAAGTTGATTGTCTCGCTGGCAGAGGCGGAAACCACCGGCGTCACGTTTGGGAACAAGTTCAATTGCGCCACGGCTTCGTGCCTGCGAGCGGTTCCAGTGACTGCGCTCGTAGCCGCCGAGAATAGCGGCAATACCTACCCCATCGTCGACGGCGCGGTGCTCAAGGAGAGACCCGGCGCAGCGTTCGCGAGCGGCCAGTTCAACCAAGTGCCTGTGATTGCAGGCAACTCCCATGACGATTACCGGTTCGTCGTGGCTGTTGAATATGACTTTGGTCCGGGGCCGCTGACCCCCGCTGAGTATCCGGAGTCCGTGGCGCGCATGTTGAGGCTGCCGCGCTCTGATCCGTTCGTCACCACGGTTCTCAACGAGTACCCGTTGAGCAATTACAACGGCAGCGCGCCCATCGCGCTCGGCGCGGCGGGTACCGACCACGATTTTGCCTGCCCGGCGCGCAGCGGCGATCAGTCGCTGGCTCGATGGGTGCCGACGTACGCGTACGAGTTCAACGACGAACATGCGCCGTCATTTTTCGATCGCCCGGTCAGTTTTCCGCTGGGGGCGTATCACTCCGCCGAAGTCCTGTACCTCCTCGATACGCACCTTCTGAACGCGGAGCAGCTCCGGCTTTCCAGCGCCTGGATTCGCTATTGGACGACGTTCGCCGCCAATGGCGATCCAAATTCCCCCGGTGCACCCCATTGGCCGTTGTTCGATGCCGCAGCCGAAAGAATGCAGTCGATGAAGCCCCCTGCGCCTGTCTCCGAGTCCGGCTTTGCAACTGATCACAAGTGTTCGTTCTGGCTGCCTTGACAAGTTTGCCGGGTCGAGCGCGTGAAGGCGCCTGACGTATCAAGCTGAGCGGTGGGTCGCACCGATTTGTCGCCAGGAAGAAGCGGAATACCGCCCGGCCGGTTCAGCGTCGGGTTAGTGCGACCGATTCATAATGTTCAACGCTGGGAAAAGGATCATAGAAGTGATGAAGCAGTTGCTTCCAGCGTTGATATTCCGGTGATCCGCGGAACCCGACGGTGTGTGCTTCGAGTGATGTCCACTGGACCAGCAGCACGTACCGATTGGACGTTTCGATGCATCGCTGCAACTCATGCGAAATGTACCCGGACATGGAAGCGATGATTGGGCAGGCTTGCGCAAATGCCGCCTCAAATTCGCGTTCGAGGCCGCCGCGGACGTTCAAAATCGCCACTTCCAGAATCACAGGCATCTCCTGAGCGGTCTGATGAATCAAGCCAACCGGTGGGCCGCGGCCGGGGCGAAGCGGGTATCACGCATCGGGCGCCCATAATCGCTTCCGGAAATACTCGCGCCAAGCGGCTGGTAGCGACGGATGCTCGCTTGCACTCTCCAGCAGTGTTTGATTTTCGGAATCGGTAGCGTATAGCGAAACCACGTCCGCGATCGTCAGACGCTTGTCGTTGCGTGCGAGCCGCTCGATCACATCTCCGGCACCTATGTCGCCTTCTCGCCCAACAGCGAGATAGAACCCACTGCGGCGGCTTTTCAGGAAACGCTTGACAACGTCGGCGTGCCCGAAGCGGATCGCGAGCTTGTAGCATGGCATGCGCGGCTGTGTGACAACGAGTTCCGTCGTACCCACCTGGTAGCGGTCGCCAATCCAGACCTCATCTTCCAGCAGGCCTTCCGTCGTGAGATTCTCCCCGAATGCGCCCCAGGGCAATTCCGCATCTGGGAGCTCGCGACGCCAAAAATCGTAGTGCTCCGCTGGGTAAGCGTACACGGCTTTCTCCGGTCCGCCGTGAACGGACAGATCCGATTGCAGATCACCCTCGACGTTCTCGCGCGTGACAAATGCGCGGCTTGATATCGGTGCTTTGAAGATGGCGGTTTGGACCTTACGCCCTCGCCATTGCGCCTCCCGAGGTCTTCCGACACTGACCGCGACAACCTTCATACGGACTCCTGCGAGCGGCCTAACCTATCAAGCCGGACTCAGCGCTTCGGGGTACCAAGCGCCGGACGATTCTTGCGGTAGGAATCTTTCAAGGAAATCTTGCCGTCTCGAAATGTGAACAGATCACAACCATCGACTTCGACGCGAGTGCCGTCTGCCCGTGTTCCCGTGAATGTCCACTCCGACACTCCCCGTTCCCCATGGACAAAATGACGCGCGTTACACCATTGTGCATCGGGGAAGGTCGCCCAGACCTCGGCGAAGGCAGCTCGTACGGAGTCACGGCCCACGTACCGAGTCCCGCAGACGTCAGAACCTGCAGAAGCTTCGAAGACACAATCCTCCGTCATGAATGACATGAGTGCATCGACATCGTGGCGATTCCAGGCATCGGCAAAGGCCTGCAACATTTCCGTGGTGATCTCAGGAATCGTATCCGACATGATCGGGTCCCTTCCGGTATCTGCACCGCTGTTCAGTTTCCTGATGCCAACGTATCGAAGCTAACCGGTGGACCGCGACGACGCTGACGACGGACAAGTCATATGCCGACCCTTCCAGCGCCGGGTCAGGCGAGGTTAGGCGGCACGGTGTCAGGATACTCGACCACGTTTGCCTTGCGGAATTCGCGCCCACGACAAGGGTGGTGGGTTTGTACCCGTGTCTATTCACCGACCTCTGCGAAGGCCCTTACCGGGAAAGCTGCCGCGTCTCGTGCCTTCAGTGGTATGGAGAAAAAGCGGAATGACTGGCCGTGGATATGAGACAGTCCGGTGAGGTTCTCCACGATCAGGATGCCTTGCTTCAGAAACGAGGTATGTGCCGGACGTTCGGCATCCTCTGTCGAGTCGACGTTCGAGCAGTCCACGCCGAACAAAGCGATCCCCGCCTCACAAAGCTTGATCACCACTTCACGCGAGACATACGGATGCGATCGGTAGGCCTCCGTTCCCCAATGGCGATCCCAGCCAAAATTCACGAGCACCGCCCGACCTGCGAGCTGCCCGGGAAACTGCAGGTCCGTCCACCCTAGCTGTTGTCGGGGCCCTGCGTGGCGGGCGTCGATGACGACGCCGTCGAGCACCAAGCGGCTGAGTTCGATCGAGGCGACATCGTCTGCGCCCTCGAACCGGTGACGGGGGGCGTCCAACTTCGTGCCGACGGAGCTTTGGAACGCCACGTCAGAGATCTCGAACGAAGCCTTGCCATCGTAGTGGTGGCGCGACTGCGCATGTGTCATGTACGGTCGAATGTGCGCTGTGAGCTCGACCGATTCGCCGGTCTCGCTCTTGAAGCGGACGCCGGGCATCCCGTCGTGGAAGACATGCGAGAGATCGACAATCATCTTCTGGGCCCCGGATACGACCGAGCTAGGCTAGTTGAACCCAAGGAGATAACGCTCAGTGATTGTTGCCGCCGGAGCCGCCGCTGCGCGCGGTCACCGCCAACAGAATCAAGACGACGGCCAGAATATTCAGGGAGGAAGTCCAGCTCGGCGCGTCCAGTTCGAACAACGCAAAGAGCGAAACTACGCTGCACATGATCGCTGCGATAGCCAGAGCGTAGTAAAGCCAACGTCGGTGAGTCCTCATCGTAGCCTCCTGATGCTGCCTCAGGGCGAAGTTGTTCCAGACGGGAACAATTGCATCCATCTAAGACCATTGTCAACCTTCCAGTCAACCCAACCACGATTGCGGTAAAAGCCATACGCTCTCAGCATCGTGTCCACATCCGTAGTAAGCCAAGCCCTATTGCAGCCAGATGTCCAAAGCGACTCCTCCGCCAAATCCATCAACCTATTCCCAATGCCCTTGCGCTCGAACTCGGGAAGAACGGCGATTACCGACAGTTCTCCAGAGCCGCGATCAGCCATGCAGAACCCAACTACTGAATCATCGAATTGGCATAGCCAGCCCTTGAAGGACGAGGACAATCTCTCAATCACCGTGTCCTCGGTGATGCCCAGCCTGCTAACTCTTCCAACGTGTACCTATTTTCGCGCGTTCTTGTACGAACATAGAACAGCGATGGGACGTCTGCTGGGGCGACTTCGCGAAATTCCACAATTTTCGTGTGCACAGACCGTCGGTGCTCTCAGCAACATTGGGCTACGGCGCGGCTAGGACTGACTAATTCGGCATGACTTGAACAAGCAGGCCCGGACCGATGGATAATTTCGCCAGTGAACGGTCGGTTGTGGGAAGCGACCGGAATTCATTGCTTCTGTGCGGGGTCCCAGTGCTCGGCGATCTTACCGTTCTCGATGCGGAACATGTCGAACCAGGTAGTCGTGTACGTCTTCGACGAGTCCTTCGGATCAGCAAGCTCCCGCACGAAGCTGAGCACGACGATATTCCCTTCCGCCGTGATGGAGACAAGAGCGGCGGACACCTTGGTCTCGATCGGCTTCGGCTTTTTGAACTTGGTGAAGAACTCTACAAACGCGCTCCTGCCAGTTGGCACATTCGGGTTGTGCTGGACGTACGATTCAGCCATGTATTTGTCGGCGAATTCCATGTGACCGGCTTCGAATACCTCGCGCCAGAAGTCGTAGACAAGGCGCTTGTTCTCGGCCAGTTTGGGATCGGTGCTGGCGAGAAGGGCTGCGTGGTCCGAGTTTGCCCGAACGGGCACCTGGGCAATCGTTGCCGATTGCACTGCGACACACAGGACTGCGGCGGCGATGAGTTGATGTAGGTTCATGTTGCACCGAGGGGGAATTGAGACGCCTAACGTATCAAGTCGGCCGGCGGACCGCGCCGATGTGGACAACCATGAAGGCAGATACCGCCCCGTCCGGTCGAGCGCAGAGTCAGGCCCAGAATCATTGAGCGCCACTACTTCGACCGCCACGGTGTCGCGAGCTCGCGCCAAGTGAGCAAGCGCGACCGAGCGACGACGCGAAACCAAAGTACCGCATACCAGATTGCAAACAGTGCAATCGCAACGAGAAGCAAGGGGCCATGTACGAATCCAAGAACGATACCTGCGACGCCCGCACACAGCCAAACGATGGCAAGCGCGAGCGCTACCGCTCGATTGACGCCGCCAAGCCTGCTTCGGGTTGTCACCATCGGGTCTAGCGTCTGATTGGAGAGGCTGGCTTCAGCCCGTCCCACACGAATGATGGCTCGGGCGACACGGCGTTAGCGACCAACGATCGAAGTTCCGCCCAGGCATTGACGCGAGGTCAAGGCTTTCGAGGCAGCGGACATTGATGGCAGCCATGCGATTGCCTGTGGCGATGCGTGCTACACGTCGGATTTTCCAAATCGAGCGATTCCCTGGTTCATCCCAGGCGGGTCAAGTGTAGTGAGATCAAGCGACAGCGGACTTCCTATCCAATGAGCCAAGGTGGTGTGATCGGCCAGATCGTCATCGGTCAGCGGATGTACGAGAACCGTGAGGCCCGACGTTTTGAGTATCGGGAGAACTCGTTGCAGGTTGGCCTTCAAGAAATGCACCTCGAACTGCGGGTCGGGATGGGGGCCCACTTTGCAATCGCGCATCTCGCCCACGAATAGCAACGCCGAAGTGCCGTCCTCGGCAGTGGTGTTCAGCAGCTGGCTGTGCAGTGCATACGCCTCCTGGCGTGTTTCGTCCGTGTAGTAGACGTGGGCGTGGTACGGG
>Ga0070668_100003445_pt1 | contig 11681 bp, 12 predicted proteins | sample KBSS43metaG_FD_64661 | JGI IMG/M metagenome (GOLD analysis project Ga0070668, IMG submission 64661) | Switchgrass rhizosphere microbial communities from Kellogg Biological Station, Michigan, USA - KBS S4-3 metaG | ecosystem: Host-associated > Plants > Roots > Rhizosphere > Soil ... | reverse complement strand
AGCCGGAACTCGCGTGTCCGGAAGGGCATCTCGCGTGATTGAGCGGGCATCTCGCGTGATTGGAGGGGCATCACGCGTGATTGGGGGGTCGACACGGCTACTGGGGTGGGCGGCGGAGGAGGTAGGTGTCCATGATCCAGCCGTGGCGTTCGCGCGCTTTGGCGCGGGTCTCGCGGATTTCGGCGGCGAGGGCGTCGGTGAGGGGGCCGGCGATCAGGATCTCGTCGGGTGTGCCCACGTAAGCTCCCCAGAAAATGTGAAGGCCGTCCGAAACGAAACGGTCGAACGTTGTGTGGGCGTCCAGCAGGACGAACACGTCGTCGACACCCGAGGGCCAGCCGGTGGCCAAGCGGCGGCCCGTCGTCAGCTGGACCGCCCGGCCGATCTGGTTCATCGTCGTCCGGTGGCGGGCCACCAACGCCGAGATGCTGCTGATCCCGGGGATCACCTCGTAGTCGAACGACACGTTGCCGCGGGCCAGCACCGCCTCGATCAGCGCGATCGTGCTGTCGTACAGCGACGGGTCGCCCCACACCAGGAACGCGCCCGTCGAACCGTCCGGAAGTTCCGACAGCAGAAGCCGCTCGTAGACCGCCGCCCGTGCCGCGTGCCAGTCGGCGACCGCCGCCCGGTAATCCGCCGGAGCGCGGTCGCGCGGGGGATCCTCCGCCAGCACCACGCGGTACCCGGGCCGCGTGACGAACCGGTCGAGGATCTCCTGCCGCAGCCGGACCAGGTCGGCCTTCTCCGCGCCCTTGTCGAGCACGAAGAAGACGTCGACGCGGTTGAGCCGGTCGATCGCCTGCACCGTCAGGTGCTCCGGGTCACCGGCGCCGATCCCGATCGCGTAGAGCTTCCGCATCCCGCGAGTGTGCCGGGGGTCGCTGGATAACCCCTACCCCCGATGGGTATAAAGGAGGTGAGCGAAAGGAGCGGGAGATGGCCGAAGCGACCTACACCGTCGAGGGCATGACCTGCGGGCACTGCGCCACCTCGGTCCGCGAGGAAGTCTCCGAACTCGAAGGCGTCCGAACCGTGGACGTCGACGTCGAGAGCGGGCGCGTCACCGTGACCAGCGAGGCCCCGCTGCCCGCCGGCGCGGTCGCGGCCGCCGTCACCGAGGCCGGCTACCGCCTGGTCGCGTGAGCCCGGCCGACGTGACCACCGCGACGCGCGTCGAGCTCAGCATCGGCGGGATGACGTGCGCCTCCTGCGCCGCCCGCGTCGAGCGCAAGCTCAACAAGGTCGACGGCGTGACGGCGACGGTCAACTACGCCACCGAGAAGGCCCAGGTCAGCTACCCCGACGCGCTGACGGTCGACGACCTCAAGGCCGTCGTCGAAGCCGCCGGGTACTCCGCGCAGGTCCCCGAGACCGAAGAGCCCGAAGACGCGCCCACGCTGCGCAAGCGTTTGCTTCTCTCCGCGGGGCTCACCATCCCGCTCGTGGCCCTCGCGATGGTCCCGGCCTGGCAGTTCGACTACTGGCAGTGGGTCTCGCTGGTACTCGCCGCCCCGGTCGTGGTCTGGGGCGCGTGGCCGTTCCACCGCGCCGCCGCGGTCAACCTGCGGCACGCCACCGCCACCATGGACACGCTCATCTCGCTCGGCGTCGTCGCCGCGACGGCGTGGTCGCTGTACGCGCTCTTCTTCGGGATGGCCGGCGAGATCGGCCTGCGGCACGGCTTCGAGTTCATCAGCTCCGGGATGGCCGGGGACAGCCTGTACTTCGAGGTCGCCGCCGCGGTCACCACGTTCATCCTGGCCGGCCGGTACTTCGAGACGCGGTCGAAGCGCCGCGCCGGCGCCGCCCTGCGCGCGCTCATGGACCTCGGGGCGAAAGACGTCTCGGTGCTCCGCGACGGTGAAGAGCACCGGATTCCCGTCAAGAACCTGCAGGCAGGCGACGTCTTCGTGGCCCGGCCCGGCGAGAAGATCGCCACCGACGGCGTGGTCACCGAAGGTGGCTCCGCGGTCGACACCAGCATGCTCACCGGGGAGTCCGTGCCGGTCGAGGTCGGGCCGGGCGACGCCGTCACCGGCGCGACCGTCAACGTCGGCGGCCGGCTGCTCGTGCGCGCGACCCGCGTCGGCGCGGACACCCGGCTGGCGCAGCTGGCGCGGCTCGTCGAGGCCGCGCAGAACGGGAAGGCCGAGGTCCAGCGGCTCGCCGACCGGGTCTCGGCGGTGTTCGTGCCCGCGGTCGTCTTCGCGGCGCTGGCCACGCTGGTCGTCTGGCTGGCGACCGAGGGGAGCCCCGAAAAAGCGTTCACCGCGGCCGTCGCGGTGCTGATCATCGCCTGCCCGTGCGCGCTGGGCCTCGCGACGCCGACCGCGCTGCTGGTCGGCACCGGCCGCGGCGCGCAGCTGGGCATCGTCATCAAGGGCCCCGAGGTGCTCGAGTCCACCCGCCGGGTCGACACCGTGGTCCTGGACAAGACCGGCACGGTCACCACCGGCCGGATGACCCTCGTCGAGGGTGACGGCGAGGTGCTCCGGCTCGCCGGCGCGGTCGAGGCCGCCTCCGAGCACCCGATCGGGCGCGCGATCGCGGACGCCGCCCGGGAGCGCTTCGGCGCGCTGCCCGCCGTCACGAGCTTCCGGAGCACCGCGGGCGTCGGCGTCGAAGGCGTGGTCGAAGGACACCAGGTCTCCGTCGGGCGGGCGTCCGGCGGTGACGAAACCGCAGCCACCACGGTCTCCGTGACCTGGGACGGCGAGGTCCGCGGCCGGCTGGTCGTCGCCGACACGATCAAGCCGACGTCCGCGCAGGCCGTCGCCGAGCTGCGCGCCCTCGGCCTGACGCCGGTGCTGCTGACCGGCGACAACGCCGGCGCGGCCCGGGCGATCGCCGCCGAAGCCGGCATCGACGAGGTCATCGCCGAGGTGCTGCCGGAGGAGAAGGTCGCCGTCGTCCAGCGGCTGCAGGCCGAGGGCCGCGTGGTCGCGATGGTCGGCGACGGCGTCAACGACGCGGCCGCGCTCGCTCAGGCCGACCTGGGCCTGGCGATGGGCACCGGCACCGACGCGGCCATCGAAGCCGGTGACCTGACGCTGGTGCGGGGCGACCTGCGGGCCGCGGGAGACGCCATCCGGCTGGCCCGCCGCACGCTCGCCACGATCAAGGGGAACCTGTTCTGGGCGTTCGCCTACAACGTCGCGGCGCTGCCGCTGGCGGCGCTCGGCCTGCTCAACCCGATGATCGCGGGCGCGGCGATGGCGTGCTCGTCGGCCTTCGTGGTGAGCAACAGCCTCCGGCTGCGCCGGTTCCGCTGAAGCCGGACCGATACACCCCGTGGGTATACTCGGCGCAGAGGATGCCGACGACGGGGACAGGTGGGCGATGACGGGTTACGGCACTGAGCGGGAGGCCTATCTCAAGCGCCTGCGCCGGATCGAAGGGCAGATCCGCGGGCTGCAGCGCATGGTCGAGCAGGACAAGTACTGCATCGACATCCTGACCCAGGTCTCCGCGGCGACGAAGGCCCTGCAGTCGTTCTCGCTGGAACTGCTCGACGAGCACCTGGCGACCTGCGTCGTCCAGGCGGCCGCGTCGGGTGGTGAAGAAGCCGACCTGAAGGTCCGGGAAGCGTCGGACGCGATCGCGCGCCTGGTGCGGTCCTAGCCCTGGCGCACCAGCACGGCCAGGGTGAGGCCGCCCGCGTTCGTCGTGAAGTGCACGATCACCGACGCGAGCACTCCCCGGCCGAGGTGCCGCCACCAGTGCAGGAAGATCCCGGCGACGCCCGCCGCGGCCATCGCCAGGACCTGCAGCACCACCACCGGCGTCGAGCCGAACACCGCGTGCACGGCGGCGTTGCGGCCGACCGCCAACGCCGGGAGCGCGTGCCAGAGCCCGAACAGGGCGGCCGAGCAGAGGATCGGCGGCCAGCTCCACCGCTCGTCGGTCGCGCCGAACAGGCCCGGCAGCACCCCGCGGAACGCGATCTCCTCGATGAGCACCGTCCCGAACAGGATCCGGCCGCACGTCAGCCACAGCAGCTGCCCGAGGTCCGGGTCGCCGACCCGGCCGTCCTGGTACACCGTGCGCAGCGCCGGCACGGCCAGCGCGATCCCGAACACCACCGCCATCAGCGCCGCCCCGTACAGGCCGACGAGCGCGGGGCGCCGGAACCCGCTCAGGCCCAGCTCGGTCCACGAGCACCCGGCCGCGAGGCCGAGCCCCACCAGCACCAGCGAAGCCACCAGCCCGCACACCGGGTACGCCCACCCGGGCAGCACCCGGTTGGCCAGCGTGGTCGACGCGGCCAGCGTCACGACCGCCACGACCAGGGCGAGCACCCGCCGAAGCGGGATCAAGGGATGATGTCGCGCGAGTTCAGCGCGTCGGTCAGCCGTTCACGCAGCTCCTCGGCCGTCGCCTGCGGGTCGATGGCCGACGGCGGGGACAGCACTTTCGAGATCACCGTCGACAGGCTCTGGTACGCCGGGGTCAGCGGCCGGACGGCGGCGTCGGCCAGCGCGGCGAGGATGTCCGGCTTCATCGGGAACTTCGCCGCCACGGTCGAGCCGGGGTCGGCCGGGTCGAGCGGCGCCTGGTCCTCGTAGACCGACCGCGTCGTCGGGGCCAGGCCGTCCTCGATCGCCTGGTACTTCTGGTTCGCGGCGTTGCGCAGGCACAACGCCGCCTCGAACGCCTCCGCCTTGTGCGGCGAGTACGTGCTGACCGCCAGGTTGAAGCCGCCGATCGTGACCCGGCTCGGCCGGCCGGGCACCACGGACGGGTAGCGCGCCCAGTGCACGTGCCGCAGGTCCTGCGGCTTCTCCTTGCCGTAGGACGCGTAGACGTACGGCCAGTTCAGCTCCAGCGCGCCCTGCCCGCGCTGGAACGCCTGCCGGACCTCGTCCTCCTTCGCGTTGCCCAGCGACGGGTCGGTGATCCCGGCCGTCGTGAGCGTCTTCAGCAGCTCCAGCGCGTGGACGGCGCCCGCGTCCATGAGCACGGACTTGCCGTCGTCGGACAGGATGTGCCCGCCCGCCGACGCGACCAGCGTGTTGTAGAACACCACCAGCCCCTCGTACTGGGCGCCGGTGAACAGGATCGACGACGGCTTCCCGGCCGCTTTCAGGGCCTTGGCCTGCGCCATCATCTCGTCGAACGTCTTCGGCGGTGCCGGTGTGAGCCGGTCGTCGTACCAGAGCAGCTGGACGTTCGTGTGCTTCGTCGCCGCGTACAGCTTCCCGTTCCAGCGGGCGGTCGACAGCGGCCCGGGCAGCACGTCCCGCGTCGCCTCGGCCTCGGCGGCACCGGTCCACGGGACCACCCAGCCGGCCTCGGCGAACTCCGGGACCCAGGTGACGTCGAGGCCGAGGACGTCCAGCGAAGGATCTTCCGCGGCCAGCCGGCGCACCATCTGCTCGCGCTGGCCGTCCGCGGCGCGGGGGAGCTTGTGGTAGACGATCTCGTACCGCCCGCCGGCCGCTTTGGTGCAGGCGTCGACGACGTGCTGGAGGTTGTTCTCCGGCGAGACGTAGAGGTTGATCGTCAGGCCGGAGCCTGCCCCGCACGCGCTGAGCGTGCCCGCTGCCAGCGCTGTGACCAGCGCGTACGTCGCGACCCTTGCCAAGGGATCAGCCGACCGCGTCGGAGAGGTCGTCGGCGGGTGAGCGCCGCTGGACGGGCACTCTCTTCGACATCGGCAGCGTGGCTTCGGGGTCGAACGGCGCCGGCCGGTCGTCGAGGGCGACCGCCGCTTCGGCCAGCAGCTCGCGGCAGCCGGTGAGAGCGGCCTTCAGCTTGTCGTGGACCTCGGTGAGGGCCGCGACCTCGCGTTCCGCGGCGCCGACCATCGCTTCGCCGCGTTGAGCGGCCTCGGCGACCAGCTGATCGGCCTTCGCCCGGGCGGCCGCGTCCTGCTCGGCCAGCTCACGCATCGAGTCGGCGCGCCGCACCTTCATCGCGCGGGTGTGGTCCTCCTCCTGCTGGGCCCGGCGGTGCGCCGCGGCCTCGTCGAGCTCGCGCCGGCGCTGCTCGGCGGCCCGCATGAGCTCCTCGTGCTCGGCGCGCTGACGCTCGCGGTCGGCTTCCGCCGCGGCGACCAGCTCGCGTTCCTTTTCGGTGAGCCGGACGGCCTCCGCCGCCGCCTCGCGCCGGATCCGCTCCGCGGTTTCCGTTGCGTGCGCGGTGATTTCGGCCGCCTCTTCGCGGGTCAGCTCGATCATCCGGCGCGAGCGCTCCTGCAGCGCGTCCGGGGCGATCGGGGTCCGGCTGATCCGGTCGATCTTCACCCGGAGTTCACGGTTCTCCTCGGCGAGCGCGGCTGCGCGCTGCCGAGCCGAGTCGCGCTCGGCGGTGAGTCTGCGGATCTCGGCCTCGGCCCACTCGACGTATTCGCCGACCTGTGCACGGTGAAAACCGCGCCACGCCAGGTCGAATCCGGGCTGCGTGCGCGTCACGTCCTCGCCACCGCCGGGGGCCATGCCTCACCTCCGAATTGGATGGTTTCTCCTCGGCCGCACGTTTTCCTTGCGGTACCGGGCTTTCGGTGTGTACCCCAGTGTGCCGCAAAGAAGGCACCGCGCGCCGCCCGGGCGGGTGATCATTCGTCGAGCGGTTCCTCCGCGCCGGTGGACGTGCTCCGGACGCCGGGCAGTTCGGCGAGCTCGGCGGCGAGGTCGTAGAGATCACCACGGCCGTCGAGGCGCAGCGTCACGACCGCGATCCGTTGCCCCTCTTCGGAAACCGACTCGTGGTCGACCTCCACGTGATGTACGGACCACCCGCGTCCGGTGCAGGCGGCCAGCACCGCGCGCAACACGCCGTGCCCGTCGAGGTAGCTCAGCCGCACCACCGGTGGTTCACGGCGGTGGCGCGCCACGAACCGCTGCAGCGGCGGGAAGCCGCGGGTCACCACGAAGTGCCCGATCGTCGTGCCCACCGCGAGCACCGGCAGCCCGGCGCCGCACGCGGTGCCGACCGCGGCGGTGAGCCAGATCGTCGCCGCCGTGGTCAGGCCGCGCACCGCGTCCCGGCGGACGAAGATCAGGCCGCCGCCGATGAAGCCGATGCCGGACACGATCTGCGCGGCGATCCGCGACGGGTCGAGCGAGACGTGGTCGAGGCCGAGCAGGTCGGCGAAGCCGTACTTCGACACCAGCATGAACACGGCCGAGCCGACGCCGACGAGGCTGTGCGTCCGCAGCCCGGCGGCCTTCATACCGGCCTCGCGCTCGAGCCCGATGGCGACGCTCAGGAGGAGCGCGAGCAGGACCGGCGGCAGCAGTTCCCACTGCGCCGGCGTGGACCACAGTGTGGGCAAGGTCACGACCTCCCGAGGTCTGCGGTGTCGGCACGCGGGAAGAACCGCGGAGGCCGTCACCTGGGCATACTGGGCCGAGGTCACCGATCGTGCCAGGTGAGGTGGAACGCGTGACAGCGAGTCGGCCGGTCCCGGCACCGGATTTCGTGGGCTACCCGGAAGTGCGACGCGGCATTCGCGCCCTGCTCCAGGGGCGGCCCGGTACCCACCGCCGCCCCGTCCCGGCGTGTCCGGAGTGGACCGTCGAGGACCTGCTCGGCCACCTCGCCGAGATCGCCGAGCGCGCGTTGCGGCGCCACGGCGGTACCCCGCCACCGGTCCGGCCACCGGACGTGCCCGGCCTGCTCGACCACTGGGACGACGTCGGCGAGGAGCTCGACCGGCGGCTCGCGGACGCGGGTGGGCGCAGCGGCGAGGTGCTGGTGATGGACGCCTTCACCCACGAGCTGGACCTGCGCGCCGCCCTCGGCGTCCCGCCGCCCGTGGAGCACCTCGCCTGGGCGCCCAGCTTCGAGGTGCTGGTCCGCGGCTTCTCCGGCTCGGTCGCCGGGCGCGGGCTCCCGCCGCTGCGGATCCGCACGACGGGCGGGTCGGAGTGGACGGCCGGGGTGGGCAGGCCCACGGCGTCGGTGACCGCCCCGGCCCTCGAGCTCTGCCGCGCGCTGGCCGGGCGGCGCGCGCTCGGCCAGCTGGCGGCGCTGGACTGGAGCGAGCCGCCGGGCCCGTGGCTGCCCGCGTTCGGCTGGGGGCCGTTCACCCCGCCACCGGTGCCCGGGGTGTAGCCCGGCCGGCACCCCGTGACCGCCCTGCCCCCAGTTCAGCGTCGCGAATGACTCATTGGGGACCCTGGTGGTCTCGAATGAGTCATTCGCGACGTTCGACCCGCTACCGGGCGGATCGGACTCGCCTACCGGGAGCCGACCAGCCGTTCGTGACGTTCCTGCGCGGGGTCAGCCGCCGGGTGGGGTCACCGTGAGGAGCGCGGCCAGGGCCAGCACCACGACGCCGAGCAGGACCTCCACGACCACCGCCTGCCGCAGCCGGCGCAGGTCGGCGGTCACCGTGGTGGTGCCGACGGCGCCCGGCGCGGCCAGGCCCCGGCGCACCACCCGGCGGGACCGGGCCGCCACCGCCAGCAGCAGCGCGAAGCCCGCGATCTTCAGCAGCACCAGCAGGCCGAACCGGGTCGTCCAGAGGGTGGACAGCGACGGCATGATGCGCAGTGCCAGCACCGCGCCGCTGATCGCGATCGCGGTCACCGAGCCGCCCGCGATGCGGGAGAAGCGCGTCGCGACCGGCGCCAGGTCCTCGCCATCGGCCGGGCGGAACAGGCACAGCGCCAGCTGGGTCAGCCCGCCCGCCCAGACGGCGATGGCGCCGAAGTGCACGAGATCCGCGGTGACCGAGTAGAACATGATCGGGTCGGTGACCGGGTGACCGGTGGCCGAGAACGTCAGCAGCACGACGAACCCGGTCACCATGGCGAGGTTCTCGTAGCGGGACCGCAGCCGGTCCGGCAGCTCCGGCCGCAGCAGCCGGGGCAGCACGAAGACCAGCGCGGCCACCGCGGCCAGCCGGAGGAGCAGCAGTTTCCCGTAGGCGACACGCAGGGTGTCCGCCAGCAGCCCGGTGTCGAACACGGCTTCGAGGTTCCGCCCGGCGGCGTACGGGCCCTGCAGCACGAACGCCGCGACGGTGGTCGCCACGACGAGCCCGGCGCCCGCGTGGAGCAGCCGCCGGGCCCGGCGGTCGGTGCGGGCGGCCGGCCGGCACAGCACCACGAACGCCAGCCCGCCGAGCAGCACGACCCCCAGGTAGGCCAGCCAGCGCACCGCCGTGGACGCGGCGTCGACGACCGGGTCGGTGCCGGTGGCCGCGGACACCGCGCCGGCCGACGTCACCAGCGGCCCGGTGCCGACCACGAAGGCGAAGGTGCCGCGCACGGGGTGTGAATCGGCCGAGACGAAGGCGTATTCGACGAGGTAGCTGCCGTCCGGCAGGTCCGGCTTCAGCCGCACCGCGACCTGCTCGGCGGCCTCGCCGGGCTGGAACACCGGTCCGGAGTCGACCGCACGGCCTTCGAGGTCGACGACCTTGATCGACCCGGGCTGGACCCCGACGTTCTCGGACAGGGTGACCGACACGAGGGACGGCGCCGCGCTCAGGCGGGCGCCGTCCCCGGGGGTCGACGAGACGACTTCGACGTGGGCCGAAGCCGGCGTGGCACCGAGCACCAGCCAGCCGACGAGGAAGGCCAGCAGGGCCAGTGCCCGCTTCATCCCGCGAGCGCGGGCTGCTTCGGCTGACCGCAGAGGCACTGGGTCAGCTCGCGCTCGGCGGCCGACGCGCGCCGGTGCAGGACGACGGCGACGATCATCGGGATGGTGACGATCGTGTTGTAGAACAGGTGCAGCTCCACCCGCGGGACGAGCAGCTGGATGATGCTGGTCGGCACCTTCTGCCCGGCCAGCCGCCAGCCGGACTGCGCCTGGATGAACAGCAGCAGGTGCTCGATGTGGTGCCAGAACTGGATGCCCAGCGCGAGGTTCCACCACTGCCGCGACCGGCCGGCGAACCCGTGGCGGAGCACCCACAGGAACACCAGCATCACGAGCGCGTAGCCGTAGTGCAGCCACTCCTGCGAGATCAGCCACGGGAACGGCACGCCCAGCACGCCGCGTGCGCGGGACGTGGGCCAGCCGAACCCGTAGATCTGGATGGCCTGGACGAGGTGCTCGGCCCAGTGCGCGACCACGATGATCATGAAGACCGCGAGCGCGCGGTGGTGGTTGCGGCTGTTGAGACCGCCGAGGAATCCGCCCGGCCGGGCGATTTCGGACGTCGACATGCTGACCCCAGGTTTTCGCGATAGCGGGCATTTCGTTGGTGCGTCGACGATATCCGAGGCCGGGCGGTCGCCGGTTACTCCGGAGTGCTGATTCCGCAACGGGAATTACGGCACCCGGTGGATTGCGCCGGGGCGGGCGGGGTGACACGGGAATCGTGCCGTCCCGCCGCCCGGGAACGGAACGGGTCAGTGGAGCGCGAGGCCGTCCGAGGGCTCCGGAGCGGGCGGGATGTGGAACAGCCGGGTGAACACGTCGAGGTGGGCGGGGTCCCCCTGGAGCAGCACCTTGCCGCCGTCGATGGCCTCCTGCGCGGAGAGGCTGCCGGTGAGCAGGTCGAAGAGCGCCGGTCCCTGCGGCTCGATCACCAGGTCGGCGTCGGGCAGCGCCCCGGCGGACGCCTTGAGCGCGCCGTCGTCGACCATCGCGTGCACGATCATCTCGCCGCCGAGGTGGCGCAGTTCGTAGTTGAGGCGCACGCCCGCGGCGGCCTCCTCCTGGAAGGTCGCGTAGAGCGAGATGATCGCGGTGTCGAGGGTGAAGGCGTCGTCCGGCTTCGGGTAGGTCAGCGAGCGGGCTCCCCAGAGACCGAGGTTGAGCACGATCTGGTCGAGCTCGCTGCCGTACTCGGTGAGTTCGTAGACGACACCGGCGTCCAGCTGCGACAGGACGCGGCGGCGGATGACGCCGAACTCCTCGAGCTCGTTGAGGCGCGAGGTCAGGATGCTCACCGGGATGCGCGGCAGGGTGCGCTGGAGGTCGTTGAACCGCTTCGCGCCGAGCATGAGGTCGCGCACGACGAGCAGCGACCACCGTTCGCCGACGATTTCGAGAGCCCGGGCCAGGCCACAGAACTGTCCGTACGTGCGAGCAGAGGTAGGCATACTCGGGTCCCTCACTTATCTCTGGTGCCAGCCGGGGCGCGGTCCGATTCGCGCGGGGCCGCGAGTTCGGTTACGGTGCGCCGTGCCGCCACGGGCGTCGATGTCCACGGTGACGGTTCCCGGGCGCGTGCGGCCAGTGAGCCGTGCACCTCCGCCCCGTGCGTTTTCCATGCCGGACCATGCGATTCGCACGTCTTCGTCGTGCTTGCGGCACTGGTTGAGCAGCCGCGGAGTAGAGCAGGATTCTGGTCTCTGTCCGCTCACCCGACGACCGGCAGGAGAGCGCATGCGCACGACAGCGGTGGACGCGCGGGTTCCGGACAACGGCACTGACGCCACGGCGACGCCCGCTCCCACACCGACCCCGGCGTTCCGGCGGCACCTGCGAGCCGAGGTCCGGGCGGGCAAGGGGGCCTACCTGTTCTCCGAACAGGGTGTCATCGCGATGCGCGGCGCCAAGATCGAGTCGCTGGCGGCGCTGCTGGACGGCACGCACGACCTCGAGCGGTTGCTGCGGGGCCGGCCCGGCGGGATGGCGCCGGAGGAGGTCGCCGCGCTGCTGACCCAGCTGGTCGACGCCGGTCTGGTGACGTTGCGCAGCCGGACCGCCGAAACCCGGCCCGGCGACGAGCGCGCGCTGGCCTACTGGGACGCCTGCGGGGTCGACGCCGA
>Ga0070668_100003442_pt1 | contig 11686 bp, 11 predicted proteins | sample KBSS43metaG_FD_64661 | JGI IMG/M metagenome (GOLD analysis project Ga0070668, IMG submission 64661) | Switchgrass rhizosphere microbial communities from Kellogg Biological Station, Michigan, USA - KBS S4-3 metaG | ecosystem: Host-associated > Plants > Roots > Rhizosphere > Soil ... | reverse complement strand
GCTGACCGCGGTCATCGACGGCATGCGCACCCGCGGCCTGGTCGGGACCGACGGCTGGCTCACCGCAGCCGGCCGGGCCACGAAGGAACAAGTCGAGGCGCTGACCGACCGGCTCGCCGAAGCGCCCTACAACGCACTGAGCCAGAGTGAGCTGGACCGCCTTGGCACCGATCTTGAACCGATCTCGGCTGCTTTCCGAACGGTTTTTCCGTTGTAGGGGTCGATACCGTGCTCCCGGCGGCGGGAAGGCTGTCAGCCGTTGCTGCCGGACCGCCAGACTTACCAACGAACCTTGAGGAAGCCGGGATAGCTGGGGAAACCCGCTTCATGGATGGTGACGAGCCGGGCGACGGCGGTCGCCGGGTCGAGGAAGCCACGCGGGGTGACGCCGGTCTGCTTCTCGGCGTTGTCGAGGTCGGCCTGGAAGGACATGACTACTCCCCTCTTCAAGACGGATGGCAACGATCCGGCTGCTCCGGATCGTCCGCACCGGCGTTTCCCCGGTGCGTCTCGTGTGTCACCACAGGCTCACCGACACCTTTTCTTGTCTGGACTTGACCTGGGCCGCACTGTCATCGGGATGTCGACGGACTGCAACCGGATTGTCGACGGTGACTGCGAAGCTCGGCCGGTCCCCGGATGGGGCGGGGCCGAGGGGTGCTGGGGGAAACGTGGAGCAGCAAGCGAACGCGGGCGAAATCACCTGGATGCCGGACCCGCGGGGCTGGTTGCACGCGGCTGACATCGACGTCGTGCCGGACGTCGCGGCACCGACCGTGGTGCTCGCCGACACCCGGCCGGCCGTCCGCCGGGGTGTCCGGTCGATGCTCGAGCGCTCCGGCGCCGTCTCGGTCGTCGGTGAGGCGGCCACCGCCGCCGGGGCGCTCGCGGAGACCACCCGGCTGCGGCCGGACGTGCTCGTCATCGACGTGCAACTCGGCGACGACGACGGGATCGCCGTCATCAGCCGGGTCTCCCGCACCGCGCCCGGGACCGCCGTGCTCGTCTTCAGCGAGGTCGACGACGACCGCGCGATCACGTCCGCCTTCCACGCCGGCGCGCGTGGCTTCCTCGGCAAGGACGCCGGCGCGGACGAGATCCTGCGCGGCGTGCAAGCCGTGGCGGCGGGTGAGGCGATCATCTGCAAGGCGATCGCCGGCCGGCTGGGCGCGTGGATGCGCCCGGACGCCGGCCTTGATCCCTATCCCTTCGCGCAACTCACCGCGCGGGAACGGGAAGTGCTCGACCGCATCGCCGCCGGCAAGTCGAACCCGGCCATCGCGCGGGAGCTCGCCCTGGCGCCGAAGACGATCAGCAACCGCGTCTCGGCGATCTTCGCGAAGCTCGGTACGGCCGACCGCGCGCGGGTGATCGTCCTGGCGCGCGACGCCGGGCTCGGCCGCGGCTGAACCGCACGGGACCGATTCCCCGGCGGACGGGAACCGCTCCCCTATCCCGCGGGAACGAGCCGATTTTAGCCTCGGCTCATCGCCTGATCCACCACCGATCGGAGTGGGACGTGACCGACCTCGAACCTGCCGTCGTGACGATCCGGAAGCGGGAACCCGAGCACCTGCACCGCATGGACGGCCTCGACCTCAAGCTGCTGCTGCCGTGGGACGGCGTCGCCGCGCCCTTCCGCGGTGCCTGGTGCGTACTGCGGCCCGGCGACGTCGCGCTCGAGCACGCCCACGAGGACCGTGAAATCTTCTTCGTCATGTCCGGCCGGGCCGAAGTGCGCGGTGGCGGGAAGCGGTACGAGATCGCCGCCGGGGACCTGGTCTTCCTGCCACCCGGGCTGGCGCACCAAGTGGTCAACGAGACCGACGAGGACGTTTCGTACTACGCGATCTGGTGGGACGCCCCGATGTCGGAGGAGTTCCTCGCGCGGCAGGCGACGCCGGCCGAGGCAGGCTGATCCGGTGCTCGACTACAACGGGAAGAAGTTCCGCAAGACAGGCAGCGAGACCAGCCCGGTCACCGTGTACCGGCAGGACGGCGACGTCGTGTGGTCGGAGTTCGCCGGCGGTGAGGTGCTGCGCGGCTCGACCGCGGGCACCCGGGCCGCGGACGGGACTCTCCACCTGGGATACACGATCGTGCTCGCGGGCGGGGAAATCATCAGCGGGCACACCGTCAACACCCCGGAAGTGACCGAAGACGGCCGGGTCCGGCTGCGTGAGGTGTGGGAGCGCTACGGCCCGCACGCGGCGACCGGCGTCTCCTACCTCGAAGAGGTGACCTGAGTGACCGCGACCGAGGGGGACTGGCGGCACCTGGCCGGTGCCGTGACCGGGCCGGTGTTCACGCCAGGACTGCCCGGCCCGGGGACGCCGTTCAACCGGCGGTTCGCCGGGACCGTGCCGGCCGGGGGCGTCGCCGTGGCGGACGTCGACGACATCCGGCGGACCCTCGCCTGGGCCCGCGACACCGGCACCGGCGTCAGCATCCGCGGGGGCGGGCACAGCTTCGCGGGCTACTCGACCGGCACCGGCCTCGTCCTCGACGTCGGCGCGCTGAACGCGGTGACCGCCGACGGCGGCACCGGGCTCGTCACGGCGCGGGGCGGGGCGCTGATGTCCGATGTGTACACCGCGATCCAGCCGCACGAAATGGCTTTCGCGCTGGGCAACGGTGATTCGGTCGGCGTCGCGGGCCTGACGCTCGGCGGCGGCAACGGCGCGACGTCGCGCAAGTTCGGTCTCACCGCCGACGCGCTCGTCGCGACCACCCTGGTCACCGCCGGCGGGGAGATCCTGCACTGCGACGCGCGGGAGAACGCCGACCTGTTCTGGGCGTGCCGCGGCGGCGGGGGCGGGAACTTCGGGATCACGACGTCGCTCACCTTCCAGGCTCACCCGGTCCAGGACTGCTCCACCTACCTGCTGCTGTGGGACGTCGTCGACGCGCCGAAGGTGTTCTCGGTGCTGCAGGAGACCGTCCGGACCGCGCCGGACGAGTTCGCCGCGCGGATCGGCGTCGCCACGACCGGGGACGGCGCCGTCGTCTCCGCCATCGGGCAGCATCTGGGCCCGGCCGCCGAACTGCGCGAGATCCTCGACCCGGTGCTGGCGGTGGCGCGCCCGATCCGGTGCGACGTCGACGACCGGACGTTCTGGGAAGCCAAGGACTTCCTGCGGCACGAGACCGCCGCGGGCGCGTTCGCGACGCGGACGGCGTTCACCCGGGAGCCGTTGCCGGACGACGCCGTGGCGACCCTGCTCTCGTGGCTCGAACGGTGGCCCGGTAGCGGCAACCCGGACGGCGGTGGCGCGGCCCTGTTCTCCTGGGGTGGCGAGGTCAACCGCGTGGGCGCTGCGGACACCGCGTTCCCGCACCGGGACGCGCGGTTCCTGCTGTCCATGGACACGTCCTGGAGCGAGCACGACGAACCCGGCGTCGTCCGGGCCAACCTCGACTGGCTCACCGGCCTGCAGGAAGCGCTGGAGCCGTACACGTCCGGCGGGGCGTACCTGAACTTCACGGACCCGGACCGCGCGGACTGGCGCACGGCGTACTACGGCGCCAACTACCCGCGCCTGCTGGAGATCAAGCGGCGGGTCGACCCGGACGGTGTCTTCTCCTTCGAGCAGGGCATCGGGCGCGATGATCGGTGACGACCGGGTCCACATCTGGACCGCCGCCGAGGTCGACGACGGCCAGGTGCCACCGGCTCAGCGCGCGCCGGTGGGCGAGATCCTGGCCTGGGCCCGGCGTTACCTCGTGACGTCGAACCCCGGCCTCGGGCGCAGCGGCCCGGTGTGCCCGTACACCCAGCCATCGCTCCACAGAGGACTCTTCCACCTCGCCGCCCTCACCGACGCCGGCGGCGCCGACATCACCGAGGCCGTCGAAAGCCTGCGGTCCTGGTACGAAAAGCTCGCGGGTGAGCTCAACGGCCAGGACCGCGAGCTGCTCACCATCCTGCTCGTCCTGCCGCACCTCGACCCGCGCAGCTCGGCCGCGCTCGACGCCGTCCAGGCACGGGCGAAGGACCGGTTCGTCGCCGACGGCGTGATGATCGGCCAGTTCCACCCGGCCTGCGACCAGCCGGGCCTGTGGAACCCGCACTTCAAGGCGCTGCGCGCGCCGGTGCCGCTGCTGGCCATCCGCAAGCTCGTCGTGTTCGACCTGCCGTTCCTGATGGACTCGAAGGTGCACGCCGAGAGCTACCTCCGGCGGTTCGCCCCGGACATCCCGCCCCGCATCCGCGACCAGCTCGTCCGGCGGCTGACCGACCGCCGCGACGCCGTCCGCTCGCCCTGACACTTTCGCCCGGAAGGGGTACGCATGGAATTCACGATCGTGGGCGCCGGCATGGCCGGCGCCTTCCTCGCGCTTTCACTCGGCCGCGAAGGCCACACGGTCACCGTCTACGACCTTCGCCCGGACCCGCGGGTCGCGTCCGGCGAAGGGTCGTCGATGAACCTCGGCCTCTCCCGCCGCGGGCTCGACGCGCTCGAGCACGCCGGGCTCCGGTCCGAAGTGGACGCACTGGTCATGCCGATGCGGGGCCGGCTGCTGCACGACCGCGAAGGCGGGCTGCGGTTCTCGACGTACGGCCACGGCGGCATCCTCGCCATCCAGCGCAGCGACCTCGGGGCATTGCTCGTCGACGCGGCCGCGAAGGTACCGGGCGTCCGGTTCGTCTTCGAAGCGCGGTGCACCGGGATCGAGAAGGACACCGCGACCGCGTACTTCGTCGACCAGACCACCGGCAAGACGCTGACCGCGAAAGCGGACGTCCTGGTCGGCGCCGACGGTGTCTTCTCCGCGGTCCGCCGGTTCCTGCAGCACGACGAGCGCGCCGGCTACACACAGGAGTTCCTCGAGTGGGGCTGGCGCGAGCTGCACATCCCGGCCCGGCCCGACGGCGGGTTCCGGATGGACCCGGACGTCTTCCACCTGTGGCCGCGCGGCGACACCATGATGTTCGCCCACCCCAACCGCGACGGCTCGTTCACCTGCTCGTGCGTCCTGCCGTTCCGCGGCCCGCGCAGCTTCGAGACGCTGCGCGACGCGGGCGACGTCGAGCGGCTGTTCCGCGACCTGTTCCCGGACCTGCTGGAGCTGGTCCCGGACGTCGGCACGTGGTTCTTCGACCGCCCGACGATGAACCTGGTCACGACGCGCACGACACCATGGCACCACGAGGACAAGGTGGTCCTGGTGGGCGACGCCTGCCACGCGGTGTTCCCGTTCCTGGCCCAGGGCATGAACGCGGCGTTCGAGGACTGCCGCGAGCTCGTCGACAGCCTGCGCCGGCACCCGGACGACCCGGGGGTGGCGTTCGAGCGGTACTACTCGCAGCGGAAGCCGAACACGGACGCGCTGGCCGAGATGTCCCGGCGCAACTTCGCGGAGCTGCGGGACACGGTCCGCTCGCCGGCGGTCCGGGTGGAGAAGGCACTGGACGTGGCCCTGGAGCGGGTATCGGGGAAGCGGTGGATGCCGCTGCACGCGATGGTGACCAACACGACGATCCCGTACGCGCGGGCGCAGCGGCGGGCCGGGCGTCAGCACCGGGTGCTGCGGGCGCTGGGCGTGGCGGGGCTGGTGGCGGCCATCGGCGCGGCACTGCGGAAACGGCTGTCCTGAGTGGACGAACACGGAACGCCCGGCGGACCCCTTCCGCCGGGCGTTCGTGTCGTTCGCGGGGTGGCGGCCGCCGCCGGTTGACGGTGTCGGCCGTCGGCCCGGGGTTGCGGTAGCCCAGCACGACCACGGCCTCGGAACCGCCGTCACCGCCGGTCGTGACGAGCGTGCGGGACCAGCGCCGGTTCAGCCACTCGCTCCAGGCCGGCACCCCGGCCACCACCCACACCGCCCGCATGAGACGAATGCAGGACATGCCCGGCGGTTTCCCGCCGGGCATGTCCTGCGAAAGTGACCTAACCCGTGATGCCCAGGCAGAGGCGGAACTCCGGGGTCCCGCCCAGCAGGTGCGCGCCCGCGGACTGCAGGATGCGGTCCTGGGCCAGCAGGTGCTGGCACATCGTCGTGGTGTCGCGGAGCCAGCGGTCCAGGGGGCCGCTGCGGTGGATCGAGCCCGTCTGCATCAGGTCGTACAGCCGCGTGACGATCGAGCGGGCCGTGCGGAACGCGTGCAGCCGCGCCAGCGGCAGGGCCGCCTGCAGCTCCACTGGAACTTCGGAACCGGCCGAGAGCAGCTCCCACTGCTCCCGCATCGTCCCGTAGACGCCGTGCCGAGACGCGGTGAAGTCCGCTTCGCACGCGGCCAGCGTCGTCTGCATCCGCCAGTTGTCCGCCCACGGGACGCCCGTCGCGCGGTCCACCCGGGTCCGGACGATCTCGCGGACGTGGTCCAGCGCCGCCCGCGCGACCCCGAGGGGCACGCCCGGGATCGTGCGCATGAACGACTCGGCACTCGTCAGCGGGCTCGGGCGGCCGTGGACCGTGTCGAACGCCAGGGTCCGCTCCTCCGGCACGAACACGTCGGTGATCGTGTAGTCGCAGCTGCCGCTGCCGGCCAGGCCCGTGGTGTGCCAGTTGTCGACGACCTCGACATCCGCGCGCGGCACCATGAACAGGCGCGAGTCGTGCGGGTCGCGGCCGTCCGGGCTCGGGTCCGGCTTGCCGTCGCGGTAGATGAACGCGCCCGAGATGACCCAGTCGCTGTGGGTGACGCCGCTGCCGAACGTCCACCGCCCGGTGAGCCGGTACCCGCCGGGCACCCGCTCGGCGCGGCCGACCGGGAACAGCATGCCGGCGGTGACCAGGTCGAGGCCGTCGAACATCTCCCGGGCCGCCGGCCCGGCGATGAAGGACGCGTACAGCCCGGTGCAGGCCCCGATGTGCGTGCACCAGCCGGCCGAAGCGTCCCCGTAGGACAGTGCTTCGACGACCTCGGTCTGCTCGATCGAGGTCAGCTCCGGGCCGCCGAACTCGCGGGGGAAGGCCATCCGGAACACCCCGGCACCGCGCATCAGCTCGACGACGTCCGGGGGCAGCCGCCGCAGCCGCTCGAACTCCCCCGCGCGCTCCCGCAGGACCGGAACCAGCGCCCGGGCACGGGCCAGGATCTCCGCCGCGGTCCGCGGCGGCGCCGGGCGCGTGATGCTCTCGGCGGTCACGCGTCCACGTCCAGCAACCCGGCCGGCATCACGAACGAAGCCCCCGTTTCCGGAGGGTCGAGCGGGTCGGCGTCCACCTCGACCAGCGCCGCCGCCTGGTCCAGCCGCTGGTTGCAGGCTTCGACGTCCTCGCCTTCACACACCACGAAGGAGTGCCGGGCGAGGTAGCCACCCGGCGGCAGCCGCAGCGACGCGCCGGGCTCGACCATCTTCGACGCCGTCACCAGCCCGGGGGTGTCCGAAGGCACGGTCACCGACCGGACGACACAATCCTGCTCCGGGCAGCCGAACCGGATGCCCACCACGGACTCCCGGGTCGGCGCCAGGTCCGGCCGCTGGCCGGTGGCGACGTCGAAGAGCACCTCTCCGGGGTCGATCCCGGTGGCGGTCAGGCCGAGGAACGGGATGAGGTCGCCGCCGAGCCTGCCGTTGATCTCGATGATCAGCGGGCCCCGGTCGGTCAGCCGGACCTCGGTGTGGGTGATGCCGTCCTCGACGCCGAGCAACCGGTGCGCGCGGGCGAGGGTGTCCATCAGTTCGCGGTCGTCCAGCAGCGGATCGGCCGCGTCCACGACGTGCCCGGTCTCCTCGAAGTACGGCTCGGCGCCACTCTGCTTGCGGGCCAGGAACATCGGCAGGTACTCGCCCTTGTGGACGGCGGCGTCGACGCTGATCTCCGGGCCCTCCGCGTAGCCTTCGACGATCGCGGTGCCGCCGTAGGGCGCGTGCTCGGCCCGGCTCGCGCCCGCGGCGACCTCGAACGCCGCCCTGACCTCGGCCGCGTCGGCGGCTAGCACGACACCGATGCTGGCGCCCATCGCGCGGGGCTTGACGACGACCGGGTACCCGATTTCCGCTGCCGCCGCGATGGCCTCGTCCGCCGTCGCCACTGTGGCGAAGCCGGGCTGGTGCAGGCCGGCCGCGGCGAGCACCGACCGGGTCCGGTACTTGTCCCGGCAGCCGACGGCCCCGTCCGGGCCGAGGCCCGGCACGCCGAGTTCGACGGCGAGCTCGCCCGCGGCCAGCACCACCGGCTCGTCCCAGCACATCAGCCCGGCGACCGGCCGCCGCGCGGCCACCTCCCTGGCGGCCGCGGTCATCACCTCGGCGTCGAAGACGTTGGTCAGCACGATCTCGTCGAAGTACTTCTTCTGCCAGGTCGGCTTGAGGTTGTTGAGCAGCACCAGGTCCAGCCCCGCCGACCGGGCGCGCCGGTGGATCGAGCGGACGAGGTACTCGCGGTAGAGCTTCAGCCCGCTGCCGATCACCAGCAGCACGCCGTTCGGTTCGGTCATGCCTTCCCTCCCACGGGTTCCGTCGCGGTCCCGGTCTCCGCGACCGGGACCGGCGCGGTCTTCTCCTTCATGGCCGCCCAGGCGAAGTAGCCGGCGACGAGGCCCAGCGCGCCGCCCAGCGGCCAGATGCCGCTGCCCAGCCACGTCCACGCGAACACCCCGACCACCGGGCCGAGCGCCGAGGACAGCCCGATCACCGTGTGCTGCGTCCCGATGTAGCGGGCCTTCACCCGGGACGGGAACCGGGCCGGGTAGGCGAACATGCTCGGCCCGGAGATCATCAGCCCGGACACGAAGAACACGGTGCTGAGGATCACGAGCGTGGCGGACCCGGCGGCCAGACCCCAGCCGGCGACGCCGACCGCGAAGACGGCGTGCCCGAGACCGGCGGCCAGCTGCGGCGGCCAGCGGGTGACGTACGTGGTGAGCTTGAGCTCGGTGACGATCAGGATGACCGACGACGTCGCGAGCACCGCGCTGTAGAGCGCCTCCGGGTGGCCGGCGGCGAGGATCTGCAGCGGCAGCGCGACGGTGAACTGGGCGTAGACGATCGTGCCGACGAACATCGATCCCAGGTAGAACAGGAACCGGCCGTCGCGCACCATGGTCGCGTACGCGGACTTCCGGTCCACTGTGGACGCGGGCGCCTCGTCCTCTTCGGGCGGGACGTCGACGTTCTTCGGCAGCAGCGAGAAGGCGAGCAGCGCGTACACCGCCGCGGTGGCGCCGTCCAGCCAGAACAGCAGGTCCCAGTCGACCAGGATGAGACCCGCGGCGATCAGCGGGGCCAGCGCGGCACCGATGTTCAGCGCGATCCGCATCATCGAGAAGCCCATGATCTGGTACTCCTCGGGCATCTGGTCCGACAGCAGCACCGCCGCCGCGGGCCGGTAGGCCTGCGTCGCGAGACCGGCCAGCGCGACGACGCCGGCCAGCGGCCAGAACGTCGCCTGGTGGCTCAGCAGCGGGATCGCCGCGACCAGCGGGGCCGACGCGATCATCGCCACCACGATGGTGTTCCGCGGGCCGAACCGGTGTGTGAGCTCACCACCCAGCATCGTCCCGAAGATCGCCCCGACGCTGTAGGCGACGAGGCACAGGCCCGCCGCGGCGACCGAGACCCCCCGCACGGTCAGGTACAGCAGCAGGAAGGTCTGGACGAACGCGCCGAGCTGGTTGACGAACACGCCCCCGAGCAGGTAGCGCACGGGGGGCGGGGTCGCCTTCAGCACGGCGAACACGCCGGCCGGGGCCTCGTTGCTCATGCCGTCTCCTCTGTGATGGTCGTGACGAACCGGCGGGCGGCGAGCGGCGCCGTGGCGAACCCGGTGCCGCCGCACGCCGCGCGGGCTTGGACGGCCGAACCGACGCGCGCCAGCAAGGCGTCCCCTTCGCCGCTCAGGTAATGACACTGCTTGGCCGCGACGACGGTGTACCGGTCCACATCGGACAGGATCGACGCCGCCAGCAGCCGCCGCGTCCAGTCCGCCGGGCCGTCCCCGGCGCAGTCGGTGTCGGGGACTTCGCGGCACACCGCGTCCGAGCTGATCTTGAGCAGCGTGCCGTCGCCGGGTGGCAGCAGCCACGCCCGCGCGTCCACGCCGATGCGTCCCGCGCCGGGGGCGGTCTCCCACCACCGGGCCAGCTCGGCCGGGGGCCGGAGGTAGAGCATGGTCTGCCGGTGCCGGACCGACGGCAGCCCGACCAGGTCGGGGGTCCACGGCCCGGCCGCGACCAGCACCCGGTCGGCCCCGAGGACCTCACCCCCGGCGAGGGTGACCTTGCCGGTGTCGCCGTCCACCTCGGTCACGGCCGACCAGGGCCGCAGCCGCACAGCGGGGTGCGCGTCGAGCCAGCGCGCCGCGGTGCGGAGCACCCGGTCGGCCAGCAGCACCCCGGCGTCGAGCTCGAGGACGCCGGTCGTGCCCGCCGGGAAGCCGATGTGCGGCAGCTTCTCCGGGGCGACGGTCGAGACCGGCACACCGGCGCCGATCGCCGCCTCGAGCACGCCGCCGACGTCGCCGTCGGGCCAGGCCGTGACGATGCCGACGCGGCGCAGGAACCTTTCCCCCAGCAGGGTTTCCAGCTCGAGCCAGCGCCGGTGCGCCGCCGCCATCCGCCGGGACGCGGCCGGGTCGCCGGGGGCGAACGTGCGCAGCGCCCGGTGCTGGTCGGCCGAGCTGGCGTCCGGGTTGGGGATCGGGCCCCGGTCCAGGACGGTCACGCGGTGCCCGGCGAGCGCGCACTCGACCGCCGCGAGCAGCCCGGTGACGCCCGCCCCGGCGACCACCACCTCCTGGGGTGTCACGACGGGACCGCGCCGTCGAGCCGGGGCAGCCGCCGCGGCGTGACGGTGGTCGCGGCCGCGCGGGCCGGGATCGTCCGGTCCGGCAGCGCTTCGGCCAGGTCGACCAGGATCGGGCCGGCGCAGCGCAGGAGGACGTCGACCTCGTGGCAGAAGTCGCCCGCGTCGTGCTCATCGGGCTCCCAGCCGTCGAGCCGGCCCAGCTGCTCGGCGAGGGTGAACGCGGCCGCCGTCATGCTGAAGCCGTCGACACCGTAGGCCGCGGCGAACCGCTCGAGCACGCGCCCGCCGGCGGCCCGCGACCGCTCGGAGACCGGCAGCTCCCGGCCGACCCAGGCGTCGACCTTCTCCGCGACGCGGTTCCACGGCCCTACGAGCCGGGTCTCGGTCACGCGCTCCAGGGCGCCGCGCGTGAAGTCGGTGCGCTGGAACTCGGGGCTGGTCGAGGCGAGGTGGAACCGGATCAGGTCCCGGGGCACCTCGCCGGCCAGCTCCCGCCCGGACACGACGTGGGCGCGGCTGGTGGAGAACTTGTCGTTGGCCAGCTCGTAGAAGTCGTTGGTGACGAACCGGTCCGGCAGCACGTACCCGCCGAGCGCCAGCAGCATCGCCGTCCCGACGACCGCGAACGGGTAGGTCGCGTCCAGGCCCATGAAGTAGACGACCTGGGTGCCCGAGCCCGCCGCCCACAGCTCGTCGTCCGAGGCGAGCACCGCGCCCCGCCGTTCGGCGGCCAGCGCGGTGGTGCACATGCTCCAGGGCATGCCTTCCATGTGCGCGTAGAACACCTGGCCGGGCACCTCGGGGAACGGCGCCGGGATGCCGAACGAACCCGGCTGTGTCACCGGGAAGTCCGGCAGCGGCCGGGCCAGCATCTCGTCGATCAGCTGGGCCATGTGCGGCCGCATCCCGCCGCGCCGGGCGGCGAAGAACTCGGTGAGCTCGGCCCGGTATTCCTCCGGCGAGAACACCAGGATCTCGGCCTCGCGCAG
>Ga0070668_100003440_pt1 | contig 11688 bp, 8 predicted proteins | sample KBSS43metaG_FD_64661 | JGI IMG/M metagenome (GOLD analysis project Ga0070668, IMG submission 64661) | Switchgrass rhizosphere microbial communities from Kellogg Biological Station, Michigan, USA - KBS S4-3 metaG | ecosystem: Host-associated > Plants > Roots > Rhizosphere > Soil ... | reverse complement strand
TGGCTGGCGCGTGAACGCCCCGACCTGCGTCACACCCTCGTGGTGCCGGGCCCGGTCTCCGGCATGAGCGTCCCCGGCCTCCTGACCCTCGCCGCCGCGCGCCTGCCCTTCGGCGACGGCTACCGGATGCCCGCCAGCCTGACGAAGTGGCAGATGGCGCTCACCGACCTGCGGCCGGATGTGATCGAGGCCGGCGACGTCTTCGTGCCCGGCCACGCGGCGCTGGAGGCGGGCGAGACGCTGGGCGTGCCGGTGGTGGGGTTCTGCCACACCGACGCCGCGGCGCTGGCGGCCCTGCACTTCGGCGACTGGGCCGAGGCGCCGACGCTGAACTTCTGGGCCACCGCCTTCCAGCGCTTCGACCACGTGGTGGCGCCCAGCCGCTACATGGCCGCGCGCCTGGCCGACGCCGGGGTCGAGCGGGTGACCGTGCAGGGCCTTGGCGTCGACACCGAAATCTTCCATCCGGGCCGCGCCGACCCGGCGGGCCTGCGCCGGCGCCTGGGCCTGACGCCCGACGCCCGCATCCTGGTGTTCGCCGGTCGCGCCGCGCGGGAGAAGAACATCGAGTCCATGGTCGCCGCCGTCGAGCGCCTGGGCGACCCCTACCGCCTGTTGCTGATCGGCGCGGGCAAGGACGTGCGCGGATCGCCTGCCGCGATCTGCCTGGGCTTCGAACGCGACCCGGTGAAGCTGGCCGGCCTCATCGCCAGTTGCGACGCCTCGCTGCACGCCAACGAGAACGAGCCGTTCGGCCTGGTGGTGCTGGAGGCCCTGGCCGCCGGCCGGCCGGTGGTCGGTCCCAGCACGGGCGGCGTCAGCGAGCTGATCGACGAGACCGTCGGCCAACGCGCCGCCAGCGTCGATCCCGCGGGCCTGGCCGAGGCCATCGAGGCGCTGTTCGCCCGCGACCTCGCAGCCCTATCCGAGGCCGCCCGCCGCCGCGCCGAGACCCGCCATGCCTGGGACACCACCTTCCAGGCGCTCACCAGCCTGTACGGCGACCTGGTCGAGGCGTCCCGCCAGCCGATGGCGCTCAGCGCCTGACCCGCCTCACCGCCCTGTCGGGATGTCCTTGAACGCCACATCCTTGTCGAGGCGGATGTCGCCGGGCAGGCCCAGCACGCGCTCGGCGATGATGTTGCGCAGGATCTCGTCCGAGCCGCCGGCGATGCGCAGGCCGGCGACCGCCAGGAAGGAGCTCTGGAACACGCCCGCCGCCGGGGCGAGCGCCGGATCGTCGATCACCCCGAACTGGTCGAGCAGGTCGACCGCCTCGGCGGCCAGCGCCTGAAGCTGGTTGGCCACCACCACCTTGGTGATCGAGCTTTCCGGCCCGGGCGTCTGGCCCTTGGAAAGCGCGGTGACCGTGCGGCTGCGGATGTGCTTCAGCCCCTCGGTCTGCACGTACCAGTCGGCGATCTTCTCGCGCAGGGCCGCGTCGCCCATGGACGCCGGGCTGACGTCGCGCACGAAGTCCATGAATTCCGGCCAGGCGACGCCCATGGTGCCGCCCACCGAGTTGCGCTCGTTCATCAGCGTCACCAGGCTGACCTTCCAGCCGTCGTCCACCGGACCCAGCCGTTGGCTGTCGGGGATGCGCAGGTCGGTGAAGAACACCTCGTTGAAGCCTGAGCCGCCCGACATCTGGTGGATCGGCCGCACCTCGACGCCGGGCGCCTTCATGTCGATCCAGAACATGGTCATGCCCTTGTGCTTGGGCGCGTCCATGTTGGTCCGCGTGATCAGGATCGCGTAGTCGCTGTAGTGCGCGCCGCTGGTCCAAATCTTCTGGCCGTTGACCACCCAGTCGTCCCCGTCGCGGATGGCGCGGGTGCGCACGCCGCCCAGATCCGAGCCGCCGGAGGGCTCGGAGAAGAGCTGGCACCAGATTTCCTCGCCGCGCAGGGCCGGGCCCACGAAGCGCGTCTTGGTGGCGTCGTCGGCGAAGGCCATGACGGTGGGGACGCACATCCCAAGGCCGATGCCGAAATAAGCCGAGCCGCCGAGGCCGAACCGCGCCTCTTCCTGGCCGAAGATCACCTGCTGGATCGGCGTGCCGCCGGCGCCGCCCCATTCCTGGGGCCAGGTGATCTGAGCGTAGCCCGCGGCGGCCTTCTTGGCCTGCCACACCCTGGCCCGCGCCAGGCCTTCCTCGGACTCGCCCGTGGGGTCGCGAAGGGGCCCCGTCGGCGCATTGGCGGCCAGCCATTCGCGCGCCTGGGCGCGGTAGGCTGCTTCTTCGGGAGAATCGTTGAAATCCATGGGTCCGCCTGCGGCTCGCAATAGCGGCAAGCATAGGGCGGCGTGCTGCGGAAGAAAGATTGACCTCGCGTCAAGGTTTTCGCGGCCATAACAGGGCGTCACTCACGAAGGGCGCGCCATGGCCAAGGCGGTATTCCAACGTAACCAGAAGGTCTGGGTCGAGAGCGTCGGCGCCTGGTCGGTGGTCGAACGCATCGTGCCGATCTGGGCGCGCGGCTTCGACGAACCGGTGCGCGTGACCTACGACGTCGGCCTCGGCCGCGAGTTCCACGCCCACGAATTGAAGGCCGAGCAGGAGGGCGCCGACAAGATCGTCGACGACGGCGGACGCTGGCGGCTCATGCGCGCCCGCAACAAGTGGCAGACCGCGGCGGAGTGCTCGCACCATCCGTTCCCGGGCAGCTACCCGGTGGTGGTGACCGACGCCAACGACTGGGGCGGCTGGCGGGTGCCCGGCGCCGAATACGACCGCGACGCCGCCAAGATCGAGTTCCAGGCCCGGTTGATCGCCTCGGCCCCCGCCCTGCTGACGCTGGCCCGCGCGCTGCTGGCCATGGTGGACGAACTTCCCGAGGACGCCCCGCCGGACATCCGCTCCCTGGCCGAGGAAGCGCTGCGGATCGAACGCTATCTCAAGGAGGTCCCGATGGGGGCCCAGATGGCGGACGACAAGGACGTCGAGGCGGCCTGACCGGCGCCTCCCGGCCGGACTTCGGCCCGTTCCCGCCGCAGAGTCCGCCGGAACCCACAGGGCGCGCGCGACCTCGTTGGCGCCGGCTCCCCGCGGGGCTACACCCTGCGGATGCGCACCGATGTTCCCCAGCCGATCCGCCTCTCCGACTATCGCCCGCCCGCCTTCCTGATCGACCAGGCGCAACTGGCCTTCGACCTCGCGCCCGATGCGACGCGCGTGAAAGCGAAGCTGGAGGTGCGCCGCAACGGCAATCACGCCCAGGCGCTGGCGCTCAACGGCGAGCGGCTGCAGCTCGTGTCCGTCGCCATCGACGGGCGCCGGCTGGCGGAGGCGGACTACGGCCTCGACGCCGAAATCCTGACCATCGCCGACGTGCCAGACGCCTTCACCCTGGAGACCGAGGTCGAGATCGACCCGGCGGGCAACACCGCCCTGGAAGGCCTCTACATGTCCGGCGGCCGGTTCTGCACCCAATGCGAGGCCGAGGGCTTCCGCAAGATCACCTACTGGCCGGACCGCCCCGACGTGCTCTCGCGGTTCACCGTGCGCATCACCGCGCCCAAGACCTATCCGCACCTGCTCTCCAACGGCAACCTGATCGACGCCGGCGACCTGCCGGACGGCCGCCATTTCGCCATCTGGAACGACCCCTTCCCCAAGCCCTGCTACCTGTTCGCCCTGGTGGCCGGCGAGCTGGACGTGCTGGAGGACAGCCTCGTCACCATGAGCGGGCGCACGGTGGCGCTGCGCATCTACGTGGATCCCGGCATGGTGGGCCGCGCCACCTACGCCATGGACGCCCTCAAGCGCGCCATGACCTGGGACGAGCAGGCGTTCGGCCGCGAATACGACCTCGACCTGTTCATGATCGTCGCCGTCCGCGACTTCAACTTCGGCGCGATGGAGAACAAGGGGCTGAACATCTTCAACTCCTCGTTGCTGCTGGCCGACCCGACCACCGCCACCGACACCGACTATGAGCGCATCGAGGGCGTGGTCGCCCACGAGTACTTCCACAACTGGACCGGCGACCGGATCACCTGCCGCGACTGGTTCCAGCTCTGCCTGAAGGAAGGCCTGACGGTCTTCCGCGACCAGAGTTTCTCCGGCGACATGCGCGGCCACGCCGTGCAGCGGATCAAGGACGTCAAGGCGCTGCGCGCGCGGCAGTTCGCCGAGGATCAGGGGCCCCTCGCCCACCCGGTCCGTCCCGCCAGCTACCTGAAGATCGACAACTTCTACACCGCGACCATCTACGAGAAGGGCTCGGAGGTGATCCGCATGCTGAAGACCCTGATCGGGGCCGAGGCGTTCCGGGCCGGCATGGACCTCTATTTCGAGCGCTGGGACGGGCACGCCACCACGGTCGAGGAGTTCATCCGCTGCTTCGCCGAGGTTACCGGACGCGACCTGACGGACTTCTTCGCCTGGTACGAACAGGCCGGCACGCCGAAGGTGACGGTCGCCAGCCGCTACGACGCCGAGGCGCGCACGCTCGAGCTGGAGCTCGCGCAGGAGACCGCGCCCACCCCCGGCCAGCCGGTGAAGCGTCCCCTGCCGATCCCGGTGACCGTGGGCCTGCTCGACGCCGACGGGCGGCCCCTCGCCTTCGAGCGCGACGGCGAGACGACCGACGAAACCACCATCGTGCTCGACACGGCGATGGCGAAGGTCACGCTCGGCGGCGTGGACCGCCCGCCGGTCGTTTCCGCGCTGCGCGGCTTCTCCGCCCCCGTGACCCTGAAGAGCCAGGCGCCGGCGAAGGACCGCTATGTGCTGATGGCCTCCGACCCGGACCTGTTCAATCGCTGGGAGGCGGCCCAGGACCTCGCCCGGGCGCTGATCCTCGCCCGCGCCGACGGCCGGCCTGACGACGTGGGCGAGGAGCGGTTCGCCGAAGCGCTCGGCCGCTCGCTGAGCGACCAGGCGGCCGACGAGGCGTTCAAGGCGCTGATGCTGGCCCTGCCGGCCGAAAGCGACCTGGCGCTCGCCGCGCCGGACGCCGACCCGGGCGCGATCCACGCCGCCCGCGACGCCCTGCGCACGCGCCTGGCGGCGCATCTGGAAGCAGACCTGAGGCGGCTGCACACCGGCCTGCAGGACCTCGGCGAGTTCTCGCCCGACGCGGCCGGCGCCGGCCGGCGCGCGCTGCGCAACGCCGCGCTGGAGCTCCTCGCCGCCAACCCGCGGGCGGAGATCGTCGAACTCGCTTCGGGCCATTACCAGGCCGCGCTCAACATGACCGACGCCATGGGCGGCCTCACCGCCCTGATGCTGGCCGGCGGGCCGACCTACGAGCAGGCGCTGGCCCACTTCTACGAGCGCTGGAAAGGCGAGCCCCTGGTGGTCGACAAGTGGTTCGCCCTGCAGGCGCGCGATCCCGACCCGTCCGCCCTCGGCCGGGTGTTGGCGCTCACCACCCACCCGGCGTTCGATCCCAAGACGCCGAACCGGCTGCGGGCGCTGGTGGCGACGTTCGCGACCGCCAACCCGGCGCGGTTCCACGACCCCAGCGGCGACGGCTACCGCTTCCTCGCCGACCAGATCCTGGCGGTGGACGGATTCAACCCGATGGTCGCGGCGCGGCTGGTGGATTCCCTCGGCGGCTGGCGGCGCTATCGCGCCGATCTCGGCAAGTTGATGAAGGCCCAGCTGCAGCGGATCGCCGAGGCGCCGGGCCTTTCGAAGAACGTCTTCGAGCTCGCCACGCGCGCTTTGGCCGACGACTGAGAACGCCCCCAGGAAAAATCCGGAGCGGCGGCGCCTGCGTCCGTTATGACCGGTGACGAGGCCGAATCGCGCGCGTAGACTCGCCTCGTTGGGGTGAATCGGGCAGGCGCGGAGGACGGCGGGCGTTGGGCAGGCGCGGGGGTGAAGGCGCGGCTGTGACCCAGCCCGGAGGCGCGCGCGCGGACGCATCTCCGACGGTTCGGGCGCCGACAAACCAGGTGTTTGTCCGGATGGCGATCCTCGCCACCCTGCTGTTGCTGGCCGTCTACACGGCCTTCGCCGTCATCCGGATCACCCACGAACCGCAGAGCTCGACCTTCGCCTCGGCCGGCCTGGCGGGGCGCGCCGCGACCCTGGCCGCCCAGGTCGACGGCGAGGCCGCCTCCCTGCGCGCCGGCCTGGCGGCGGCCGTCGAAACCCTGGCCCGGACGCCCGACGCGCCCATCGACGCCGCCGAGACCGGGTTACGGGTCACGGGCGGCGCGGCCCTGTCCGTCGCCGTGCTCGGCGCCGAGGGGCCCGTCGCCGTATCCGGCAAGGCCAGGGACGTGGACTGGCCCGACCTCGTCGGCGCCGCGGCGAAAAGTGACAAGCCGGTCTGGCTGGGCGTCAGCCGCGGAGCCGCGCCGGCGCTGGTCGCCGCTGCTCCGGCGGGGCGCAGCGGGCGGTGGGTTGTGGCCGTGGGCGATCCGACACGCCTGTCGCGGCTGCTGGGCGGCGTGGAGGCCGAGGCCCTGGCGACGACGCAGGGCCGCGTGCTCGCGGCGGCCGGCGTCGGGGGAATCGCCGATGCGGAGGATCTCAACGCGGCGTTCGCGCGCGCCCCCGACGAGCTGAAGTTCGACCGGCTGATCCGCGCCCAGCGCCCCGACGGCGCGGCTCTGGACCTGGCCGCGCGGCCGGCGGCGGGCGGCGCGATCCTGGCCCTGGCCGGCGCGCCCGCCTCGCCGTCGGAAGGCGCCGCCCGCACCCGCCAGCTCCTGTGGCTGCTGATTCCGCTGAGCGTGGCCTTCCTCCTGGGCCTGCTGCTGCTCAACCAGAGCCGCAAGGCCGAGAGCGCCGAGAAGGCCTTCATCGATAGCGAACAGCGCTTCCGCCTGGCGGTGGAGGCGGCCCGCTGCGGCATCTGGGAATGGGACCTGGCCACCGACCGCATGTTCATGTCCGACGTCACCGGCGCCATCTTCGGCTGGGGTGGCGGCGGCAACGTCGACGGCGCCGAGGTTCTCCAGCGGGTGTCCGCGGACCACCGCGAGCGGGTGCGCGAGGCGCTGGGCACCGCCGCCACCTACGGGGCCTTCGACGTCTCCTTCCGGGTGCCCAGCCGCGACGGCGGCCGGCCGATCTGGATCGACGCCCGCGGCCAGGGCTTCGGCCGCCGGCCCGAGGGAGGCTACGCGCGGATCATCGGCGTCTGCCTGGACGTCACCGAGGAGCGGGTGGCCCAGGCTCGCGCCCAGGCCGCCGAGAACCGCCTGCGCGACGCGATCGAGAGCGTGTCGGAGGCCTTCGTGCTGTGGGACCGGCACGGGCGCCTCTTGATGTGCAACCAGAACTACCGCAGCACCTTCGCCCTGGAGCCGAAGCTCCTGAAGCCGGGCGCCTCGCGCGACCAGGTGAACCGCTTCGCCGCGCTGGCCATCAAGCAGCAGGTCGTCCCGCCGCAGGGCGGCAAGGGGCTGCGCGAAGCCGAGCTCAACAACGGCCGCTGGATCCAGATCTCCGAGCGGCGCACGGCCGAGGGCGGCCTGGTCATGACCGCCGCGGACATCACCGCGGTCAAGACCCAGGAGGAGACCCGCCGGCTCAACGAGGAGCAGCTGCAGAAGGCGGTGATCGGCCTGGAGCGCAGCCAGGAACAGCTCTCGGAGCTCGCGCGCAAGTACGAGGCCGAGAAGATCCGCGCCGAAGCCGCCAACCGCGCCAAGAGCGAGTTCCTGGCCAACATGAGCCACGAGCTGCGCACGCCGCTGAACGCCATCAACGGCTTCTCCGAGATCATGGTCAGCGAGATGTTCGGCCCGGTGGGCGACAGTCGCTACCGCGAATACGCCCAGGACATCCTCAACTCCGGCCAGCACCTGCTGGCGCTGATCAACGACATCCTCGACATGTCGAAGATCGAGGCCGGCAAGATGAGCCTGCGTTTCGAGCCCCTGTCGCTGGAGGAGGTCGCCGACGACGCGGTGCGGCTGATGCGCAACCGGGCCGATGCGGTGGGTCTGTCGCTGGAGGTGCAGTTCCCCGAGTTGCCGGAGGTGGAGGCCGACTACCGGGCGCTGAAGCAGGTGCTGCTCAACCTGTTGTCCAACGCCGTCAAGTTCACGCCCCGCGGCGGCAAGGTCACGGTTCTCGCAGAGGCCCGCAACGACGCGCTCGGCGAGAGGGTGCGGGTGGCCGTGCGCGACACGGGGATCGGCATCGCCGCGGAGGACCTCGCGCGGCTGGCCCAGCCGTTCGAGCAGATCGAGAACCAGCACTCCAAGACCCAGCAGGGCACGGGCCTGGGCCTGGCGCTCACCAAGTCGCTGGTGGAGTTGCACGGCGGGGCGCTCGACATCCAGAGCTCCCCCGGCCAGGGCACCACCGTCAGCTTCTCCATTCCCATCCGCCAGAGCCTCTCGGCCGGCGGCGTCGCGGCGGCGTAGGCGTCCGTTTCGACCTCTCCATAGACATCATTCCCGGCCTTGTGCCGGGAACCCATGAACACCGCGCCTGCAGACCCTCAAAGCCGCCCCGCCTCTTCCGGCGCATTCGGCATGCATGGATCCTCGGCATTCCGCGCTGTGCGCTTCAGCCGAGGATGACGTGCAAGTTGACGGGCTCACGCGGCGCCACCTCTGCCGAGAGGGTGTTCATTCCTTTGGCGGCGGGCCCTCCTGACCCGGCGGCGGACGATCGCGGTGGCGCCGGCCCGGGCCGGCGCGGGCCAGGCCCTCGGCCAGCCGGGCGCGCTCGGCCGGCGTCAGCGTGGCGGCGAAATTGACGATCCGGCGCTCAACGTCGCCGCGCGCTTCGAACTCCAGGGCCCGGGCGCGATCGAGGGCGACAACCGCGACCTTCGGATCGAAATGCTCCTCGTTCAGGCTGAGCCAGGCCTCGCGCCGGGCCTGGCGCGCCGCGCGCAGCTTGCCGCCGACGACGCCCGCCTCCCCGCGCAGCGCGGCGCGGTAGGCGTCCTGGCGCTCCGGCGACAAGCCCTCGGCCGCGCCCCACAGCGGCCCGGCCGCCCGGAAGCCGCCGGGGCGGCCCTGGTGCATGCGCGAGCCTATGGCCAGCGCGCCGACCACCGCGCCGATGACGAACAGGTTCACCGCCACGGAGACGATGAGGCTGATCAGGAGGGCTCTGCGGCTCATCAGACGTCGCCCGTCGCGGCGCCGTCGTCGCCGGGACCTTCATACGGGGTCATGGCGGCCGTCACGGCGTCGGCGGTCGCGGTGGCGGTTCCGTCGCTCCAGCCGAGCGCGCCCACGAGGACGCCCATGGCGCACGCAGCCGCGAGCCCCGCGCCCAGGCCCAGGCGCACGCCCCAGGTCGCAAGAACGCCGCGCCGGCGCCCTTTGGGCGCTGTGGCGGCCACCGCCTCGCGCAGGGCCTCAGTCACCGCGAGGGGGCGCCATTCGTCCAGCGCCGCGTCCAGGCGGCTGGCCTGGGCCAGCACCTGGCGGGCGAAGCTCGCGTCCCCGGCCATCAGCGCCGCAGCGGCGTCGCGCTCGGCGTCCGGCCAGCGGGCCACGTCGCCGCCATAGGCGTCCGCCAGGGCTTCGAAGCGTTCGCGGCTCATCGGCATGATCGCCTCCTCATCGCTCGGCCAGGTCGACCAGGGCCGTCCGCAACGCCCGCCGGCCGCGTGACAGCAGGCTTTCCAGGGCCTCGACGCTCACCCCCATCAGGTCGGCGGCGTCGATATTGCTGAACTCCTGATAATGGCACAGCACGATCGCCTCCCGCTGGCGGTCCGGCAGGCGTTTCATCGCCGCCTCCACGCGGCGGCCCACGTCGGCCGCCTGCAGGCCGCGGTCCGGAGCCGGCCCCTCGTCGGCCTGTTCCGGCGGCGCGGCCATCGGCGTCTCGCGCCGCCGCCGCAGCCGGTCGTAGCAGAGGTTCAGCGCCACCCGGTGCAGCCAGGTGTCGAACCGCGCCACCCCCGGCGTCCAGCGGGCGGCGTGCCGCCAGGCCCGCAGCAACGCCTCCTGCGCCACGTCCTCCGCCTCCGCCCGGTCGCCGAGGATCCGGCCGGCGAGCGCCAGCAGGCGCGGCAGCTTGCGATGGGCGAGCGCGCGCGAGGCGGCCTCTTCGCCCAGCGCCACGCGCGCAAGCAGCGCCTCGTCGGGATCGCCCTCGGCCAACCCTCACCTCGTCTGGGGCCGCGCCGGGCCTGGATTTGAAGTCAGCCGCCACGCGCCCTGGTCTGCCGCATCATGGAGAGTTCGTCCTTGCTGAGCCACCCATCGTGATTGCCGTCCGCGGCCTGGAAGCGGCGCAGGCGCCCCGCCGCCTGCTCGGCCTCGGTGATGAACCCGTCCTTGTCGGAATCCAGGTCGGCCCACATGGCCTCGGCCCGCGCCGCGCCCTCCGCGCCGCCGCGTTCCTGCATCCGCTTGGCCGCCGTGTCGAACTCGGCGCGGCTGATCCGGCCGTCCTTGTCGGCGTCGAGGCGGGCCATGAAGCCGCCGGCACGCATCTTGCCGAACTCCTCCAGCGTCACCTTGCCGTCGTGGTCGAGGTCGGGGTCCGGCGGGGCCATCTGGGCGAAGGCCGCGCCGCAGGTCATGGCGAGGCAGGCGGCGAGCAAGAGGCGCGTCATGCGGTTGTGTCCAGTCATCCGGAGGCATCGTCCCACCCCTTCCACGCCCCGGGCGCCGAAGTCCGTCGTTCAGGCGACGAGCGCCTGGAACGCCTTGCGGGCGGCCGCCTGCGCGGCGGCGAGCTTGACCTTGAGCCCGCCGAAGTCGCGCGCGCCGCCGGCGCGGGTCAGGAGGGCGCGGAACGCCTTGGGCTCGGCGGCGGGATCGGGATTGTCGGCCAGCGCAACCTTCAGGAGCTGGGTCAGGTCCTGCTGCAGCTTCCAGGCCCGCTGGAGCGCCATGAGGTGCGCTTCCGGCGCCAGCCCGGCGAAGGCCGCCAGCGCCTCGGCGGTGTTCTGGCGCAGCGGGCCGCCCGCTGCGGCGTGGACGAGCTGCAGGTGCTGGACGGCGAACTCGATGTCCACCAGGCCGCCCGGCGACAGCTTGAGGTCCCACTCGCCCTGCGGCGGCCGCTCCTTCTCCAGCAGGCGGCGCATGTCGCGCACGTCCGCGGCGGTCTTGCGCAGGTCGCGCGGGCGGCGCAACGCCGCCTCGACCGCCCTGCCCGCATCGACGGCGAACGCCGGGGAGCTGGCCCAGACCACCCGCGCGCGGGTCAGGGCCAGGTGCTCCCAGGTCTCGGCCTCGCCTTCGTAATAGTGCTGGAAGGCGGCGAAGCTGACCGCCACCGGCCCCTTGGTGCCGGAGGGGCGAAGCTGCATGTCCACCTCGTAGAGGCCGCCCTCCGCCGTCGGCGTGGACAGGGCCGCGATCAGCCGCTGGGTGAAGCGTCCGTAGAAGACCTCCGCCCCCCAGCCCTTGGTCTCCGAGGCCGCGCCCGGCGCGTCGGCGCGGTAGAGGGTCATCAGGTCGAGGTCGGAGGTGGCGCTCATCTCGCGCGAGCCGGCCTTGCCGAGGGCGACCACCGCCACCTGGCCCGGGAAGGCGCCGCCCAGCCGTTCCGCCTCGCGCAGGGCGGCCGGCGCCAGCGCCTGGATGCACAGGTCGGCCAGTTCGGCGAAGGCGCGGCCGGCGACCTCGGCGCTGGCGCCCCCGCTCATCACCTGCACGCCGACGCGGAACGCCTGCTCGCGGTGCACGCGGCGCACCACGTCCATCGCCGCCTCGAAGCCGTCGGCATGGCTCACCGCGCGGGTCATGTCGGCGCGCTCCAGGGTGATGTCGATGGGGCTGAAGAAGTCCGGGTCC
>Ga0070668_100003437_pt1 | contig 11692 bp, 10 predicted proteins | sample KBSS43metaG_FD_64661 | JGI IMG/M metagenome (GOLD analysis project Ga0070668, IMG submission 64661) | Switchgrass rhizosphere microbial communities from Kellogg Biological Station, Michigan, USA - KBS S4-3 metaG | ecosystem: Host-associated > Plants > Roots > Rhizosphere > Soil ... | reverse complement strand
CACCCAGGGGCTGCGGTCGTCGAGCTGGGGGGTCTTGTTCTCGGACATCCAGTCCAGAGTACGCATGGGTCGCCACCCCTTTTGAGCTGGTGCCCTCGACACTGCCGGAACCGGCTTGCCGCGGCTCCGCCGACGTAGTGAATGACTCGACTCATTCACTACGTCTGGCGACAGGGTTCCGGCAAAGTCGAGATTCAGCCGGCCGGTTTCCCGCCACAGCCACCGCTCGGGCCCCGCCCCGCCCCAGTTCACCGTCGCGAATGACTCATTGGGGACCTCAGTGGTCCCCAATGAGTCATTCGCGACGTTCAACCCGCCACCGGCAGGGACGGATCGGACTTGCCGGCCGGGAGCCGGCCACCGACTCGCGACTTTGCCGGGGCCCTGACGTCTGGCGACATGAATGACTCATTCATGTCGCCCGCGGCGGGGCGGGACTGTCAGGCGGTGAAGCTCGTCACACCTGGTAGTCGTACAGCGTGGGGCGGCCGCCCGAACTCGGGAGGTTCGCCGGGCTGCGCAGGTGGTTGCGGCCCGAGTCGACCGTGCGGAGCGTCGTCGCCAGCAGCTCCGAGAACTCCGCCAGCTTGCCGTCGACGTACGCGTCGCAGTCCGCTCGCTGGCGGTCGGCCTCCGCGTGGGCCTCGTCGACGATGCGGGCCGACTCCGCGTGCGCCGCCTGGACGACCTCGGTCTGCGCGACCATGCGGGCCTGCTCGGCGCGGCCGTCCTCGATGGCGCGGTCGTACGCGTCGCGGCCGGCCTGGATCATGCGCTCGGATTCGGCGCGGGACCGGTCCGTGAGGTTCTGGTACTCGGCCTGGCCCGCCGCGACCGTGCGGTCGGCCTGGTCGTGGGCGTCGGCGAGCATCTGCTCCGCGCGGGCACGGGCGTCGGCCAGGATGCGCTCGGCCTCGTCGGTGGCCTCCGCGATCGCGCGCTCGGCCTCGGCGTTCGCGCCGGCGACCGTCTCGCTCGCCTCCTTGCGGGCGGCGTGGATCAGGTCGTCGCGCTTGTCGAGCACGTCCTGGGCGTCGTCGATCTCCGCCGGCAACGCGTCGCGGACGTCGTCGAGGAGTTCGAGCGTGTCCCCCCGGGGTACCACGCAGCTGGCCGTCATCGGGACGCCGCGCGCCTCCTCGACGATCGTGACGAGCTCGTCGAGCGCCTCGAAAACCCGGTACACGGCAACTCCAATCCCCTGTCGCTGGGACCAGTCTGCCCGCATCCGGCGCCGAAGCGGTGAACGCCACCGGCACCGGGCGTGTCCCCCTGGACCACGCCCGGCGCCGGGGTCCCCCTACGGCAGCACGAAGGCCGGATCGGTGATCACCTTCGTGAGCTGCTCTTCGGTCAGGACGTAGCCGAGGCCGCCGGTCACGATCACCGTCGAGCCGTCGGGGCGGTACAGGAACCCGTTGCTGCCCTGGCGCACGGGGGCGCCGTTTTGGTCCCGGTAGACGAGCTCGGAGAGCACGAGGACGGCACCGCCGGGCTGCGGGAGCCGGACGCACTGCGACTCCGCGCCGGACGTGGTGCAGAGCCGGTCGACCGGGACGACCTGGTGCGCGGCTCCCGCCCCGCGCACGGTCAGCTGGAAGTTGCCGGGCCGTCCGCTCGCGTCGACGAATTCGGCCGTCACGCTCATCCGGTCCGGCCCGACAGCGTCGGCCGGCGACCGGCCCAAGGTCAGGTCGTGGACGCCGGGCAGCGCCCGCGTGACGGCATCGGCGAGCGCCAGGCGGAGCCGGGACTGCTCGGCGAGCGACGGCGGCACGGGATCGTGGGCCGGGGACACGGGATCGGGCACGGGGCCGAAGAGGAGCGCGGCCACGACGACCGCACCGGCCGCCAGCGTCCCCGTGATCCCCGCGGTCCGCCGCCGCGCCTGCTTCGCCGCCCGGCCGGCGAGCTCGTCCGGGTCGAAGCCGAGCGGCGGCTCGGCGAGGTCCACCCCGCGCAGGCGGGTTTCGAGGTCGGTCATCACGCGCTCCTCTCGACGCTGGGCTCGAGGACGCCCCGGAGGGTCTCGAGCCCGCGCGCGGCCTGGCTACGAACGGTTCCTTCCGAGCAGCGCAGTACCTGCGCGACCTCCGCCGCCGGAAGGTCGGCGCAGTAGCGGAGCACGACGGCGGCGCGCTGCTTCGGCGGAACTTCGCCGAGGGCGCGCAGGAGCGGGTCGGAGATCCCCGCCTCGAGTGCGGGAGAGGGCTGGTCCGGCACGACGCCGTCACGCCGTTCGCGGCGCCGCCACGGCCGTCGCTGCTCGTCGAGCCAGCAGCGCAGCAGGACCTGCCGGGCGTAGTTGTCGACGGGCCCGCGCCGGGTGATCTTCGGCCAGACCCGGTACAGCTTCACCAGGGCGTTCTGGACGAGGTCCTCGGCGAGGTGCCAGTCACCGCACAGCAGGTACGCGGTCCGCCTGAGCGCCAGGGCCCGCGCCCGGGCGAACTCCCGGAAGTCCGCGTCTTCCGCAGCACGCATCGCGCCTCCTCGTCCGTCTTCCGGTGTACCTCACGGACGGGGAGGCGCGGCGCGTTGCACGGAAGTCAGGAATTCAGGTCGATCCGCTTGAAGGTGACGTAGCGGTCGGGCGTGTAGGCCAGTTCGGCGGCCTTGCCGGAGATCACGCGGTCGTTCGTGCCGACGGCGAAGAGCTTGTAGTAGCCGGACGCGCAAGCCGGGAGCACGCCTTCGCGGTTCTCGTAGGTCGTGCCGGCCGACGCGCCACTGCGGACGTTGTCCACCACCGTCTTCGCGGCCGACGAGAGCTGGGAGTAGCCGATCTTCGCCAGGCCCGACAGGTCGCCGCAGGCGTGCGTCGAGCCGCCGCCGATGTCGATGACCTTGAAGGTGGCGTAGTGGTCGCCGGTGTAGAAGTACTCGCCGCCGCTGCCGGTCACGATGCGGCGCGTGCCGCGGGTGCTCGAACCCGGCGTGGGCACCGTGTACTCGTGGTAGTAGCCCGACGCGCAGGCCGGGAGGATGCCTTCCCGGTTGTCGAAGACGACGCCGTCGTTCTTCGGGTAGGGGAAGGGCCCGCCCTTCTGGATCAGGTTGTAGGTCGTCGTCGCTTCGGCGGGGAGGGCCGAGAGCGTCGTGTGGGAGAACCCGGAGAGGTTGCCGCAGGAGTTCTGCTCGACGACGGCGGGCGAGTTCGTCACCGCTTCGGCGGCGGTGACCCCGGACAGCAGCGTGGCCAGGAGCGCGAAGAGGACCGCGACCAGGCGTGATCGGTAGTTGGTCATTTTCGGACCGTAACCCGATCGAATGATCGTCAGGAGGCTACGACGTGAACTCCGGCACCACCGGGCCCAAGTCCCGACGAACGGAGGGGGCCGAACGACGGGAACCGGACACCCCGCGCAGTCTCCTGTGGAGTGTCAGCGCCCGAGCTTCGGGAACTTCTCCGACAGCCGCTCGTAGACGATCGGCGGCACCAGGTGCTCGATGTCGCCGCCGAGCGCGGCGACCTCCTTGACCAGCGAGCTGGACACGAACCCGTACGCCGGGTTGTTCGCCATCAGCAGCGTCTCGACGCCGGTGAGCTCGCGGTTCATCTGCGCCATCTGCAGCTCGTAGTCGAAGTCGCTGACCGAGCGCAGCCCCTTGGCGACGGCCGCGATGTCGTTCTCGCGGCAGTAGTCGACCAGCAGGCCCTCCCACGAGTCGACCCGGATGTTCGGCAGCTTCGCGGTGATCTCGCGCAGCATCTCCAGGCGCTCCTCGACCTCGAAGAGACCCTTCTTGCTCTTGTTCACCCCCACCGCGACGACGACCTCGTCGAACAGCCGGCTCGCCCGTTCGATGATGTCGAGGTGCCCGTTGGTGGCCGGATCGTAGGAACCGGGACAGACCGCACGCCGCATGGCGCGGACGCTACCGTGCCGGACCCGGTCTCCGCCGCGTGGTTCACGCCACAGGCGCGTATTCGGCCCAGAAGACGGCCGTGTCGCCGTACTTCTTCGCGCGCGAAGGCTCGAAGCCGGCCGGCCAGTCCGGCTCGCCGTCGCGCGCGGCGCGTTCGACGACGACCAGCGCGCTCTCGCCGAGCCAGCCGCCCGCGGCCAGCGCGGCGAGCACCTTGCCGAGCGCGGCCGCGTCGACGGCGTACGGCGGGTCGGCCAGCACCAGGCCGAACGGCCGGGGAGCGGGCGCCGCGACCACCGCCTCGACCTGGCCGGCGCGGACCGTGCCACCCAGCCCGAGTGCCGCCACGTTGCCGCGCAGGACGTCCACCGCGCGCCGGTCGGCCTCCACGAACAGGGCGTCCGCGGCGCCGCGGGACAGGGCTTCGAGGCCGAGCGCGCCGGACCCGGCGTAGAGGTCGAGCACGTGGGCGCCGTCCAGCTCGCCCGCCGTCTCCAGTGCGTTGAACAGGGCTTCCCGCACGCGTTCCGAAGTCGGCCGGGTGCCCTTCGGCGGCACCTTCAGCCGCCGCCCGCCCGCCGTCCCGGCCACGATCCTGGTCACCCCCCGATTGTGCGGGGGCGACGCGCGGCACTCATGACCGGGACATTGATGTCCCCGCCGACCCCAACGCGTAGAGTCGTTCTTCGCCCTCGGAGGCGATCCAGAAGCTGTCAAGGAGCCATGCGTGTCGGAACCTCGGGTCAGACGGGCCGAGATCGCCATCGAACAAGCCCACGTCGATCGCGTGTACACCCGTCTGGATGAACTGCGAACCCAGGCCGAGGCGATGCGCACGAAGGGCTACGAAATCGGCCAGGGCGCGCAGCGCGAGGCGATCTTCGAACAGGCGTCGATGCTGTTCGAGCGGGACATGATGGTGTACCACGCCAACCAGACCCTGCAGTCGCTCGACGCCGAGTACGAGGGGCTCGTCTTCGGCAGGCTCGACGACCGTGAGGGCGAACGCACCTACGTCGGCAGGCTCGGCATCCGCGACGCGGAGTTCGACAACCTCGTGACGGACTGGCGCGCGCCGGCCGCGGCGGCGTTCTACCAGGCGACGGCCGAGGAGCCGATGGACGTGGTCCGGCGGCGCGTGATCCGCTGCTCGGGCCAGAACGTGCTGGACGTCGACGACGACGTGCTGATCGCCGACGCCGTGCCCGAGGACATGCAGATCGTCGGCGAGGGCGCGCTGATGGCCGCGCTGGGGCGCTCGCGCGGCGAGAAGATGCGCGACATCGTCGCGACCATCCAGAAGGAGCAGGACGAGGTGATCCGGGCGCCGTGGCGCGGGGTCACCGAGATCACCGGCGGGCCGGGCACCGGCAAGACCGCCGTCGCGCTGCACCGCGCCGCCTACCTGCTGTACCGGCACCGGCGTCAGCTCGGCGGGGCCGGGGTGCTGGTCATCGGGCCGTCCGGCGTCTTCACCAGCTACATCTCCCGCGTCCTCCCCTCGATGGGCGAGACGAACGTGGAGCTGCGCGCGCTCGGCGAAGTCCTCGACGGCCTGGAGGCGACGCGGCAGGACGCGGCGCCGCTGGCGGCGGTCAAGGGGTCGCTGCGGATGCGGAAGGTGCTGCTGCGGGCGCTGCGGGACACGCCGCCGGGAGCGCCGGAGGAGATGCGGATCGTCTACCGCGGCGAGGTACTGAAGCTGTCGGCGCGCGACCTGGAGAAGGTGCGCCGCAAGGCCCACACGCAGGGCGCGCCGCCGAACCGGTCGCGGATCCGGGCGGCCGAGCTGCTGCTGGACGCGCTGGCGTCGAAGGCCGACGAGTACGCCAAGGCCGACGGCAAGCAGTTCGACCGGGCGGAGCTGATCACCGACCTGGGTGAACGGATCGAGTTCCACCGGTTCCTGGTGGTGTGGTGGCCGGTGCTGTACCCGGCGCAGATCCTCAAGTGGCTGGGCGACGAGAAGCGGCTGGCGTCGGCGGCGAAGGGCGTGCTGAACCGGCACGAAATCTCGCTGCTGGCGACGGACCTGGCGGACCGGTCGCGGGGCTGGTCGATCGCGGACGTGGCGTTGCTGGACGAGCTGCGGGTGCTGATCGGGCCGCCGCCGAAGCGCAAGCGGCGTCAGGTGATCGAGGTGCAGCCGGAGCGGTCCGGCGGGGCCCCGACGCGCCCGGAGCACTACGACGAGTACTCCCACGTGGTCGTCGACGAGTCACAGGACCTTTCGCCGATGCAGTGGCGGATGGTGGGACGACGCGGGAAGTACGCGAGCTGGACGGTCGTCGGGGACCCGGTGCAGAGTTCGTGGCCGGACCCGGCGGAGGCGGCACAGGCGCGCGACCACGCGTTCGGGGTGAAGACGACGCGGCGGCGGTTCACGTTGCGGACGAACTACCGGAACTCGGCGGAGATCTTCGACCTGGCGGCGAAGGTGGTGGCCGGGCACGCGGAGGCCGGCGAGCTGCCGGTGGCGGTCCGGAAGACCGGCGTGGTGCCGGAGGTCCGCCCGGTGGAGGCGGCGGCCCTGGCGTCGGCGACGCAGGCGGCGGTGAAGGAACTGCTGGGCGAGGTCGAGGGCACGGTCGGCGTGATCACGGCGATGGACCGGGTGCCGGAGGTCGCGGGCTGGCTGTCGGATCAGGTGGACGAGCGGCTGAAGGTCGTGGGCAGCCTGGATTCGAAGGGCCTGGAGTACGACGCGGTGGTGCTGGTGGAGCCGCTGGACCTGGTGACCGAGTCGACCACGGGCCGCCGCGTCCTGTACGTCGCCCTGACGCGGGCGACGCAGCAGCTGACGGTCCTGGCCTCGAACCCGGACTGGCTCCCGGCCCGCTGACCCACCGGCATACGCCCCAATGTGGCGTTCGGTGCGTCTGACGCACCGAACGCCACATTGGGTGCGTTGGACGCAACCAACGCCACATTGGGGCGTATGGGCCAAGAAACGCTGAAGGGCCCCTTCAAGGGGCGGGAGGCGGTTCCTGTGCCCTTGAAGGAGCCCTTCAGACCCCCGGTGAATGAACGTCGTGGGACGAACTGGCGTCCAAGGGCATGTCTAGTCGATCCGGGTTGTTCGGTGTCCGCGGATCCCTGCCGAACAACAACGCCGAACAACTGCTCAGGGGCAGGGCGGGGTGTAGTCGAGGCCGGGGAGGCTCGCGGACCATTCGGCTTCCGTGATGCGGGGTGCCGCGACCGCGCAAATTCTTTCGGCCGCCCGGTCAGGATCTGTTTCCCACAACCGTACCGTGCCGTCCGCGACCGTTCCGACCATTGTGTGGCCATCGGGGGCGTACCGCACGGCGTAGACGCGGTCGCGTTCCTCGGGCAGGACTGCGTGGGGAGACGCCGAGGCGACGTCCCACAGCCGGATCGTGCGGTCGTAGCTGCCGGACGCGAGCGTCCGGCCGTCGCCGCTGAAGGACACCGAGAGGACGTTGTCGGCGTGGCCGGCGAGGACCGCCGACAGGTGGGCGGTGGCGGGGTCGGTGACGTCCCAGAGGCGCACCGACCGGTCGGCGCTCCCGGTGGCGACGTACTTGCCGTCGGGGCTGTAGGCGATCGAGAAGATCGTGTCGGTGTGCCCGTCGAGTTTCGCGAGGGGCCGGGGCGCCCGGGGTGCCGAAATGTCCCACAGCCGCGCGGTGTGGTCCCAGCCGGCGGTGGCCAGCGTCCGGCCGTCGGGACTGAACGCGAGCGTGTGGACGTCGTCTTCGTGGCCTTCCAGGCGAGCGATCTCCACCGGCTTGAGCCGGTCGGCGAGGTCCCAGAGACGGGCGGTGTGGCCGTCGCCCGCGGTGGCGAGCAGCCGGCCGTCGGGGCTGAACGCGACCGCGTCGACGTCGTCGTGGAGCCGGTTGAACACCACCGGCGGCCCGGGGTGGACCGGGTCGGTGATGTCGAACAACGTCATCGTGTGGTCCCAGCTGCCGGCGGCCAGTGTCCGGCCGTCCGGGCTGATCGCGACGCCGCAGACCGGGTCGCCGAAGCCGCCGATCGTGGCGAGGGTGCGGGGCACGGCCGGGTCGGCGAGGTCGTGCAGGCGCACCACCTTGTCGTAGCCGCCGGTGGCGAGCAGCTTGTCGGGGCCGAAGGCGGCGTAGCAGGTCTGCGCCGTGTGCGCGGGGATGGCGGGGCCGGGCAGGTCCCAGAGCCGGGCGGTCTGGTCGTCGCTGGCCGTGGCCAGTGTGCGGCCGTCGCGGGTGAACACCGCCGAGACGACCGCGCCGGTGTGCCCTGGCAGGGACGGCAGCTCGCGCGGCTGCCGCGGGTCGGCGACGTTCCACAGCCGGGCGGTGCGGTCGAAGCCGGTGGTGGCGAGGGTGCGCCCGTCGGCGGCGAAGGCGACCGAGCGCACGATCGCCTTGTGCGTGCCGAGCGACGCCAGCGGCGCCGGGTGCGTGGGATCGGTGACGTCCCACAGCCGCGCGGTCTGGTCCTGGCTCGCCGTGGCGAGGGTGTGCCCGTCGGGGCTGAAGGCGACCGAGTGCACGACGTCGGTGTGCCCGGCGACGACGCCGAGCAGCTGCCGCGAAGCGACGTCCCAGACCCGGGCGGTCTTGTCCGCCGACGCGGAGGCCAGCAGCCGGCCGTCGGCGCTGAAGGCGAGGTTGTTGACGTACTTGGTGTGCCCGGTCAGCTCGCCCGTGAGCCGCGGGTGGGCGGGGTCGGCGGTGTCGTACAGCCGGAGCGTGCCGGTGACGTCGGCGGTCGCCAGCAGCGGCCCGGCCGGGCTGAACGCGACGGCGTAGGACTTGCCTTCGTGCTGCTCGAAGACCACGCCGGGGCCGGGCCGCGCCGGGTCGGTGACGTCCCAGACGCGGGCGGTGCCGTCGAAGCCCGCGGTGGCGACCGTCCGGCCGTCGGCCGAGAAGGCGACGTTGTTGACGTTGCCGGTGTGCCCGGTGAGGACGCCCAGCGGCGCCGGGTGGCGCGGGTCGTGGATGTCCCAGAGCCGGGCCGTGCCGTCCCAGCTGGCGGTGACGAGGACCTGGCCGTCCGGGCGGAGGGCGACGGTGTTGACCCGGCCGGTGTGCCCGGTGAGCCGGGTCGAAAACGGCGTCGCGAACATGCCGAGCAGGCTGCTGCGCTCGTCGGCACCCGGGTCGAGGCGGTACGCGGCGAGCGCGAGCTGCGCGGCCAGCGCGGGGTTGGTGGCGCGCATGGCCAGCGCCTGCCCGGCGACCTTCTGGGCGAGCGCGCTGTTGCGCTGGTCGGTGGCCGTGCTCTCGGCGCGCACGGCGTAGGCGGTGGCCGCGACGGCGACGACCAGCAGCACGGCGAGCAGCGCGACGAGCTGCCGCAGGCGCCGGGTATGGCGGCGGTCGCGTTCCTGCTCGGCGTGCTCGACGGCGAGGCTCGCGTCGAGGAACCGCCGTTCCCGCTGGGAAAGCGCGGTGTCCTGGCGGGCGGCCCACTCCCGCGCGATGGCCAGCCGGGTGCCGCGGTAGAGCCAGCCGGGGTCCTCCTCGACGGACTCCCACGCGTCGGTGGCCTCGGTGAGCTGCCGGTGGACACGCAGGCCTTCACGGTCTTCGGTGAGCCATTCGCGCAGCCGGGGCCAGCCGCGGATGAGGGCCTCGTGCGCGATCTCGATGCCGGTGTCGTCGAGGGCGACCAGCCGTGCCGTGGCCAGCTCGCCGAGCACGACGGCGGTGTCCGCGTCGTCGGTGTCGAGCTCGGCGCGGCTGATCCGGCGCTTCGTGTCTTCGGTGCCTTCGCCGAGCGCGGTCATCCGGAGGAAGATCTGCCGCGCCAGCCGCTGCTGACGGCCCGACAGCGTCGCGAAGGTGCCTTCGGACGTCTGCGCGATGGCCCGCTCGATGCCGCCGGTGGACTCGTACCCGGCCAGGGTGAGCGTGGTGCCGCGGCGCCGCCGCCACGTCTCCAGCAGCGCGTGCGAGAGCAGCGGCAGCACGCCGGGCTGGCCGGTGGCGTCGGCGACGAGCCGGGAGACCAGCGCGTTCTCCACGCGGTAGCCGGCGTCGACGGCGGGCCGCGAGATCGCCTGCCGGAGTTCCTCGGTGGTCATCGGGCCGACCAGGACCTGCGCGTCCTGCATGGCCTCGGCGAGCTCCGCGTGCCGCGCGCAGTGGGTGTAGAAGTCGGTGCGGATGCCGAGCACCACCCGGGTCCGGCTGCCGGGCTCGGTGGTCGCGGTGACGAGCGCGTCGAGGAACTGCGCCCGGTCCTGCTGGTCCTGGCAGAGCGTGAAGACCTCTTCGAACTGGTCGACGACCAGCACCACGTCGGTGTCTTCGCCGTCGGCCAGCTGGCGGGCGGCGAGCCCGAGGTTCCGCGGGTGCGCGGCGAAGTCGTCGAGCAGGGCGCCGGGCGGGACGCCGAGCGCGGCGGCGAACTTGACGGCGCACTCCTGCAGCGGCCGGACGCCGGGGGTGAGCAGCACCGCCGGGCCGTTCACGGCAGGCAGCAGGCCGGCCCGCAGCAACGAGGACTTCCCCGAACCGGACGCGCCGAGCACGGCGAGAAATCGTTGTCTCGTCAGCCGGGCGGCGAGCTTTTCGATCAGCCGTTCACGACCGAAGAATCGGCCCGCGTCGGCGGGGGTGAATGCGGCCAGCCCGACGTAGGGCGGAATTTCCCCGGATTCCGGCTCCGGCGGTGAATCGGCACCGTCCCGGCGGGACTCGTCGGCGACGGCGTGCCAGCGCTCCTCCCATTCCCCCGGCACCCCGCCGCACGCGCGCACGTAGGCCAGAGTGACTGCCAGGCTGGGAAGTTTCCGACCGCCCGCCGCCTCCGAAAGCGTCCCGGCGGAGTAGTGCGCGCGCCGGCCGAGCTCGCGGTACGTCGGATTCCCGGCGCTCTCGCGCAAACGCCGGAGATCGGCGGCGAATTCGGTGAGCAGATCGTCCCCGGGATCCAAGGGTCGCTCCGGACGCGGCACCCGTCCTCCTGTTTCCGCCGGTTTTCCGGCTTACCGTATCGGGTACGCCCGCCGCATCAGGACTGAATGGGCAAAACCAGCCGGACCGCCTCGGTGTCCACGCCGAGTTCCGCGAGCAGGGCGGCCGCCGGATCGGGCGGGGTGACCGTCAGCAGCACGCGCAGCAGGGCGGCGGGATGCCGCGGCCGCGGCATCCCGCGGATCGCCTCGTTGACCACCGCGCGCGCGTTCGACGTCAACGCGCCGGGCGTCACCCGGCCGCGCCGCGGCGGAACCACGGCCGGCCGCAGGCCTTCGACCTCGATGCCGAGCGCGGCCAGCGCCGCCCGGTCCAGGCGGTCGAGGGCCGCGCGGGCCGTCTCCACGTCGACGTCCAGCGCCCGCGCGCAGCCCGGGTCGTGGAGCAGGCCGAGCAGGAGGTGCTCGGTGCCCAGCCGACGGTCGCCGCGGCGGCGGGACTCCTCGAGCGCGGCGGCCACCGCCGTCGCGAACGGGCTCTTGGCGATCAGCCGGTCGAGCATCGCGGCCTCACTTCCCGTACTTCGCGTGCACGGACTGCCGGGCGACGCCGAGCGCGTCCCCGATCTGCTCCCACGACCAGCCGCGCTCCCGGGCGTGCGCGACGGCCGCCGCCTCGACCTGCTCCGCGAGCCGGTGCAGCGCGCCGACGGCCCGCAGCGCGACCGCGGGGTCGGTTTCCGAAATCCGCCCGGAAAGCTCTTCCGCTTCCATGATGTGTCAGTCTAGCCTGACACAGGATGTCAGTCCAAACTGACAGAAGTATCCGAGGCTTCGCCTCGAGCCGGGGGCTCCGCCACCCGGAGCACCCCAAACACAGACAAGGAGGACGTCATGGATGTCGCGGTGATCGGAGCGGGCCCGGTGGGCCTGATGCTGGCGGCGGAGCTG
>Ga0070668_100003435_pt1 | contig 11697 bp, 10 predicted proteins | sample KBSS43metaG_FD_64661 | JGI IMG/M metagenome (GOLD analysis project Ga0070668, IMG submission 64661) | Switchgrass rhizosphere microbial communities from Kellogg Biological Station, Michigan, USA - KBS S4-3 metaG | ecosystem: Host-associated > Plants > Roots > Rhizosphere > Soil ... | reverse complement strand
TCCGCGGCCGCCTCGGCGATGTGGATCTGCACCAGCGCGCCGCGCGAACGTGCCGACTCCGCCGTCGTGCGCAGGCCCTCCTCGGAGAGCATGTACGCCGAGTGCGGGCCATAGCCCAGCTCGATCCGGTCGCCGGGGCCGAAGCGCAGGCCGTCGGCGTCGATCCAGCGCTCGATCGCGGCCAGCTGGGCGCGCCAGTCCAAGCCGGGCAGCTCCATCACCGGCGGCGCGACCAGCACGCGGCCGCCGGTCGTCAGCACCGCGTCGACCAGCTGCTCGCCTTCGAAGTACATCTCGGCGCTGGTCGTGACGCCGTGGCGCAGCATCTCGACCGAGCCCAGCAGCATGCCGGTGCGGATGTCCTCCGGCCGCAGCTTCGCCTCGGCCGGCCAGATGATCTCGTTGAGCCACGGCAGCAGCGGCAGGTCGCCGCCCATGCCGCGCAGCAGCGTCATCGGGCTGTGCGCGTGCGTGTTGACCAGGCCGGGCAGCAGCATGCCGGTCAGGGCGGTGACCGGTGCGGCGGAGCCGGGGGCGGTGGCCGCCGGTCCGCAGTAGGAAATGCGCCCATCGGCGTCGACATCTACGACCGCGTCACGGAGAAGCGAACAGGACGGGTCGGCCGGGAGAACGACAGGGGCGTGGAAACGGCGTTGCATCTCTGGATACTACGCACCCTGAATTACGAGACGACTCCGCTCCGCCACGCCCACGCCGCCGTCTCGACGCGGTTGCGCGCGCCGATCTTGCTCTGCACCGACGCCAGGTGAGTCTTCACTGTCGACAGCGACATGAACAGCTCGGCGCCGATCTCGCTGTTCGTCCGCCCGCGCGCGGCCAGCTTCACGACGTCCAGCTCCCGCGCGGTCAGCGGCTCGGAAGGCGGCGCCGCCTTGGACTTCACCGAACCGCCGTCGAAGTGCTTGAGCAGCCGGACGGTGATCTGCGGCGACACCAGCGCGTCGCCCCGCTCGGCCGCGCGCACCGCCTCGATCAGCAGCGCCGGGCCCGCGTCCTTCAGCAGGAAGCCGGACGCGCCGTTGCGCAGCGCCGCGTGCACGTACTCGTCGAGGTCGAACGTCGTGACGACGACCACCTTCAGCGGGTCGGTCACGTCCGGCCCGGCCAGCTGCCGGGTCACCTCGAGCCCGTCGAGGCCGGGCATGCGGATGTCGAGCAGGCAGACGTCGGGGCGCAGCTCGCGGGCCTTCGAGACCGCCGAGACGCCGTCCGCGACGTCGGCGACGACCTCGATGTCGTCGTGCGACTCCAGGATCATGCGGAACCCCATCCGCACCATCTCCTGGTCGTCGGCGATCAGTACCCGGATCACTCGTCCCCTTCCCCGGCGGCCAGCGGCAGCCACGCTTCGACCCGCCAGCCACCGTCCGGGCCGCGCCCGGCCGACAGCCGTCCCTTCAGCAGCGCGACACGTTCGCGCATCCCGATCAGACCGTAGCCGCCGGACCCGCCGGGCGGCCGCCGCGCCGTCTCGTGGCCGTTGTCCGTCACCCGCAGGTGCAGCTCTTCACCGCTCACCTCGGCCAGGACGAACGCGTCGGTCGCGTCCGAGGCGTGCTTGCCGACGTTCGTCAGCGACTCCTGGACCAGGCGCAGCGCGGAGCGGCCGACCTCGTGCGGCAGGTCCGGCGGCAGGTCGAGGTGCATCGACGTCGGCACGCCGTGGTTGGCGCTCTCGACCAGCTTCCGCAGGTCGGCCGCGAGATCCGTGGTGGCCTGCTCGCTGAACTCGCTCGACCCGGCCGGCGCGTCGCCGCGCATCGAGCGGACCAGCCGCCGCATCGCCGCGAGCGCCTCGACGCCGGCGTTCTCGATCCGGCCCATCGCCTCGACCGCGATCTGCGGGTTCCGCTCGGCCATCAGCCGCGCGGCCTGCGCCTGCACGACGATGCCGGTGACGTGGTGGGCGACGACGTCGTGGAGCTCGCGGGCCAGCGCCATCCGCTCGGCGGTCTGCGCGTCGGTCACCGCCGACTGGACGGCCGTGACGCGCTCGGCGTCCCGCGACCGCAGCATCAACCCGATGGCGATCGAGATGCCGAGCATCAGCGTGGCGGCGAACGCCAGGACGGTCAGGGTCTGCGGGTCGGTCTCCAGGCCGCGGGACGCGTCCGAGTTGAGGATCGCCGCGAGCGCCACGACGCTCGACAGGACGGCGACCCGAGGCCACGACTGGCTCAGCCCGCGGGCGCGGGTCAGGTTCACCACCACGCCCATCGCGGCGATCACCTGCACGGTCGGCACGCCGCCCGGCATCGGGTAGTCGAAGGAGCGCAGGCGCAGGAACGGCGTGACGACCGCGGACAGCAGCATGACCCCGGCCAGGCCGAGGAGCGCGTCCGCGGGCCGCCGCGGCGACAGCACCGCGATCACGGCCGCGACGATCGAGCAGAGCAGGACCGGGAACCCGCGGGCGGTGTTCGAATACGTGTAGCCGAACTCGAACAGCAAGGCGAACGCGAGCAGCCCCATCAGCGGCCACTGCCCCATCGCCAGCTCGTTCACCCGGCGCAGCCGGCGGGTCCGCGGGTCGGCTCGCGGGCTGCGGTCCCGCGCCGCGATGGCCGGCGTCAGCGCGCCGACGAGCAGCATCAGGCCGAACAGCAGCCCCTGGGAACCCGTGCCGCTGTCGATTTCGATGACGCCCCGGTAGCGGCCGAAGACCGCGACGAGGCCCCCGACGACCAAGGCGCTGACCACGCAGAACGCCACACCGGCCCGGGCCCGGCGGGCCACGTAGTAGACCATCTGCACCCCGGCCACGACCTCGGTGATGGTCACCTTCGGCAGCACGCTCGAGTACGCGGGGACGTGGAACGCGTGGATGAAGAGGGTGGAGAAGATCAGCACAGCGGCCCCGGCCGCGCCGGCGACGGCGGCGCGTTTCTGGGCCCACAGCGCGCACGCCACCATCGCGAAGAGACCGGGGAGCAACCCGAAGTCGACGAAGCGCGGACCGGCGTCGTCGAGCGCGGCCTGCCCCGCATAGACGATGTCGAACAGCAGCGCGGCGAACAGGACGGCCGAGGGCACGCCGATGCGCCGCACCAGGGCGGCGGTACGGGCGTAGAGCGTGTTCGAGGGGGGCGCGGCGGGCACAACGTGACGTTAGAGGATTCCCGGCCGCCCGCACCTTGGCCGAGTGGCTCGCGGTGCCTCGGCCGATCGGCCGATGCGGTGCCGGGCGTGACTGGCCGTCTGCCCGAAGTGGACACCCCCTGATCTCCGCGAAGCTCATCGGCGTCAAGATCCGAACCGACAGGGAGAACCTCGTGGACCCGAACACTCCACAGTGGACGAACGGGCCGGTGCTGTCCGGCCGCGGGCTGGTGAAGCGCTACGGCGCGCAGTACGCCCTGGCCGGCATCGACATCGACATCCAGGCCGGGGACGCGGTCGCCATCGTCGGGCCGTCCGGCTCGGGCAAGACGTCGCTGCTGCACGTCCTGGCCGGCATCCTCCGTACCGACGAAGGACAGATCTTCCTGGCCGGGCAGCGGATCGACCACCTCGGCGAGAAGAAGCGCAGCGAGCTGCGCCGCACCGAGTTCGGCTTCGTCTTCCAGTCGGGGATGCTGGTCGCGGAGCTTTCGGCCGAAGAGAACGTCGCGCTGCCGTCGCTGCTCGCCGGGCTCGGCCGCAAGGAGGCCATCGAGGCCGGCCGCGGCTGGCTTTCGCGCCTCGGCCTGGCCGGCAAGGAACGCCGCCGTCCCGGCGAGCTGTCCGGCGGCGAGGCCCAGCGCGTCGCGATCGCGCGGGCACTGACCCACCGGCCGAAGGTGATCTTCGCCGACGAGCCGACCGGCGCGCTCGACACCCGCACCGGCCGCGACACGATGGACGCCCTGCTCGGCGCCGCGAACGAGACGGGCGCCGCGGTGATCGTGGTGACCCACGACCGTGAGCTGGCCGAGTCGATGCCGAAGACCGTCGCCATCCGCGACGGCCTGATCGCGACGAGGCTGGCGGCGTGAACTCGCTCCAGATCGCCCTGCGGGTGCTGAGGGTCGACCGGCGGACCCGGACGTCGGCGATCCTCACCGCGATCGGGGTGGCCGTCGCGACCGGGCTGGTCCTGCTGCTGGCGACGCTGCCGTTCGCCACGCAGCACCGCGAGCAGCGCGCTCTCTGGCAGGGCGACAACTACTACAGCCGCAACTCCGACGGCCCGGTCAAGCTGCTGTTCTCCAGTTCGAAGGACTACTTCGACGGCAAGCAGATCACCCGGGTCGACGTCGCACTGACCGGCGGGGCCACGGCCGCGTCGATCCAGCTGCCGCCGGGAGTGCCGCAGCTGCCGGGGCCCGGCGAGACGATCGTGTCGCCCGCACTCGGCCGGCTGCTGCAGGCCAACTCGGCCGCGCAGCTCGGCGACCGGTTCGGCAAGCCCGTCGGCGCGCTCGGCGAGGACGGCCTGCGGTTCCCCGAGCAGCTCGTCGCGGTGATCGGGCACACGCCGGACGCCATGCCGGAGACCTCGTCCGAGGTCTCGGGGTTCCCGAAGGGCGAGGCGCGCCCGGACAGCCTGCTCATGCTGCTGTCCTGGGTCGGGATCATCGTGCTGCTGGTGCCGAGCCTGGTGCTGGTCGCGTCGTCGGCCCGGCTGACCGCGGCCCGGCGGGAGCGGCGGCTCGCCGCGATCCGGCTGGCCGGCGCGACGCCCGGGCAGGTCACGAACATGGTGGCCGCCGAGACGACGTTGTCGGCCGGCATCGGCGCCGTGCTCGGCCTGCTGATCAGCCCGGCGCTGCACGGCCTCGCGTCGTTCGTGCCCTGGGCCGGCGGGACCTGGCTCGCGGCCGACTTCGCGCTGCCCGTCGGCCTGACCGTGTTCATCGCGGTGGCCATCCCGGTTCTCGTGGTGCTGGCCGGTGTCCTCGGCCTGCGCCGGGTGCTCAAGAACCCGCTGTTCGCGACCGGCGGCCACACGAAGAAGCCGCTGCGCTGGTGGCGCCTGCTGGCGCTGCCCGCGGCCGGGCTGTTCTTCCTCGTCGCCGTGACGACCGCGAAGGAAACCGGCGGGATCGGCATGGTCATGGCGGGGTTGTTCCTGCTGGTCGGCTCGGCCGCGGTCGTCGGGCCGTGGGTGACGTCGGCCGTGGGCGGCACGTTCGTCCGGATCTGGCGGCGCCCGTCCGCGCTGCTCGCCGGCCGCCGTCTGCGTGACGACCCGAAGGGGGCCTACCGCGCGTCCGCCGGGATCGTGCTCGCGGTGTTCGCCGGGTCGATGGCGCTGACGCTGCTGCCGACGTTCGAGTCGATGGCCGGCGGGGGCCGGTCCTTCCAGGACTCCGTCCTCTACGTCGACACCGACCCCCAGCACGCGGGGAAGGTCGCCGACCAGGCCAACGCCGCCCTGCAGCAGTACGGCCAGCACGAGAAGGCGGTCGCGGTCGGCCAGGTTTACCTGGTCCAGGGCGAAGGCCGCGAGCGCACGGGCCACCAGGCACTGGTGATGACCTGCGCCGACGCGGTCAAGCTGACCCGCTTCGGCCTCACCGCGGCCCAGTGCGAAGGCGGCCCCGGGATCTACAGCGACTCCTCGCTCGACCTGGCGAGCTACAAGATCGCCGGGCACTACGACGAGCCGGGCATGGCCCCGGTGTCGGGGACGCGGGTGGAGACCGTCCGCTACCCCGACGCCGACCTCAGCGGCTCGCTCGTCATCGACCCGGCCGCGGTGCCGGCCGGGGTGACGCCGTGGAGGGTCACCGTGGTCGCGCCGACCACCGCCGCCAACCGCGAGATCGTCCGCACGGCGCTGGCCGCGCCGGCCGCCGGCGAGGAGATCGGCAGCCGGGACCAGTACCTGTTCAACCAGCAGACCGAGCTCGGCGACCTGCGCCGGGTCACGGTGATCGGGCTGATCGCGGCCGGAATACTGGCCGGCTGCAGCGCCGCGGTGGCGACCGCGGGCTCGGTGATGGACCGCCGCCGCACCTTCGGCGCGCTGATGGCCGCCGGCACGCCGGTGCGGGTGCTGTCGAGGGCGTTGCGGATGGAGGCCGCGCTGCCCGCGCTGGTCGCCACGATCGGGGCGGGAATCGTCGGGGTACTGGTCGGCGTTGGGTTGTTCAGCATGGTCGACCAGGGCGGCATCGTGCTCAGCCCGTGGATCCTGGCGCCGGTGGTGCTCGGGGTCGGGGTGGCCCTGCTCGGCGCGTCGGTCTGCACGCCCGCGCTGAAGCGGGTCCAGGCGGAGCCGCTGGCCGACGAATAGGACGTTCGCCCCTCTGTCGGGGGAGGGGCGAGCACCGGGGGTAGTGAGCTGAAGGGGACCTTCCTCCTCGGGGATCCGAGGGAGGTCCCCTTCAGCGTTCCCGCGTCAGACCCGCTCGAAGACGAGGTCGTGCGAGACGCGGCCTTCGACGTCCGCGCGCTGCTCGAACTTGGTCACCGGCCGCCATTCCGGCCGCGGTGCCCAGCCACCCGGCTCGTCGGCGTGCCGGTTCCGCAGCGTGGGCTCGCCTGTGCAGACCTCCAGCATCTGCTCGGCGTAGTTCTCCCAGTCCGTCGCCATGTGGAAGGTGCCGCCCGGCGCGAGCCGCGACGCCACGAGCGCGGCGAACGACGGCTGCACGATCCGCCGCTTGTGGTGCTTCTTCTTCGGCCACGGGTCGGGGAAGAACAGCCGCACGCCGTGCAGCGACGCCGGCTCGACGTGCTCCGTCAGCAGCACGACGGCGTCGCCGTGCAGCAGCCGCAGGTTCTCGACGCCGAGCTTTTCGGCGCGCAGCATCAGCTGGCCGAGGCCCGGTTCGTAGACCTCGGCCGCGACGTAGTTCAGCTCCGGTGCCGCGGCGGCCAGCTGCGACGTCGTCTCGCCCATGCCGGAGCCGATCTCCAGCATGACCGGCGCCTCGCGGCCGAACCACGCGGCGAAGTCCAGCTTCCCGTCGGGCAGGTCGCCGACCGTGCGGCCCAGCTTCGGCCAGTGCTCGTCCCAAGCGCGTTGCTGCCCGACGGTCATCCGGCCACCGCGGTTGACGAAGCTGACGACGCTGCGCAGCCGGGGGCGGTCCTGATTTTCCACTAGCCGAGGTTAACGAACGGCTTCGAACTCCCCGAGGCGAGATCGCAGACCGGCCAGCCCGGCGACCGCGATCGGGTCCGGCGTCCGCCCGGTGTGCGCGGGCAGGACGTCGAGCCAGCCCGGGTGCCGGTCGGTGTTCATCACCGTCGTGGGAATCGCGTGCCCCGATTTCCCGCGTTCGGACGGCATGAACTCCCAGTAGCCGGATTCGCCGTCCGCGGCCCATGGGACGAATTCCCAGCCCGGTCGTCTGCCGAGCAGTTGCGCGATCCGGTCTTCGACGCGGAAACCCTGTTCCCGCGAATCGAGTTTGCCGTCCGCCATCGCGCGCAGCCACCACGGCGCGGGGATCGGTCCCACCATCCCGGCCGAGGCGCGGTACAGGGCCAGGACGGTGTCTTCGGGCGCGCGGTGCACCCACGCCCGCCGGAGTTCCGCGGGCGTCGCCGCCGTCATGGCGGCCTGCGGGAGTTCGATCGCCCGCGACCATTCGAGGTCCAACATCGGTTCGAGCCGGGGAGCATCGTCTTCGACGCGGGCTCGGGGAATCGTGCTGCCCAATTCTTGACCGGTGTCCACCGTCAAGGATCACCTCCAGGGGAGCTCAGACGGGTCCGGTTCGCTCACTTACGAATATTGCCTGGTCATAGCAGTATGTCCGGTGCCTGTGAGAGAAGCCACAGTCACTTCATCTTCTCTTAACAGAGATGTTTGAAGTAAGAGACGACGGTCACGCTCAGGCGTCGCGCCGTGCCGTAACGAGAACGCCGGCCACGAACAGGGCAGCGCTGATCGCCGCGAAGTAACCGAGGTAGCCCCACGGGCCGAGCGGAGGCGGCGGCAGCTGCAACGGCCCCGTGGAGAACCCGGCGGTCCCGACGAACTCGTCGGCGGCGTGGAACGGCAACCACTGGTAGATGTGCTTGCCGACGCCGGGGATGAAGACCATCAGGCCTTCGATGAGCTGCGTCCACACGAGGACCGCCGTCAGCGCGAACGCGACACTGCGCAGCAGCAGCGCGACGCCGACCCCGGCCACCGCGGTGAGCAGGAAGACCAGGCTCTGCCCGAGCACCGAGCGCCAGTCCGCGGCCGTGTGCAGCGAGAGATCGGCGTCCGGCTGCACCAGCGACGCCAGCCCCCACGAGCCGAAGCCGACGACCAGCCCGAGCACCGCCCCGACCGCGCTGACGATCGCCACCTTCGCCACCAGCGCGGGCACCCGGCTGGGCACCGCCTGGAACGTCAGCCGCATCGTGCCCCAGTTGAACTCCGACGCGGTCGCGAGCACCGCCAGGACGAGCAGCACGGTCCGGCCGTTGCCGGTCGCGAGCTGGGTGTTGGCGACGGTCGCCGGGATCTCCGGCCCGGCCAGTGCGAAGAACAGCACGGTGAAGCCGAGTGGGGCGATGAGGGCGATCGCCAGGCACCACAGCGGCGCCCGGGTGCTGAAGAGCTTGATGCGCTCGGCGCGGAGCAGGTTCGTCGCTGTGGTCACTTCGCGACCTCCGAAGAAGGCACGGCGGACTGCATGGCCGCGGCGGGGAACTCGACGGCCTCGCGGGTGAGGTCGAGGTAGGCCTGCTCGAGCGTGCCGGTGATCGGGCTCAGCTCGTGCAGCGTCGCGCCGGCGTCGAAGGCGAGCCGGCCGATCCGGTCACTGTCCAATCCGGACACCAGGAAGGCGCCGTCGGCTTCGGTGAACTCGGCCTGCCCGGTGAGCGCGGCGCGCAGCTCATCGGCGTGCGGCGTGCGCACGCGCACCCCGTGCTCGCTCGTGCGCGCCACGAAGTCGTCCATGGTGCCCTGGTAGATCAGCCTGCCCCGGCCGATCACCACCAGGTCCTGGGCGGTCTGCGCCATCTCGGGCAGCAGGTGGCTGGACACGAACACGGTCCGGCCCTCGGCGGCCAGCGAGTTCAGCAGCTGCCGGATCCAGGCCATGCCCTCGGGGTCGAGGCCGTTCACCGGCTCGTCGAACAGCAGCACGCGCGGGTCGCCGAGCATCGCGGCGGCGATCCCGAGCCGCTGCTGCATGCCGAGCGAGTACTGCAGGACGCGCGTCTTGCCGACGCTCGTCAGCCCGACCAGCGCGAGGACCTCGTCGACGCGCTTGTCCGGGATGCCGTTGGTCGCGGCGAGCCAGCGCAGGTGGTCGCGCCCGCCGCGGCCGGGGTGGCGCCAGGTCGCGTCCAGCATCGCGCCGACCGTCCTGAGTGGATCTTTCAGCTGCCGGTACGCGACGCCGTCGATGTGCACCGTGCCCGCGTCGGGGGTGTCGAGGCCGAGGATGAGCCGCATCGTCGTCGACTTGCCGGCGCCGTTCGGGCCGAGGAAGCCGGTGACGCGCCCCGACCGCGCGGTGAAGGTCAGCTCGTTGACCGCCGTGGTCTCGCCGTACCTCTTGGTCAGTGCGGTCGCTTCGATCATGTGCTCCCCCGTCCGTCACCGGGAGCCTACTGCGAAACGGGAATCCGGGTCGCCCCCCGACAGCGCGACCCGGATTCCCGTTTCCCCCTTTTCCCCTCAGGCGTCCCGCTTCTTCGCGACCCCGAGCGCGACGAGCAGGAACACGATGGCGACCCCGGCGAAGTAGGCCAACGCCCAGCCCGGGCTCAGCGGCGAGTCCGACGACGGCGGGCCGTCGACGGCGCCCGGCGAGCCGGACAGGAACTTGTTCGCCACGTTGAACGGCAGCCACTGGTGGATGTGGGCGCCGATCTTCGGGATCAGCTGCACCAGGTCCTCCACGGCCAGGTTGTAGATGAGCAGGAGGGCGATGGCGCCGGCGCTGTGCCGGACGAGGATCCCGAGCGCGACCGCCAGCACGGCGCAGATCGCGAACACCGGGCCGAGCCCGGCGACGTTCAGCCAGTCCTGCGTGGTGTGCAGGCCGAGGCCGTCGTTCGGCCGCATCAGCATGCCGAGGCCGAGCGCGCCGAACGCGGCGATCTCGCCGATGACCAGCGCCACCAGCGCGACGAGGACGGCCTTGGCGATCAGCGCCGGCGAGCGGTGCGGCACGGCCTGGAACGTCGTGCGGATCGTGTTGAAGCGGTATTCGGTGGTCACCGCGAGCGCGGCGAGCACCATGATGACGGCGACGCCGAACTTGGTGCCGCCGTACAGGGTGGCGGGCATCGTGAGCGGGGAGTCGGCCGGCGTCGCGCCGGCGATGATGGCGGCGAAGCCGATGGCCAGTGCCAGGGTGATGAGCGCGCACCACCACGGCGAGCGGGTGCTGAACAGCTTGATGCGTTCGACCGCGAGCAGATTCATGATCTTGGTTTCCCCGTTTACTTGGCGGACTCGAGCACGTGCTGCGCCTCGGCGTCGAGGCCGGTGTGGTACTCGACGGAGTCGCCGGTGATCTGCATGAAGGCCTGCTCGAGCGAGCCGGTCTGCGGGCTCAGCTCGTGCAGCACGATCCGGTTGGCGGCGGCGATCTCGCCGATCTTGTCGCTGTCCATTCCGGACACCACGAGCGCCTTGTCGTCCCCGGTGACGCCGGCGCTGGCGCGCTGCAGGGCGTCCCGCAGTTCGGCCAGCTGCGGCGAGCGGACCTTGACCGTGTTCTCCGCCGCACGGGAGACGAAGTCCTCGGTCGACGACTGCGAGATCAGCTGTCCCCGGCCGATCACCACGAGGTTGCTCGCGGTCAGCGCCATCTCCGAAAGCAGGTGGCTCGACACGAAGACCGTGCGGCCTTCCTCGGCCAGCCGGTGCATGAACTTCCGGATCCAGAGGATGCCTTCGGGGTCCAGGCCGTTCACCGGCTCGTCGAACAGCAGTACCTCGGGGTCGCCGAGCAGGGCGGCCGCGATGCCGAGCCGCTGCGACATGCCGAGCGAGAACCCGCCGGCGCGCTTGCCGGCGACGCTGGTCAGGCCGACCGTGTCGAGCACTTCGTCGACGCGGGTGGTGGGGATGCGGTTGGACTTCGCCATCCACTGCAGGTGGGCGCGCGCCGAGCGGTTGGGGTGCACCCACTTCGCGTCGAGCAGCGCGCCGACGGTGCGCAGCGGCTCCTTGAGGTCGTGGTACTTCTTGCCCCCGATGGTGACCTGCCCGCCCGTCGGGTTGTCCAGGCCCAGGATCATCCGCATGGTGGTGGACTTGCCCGCCCCGTTCGGGCCGAGGAAGCCGGTGACCTGACCCGCGGCCACGGAGAACGACAGGTTGTTCACCGCCAGTGTCTTCCCGTACCGCTTGGTGAGGCTGATGGCCTCGATCATGACTGCTCCTCTTCGCCCCTCGCTTACGACTCACACATGGTCGCGGGTGGAGGCCGGTTCGCGCGTCACCCTGGAGGCCGAACCGCTCCCCCTACCTGAGTAGTACCTTGCTGGCTCTTCGGCCGACGCGCGATGGGTGATGACCCTGACCCGACCCTGATTCGCCGTCATTAATGAATTGTGGTTCAATAACTGGGTGGCCCGGCCGAAGAGCATCACCGACGAGCGGTTGCTGGCCGCGGCGGAGGCCGTGATCGGCCGCTGCGGCCCGGGTTTCACGCTCGCGCAGGTGGCCGTCGAGGCGAACGTCTCGGTCGGCACCGTCGGGCAGCGGTTCGGTTCGAAAAGCGGCCTGCTGCAGGCGATGAGCCGGCGCGCCACGCGGCGGGCGGTCGAGCAGATGCGGGA
>Ga0070668_100003427_pt1 | contig 11711 bp, 10 predicted proteins | sample KBSS43metaG_FD_64661 | JGI IMG/M metagenome (GOLD analysis project Ga0070668, IMG submission 64661) | Switchgrass rhizosphere microbial communities from Kellogg Biological Station, Michigan, USA - KBS S4-3 metaG | ecosystem: Host-associated > Plants > Roots > Rhizosphere > Soil ... | reverse complement strand
CGTCGAGCTTGAGGCGAACCCCCGAGACGCCGTCGATCTGGTAGAGCCGCCGCGCGTCGTCGAGATCGATGAGCGCGAGGCCGCTGTCGAACTCGAACATTCCCATCTCGAACACGCCGACGAGGTGGAACGTCTTGAGCCGCGGCAGCGTGCCGGCGGGCGTCATCGTTCCCTGCGGCGTGATCATGACCACGGGATCGCCGATCCGCACATTGAGCGCGCGCGCGAGCTCCGCGCCGAGCACGATCCCGAACTGCCCCGGTTTCAAGTCGGTCAGAGCGCCAGCGCGCATGTGCGTGCCGATGTCGGCGACGGCGGCTTCGCGCGCCGGGTCGATGCCGCGGACGATCGCGCCCCGATTCACTTCGCCGGCCGAAAGCATCGCCTGCCCCAGCACGTACGGCGCCGCCGCCTTGACGTGCGGATTGGCCATGGCGGCTTTCGCGACGGCGGCGTCGTCGGCAATCGCCGGAATGCCGCGGATCTCGATGTGCGAGGCGACGGCGAGGATGCGATTGCGAAGCTCTTCCTGGAAGCCGTTCATCACCGACAGGACCACGATCAGCGCCATTACGCCGAGCGCAATGCCTGCCATCGAGGTGAGCGCAATAAACGAGATGAAGCGATTGCGGCCCGACCCACGCCGGGCGCGCGTATAGCGAAGGCCGACGGCGAGTTCGTAAGGCGACAAGGGAAGTGTCCGGAAAGCCGAATCGACAGCGCTGGCGGAAGGGGACGCCATTACGAGCGCGACAGTACGAGGACGCCGTTTGCAGCGACGCGCAGCGCACCACCGATTATCGCATGCAAGCCCCGCCGGCCGGCTGCTAGACTCCCACGGCCTTGCGGTGTCGCCGGAGGCTCCTCGCGTCGCCACCCATGCAACTGATCCTCGCACTGCCGGCTCTTTTCGAAGAGCGCGACGACAGCGCTGCGTCCTTCCCAGCGCCGGGGCTCGCGCACGTGATCACGCTCGCCGGAACGCCGGAGCGGCGAACGGGCGGAATCGACGCGGCGCTGGCTGCGCATTACGGCGTAGAGCGGCAAAACGACTGGCCGCTCGCGCCTGTACGCCTTGCGGCGCTCGGCGTCGAGCCTGCCGACGGCTATTGGCTCGTTGCCGATCCCGTGACGGTCGAAGTCGGGCTGGCGACTGCCGAGCTTGCCGGCATCGTCGGCGATCTCGATCGCATGGAGACCGACGCTCTGGTCGCGACGCTGAACAGGCACTTCGCGAGCGACGAGCTCGCGTTCGTGGCGCCTCGACCCAGTCGAGTCTTCGTCCGCGCCGCGACCGCGACGCGCCTCTCGACCGTTGCGGCGAGCGCCGCCTTGCGACGCCCATTGCGGCCGTTGCTGCCGCAAGGACGAGATGCCGCGAACTGGCGGCGCTGGCAATCCGAGATCGAGATGCTGCTGCACGAACACCCGGTGAACGTCGAGCGCGAGCGCACGGGCCGAGCGCAGGTGAACGGTTTCTGGTTTTCGCAGGGCGGCACGCTTCCACCGCTGCGACAGCCTGCGGCGCGGATTGCCACGTTCGCGAACGATGGCATCGCTGGCGCGCTCGCCGCCTTTGCGGGCGCTCCGGCGGATCCGCTCCCTCCGGGGTTGAGCGACGCGCTCGCCGCTGCCGGGCCCGTCGATTCGATCGTCGCGGCGCTCGACTCAGCGCTCGACCTTGCGTCGATCGAGCGCGCGTGGGCGGCCCCTGCGCGGGCCGCCCTCGGCGCAGGCTCGCTAGACTCGGTGCAGATCGTGACGGAGAGCGCCGGCGACGCGGTCGTCTGGCACGCCGGCCGCCCAAGGCTGTGGCAGCGAATCACGGGGCGTTTCGAGACGCGCAACCTTCGCGCGCTGCTCGACGCCGCGCGTCAGGTTACCTGAGGCACGTTACATGAGGAATGTTGCATGAGGCACGTAGCATGAAGCAGGTTGCATGAGGCACATCGTGCGCCGATCCGTGCCGGCTGCGGCCACAGTGTTGACGGCAGCCGGGATGGATCCCGTGCTCGCGCGCGTATTCGCCGCGAGAGGCGTGGCGAGCGCCGACGAGATCGGGTGCGAGCTCGCGACGCTGCCGCGGCACACGACGATGAAAGGAATCGATGCGGCCGCCGCGCGGCTCGCCGACGCAATCCTCCATCGCGAGAAGGTGATAATCATCGCCGACTACGATGCCGATGGCGCGACCGCTTGCGCGGTGGCCGTGCGGGGACTTGCAGCGCTCGGCGCGGTCGTCGATTTCCTCGTGCCGAACCGGTTCGAATACGGCTACGGGCTCACCCCTGAGATCGTGGCGCAGGCGGCGGCGCTCGCGCCGCGCCTCATCGTGACCGTCGACAACGGCATCGCGAGCCATGACGGCGTCGCCGCGGCGGCGGCGAGTGGCATCGACGTGCTCATCACGGACCATCATCTGCCGGCGGCCACGCTTCCCTCACCCGCGCTGATCGTCAATCCCAACCAGGGCGGCTGCGGCTTTCCGACCAAGCACCTCGCCGGTGTCGGCGTGATGTTCTACGTGCTGCTCGCCACTCGGGCGCTTATGCGCGAGCGCGGATCGTTCGACGGTCGTGCCGAGCCCAATCTCGGCACGCTGCTCGATCTCGTGGCGCTCGGAACGGTCGCCGACGTCGTGAGTCTCGACCGCACGAACCGGACGCTGGTCGCGCACGGCATCGCGCGCATTCGCGCGGGCCGCGCGCAGCCGGGGCTCCGCGCGCTCTTCGCGGTCGCGGGACGCGACGCGCGGCGCGCGACGAGCTACGACTTGGGCTTCGTCGCCGGTCCTCGGCTCAACGCTGCCGGACGGCTATCCGACATGACGGTGGGAATTCGCTGCCTGCTTGCCGACAGCGACGGGACGGCGGCGCCGCTCGCCGCCGAGCTCGACCGCCTGAACCGCGAGCGCCGCGAAGTCGAATCGGCGATGCAGGAAGCCGCAATCGTTGCCGTCGAGTCGAGCGCGCCCGCCGCAGGCGACGATGCCTACACCGTGTGCCTCTACGACGCGGACTTTCACCAGGGGGTGATCGGGATCGTCGCGGGCCGGCTCAAGGACCGCTATCACCGGCCCGCCATCGTATTCGCGAGAGGCAGCAGCGGCGAGCTCAAGGGCTCGGGACGGTCGATCGCGGGATTTCACTTGCGCGATGCGCTCGACCTGGCGGCCAAGCGGGCGCCCGGCGTCATCACCCGATTCGGCGGGCACGCTTTCGCCGCCGGCGTCACCATCGTCGAAGCCGGCCTTGCGCGTTTCGCGGACACGTTCGAGTCGATCGCGCGCGAACACCTGTCGTCCGCGGATCTCGCCCGAACCATCGACTCGGACGGGGCGCTCGCCCCGGGCGAGCTCGGCGTGGAGCTTGCGGCCGCGCTGCGCGAGCAAGTCTGGGGACAGGGCTTTCCGGCGCCGGTCTTCGACGATACGTTTTCGGTGCTGGCGCAGCGCACCGTCGGAGGTAGTCACTCGAAGCTGTCGCTCGCGCGCGGCGCGGAGCGCTTCGACGCGATCCTGTTCCGGCACGTCGACGCGTTACCGCCGTCCATTCGGATCGCGTATCGGCTCGAGCTCAACGAATGGCGCGGCGAATCGAGTCTCGAGCTCGTGATCGAGCACTGGCAGCTCCCGTAACGCCGCAACTGCCGCGTCCTTCCCCCGCTCGACCATGTTGCGCAGTCGCAACATCGGTGGCCGCCGCGCCTTTGCTTTGGCCAGCGTGCGCGTGGGCCGCGGCTGCGTCGGTTGTACGCAACATATTGATTCCTCACTCATGTTGCACCTGACCGGATCGGGCTTTTCATCGGACGCACGGTCTGATGCGGTGCACCAACGCCGCTATACTGAGTCCGTTGGACTCGCGCGTACTTGCGCTACCGTGCGCGCCATCGCGCTTCCGGGTATTCGCGTTCGGAGCGGCCCGTCGCGCTCATGACCGAGTCCTGTTACATCAACGGGGGGAAACCATTCATGCGGCTCCAAGATAACGTCGCGATCATCACCGGCGCCGGCCAAGGCATCGGGCGGGCGACCGCCATCAAGTTCGCCCGGGAGGGCGCCAAAGTCGCGGTCTGCGACATCAATGAAAGGTCGGTGGCCGAGACGGTCGACCTGGTCCACGACGACGGCGGGCAGGCGATCGGATTTGTCGTCGACGTCACCGCAAAGGACAGCATCGCCCGCATGGTCGAGGGCGTCATGGCGCAATGGGGCCGCATCGACACGCTCGTCAACAATGCGGGCATCGTCGAAGACGCGCAATTCAAGAAGATGAGCGAGGACCAGTTCGACCGCGTCATCGACGTCAACCTGAAGGGCGTGTACAACTGCACGCGGGCGGTCGTCGACGTCATGCTCGCGCAGAATTCGGGCTGCATTCTCAACGCGTCGTCGATCGTTGGCATCTACGGCAACTTCGGCCAGACCAATTACGCCGCGACCAAGTTCGGCGTCATCGGGATGGTCAAGACCTGGGCGCGCGAGCTCGGCCGCAAGGGCATCCGCGCGAACGCGATCTGCCCCGGCTTCATCGAGACGCCGATTCTGGCGAAAATGCCCGCGAAGATCATCGAGATGATGGCGGACCGGGTGCCAATGGGCCGCCTCGGCCGGCCCGACGAGATCGCCAACACCTACGCGTGGCTCGCTTCCAGCGAAGCGTCGTACATCAACGGCGCTGTGATCGAAGTGTCCGGCGGCGCAACGTTGTAGCCTCGCCCGCAACTCCAAGCGCCATTCGCCAACTGCTTCCGTGGTTCCGCGGTCATTGACTCATTAGCCGCAAATGGTATGGAGGTAGGCGCCTGACCTACTGCGCTTTCAACGCGCCCCCCATTGCGCCCGCGGCGCGCGGATGATTTCCAGCGCTTCCTCTTTGCTTTCAGCACCCACGATCGACGGCTGGAACGGTCGCCGCCGGATGGCGGAATACTCGCCGCGTGCTTCGCCATGAATCGTGCCGCGTAGTGTTTCCCAAGCCGGATCGAAGTTCCCGGCCGAAGCGTGCAACACCGGCATGTCGGCGGCGACAGCAACCCGGAATCCGGCAAGATGCGACGAGAACGAAAAATCGATGTCGTAGCAGTGGAATCCGTCGAACGTGACCTCGTCGAAGCGCACGCGTTCGAGAACCTCGCGATTCGCCGCCATGAAGAGTCCATCGACCGCCTGCATCCCATGGACGAGCGGCGCGGGCATCGCGCAGACGAGGACGCGGAAGGGCGCGTCCTGGCCGTCGGGTTCGCATACCTGGCCGAATGTGTAAGGCGGCCCGGCGCGCGCCCACGAACCGTAGACGACCTTCGTCGTGCCGACGATCCCGACGAGATCGGCGTCGGCAAGATGCTTCTTCACGTCCCGAGCCATGGCACCGGATCGAGGAACTCGATGTCGTCGTGCGAAAGAATGACGATGTCGCCGGAAGATCGCGCCACACCGCGGTTGTACCCTTCGGCAAGCGAGCGGGCATCGCGAACCGCGACGATCTCGTACGGTTCGTCCCCGAGCAAGCGCTCGTAATGCCGCTCGATTGCGGCGGCGCGCACGGGATCGATGCTGCAGCATACGACGGAGATCATCGAACATACCCTTACCAGCCTGGCAATCGATCATGAGGTTACCTGAACGGGTATTCTTCCGGATCGGCGTACGTATCGGCCGTCCGATCAGCGCCCGCCGGCTTGAGCGGGAAAGCCTGTGCAGGGTAGGATTCGCGATGGCTTTCTTCCGCATCGGTCCGCCCGTGATTCCTGCACATCGCCCGGCCCGCGCGTCCATTGCGTGGGGCCTCGCCGTCGCCGCGTTCGGCTTGCTCGCCGGCGCGCTGGCCTCCTCGCCGGCCATTGCCGGGGAGTTCATTCCCGATCCCAAGTTCGTCCCCAAGCCCGATACCTACATCTGCCCCGACGCGAACGGCGGCGGCGTGGACTGCTACCTCCAGGCGGTGTCGCACCTCTACACGATGTGCAGGCACGTAAAGAGCATCGAGATCATCGAGTTCGGATACGAGAAGTCGACCGAAGGCACGAACGGCGCCAAGTCCGAGTACTGCATCGACAAGCAAAAGCTGTCGATGGTGCGCCCGTACCAGGCGGCGCTCAAGGAAGCGACGCCCAACGCCGAGGCGGTCAACAAGCTGCGCGAGCTGCAGGACATGTGGGCCAAGTCCATGGTCGAGCTCAACTGGAAGCCGGGCGAGACCGACGAGCAGTACAAGGCGCGAGTGGCGCAACCCTACGAGATCTTCAAGGAGCGCGCGGATGCCGTGCGCGTGGCGATTGCGGCGCACAAGGACAAGGCAGCGCCCGCGACCGCCGACAAGGGCAAGAAGGGCAAGCCCGCAACGCCACCGCCCAAGAAGAAGAGCGCAAGCTGAGCCACGTCGCGCTCTCCGCGGGAGCGGATCCCGGCGTGTCCGATCCTGCACTGTCCAATCCGGACGCGGCCATTCACGACCCGGCCAACGGCGAGCCGTCCACCTGCGACCGTGAGCTTTCGGCCATTCTCGGCGAGGGCGGGCTGCTGGCGGCCGCCCTGCCCGGGTTTCGCTTTCGTCCTCAGCAGCTCGCCATGGCGCATGCCGTCGCGAAGGCCATCGAGCGCCGCGGCGCGCTGATCGCGGAGGCTGGCACTGGGACTGGCAAGACGTTCGCATACCTCGTGCCGGCGCTCCTGTACGGCGGCAAGGTCATCGTCTCCACGGGCACGAAGACGCTGCAGGACCAGCTCTTCCAGCGCGACCTGCCCACCGTTCGGGACACGCTCAAGGTCCCGGTCACGCTCGCCCTCCTCAAGGGACGCGCGAACTACGTGTGCCACCATCATCTCGAGCGGACGGCCGCCGACGGCCGGCTTCCGTCGCGCGACGACGCTCGGCACCTCCCGAAAATCATTGCATTCGCACGGACGTCCGACACCGGCGATCGCGGCCAGCTCGCCGACGTTCCGGAGTACGCCTCGATCTGGCCCCTCGTGACGTCGACGCGCGACAACTGCCTTGGCGCCGAATGCGCTTTCCACGCCGATTGCTTCGTGCTGAAGGCGCGCAAGGCGGCGCTCGAGGCCGACGTCGTCGTCGTCAACCATCACCTGTTCTTCGCCGACGTGATGCTGCGCGACGAGGGGCTCGCCGAGTTGCTGCCCGCGTGCAACACGGTGATCCTCGACGAAGCGCACCAGCTTTCCGATACGGCCACGCTCTTCTTCGGCGAGGAGCTCACTTCCGGCCAGCTCGCCGAGCTTGCGCGCGACTCCGAAGTGGCGGCACGCGCGGGCGCGCGCGAGGTTCAGCAGTTGCCCGAGGCCGCCAACGGCATCGCGCCGGCGACGCGAAAGCTGCGCCTCGCGCTCGGCGATCTTCCGGCCAAGATCACCCAGCAGGCGGCGATCGGAAAGGAGGGCTTCGCGGCCGCGCTCGACGAGCTCACTGCGGCGCTCGACCGCCTCGACGCGGAGCTCGGCCTGTTCGCCGAACGCAGCGAGGACATCGCCCATTGCGCAGAGCGTGCGCGCGCCGCCGCCACGCAACTCGCGCGCTGGCGCGCGGGACTGGCCGCGAGTGCCGATCCGACAAGCGCCGGCGACGCGGCGTGGATCCGGTGGGTCGACGTCACGCAGACCGGTTGGCAGCTCCACGCGTCACCGCTGTCGATCGCCGATGTTTTCGGCAAGCGCGTCGCCGAGTCGGGACGGACGTGGATCTTCACGTCGGCGACGCTCGCCGTCGGCAAGGATTTTTCTCTGTACCAGCGCGAGCTCGGGCTGGCGGACGCTGCCACCGGCTGCTGGGAATCTCCGTTCGACTACAAGACTCAGGGTCTCTTGTACGTGCCTCGCGACCTGCCTCAACCTAACTCCCGCGAGCACACCGAGGCCGTCGTCGCAGCGTCGCTGCCGGTCCTCCGCGCAAGCGGCGGCCGCGCCTTCCTGTTGTTCACGACATTGCGCGCGCTCAACATCGCGCGCGAATTGCTGGCCGCGGCGCTCGCCCGCGAAAAGCTCGCCTGGCCGCTGCTGGTGCAGGGCGAAGGATCGCGGAGCGAGCTTCTCACGCGCTTTCGCGATCTCGGCAATGCGATTCTGCTCGGCAGCGCGAGCTTCCGCGAGGGCGTGGACGTGCCGGGCTCGGCGCTGTCGGTCGTCATCCTCGACAAGCTGCCGTTCGCGCCGCCGGACGATCCGCTGCTCGCGGCCCGGCTCGAGCTGCTTCGCGCCGAAGGCGGCAATCCGTTTTTCGACTACCAGGTGCCGCAGGCGGCCATTGCCCTCAAGCAGGGCGCCGGGCGCCTGATCCGTACGGAGACCGATCGCGGCGTGCTGATGATCTGCGACCCGCGCCTGACCGACAAGCCATATGGCCGGCGCATCTGGCAGAGCCTCCCGCCGATGCGGCGCACGCGCGAGATCGACGACGTCGAGGCGTTCTTCGCCAAAGAACTGGGGTCAGAGACGAATTCCTCGTGCTAGAAACTGGCGTCAGAGACGAGTTGCGCGCGACGGTAGTTGTAACTCCAGCAGGGCGACGAAATCGTCGCTGACCCCAACTTCTCGGCAGTTTCTAGCACGAGGAATCCGTCTCTAACCCCGGTTTCTACCAGAACTTCCACCAGGGCTTGGGCGGCGCGGCAGCGAGATAGGTGCTCTCCGGGAACGTCTGCTTCAGTATCCCCAACGAATCGTCGCGCAGCTGCGTAAGCCCGAGCTTGTCGTAGCTCTTCGCCAGCACGTCGAGCGCCGCTTCGTTGGAGAGAGTCCGCGGATAACCGACGATCGACGCCTGCGCACGATTGATCGCAGCTACGTAGGCGCCGCGATTGTAGTAATAGCGCGCGACGTTGACTTCGTACTTGCCGAGCGCATTGGTGAGATATTGCATGCGGTCGGTGGCGTCCTGCGCGTAGCGGCTCTCCGGGAACTTGGCGACGAGCTCCTTGAAGGCCGCAAACGACTCCCTCATCCCCTTGGGCTCGCGTTCGGACAGGTCGAGCTCGTACACGAAGCCCAGGAGCCCCTGGTCCTCGCGGAAATTGACCAGCCCTTTCAGGTAGTACGCGTAGTCGACGCTCGGATTGTTGGGAAACGTGCGGATGAAACGGTCGCAGGCGGCGACCGCCGCAGCGGTCTCGCCGGCTCGATAGTTCGCGTAGGCGCCTTCCAGTATCGCTTGCTGCGCGTAGCGTCCGTAGGGAAAGCGGGCCTCCAGCGTCTCGAAGAGCTTGACCGCGCGCGTATAATTTCCGTCGAGCAACGCGTCGTGCGCGAGCTTGTAGAGGCCCTCGGCGTTGAGGTTGGCCGTCTCGTCGACAACGTCGGGCAGCAGGCCGCAGCCGGCGAATGCGACGATCGCGAGGCAAGCGAGGGCTTTGCCAAAAGACCTGGCCAATGCGGCGAGCGCAATGGCAAAAATGCTTGCCAGGGTGCGTGCGTACGCAACTGAACGCGGCAAGGACACCCCGCGTAACGGCGTCGAGTGCGGCAAAGCGTACATGCTTGGAAATCGCTCCGGAATCAGACGTCGATTATAGCCGACGCACTTTCTCGTTGCCGCTCGTCCCCATCCGGCCCACTGCAATTCACGACGTGCGATCCGCCTTGACACCCATAGTTGCGGCCGCCACTCCCGCGTCGGCGGCGACCACGCACGCCGTCAAGCTGCCAGCGGATGCCGCGGGCCAGCGGTTCGACATCGCCCTCGCCCGGGCACTGCCGCAGTTCTCGCGCGCCCGCTTGAGGGCGTGGATCGACGCGGGTCGCGTGACGGAGGACGGCCGCACGGCGTTGCCCACGCGCAAAGTCCGCGGCGGCGAAGAGGTGATCGTTCGGGAACTGCCGTCACCGCAGGACTTAGGTCTTGCGCCGGAAGCCATCAAGCTGACCGTCGTCTTCGAAGACGAGGCGCTGCTCGTGCTCGACAAGCCAGCAGGTCTCGTCGTGCACCCCGGCGCGGGCAACTGGGCGGGAACGCTCGCCAACGCGCTGCTGCATTACGCGCCGCAGCAGAGCAGCGTGCCGCGCGCCGGTATCGTCCATCGTCTCGACAAGGACACGAGCGGCCTCATGGTCGTCGCGAAGACGCTCCCTTCCCACACGGCGCTCGTGCGGCAATTGCAGGCGCGCGCCGTCACCCGCGAGTACGTGGCACTCGCAACGGGGGACCTTTTGCGCGGCGACACGATCGACGCTCCGATCGGCCGTCACCCGACGCGGCGCACGACGATGGCCGTCGTCGCCACGGGCAAGTCGGCGCGCACTCATTTCGCCGTGCTGGAGCGCTTCGGCAACGCGACGCTGCTTCGTTGCCGGCTCGAGACCGGCCGCACGCATCAGATCCGCGTTCACCTGGCATCGCTCGGCCACCCGCTCGTCGGCGATCCTGCGTACGGCCGCAAAGGAGCGATCGCCTTCGGGCGGCAGGCGCTGCACGCCGCGCGGCTCGCGCTTGTGCACCCGGTGAGCGCGCGCAAGATGTCGTGGGACTCGGCGCTGCCGAGAGATTTCGCGGACCTGCTCGCCTCGCTGCGCGCTGAAGCACGATGAGCGCAATCTCGACGACGACCGCGCTGAGCGACGCGATCGCGGCCGCCGGACTCGACTGGATTGTCCCCGATTGGCCGGTTCGAAGCGGTGTCGGCGCACTTTCCACTACGCGCAACGGCGGCGTCAGCACCGGCACCCTCAGGTCGCTGAATCTCGGCCGAAGCGTCGGCGACGACGCTCACGCGGTCGAGGAAAACCGTCGGCGGCTCGCGCGGTTTCTGCCCGCCGCGCCGCTGTGGCTCCAGCAAACGCATGGCGCCGCCGTCGCAACGCTCGCCGCATCGAATGCGAAAGGACCCGCACCGCGCGCCGATGCGGCGGTCACGCGCGAGCGTGGCGTTGTATGCACGGTGATGACCGCCGATTGCCTCCCGGTGCTGTTCGCCGATCGGGAAGGGCGCGCCGTCGGGGTCGCTCACGCGGGGTGGCGCGGGCTTTGCCTCGGCGTGCTGGAAGCGACGATTTCCGCGATGAGCGATCTCGGCAGCGCGGCCGCCGACCTCGCAGCCTGGCTCGGGCCTGCAATCGGCCCCGCGCGTTTCGAAGTCGGCGCCGATGTGCGTGATCGCTTCTGCGACGGCGATCCCGATGCGCACGCCGCCTTCGCGCCGCACGCGCCGGGCAAGTGGCTCGCCGACCTCGATGCGCTCGCGCGCATGCGCTTGGCCCGCGCGGGCGTGCGCCGCGTGAGCGGTGGCGGCTTCTGCACGCATAGCGACGCAGCGCGATTTTTTTCGTATCGCCGCGAACGAAACACCGGTCGAATGGCAACGGCGATCTGGTTGACGACCACGTGAGGCAAGATAACCGCGAGAGGACTGCGAGCCAGCCGCCGGGATCAGCGTATCGCGATGCGTATAATCGCAGGCCTAAAAGCGGTGACGCGTCGCGCGCCGCGCAAGAACCGCCCCGGCCCGCCTCGCCTTGACCATTCTGATGCAGATCGTCGTCGCCGCACTTTCCGGCGGCGTCTTCGCGACCGTCGCGGCCGCGGGCACGCTCGTGCTGCATCGCGGCTGGATCTCGCGGATCGTCTCGTTCGCGGTCGGCGCGCTGCTGGGCGCGGTGTTCCTCGAGCTGCTGCCGCACGCGCTCGAGAAGGGCGACACGGCGACCGTCATGGCGACGGTGCTCGCCGGCCTCCTCGCCTTCTTCGCGCTCGAGAAGCTCGTGC
>Ga0070668_100003426_pt1 | contig 11712 bp, 10 predicted proteins | sample KBSS43metaG_FD_64661 | JGI IMG/M metagenome (GOLD analysis project Ga0070668, IMG submission 64661) | Switchgrass rhizosphere microbial communities from Kellogg Biological Station, Michigan, USA - KBS S4-3 metaG | ecosystem: Host-associated > Plants > Roots > Rhizosphere > Soil ... | reverse complement strand
GCCTCGCGCCGGCCGCGGGTGTGCGTCGCGCGGGGAAGCATGCCGTACTCGGCAGTGAGCCACCCCTGTCCCCGGCCCTTCATGAACGCGGGGACGCCTTCCTCCACGCTTGCAGTGCACAGCACGCGCGTGTCGCCCATCTCGACCAGCACGGAACCCTCGGCGTGTCGGGTGTAGCCGCGCGTGAAGCGGAGCGGTCGCAATTCATCGGCGCGGCGGCCGCCGGATCGGGAGAGCATGATGGCGCGATTATAGCGACGCGCCGGGTCGCAACGCGTGCGCCATGCCTTCGTCCAGGGCGTAGGGCGGCGACCACGCGAAGCGTGTGCGGAACGCGGCGGTGTCGACTTCGAGCGTGTCAAGGAGCCGCTCGACCATCTCGCTGCGTCCCGACCAGGCACCCGCCACGCGAAGCAGCGAGGTCGGCAGCGCAAAGAGCCGAGGTGGGATCCGCATCGCGCGTGCCATCGCCTCGACCAGCGCCGGTGTGGAAACGGCGTTCGCGTCGGCGACGAAGTAAGTCGCGACGGGCTGCGCGTCCCGCTCGCTCGCGAGCAACGCGGCGAGTGCTGCGGCGAGGTTTCCGACCCCCAGGATGCTGCGCCGGTTGTCGATTCCGGCCAGCGGCAACGGAACGCCCCAGCGCACCGCATGCGAGAGCGCGGCGACGTTCGCTTTCGCGCCCGGGCCGTACGTCAGGGGCAGGCGCAACACGGTCGTGCGCATGCCGGAGGATTCGGCCACCTCGGCGAGCGCGCGCTCGGCTGCCCACTTGCTCGCGCCGTACGCGTCGAGCGGATTCGGCGGATCGCTTTCCCGAAACGGATGCCCGGGCAGCGTCGTCTCGCCGTTCACCTTGACCGAGCTTGCGAAAATGAAGTGATCCACACCTTGCGATGCGGCCGCGCGCGCAAGGCGTGCCGTCGCCTCGACGTTCACGGCGCGCAGAGTCGCCGGCGACGCGCCCGCGCGATGCGCGAGCCCGGCAAGGTGGACGACAGCGTTCGCGTCGCGCAAAGCGACGCCCATCGCCGCTTCGGAAAGCCGCGTAAGGTCGCCGGCCGCCATGAATTCCGGCCGGGCGGCGGTCTCCGTCGACAGCGCGCGCACGAGACCTCGCACGGTATGGCCCGCGCGCGCGAGCGCCGGGACACAGGCACGGCCAATGAAGCCGTCGGCGCCTGTGACTACCACTGTGGTCAAAACCACTTCCATCCGTGCAGGCGGTAGAAGCGCCATCCGCTTCGCACGAACCAGCCGATGTGGCGCAGGCCCTTGCGCGAGGCGTGGCCACCGTGATGGCCGATCTCCACGGATGGCACGTACGCCGTCTTGGTGATGAGATTGAGGCGCACGCTCCAATCGAAGTCTTCGAAGTAAAGGAAGAACTTGGGATTGAATCCGCCCGTGCGGTCGATCGCGTCGCGTCGCACGAGCATGAACGCGCCGGACAGCGCGGGGATGCCGATCACGTCCCGCGGCGGGTCTTTGCCCACTATGTCGCGCATTTCGTAGCGGTCGAGCCGCCGCTTGAACACGCGGCGCATGACCCCGGGTGCGAACGCGCGCAGGAACAAGTCGAAGATCGCCGGGTAGCGCTTGCACAGGAACACGTTGCGTCCGGCGCCGTCGCGCGCGAACGGCGCCAGCGCGCCGACCTCCGGATGCTCGTCGAGCCAACGCACGCCGTTGGCGAGCGCATCGGGTGCGAGCTCGACGTCGGGATTGAGGACCAGGTGATAGTCCGACCCGGTCCCGTGCAGCACGAGGTTGTGCGCGGCGCCGTAGCCGATGTTCGCGTGGCCGTGCAGGTAGGTGACGTGGACGCCGGTGTCCTGGAAGCGCGTCTTGCCGAGCTTGATGACGCCATCCGCCGCCGCCTTGTCCTCGCTATTGTCGATGAGCGCGAGATGCACCGTCTTCATCACGCCGGCTTCCTGTCCCGCCGCGATCGCGAGCGCGAGCTTGCGCAGGCAGCGCTCGAGCAGCTTGAGATCCGGCCGGTGGGTGACGATGCTGATCTGCAGCGAGGAAGGCAGCACGTTGCGTTCTTGTCGTTTTGGGCTGGGCTAGAATCGGGGAATCGACTTCGCACGTCAACTTCGATGGGCACGCCCCGCTATTCCGCCGACGACCTCGTTGCGTACGCGTCCACTCTGCTAGCGTGCGCCGGCATGCGGGACGACATCGCGCGTGACGTCGCGACGGTCCTGGTGGACGGGGACCTCCTCGGGCATACCACGCACGGGCTCGCGTTGCTCGCGCCGTACCTGGGGGAGCTCGAGAAGGGCTCGATGGCAAAGTCGGGCGAGCCGCACGTCGTCAACGCGCGCCCCGCCGTGCAGGCCTGGGACGCCGGGCGCCTGCCGGGGCCTTGGGTCACGTTGCGCGCGCTCGATGCGGCCTCGGGCATGGCACAGGATTACGGTTGCGGCACCGTCGTTGTCCGCCGCTCGCATCACATTGCCTGCCTCGCCGCATACATGAAGCGCATCACCGATCGCAACCTGATGGGCATCGTCGCGTGCTCCGATCCTGCGATGAAGAGCGTGGCGCCCTTCGGCGGCGTGTCGTCCGTGTTCACGCCGAATCCGCTCGCCGCAGGCATCCCGACATCGGGCGACCCGATCATCCTCGACATCTCGGCGAGCTACACCACCAACGGACTCACCGGGCGCTTGCACGCGAGCGGCAAGCAGCTCGACCACCCGTTTATACAGGATGCTCAAGGCAACCCGACGCGCGATCCTTCGGTTCTCTTCACGGAACCCAAGGGCACGCTGCTGCCGCTCGGCGGCCTCGAGGCGGGTCACAAGGGATACGCGCTAGCGCTCCTCGTCGAAGCGGCGACGGGCGCGCTCGCGGGACACGGACGCGCGGATGCGTCGGAAGGCTGGGGCGCGACCATTTTCGTGCAGGTGCTCGATCCCGCGGCATTCGGCGGTGTCGCGGACTTCCACCGTCAGATCGATCACGTCGCCGACGCCTGCCGCACAGCGACCCCTCGTCCGGGCGGCGAGCGCGTGCGCTTGCCGGGCGAGCGCGGCATACGGCGGTATCGCGAGCAGAAGGCGCACGGCTTGGAATTGTTCGACGGCATCATGGCGTCGCTCGCGCCGTGGGCCGAAAAGCTGGGCGTGGCTTCACCGAAGGAAGTGCGATGAGAGCGCTGCTGGCTGTCTTGTTGCTGCTCGCGAATGCAGCGCACGCCGCCGACTGGATCATGGAGTGTCCGGCGCAGCTGTCGACCTCGCAGATGCCGGCGGGCGAGTTGCCGGCCGGTTGGAGCGGCATCGCCCGCACCGCGTCGTCGGTGCACGAGGCGAAGCCGGGAGCCTCCACGACGGAAGCCACACCGCCGGTGGCCATCAGCGTGTTCGACGGTCCGCCGTCGGAGATGGCCGACCTCGTGCCGGACAATCCCAACGCGCGCATCGTGCAATGGACGTTCAAGAAGCCGCGCACGCGCGACATCTTCGTCGTCTGCAATTACGCCGATACGCGCATCGCGCTCGCGCGCAAGGCGCCGCCCGAGGTCACGAGCTGTGCGTTGTCGGTAACCTCGCCAGGCGTGATCTGCAAGCAGCCATGAAGTAGTTTCACCGCATCGTCCGGCGAAGCCCGTCCAACACCGCGCTCAGTGCGTCGATCTCGGCGCGTTGCGCAGCGAGCTCGCGGGCCTGTATTGCGATGGTGGCCTCGAGCTTCGCGTTGAGTCCCTGGATCGCGGCCAGCGCTACACCGTCCGCGTCGATAGTGCTGATGCCGAGCTCCGTCTCGCCCAACCCGAACGCGGCGCGAAAATCCTGCGCCATCGGCCCCATGTGGCGGATCGATGCCCCCTGGCCCTTCAGGTTCCACGTCGCGATCGGCATCGCGGCAACACGCTCCAGGACCTCGCGAGGCTCGACCGCCACTACGTTCTCCTTCAGGTTGCGGTCGCTACCCGCAACCCATGCCGTCGCCCCCGGCGGCAATACGACGCCGGTGTAGGTTGCCTGCGTCGAGCCGCCGGCGAAGAAGAACACGCCGCCCAGCGAGCGCACGACGAAGCGGTTGTCGGCGTTGCAACTGATGGTGTTGGCGGTCGAGAAGTCGCCCCAGGCGAAACAGCCGTGGCCGTTGGCGCGGGCCTTGTAGCCCCCGGCCATCGAGAGGCTTCCGCTCGCGATATTGTCCTCGCCGCCGAGCACCGTGCTGTCGACGCCGGTCGCCTGGTTGTTGAACCCGCCCGCGACCGCGCTGTACTGGGCCGTGGCGAAGTTCAGGCGGCCGCCCGCCACGACGCTGGTATCACCGCTCGCCTGGTTGTTGTAGCCGCCGGCGATAGTGCCGTATGGGCCGGACGCCTGGTTGATGTAACCCCCGGCCACCGTGCTGTAATCGTTGATAGCTTGGTTGTTCCAGCCCCCGCCTACGGTCGACCGTAGCCCCAGTGCCTGGTTGAACTGGCCACCCCCGACCGTCGAGAAATCCATGGCAGCGAAGTTCTGCGCACCACCTCCGACCGTCGCGCTCTCCAGTGCCGCGACGTTCTCGCGCCCGCCACCCACCGCGGCATAAGCGCCGTTGGCCTGGTTGACTTGTCCTCCCGCGACTGTCGCCGACGAGCCCGACGCGGTGTTCTGCGACCCGCCCCCTACCGTCGCGGTCCTCGCGGAGGCGGTGTTCACGATGCCGCCCGCCACGGTGCCTCCCAAGCCGTCGAGGACGTCGGCGTTGGTGTCCCCCACGATGTTACGCAGCCCGCCGCCGATCGTGCCGTACGAGTCCCGGACCACGTGCTCCCACGGCGACGTCACGGGGCCCAGCGGCTCGGATCCCACCGGGGCACCGCCGCCCGCGATGACCGCGCCGCGGATGCCTGCCCGCGCGACGTTGGCCACGCTGCCACCCACCACGTTGCCACTGATCGAATTCGGTTCGTAGCGCATCACGCGCGCGTTGTTCACCCGGATGTCGAGCGCGTTGTTGTCGGTGGTCCCCAGCACTGCCTGCGCGCCGAACGCGTTGCCGTTCTGCACGAACGCATTGGGCGCACCATCGGACTGGCACGTGACCGTCCCGTCCACGGCAATGGCGCGGATGCTGCTGCCCACCGCGCAGTTGCCGCTCACCCGCTGCTGGATCACCGCCGTGTTCACCGACAATGTCCCGCTCGTCGTGATAGGGCCGCCAGTGAGACCCGTGCCGCTGCCCACGCTCGTTACCGTCCCGGGGCCGCCGTCGTCCGTCTCGCAGGTCACCGTGCCGTCCGGGTTGATGACCCGGATGCTGCTCCCCGCCGCGCACGTGCCGCTCACACGGCGCTGGAGATAGGTCGTGTCCGCCGCGATCGTGCCGCTGCTCGTAATCGTGCCGCCCGTCAATCCCGCTCCCGCCGTGACGCTGCTCACGTAGCCGCCGACCGCTGCGCGAAAGAAGCCGACGACATCGATCGCGACATGCGCGCCGCCACCGCGCACTTGCACGGAAATCTGCTTGTTGGCGAGGTTGGCAAGGCTCGTCACCGCCGTCGACGTGAACGCGTTGCTGCCGAGGTAGACGAGCGACGCCGAGCTGCCGAACGTGCTGCCCTGCGGAAGGATCTCGATGTCACCCGAGCCGGCGGTGGTAGGAATGCCGTACACCTGCATCTGCACCGCGACTGGCGAGGCAATCGCGGGAAGCTGGGTGAGGCACACGCCGTTGCCGCCTTGCAGCGTGTAGGTCCGGATCTGGTTGGGAGGGAACGCGCCCCCGCCCTGGTACACCGCCGCGAACGTTCCGCGCGTTTCCACGAGTCTGCACGGCGTTACGGGGACGTACACGAGGTCCTGGTTGCCATCGCCGAGCGCCTTCGCCTGCATGAGCGCGGACGACACGGGCGTATCGCTGACCAGCGCCGCGGAGACTACGTTGCGCAAGCCGTCGAGGCTGCCCGCGAGACTCGCGGCGAGGAGCTGGTCGGCGCGCATCGCCATCAGCAACAGGCGCAACTGCTCGGCATCGATGCCGGCGCGCGAGCCCGTCAGCGCGTCGCCCCATTCGCCCACGACGCGGTCGACGACCGTGACTCGGTTCTGGTCGATGGCCAGGAGCGGCGAAGGTGGCGTCGTGTAAGTCGAGCTGCCATAGCCGTCGGTAGGACTCGCCTGGGAAACCTGCGCACCTTGCACGGCGGTGGCCATCACGAGTCCCACGAGCACTGTGTGCCGCGTTACCTTCATGTGCAATCCTCCCGAGATTGACGTTCGGCGATGCGGGGCGATCGAGTCGGGCAGTTGTACGCGTCGTTGTGCCTGTTCGTCAACTCCGCGAAGTGCGGCCGCCCACGACCCGTGGGGTGCCGGCCAGGTCGCGACGCACGACGATATCGACGAACCCGGCGTCGCGAAACAACGCCTGCACCGCTTCCGATTGGTCGTAGCCGTGCTCCACGGCGAGCGCGCCCTGTGCGGCGAGATGCTCGTGCGCACCGGTGACGATGATCCGCAGCGCCGACAGCGCGTCGCCGAGTGGAACCAGGGCCTCGGCAGGCTCGAAGCGCACATCGCCTTCGCGCAAGTGCGGATCGCCCGGCGCGACGTAGGGCGGGTTGCTCACGATGACGTCGAAAGTTCCGTCGACCGCGTTCCACCAATCGGATTCCACGCAGGTCACGTACGACAGGTGGAGACGCGCCGCGTTGTCGCGGGCGACTGCGAGCGCGGCGGCCGACACGTCGGTGGCGACCACGTGCGCGCGCGGGCGCTCGTGAGCGATCGCAAGCGCAATGGCGCCCGACCCCGTCGCGAGGTCGAGGACACGCGCTTCCGCATCGCGCGGGATCCATTCGAGCGCAACCTCGACCAGCGACTCCGTCTCGGGCCTCGGCACGAGGACCGCGTTCGACACGCGCAGCGGCAAGCCCCAGAATTCCTTGGCCCCCGTGAGGTACGCCACCGGCTCGCCGTCCCGCCGCCGCTTCGCGAGCATGAAGAACGCATCGGCCTGCGCCCTGTTCAGATCGTCGTCGCGATGCGCAACGAGCCACGCGCGGTCGCGGTCCACGACATGCGCGAGCAGCACCTGCGCATCCACTGGCACGAGCCCGCTCTGCGCGAGCGCCTCGCGGACCTTCACGCGCGCATCGCCGAGTACACGAACATCGTGCGTCCGTAGTGCTCGGCATCGTCCTCGCGGCGCATGCCGATCTTCTCGAGCACACGCTGCGAGGGCACGTTCTCGGGCCACGTGAGGCCGACGATGCGTGCAAGTCCCAGGCGGTCGAAGCCGTGCGCGAGCACGGCGCGCGCCATTTCAGTGGCGAATCCGCGTCCCCAGCACGCGTGCGGCAGCCGATACGCGATCTCGATGTCGTCGCCCTCGGGAACGGAAAACAATCCGCATCCGCCGACGAAGCCGCCGCCCTCGCGCAGGCTCGCGTGCAAAAGCCCGTGGCCGGGTTGCGTGGAAGCACGTTCCACGAGGCGCTCGATCGACTTCTCGCACTCCTCGCGCGTGCGGCCTTTCATGCCCGAGCCCAGGTAGCGCATGACGCGATCGTCGCTGTCCATCGCGTGCAGATCGTCGAGGTCTCCGCGCTCGAAGTGACGCAGCACGAGCCGCGGCGTGATGAGGAGGGTCACTGCGCCCGGTGCGGATTGTCGGCGGCGAACAGGCGCAGCCGCAGGTCGTAGTAGCGCCCCCAGCCGCAGTCGGCGAGCCCCGCTTTCATGAGCACGCGCTGCGACGCCTTGTTGCCGGGATCCGTGACGCCGATGATGCGATGGAGGTCGAGATCGTCGAAGCCGTAGTGATGCATCGCGGTCGCGCCCTCGGTGGCGAAGCCCTGGCCCCACGCCTCGGGAAGCAGGCGATAGCCGATCTCGACGTCGGGGCTCTTGCCCGCGTACTTGAGCGAGAACCAGCCGATGAACTTGCCCGTGTCGCGGCGCACCGTGTACCACGCGCCGAGGTTCGGGTAGAGCCGGTAGTAGCGCGTGATGCGACGGACGGCGGCTTGTGTCTCTTCGCGCGTCGCTGGCTTGCCCGTGATGTACTTCATGACGCGCGGATCACTGTCGAGGCGGTAAAGGTCGTCGAAGTCGGAAGGCACGAACTCGCGCATCGCAAGGCGCAGGGTCTCGAGCCAGGGCTTCGGCCTTCTCACCCGGTTTCTCCCGCCAGCGCGGCGAGTTGCTCCGCCTGGAACTCCTGCGACAGCGCGGTCACGACTTCGTCCAGGTCCCCGTCCATGATCGCGTCGATCTTGTAGAGCGTGAGGTTGATGCGATGGTCCGTTACGCGGCCCTGCGGAAAGTTGTACGTACGGATGCGCTCGCTGCGGTCGCCGGAGCCAATCAGCGACTTGCGGTGCGCCGCTTCCTTGCTCTGCCGCTCCTGGCGCTCGCGGTCAAGGAGCCGCGAGGCGAGCACCGACATCGCCTGCGCGCGATTGCGATGCTGCGAGCGGTCGTCCTGGCACTCGACCACGAGGCCCGTCGGCAGGTGCGTGATGCGCACGGCGGAATCCGTCTTGTTCACGTGCTGCCCGCCGGCGCCCGACGCGCGGAACGTGTCGATGCGGATATCCGTCGGGCTGATCGTGATGTCCGCGATCGGGTCCGCCTCGGGAATCACGGCGACCGTGCACGCCGACGTATGGATGCGCCCCTGTGCCTCGGTTTCGGGCACGCGCTGCACGCGATGGCCGCCCGACTCGAACTTGAGCTTCGAGTAGACGCCCTGGCCTTCGATGCGCACGATCGCTTCCTTGTACCCGCCGAGCTCCGATTGCGATGCCGACACGATTTCGGTCTTGAACCGGTGGCGCTCGGAATAGCGCACGTACATGCGCAAGAGGTCGCCTGCGAACAGCGCGGACTCGTCGCCTCCCGTGCCGGCGCGGATCTCGAGAAAGATGTTGCGCTCGTCGTTGGGGTCCTTCGGGAGGAGCGCCGCCTGGAGTTCGATTTCGAGGCCGGCAATGCGCTCCTGCGCCGCCGCTCGCTCTTCCTCGGCGTAATCGCGCATCGCGGGATCGGCCGCGAGCTCGTCGGCGGCGGCGAGGTCCGCCTCCGCCTTCACGAAATCGTGAAAGCGTGCGACGACCGGTCCCAGGTCCGAATGCTCCTTGGTCAACGCGCGGTAGCGGTCGAGATCGCTCGTGACGTCGGGCGCGCCCAGGATCGCGTCGAGCTCGGCAAGACGCGAGGAAAGCTGGTCGAGCTTGGTGCGAAGCGAGAGTTTCATGAGGCGACGGCACTCGGGACAAAAAAGCGTCGGGCTGAAGCCCGACCTACAGCCTGACCCACATCCCGAACAGGACAGCTAAGGCTCGCCGTCCTTCGACTCGTCGAGGCGATAGACGCGCGACAGCGCTGCGATGAGCTGCGCGCGCTCGGCTTCGTTCGCCGCATTGAGCGCTGACAGCGGCGCATGCAGGAGCTTGCTCGTCAGGCCCCGCGCGAGCGCGTCGAGCGCGGCGTCGGGCGACTCGCCGGAGGCCAGCATGCGGCGGGCCCGGTCGAGCTCGCTCGAGCGAATGTCGTCGTGGTGACCGGAAAGCGCCTCGATCGTCGGCACCACCGATCGACCGTCGAGCCACTTCAGGAAATGCTCCGTCTGATCAGCAATCATGGCCTCGGCCTGAACGACGGCTTCCTGCCGCACCTGCAGGTTCTCGCGCACAATCACCTGCAGCTCGTCGACCGAATAGAGGAACACGTCGTCGAGGTCGGCGGCTTGCGGCTCGACATCGCGCGGAACACCCAGGTCGACGATGAAGACCGGCGCGTGCTTGCGCTGCTTCACCACGCGCTCGAGGAGGCCCTTGCCGATGATCGGCAGCGTGCTCGCGGTGCAAGTCACCACGATGTCGAACTCGTGCAGGCGCTGCGGCAATTCGTTGAGCGTGATCGCCTGCGCGCCAAGCCGGTCCGCGAGCTTGCTGCCGCGGTCGAGCGTGCGGTTCGCCACGGTGACGGACTTGGGTTTCCTGGCGAGGAAATGACTCGCGGCAAGCTCGATCATCTCGCCCGCGCCCACGAGCAGGAGGCGCTGGCCGGAAATCGACGGGAAGATGCGCTCGGCGAGCTTCACGCTGGCGGCCGCCATCGAGATCGAGGCGCTGCCGATGTCGGTCTGGGTGCGCACGTCCTTGGCGACCGCGAACGTCCGCTGGAACAGGCGATTGAGGATGAGGCCGAGCGAGCCCGCGGACTCCGCCGAGCGCACCGCCTGCTTCATCTGGCCGAGGATCTGCGGCTCGCCGAGCACCATCGAGTCGAGCCCGCTCGCGACGCGAAAGGCATGCGTCACGGCCTTGTCGCGGGGCAGCGTGTAAACGTACGGCGCAAGCGTCTGCTCAGGCATCCCGTGGAAACGCGCGAGCCACGACGCCACGGGCGCGGGATCGCCGTTCGCGAAATACACCTCGGTGCGATTGCACGTCGACAGGATCGCCGCTTCGCGCGCGTGCTGCGCCTTGGTGAGGTCGCGCAGCGCGTCGGTCAGGACCTCGGGCGTGAACACCACCCTCTCGCGGACTTCGAGCGGGGCGGTGGTGTGCGAGATTCCGAGGGCGTAGAGGGACATGGCGGCGGCGTCCGAGGCCGAATTGTACCCAATACGCAGGCGCTGCCCGGGGCGGATGTTTGATCGCGATCAGGAATTGATGAATTCCACGCGCCCGCCCAGCCAACGCTCCAGATGCGCCTGCGCGGCTTCGGGCTCGCGCGCGAGCAGCTCCTCGGCCAGGTCGCGGGCCTGCTCGATCAGCGGCACGTCCCGCTCGAGGTCAGCGAAGCGCAGCAACGGCAAGCCCGACTGCCTGGCGCCCAGGAACTCGCCAGGGCCGCGAATGAGGAGGTCCTGGCGCGCGATCTCGAAGCCGTCGTTGCTCTCGAAGATGACCTTGAGGCGAAGCTTGGCGACTTCACCGACGGGCTCCTCGAACAACAGCACGCAAGTGGACTCCGCCGCGCCGCGTCCCACGCGTCCGCGCAGCTGGTGCAGCTGCGACAGGCCGAAGCGCTCCGCGTGCTCGATCACCATGAGCGAGGCATTGGGCACGTCGACCCCCACTTCGATGACCGTGGTCGCCACGAGCACGTGAATCTCGCCGCGCACGAACGCGCTCATCGTCGCGGCCTTCTCGTCGGGTTTCAGCCGGCCGTGGATGAGACCGACCCGCAGCGACGGCAAGGCCGCCGTGAGCTCGGCATGCAGCGCGACGGCGGTCTGCAATTCGAGTTTTTCCGATTCCTCGATGAGCGGGCATACCCAATAGGCCTGCCGGCCGTCCCCGCATTGCTTGCCGATCCACTGCACGATTTCCTGTCGGCGCTTCTGGCTGACGAGGCGCGTGAGCACCGGCGTGCGCCCGGGCGGCATTTCGTCGATGGCCGAGACGTCGAGGTCCGCGTAGAACGTCATCGCGAGCGTTCGCGGAATCGGCGTCGCGCTCATCATCAACTGATGCGCCTCCGCGAGTCCCTTGCCGCGAAGCGCGAGCCGCTGCGCGACGCCGAAGCGATGCTGCTCGTCGACGATGGCAAGCCCGAGATGCGGGATCTCGACCCCTTCCTGGAACAGGGCGTGGGTTCCGACGGCGAACGCGATGTCGCCGCTTGCGAGCGCTGCGAGCGCCTGCTTGCGGGCCTTGGTGCCGACCGACCCTGACAGCCATGCGATCGGCACGTCCATGCCGTCGAGCCAGGAAGCGAGCTTGCGATAGTGCTGCTCGGC
>Ga0070668_100003419_pt1 | contig 11718 bp, 8 predicted proteins | sample KBSS43metaG_FD_64661 | JGI IMG/M metagenome (GOLD analysis project Ga0070668, IMG submission 64661) | Switchgrass rhizosphere microbial communities from Kellogg Biological Station, Michigan, USA - KBS S4-3 metaG | ecosystem: Host-associated > Plants > Roots > Rhizosphere > Soil ... | reverse complement strand
GTGGCCGCGCGGCGGGGCACCGTGCGGCTGACCGCGGTGGGCGACAGCGCCGACGGTGTCGACCCGGGCACGGTCGAGCGGGCACTGGCCGGCGCCGGCCTCGGGGTGCGCACGGACGCCGGCCCCGCCGACCTGTCCGTCGTGCTGTGCGCCGACTACCTCGACCCGAGGCTGGCCGAGATCGACGCCGAGCACCGGCGGGCCGGGCGGCCGTGGCTGCTGGCGCGCCCGTCCGGGGCCCAGGTGTGGATCGGCCCGGTGCTGCAGCCGGGCGGCGCGTGCTGGCAGTGCCTGACCCACCGGCTGTGGGGACACCGGCACGCCGAGGCGTGCGTGCAGGAGGAGCTCGGCCACGACGGCCCGGCGCGGCGCCCGGTGCCCGCCCTGCCGCCGCTGATCGCGGCCGCGGCGCACCTCGTCGCGCTGGAGGCGGCCAAGTGGGTGGCCGGCTACCGTCACCACGGCCAGCAGTGCGTCTGGACGCTCGACACGCTCGACCTGCAGGGCCGGTTGCACGAGCTGCGCCGCCGCCCGCAGTGCCCCGGCTGCGGCGACTCGTGGCAGGTGACGTGGCGCTCGGTGCGCCCGGTCGTGCTGAAGCCCGCCAAGAAGGCGACGACCGGGGGCGGCGGGCACCGCACGGCGACGCCGGCGCAGATGCTCGAGCGGCACCGGCACCTGGTCAGCCCGGTCACCGGGATCATCAAGGAGATCCAGCCCGACCCGGCCGCGCCACCGTTCGCCAACGCCTACCGTTCCGGGCCCAACATCGCCCGCGGTCTCACCGGGATGGCCGCGCTGCGCGCCGGGCTGCGCTGCGAGAACGGCGGCAAGGGCGTCAGCCCGCTCGACGCCGAGGTCAGCGCGCTCTGCGAGGCCGCGGAACGGTTTTCCGGCAACTTCCAGGGCGACGAGCTGCGCATCCGCGGCTCCTACGCCGAGCTGGGCGAGGAAGCCGTCCACCCCAACGCATGCATGCTCTTCGCCGACCGGCAGTACCGTGACCGCGCGGCCTGGAACGCCGCGCACGCGGCCTTCCAGTGGGTCCCCGAACCGTTCGACGAGACTGCCCGGGTCGACTGGACGCCGGTGTGGTCGCTGTCCGGGCGCCGCCGCCTGTTGCCGACGTCCTACCTGTACTACGGGACCCCGCGCGACGGCGCGGCGCGCGGGGTGCGCGCCGACTCCAACGGCGCCGCGGCGGGCAGCAGCCTGGAGGACGCGATCCTGCAGGGCGCGCTGGAACTCGTCGAACGCGACGCCGTGGCGCTGTGGTGGTACAACCGCACGCCGGTGCCGGGCGTCGACCTCGCGTCCTTCGCCGACCCGTGGCTGGAGGAGATGTCCGGGAACTACGCGGGGATCGGCCGCGAGCTGTGGGTCCTCGACGTGACCTCCGACCTGGAGATCCCGGTGACCGTCGCGTTGTCGCGGCGGACCGACGGCCCGCACGAGGACATCATGTTCGGCTTCGGCGCGCACCTCGACCCGCGGATCGCGGTGCGCCGCGCGGTGACCGAGCTCAACCAGATGCTGCCGATCGTGCAGGCCGCCGGCCACGAGCTCGACGACCCGGACGCGCGGCGCTGGCTCGCGTACGCCACCGTGGCGAACCAGCCGTACCTGCGGCCCGCCGCGGGACAGCGGATGCGGACCGCCGCGGACTTCAGGTTCGTCAACCGGGCCGACGTCCGCGACGACGTCGAGGCGCTGGGCCGGGTGTTCGACCGCGCCGGCCTTGAGCTGCTGGTGCTCGACCAGACCCGGCCGGATGTCGGGATCCCGGTGGTCAAGGTGCTCGCGCCGGGGCTCCGGCCCTTCTGGGTCCGGTCCGCGCCGGGCCGGCTCTTCGACGTCCCGGTCCGGCTGGGCCGGCTCGGCACACCCACCCCGTACGAGCAGCTCAACCCGTTCCCGATGTTCCTGTGAGCATCCTCCACGGGACCTGATTTCAGTTTTGGTTTGAGGAGTTGGCTTTGCCTGCTGACCGCCCGGAGGGGATCCCGGAGACCGTCCGGCTGTGGTCCCTCACCGAAGACACCTTGCTGGAGGTGGGGGACGACGACACGATGGTCGCCATCACCTGGTGGGGCGAGTACGAACTGGCGGACATCTCCGGGCCGGTGCGCGATTCGCTGAGCCGGATGGTGCTCGGCCCGGTTTCGATGGGCAACCTCGCCTCGTCCGCGAGCGGCGGCGCCGAAGCCTGGGCCGGCGCGCTGCGCAAGGTCCTCAACCGGCTGTCGGGTTCCGTCGTGCACTCGCTCGCGCTCAACGACGGCCGCGGACCGCTGCTTTCGGCGGTCCCGGTGACCCAGTCCCCGGTCTTCCCGGCCGGTCCGGCGCTGTCCGACCGGCTGATCAAGCTGTCACGGTTCTCGGCGATGCGTCCGGACGGCGGCAGGCTGCTGCTCGAGTCGCCCCGCGCCCGGTACCGGGTGGCACTGCTGCGGCCGCCCGCGGTGGCCGTGGCGTCGTCGCTGGCCGGTCCGGTCACCGTCGCGCAGGTCGTCGCGGCCACCGGGCTGGCCGAGCCGGTCGTGACGGACGTCGTGGCGTTCCTGGTCGCGGCGGGCGTGGCGCTGGTGGCCGACGACTGGGCGGAGTTCGCCGAGGACACCGACGCCGACCTGGCCGCCTGGTCGCCCGACGACCTGATCTTCCACGCCCGCAGCCGGACCTGGCAGAAGGGCGCGCCGCGGGACCCCGAGGTGTACCGGACGGGCACCGAGCCGCCGGTGGTCAAGCAGATCACGGCCGGCCCGACGTTTCCGCTGCACCGCCCCGACCCGGCGGTGCTCGCCGGGGCCGACCCGACCCTGACCGGGTTGCTCGAACTCGACCTGACGTGCCCCGAGGTCACCGACCGCGCGATGTCGGCCGAGCAGATCGGGGAGTTGCTCTTCCGCGCCGCGCGGGTGCGCTCGACCGGGCCGGCGCACCTGCCAGCCGGGCCCTCCCACGAGGCCTCCCAGCGGCCGTACTTCAGCATCGCCTGCCTGTACGAGCTCGAGATCTACGTCGGGATCAACCGCTGTGTGGGCCTGGCGCGGGGGGTCTACCACTACGACCCGCTGTGGCACACGCTGACGCTGATCAACGACGACACGGGCGTCCTGGACGGCATGCTCGACCTGGCGATGGTCGGTGCCGGCAGCCACCGCAGGCCTTCGGTGCTGCTCACGATGACCGCGCGGATGTCCCGCATCGCCTGGGTGCTCGGCAGCGCCGCGTACGCGACGACGCTGGTGCACGTCGGCGCACTGCAGCAAGTCCTTTACCTCGTGGCGAAGGCGATGGGGCTGGCCGCGCACGCCGTCCCGGTCGACGCCGGCGACCGGGTCGACCGGTCGCTGAAACTGGAGTGGCCGGCGGAGGTGAGCGTCGGGGAGTGCGTCCTGGACTTCCCGGTCTCCGGTAACTGACGGCCCGCCCGGAACGTCCCATCCTGTTACCTTGGTACCACTGGGGCACGGGGGTATGCGGGAGGGGCCGTGGTTCGGCCGGTGCGCATTCGCGGTAAAGGGTTCCGGGGACGGGACGACGGGCAGGCTTCTCCGTTCAGGCGCGAGCGGCCCGGAGTCCGCGCCCTCGTGTTCGGCGCGCAGACGGCGGCCGTCGCCGGGGTGGCGCTGCTGGCGTTCCTGCCCGTGCTGACCGGCGGGGAGTCCTGGCTCGCGCGGCTGGCCGCGCTGGCTTGTGCCGCGGCCCTCTCGGGCGGCCACCTGGCTTGGTTCGCCTACGGCAGCTTTCCCCGTCCGGCGCTGGTCCTCGTCGTCCAGGCTGCCCTGGGATTCGGGCCGTTGCTGCAGTTCGGCGCCTCGTGGAGCACGGCGAGCGCGTTCTTCGCCGGCGGGTTGCTGCTGGCGTACCCGCCGGCCAGGGCGGTGCCCGGCGCACTACTGGCGTGCGTCGTGGCCGGGCTCGTTTCGGCGTGGCCCGGTGGCTCGGTGGACATGGGCGCGGCGGGCGCGGTGACCGCCGGGGTCGCCGCGCTCACCCTGTTCGGGCTCGGCACGGCCGTGCGGCTGGTGGACGAGCGGGACGAGCAGGTGCGCGAGCTGAAGCGCCAGGCCATCATCGAAGAACGCAAGCAGTTCTCGCGCGATCTCCACGATCTGCTGGGACTCAGCCTTTCGGCGATCACCCTCAAGGGTGAACTCGTGGACCGCTTGGTGCTCGCCAGGCCCGCGCAGGCCAAAGAGGAGCTGGCGGAGCTGCTCGTGATGTCGCGGCGCGCGCTGGCCGACGTCCGCACGATCGCCGCGGGCTATCGCGAACTGTCGCTCGACGACGAGTGCCGGGCGGCGGCCGAGGTGCTGAGCGCGGCCGGGACCCGCGTCACGCTCGCCCGCTCCGGCATCGGCGACCTGCCGCCACGGGTGGCCACCGCGCTGGTGACGGTCCTGCGCGAAGGGGTGACCAACGTGGTGCGCCACAGCACCGCGAGCTGGTGTGCGTTCTCGGTGAGCACCGAGGACGGGAAGGCCTGGCTGGAGATCGTCAACGACGGTGCGGGCGGCGCGGCCGACGGCGGCGTGGACTCCGGTGCGGGGCTGTGCAACCTCCGCGACCGCGTCGAGGTCCTGAAGGGCACGTTGACGGCCGAAGTGGGGCCGGACGGTACCCATCGGCTGCTGGTGGCGATCCCGGTGGGCTCGCCGCGTCACAGCCGCCCGCCGGCGGGGGAGCCCGCGCGGTAAGCGCTCTCCGCGCGGCTCGGGAGACCTGGCCGGGTCAGAGCCACTCGGCTTCGGTGGCGATGCGGATGGCGTGGACCCGGTTGCGGGCGTTCAGTTTCGTGACCACGGCGGCCAGGTAGTTGCGGACCGTGCCGGCCGAGAGGAACAGCTCGGAGGCGATGTCCGAGACCGTACGGCCCTTCGCGGCCAGCGCCAGGATCTCGATTTCCCGTGGGGTGAGGGGGCAGTCGTCGGTCTCCCAGGCCGCCAGCGCCAGTTCGCTGTCGATGACGCGGCGGCCGATCGCGACCGAGCGCACCGCGTTCGCCAGCTTGTCCGACGGCGCGTCCTTCAGCAGGAAGCCGTTCACCTTGGCGTCCAGCGCCCGGCGCACCGTGCCCGGCCGGCCGAGGCTGGTGAGGATGAGCGTGCGGCAGCCGGGGAGGCTTTCGTGGATCTCGATCGCCGCCGACAACCCGTCCTTGCCCGGCAGGTCGATGTCGATGACGGCGACGTCCGGCTGGGTCGCCTTCGCGGCGGACAGGATCTGGTCGCCCGAGGACACCTCGGCCACCACTTCGATGTCGGACTCCAGGTTGAGGAGGGCGACCAGGGCGCCGCGGACCATGTGCATGTCCTCGGCCAGCAACACCTTGATCACGACGGTACCTCGCACCCCAGTCCGGCGACTCGAACGGCAATTGTACGCCATTGCCCGGCGCTGCCGGTGTTTCCGATAGCGGACGCCGGTGTGACGGCAGAATTCACGGCGCCGTCGGCGTTTGTGCCCGGCGCGGGCAATCCGGCCGCCGATGCCGGGCACTGGGCCGAATGGACTGGGGGAGAACGCTGGGGGAGAACGCGGTAAGAGAACTCGGATCGGGAGAATCCGCCGCCCGCGGTTTAACGGACGACGGACCCGGTGTTCCGGAATTGCACGCTCAGCTCGCCAGTGAACGGGAGGCCATCGCGTGCCGCAGGTCCGGCAGGGCCAGCAGGACGGGCGGGTCGAAGCCGTGCCGGGGGCGCAGCCGGACGTCGGCCAGGCTCGCCGTGACGCCGTGGTGGAGGGTGACCGGCCCGGTGAGGCCGGTGAACGGCCGCAGCCCGGTGTGGTCGGCCGCCGTGGTCCCGTAGGCGTGCGTCAGCACGTACCACGAGCCCAGCGGAACGTCGGTGAGTGTGTACGGCCCGGGTCCCGGCAGGATCACGTGCCGGGCAGCCGCGCCCTCGGCGATCCGGGCGGCGAAGAGCCCGACGAACACCGGTCCGACCTCGGCCGGGGCGGGCACGCGCAGCTGTCCGCGCACCGTCGCCCCCGAGCCCGGCGAGGTGTGCCGGTCGCTGATCCGCGGCGCCGCGCCGCGCAGCCGGCGGTAGCCGGACGGCGAGACGCCGACGCTGCTGCTGAACCGCGCGCTGAACGTGCCGACGCTGTTGTAGCCGACCTGGTGGCTGATGTCGGCCACCGAGATCACGGTGGTGGAGAGCAGGCGCTTGGCCTCCGCCAGCCGCAGGGCCGAGAGGAACCGGCCCGGCGACAGCCCGGTGACCCGCAGGAACACCCGGGTGAAGTGAAACTTGCTGAACATGGCCGCGCGGGCGAGGTCGTCGATCGTGAGCCGCTCGCCCAGGTTGTCTCGCATGGTCACGATGGCGCGTGCCACGGCTTGCCGGACGATCTCATCCATGGTGGGCCGTCCCTCCGGTCGACGGTGCCGCCGCCGGCGCCTTCCGGCGAAGGCACCCGGCGCGGGCAAATGATTTCGGTTAAAACTGTAGATCCGCGGCCGTCTACTTCTTAAGTGCTCTGTGCACCGGTGCGGATGGATTTCACCGGTGGCCGGCATGCGTTTTGCACATGCCGGGTTTCCCGCCCGCGAGGCCGGGGTATCCAGCGCATGCGCGATGCACATCGCCGCCGTCACCGATGGCGCCACGCACCTGTTCGCTCGCGCATGGTGACGAAAAATGCGTGATTCGATGGCCAATCGGCCCTTCGTTAGCCCGTTCGGAGTCTCTCCCGAAACCGCACGGACCATGTGTAAGCCACAACTGCCCGATGACGCGGGCACTGGCTGTCGGGGCATCGCTGGGCGACGATTTGTAGCACGTGAAGCATTCACCTTCGCCACTGGGAGCCCCAAATGTCCGCACAGATTTCTGCCGACGTCCGCACGCTTTTCGCCGATCTGGGCATCGAGGTCGAGAAGACCGTGACCGATCTGGCGATCGACCGGTTCGGGCAGTGGAGCGACAAGGTCGCCGACGTCCGGCCGATCCGCGCCAGCGTCTGCCGGTTCGATGTCCTCGAGGCGGCCTGAGCACAATCCGCTCGTCGCGTGCCTGCTGAGCCGGTCATGTCGGGTGCCGTCGCGCCCGCGGTGACCGGCTCATCGCATGTGGAGGCGGAATGTCCACAAGCGACTGACAGGAAATTTCCAACAGGTTCTGCCAGGGACGCGTGCTCGTCACGGGTCGTAGTCGTCCGATCGCGACAAGGCATTTTTACCTGGCATCTGCCCGTGTATGAGCATTTCGCGGCGTCGTTCCCGAAGAGGTGCCCGAATGGTGCAACCGATTCGTCAAGCAGAATGTTTAACTTGGCTTCTGGGGAATCGTGAGTGCGGAGGCATCCGTGATCAAAGTGCTGGTCGCCGAGGACATGCACATCGTGCGGGGTGCGCTGGTCGCCCTGCTGCGGCTGGAACCCGACATCGACGTCGTCGCGGAGGTCGCCTCCGGGCTGGAGATCCTGCCCGCGGCCCGCGCGAACGAGGCACAGGTGGCGGTCATCGACATCGACCTACCGGGCAAGGACGGTCTCACGGCGGCCCGTGAGCTGCACGAACAGCTGCCGGAGTGCCGGACCCTCATCCTGACCAGCCTGGGCAGACCGGGGACGCTGCGGCGGGCGCTGGACGCCAAGGTGGGCGGGTTCCTGCTCAAGGACGCGCCGCCCGACAAGCTGGCCAACGCCGTCCGCGGGGTCCTCGCCGGCCGCCGCATGGTGGACGGCGCCCTGGCGCTGGCCGCGTGGGACACGGTCGACTGCCCGCTCACCGGCCGTGAGCTGGACGTGCTCCGGACGACCGCGCAGGGCTACGGGACGGTCGAGGTCGCCGCGCGGCTCTACCTGTCCGCCGGCACGGTCCGGAACTACCTGACGACGGTGGTCGCGAAGCTCAACGCCCGCAACCGGGTGGACGCCATCCGCATCGCCGAGGAGTCCGGCTGGCTCTGACCGGCCGGGAGCCTCGGGCCGGCTGGTTCAGACGGGGACGACCGCCCGCAGCCGGAACCGGCCGTCCGGCTCGACCCCGGCGGTCAGTTCGCCGCCGAGGTCGGCGACCCGGTGCGAGAGGTTGCCGATCCCGCTGCCGGGGGACGAATCGCGGGGCACGGTGAGCGGAGCGGGCACCACGGGCTCTTCGGGGTCACCGGTCCGCGAGTTCGGGAAGGTCCCGTGGCCGTTCCGCTCGACGCCGTCGTTGACGATGTCGAGGCTGATCCCGCCGTCCGTGCGGTGCATCGCGATCTCGCAGCACTCCACCTTGCTGTGCCGCAGCACGTTCGTGACGCCTTCGCGCAGGACCACGGCCAGCACCGTGCGCACCGGCGTGGGCAGCTCGTCGGAGAGCATCTCCATGCGCACCCGGACGTCGGCGGCCGCCAGCACGGACTTCGCGGTGCGGGACTCGCTGTCGAGCGACAGCTCGCGGTAGCCGCTGGCCACCGACCGCACGTCGGACAGCGCCTGCCGCGTCAGGCCGAGGACTTCGGCCAGCTCTTCGGCGGCGCGGTCGCGGTCCAGCGGCAGGACCCGGGCGGTCAGCTCGCTCTTCAGCGCGATCGCGGACAAGCTCATGCCGAGCAGGTCGTGCAGGTCGCGGGCGAAGCGCAGCCGTTCCTCGGCCAGCGCCATCTCGGCCAGCCGCCGCCGGGTGTTGTCGAGTTCGGTGACCAGCCGGACCAGCCACAGCAGCCCGAACACGGCCAGCCCCGTCAGCACGGTCGCGGCGGTGTAGAAGACCGTGGAGGTGATGTCCGCACCCGAGATCCGCTGGATTTCCGCGTACGCGGCGATGTTGAGCGCGAAGAACAGCCAGCCCGCCGCGGGCGGCAGGACCAGCAGCGCGCTGCCGATCAGCAGCCCGGGCACGCTGACCCAGTTCGGGCCCAGCGGGAGCAGCGGGAGGTAGGTCAGGCAGGCCTGCACGAACAGCATGCCGTAGCTCTGCGCCGAGCGCAGGAGCGTCGCCGGCCGGTTGAAGTACGAGAACTGCAGGGCCAGCAGCGCCACGATCGAGCCGACGACCAGGGCCACCTGCCACGCCTGGGTCGTCAGCTGGAGCACGTGCACCGTCGCGCCGCACCCCATCAAGGCCATCACCACCGGCAGCAGCCGGCGGATCCGCTTCGACTCGGTCTCCGACTGCCGCTCGGCTTGGTGCGCCGCGGCACCGCCCAGCTGCTCGGGCACGGGGAGCTCGACGCGGAGCCTGAACCGGCCGTCGGTGCCGGTCTTCGCGGTCGCCGTGCCGCCGAGCGCGGCGACCTCGTCCGGCAGGGTCGTCAGCGTGCTGGCCGGGTCGTCCGCCGTCACGCCGTCGTTGACGATCTCCAGGGTGACCTTGCCGTCGTGCTGCCGGACGTCGATCTCGCAGTGTTCGACGTCGCTGTAGCGCAGGACGTTCGTGACGCCCTCGCGGAGCACCTTGGCCAGCAGCGTGCGTGCCTGGACCGGCAGGTCGCCCTGGTCGAGGTGGACCCGCGCGGCGATCTCGGACGCCGACAGCAGTGATTCGGCGGTCCGGGACTCCTTCTCCAGCGACAGCTCGCGGTAGCCGTGCGAGACCGCGCGGACGTCGGACAGGGTGCGCTGGGCGGTCGCGGTGATCGCGCCGAGCTCGGCCTTGGCCTGGTCGAGGGACTTGTGCATCAGCCGCTGCGCGAGCTCGCCCTTGAGCGCGATCGCCGACAGGCTCAGGCCGAGGAGGTCGTGCAGGTCGCGGGCGAAGGCGAGCCGTTGCTCGGCGACCGCGCGCTGGGCGAGTTCGGTGCGGGCCTGGTGGAGTTCGTGGACCATCCGCGCGAGCCGGGCCAGCAGGTAGAAGAGGATGCTGTAGAAGCCGGCCGCGATGATCCCGCCGTAGATGGAGTCCGGCACCGACGCGCCGAACGCCCGGTAGACGAAGACGACGCTGAGGCAGACCCCGGCGAGCGCCGGCCAGGCATACCGGGTCGGCAGCACGAGCAGGACCGCGCCGCCGACGAAGTCCGGCATGTCCGCCCAGAAGAGGCCGAAGGTCGGCAGGGGGGCGTAGGCCAGGACGACCACGACGGCGAGCAGGACCCGGCTGGTGACCGAGTCGAGCCGGGCGGACGGGCGGCTGAACCACAGCAGCTGGATCGCCAGCAGTGCGGTGACGGCGGCGACGGCGTACACCGCGTGGAAGACGTCCACCGAAGACGGCAGCAGGCTGACGACGCCGATCACGCCGAAGCCGGCGATGACCACGACGATGATGGCCGAGGCCAGGTACGTGGCCAGCCGGGGACGCCGGTCCGCCGCCGTGGTGCCGCGGGGTTCGGCGGTCGCCGAGCGCCTGGTGGAGGACTCGAGAGCGGCGACCGGAGACATCAGTGCGGACCCCCGGATCTGCGCTGTGTGCGTGCTGACGGTCGATCCTAACTCACGGAAGCGCAGGGGAAGCTGGGCGAAGGCGCGCGGCCGTGCCCGGCCGCGCGCCCGGGGGAAGGCCCGGTCAGCGAGCATTCGGCGCGGCCGGGAAGCCGCCGGGGTTCGCGAGCAGGCCCAGGAAGTCCAGGCGCGGCACGGCGACCGACCCCGCGTGCAGCACGGAACCGTCGACCAGCCGGAAGAAGCTCAGCCCGGACTCGTCGTCGTCCCACGAGTCGCCGCCCGCGGCGTCGGGCACGTGCCGGGTCGCCGGGAAGTCCTCGGTGAACGCCGTGCCCGCCGCCGAGTACGCGGCCACGTTCCAGCCGAGGTGCCGGCGGTACTGCTCGAGCATCGCGTACGGCGCGCGGGAGACGAGTACCAGCCGCAGGCCGGGATCGTGCAGCGCGGCGGTGACGTCGGCGGCCGGCACGACGTCCGCGGGTCCGCTGTGGTCGGCCATCGGGTGGTGCACGGCCAGGCGCTCGCGCCCGCCGAACAGCTCGGCCAGCGAAACCGGCCCCTGTGGACCTTCGAAGAGGTACCTGGCCCCGGCGACGAAGCGGGGGCGGTCGAGTTCCGGCACGGTCAGTTCCGTCATGACTGGCCCTCCCTGGCTGTGGTCCCACTGCGGATTGTGGGCCGGGGCCGGCGGGCGGGCCCAGCGTTCGGCCCGGAAACCGCAAGCTGGGAGACGCGCCGGGCCCGCCGTGCCCGCCGGAGCGGCCGACCCTAGGCTCTGCCCATGGCACGCTATTTCGACCTGCACCCGGAGAACCCGCAGAAGCGGGCGCTCGGCCAGGTCGTCGAGATCCTCCGGAACGACGGGCTGATCGCCTACCCGACCGACTCCTGCTTCGCCCTCGGGTGCCGGCCGGGCAACCGCGACGGTCTCGATCGCATCCGCTCCATCCGGAAGCTGGACCACCGGCACCACTTCACGCTGGTGTGCCAGGACTTCGCCCAGCTCGGGCAGTTCGTGCACGTCGACAACGCGGTGTTCCGCGCGATCAAGGCGACGACGCCGGGCAGCTACACGTTCATCCTGCCCGCCACCAAGGAGGTGCCGCGGCGGCTGATGCACGAGAAGAAGAAAACGGTCGGCGTGCGCATCCCCGACCACCGCGTCACCCAGGCGCTGCTGGCCGAACTCGGCGAACCGCTGCTGTCGAGCACGCTGCTGCTGCCCGGCTCCGGCGAGCCGATGACGCAGGGCTGGGAGATCAAGGAAGAGCTGGACAACACGCTGGAGGCGGTGCTCGACTCCGGTGACTGCGGTGTCGAGCCGACGACCGTCGTCGACTTCTCCTCCGGGGAGGCGGAGATCCTGCGCGTCGGTGCGGGTGATCCGGC
>Ga0070668_100003418_pt1 | contig 11718 bp, 9 predicted proteins | sample KBSS43metaG_FD_64661 | JGI IMG/M metagenome (GOLD analysis project Ga0070668, IMG submission 64661) | Switchgrass rhizosphere microbial communities from Kellogg Biological Station, Michigan, USA - KBS S4-3 metaG | ecosystem: Host-associated > Plants > Roots > Rhizosphere > Soil ... | reverse complement strand
GCCCGGCGGCCGGCACTTGAGCACGTTGGCGATGTAGACGTTGGCGCCGCGGCGCATGCCGAGCGCGGCGAGCATGTTGTCGAGCAGCCGCCCGGCTTGTCCTACGAAAGGCTCGCCCTTGGCGTCTTCCTCCGCCCCGGGTGCCTCGCCGACGAACAGCCACTCGGCGCGACGGTCGCCGACACCGGGCACCGCGCGATTGCGCGTCCGGCACAACCCGCAGGCTGTGCAGCCGTCGACGTCGGCGGCGAACGCCGACCAGTCGAGCGTCGCGATATGAGCACGCCGGTCGGCGGGCGTCAGCAATGCGACCGGCGCCGGGGCGGAAGATGTGTCAGCGGCCGTCGATGACGCGGGTACCGTGGCGCGCCCGCCGCTCGTGCCGCGGTCGGCGGCCGTATCGCGCAGCCGCCACGTCGGCGCCAGGCCGAGCTCGCGCAGCCATTCGCCGCGATCCGCCATGTCAGCCGTCGTTGGCGGCGGCAACCAGCGCGCGGCGCATGACCAACGCGTCCTCGCGCGGCGTCGTGGCCGTCGGCGGGTAATAGCCCTGGCGTCGGGCAACCGGCTGAAAGCCTTCGGCAGCGTACAGCGCGATCGCCGCCACGTTCGAGCTGCGCACTTCGAGGAAGCACTGTTCGGCACCGCGTTCACGCGCGGTACCGATGAACCGTCGCAGCAACGTGCGACCGAGACCGGCGCGGCGACAATCGGGCACCACCGACAGGTTGAGAATCTGCGCCTCGCCCGGCGCCAGCATCAGCACGCCGTACGCGACGATCCGGTGCTCGCGCTCGCCGACGCACGCGCTGTAGCCGGCGGCCAGCGCATCGCGGAAATTTCCGAGCGACCATGGCGCCGCATGAATCTGCGCTTCGAGCGCGGCGACGTACGCGAAATCTTCGTTAGCCAGCGGACGCCAGACGACGCCGGGCGTCAACGAGATGTGGAGGGGCAGCGTCGCCATCGCTCGTGCCGTCAGAGCCGGACGCCCGCCGCACGCTCGGCACGGGTCAGCGCCACCCGATGCCGGACGTACAGCGGCAGCGCATCGCGAGCCGCGACGCCGAGTCCCGCCGCGAGGCGCGGCAGTGCGAGCTCGGCGACGGCCCGCGCGGTCGGCCGCAGCGTCGCATCGACGCGTACCAGTTGCAGTTGCTCAGCGAGCGCCGGATACGCGGCGAATCCATCACCGGCGCCGTGCCAGTTTTCTCCGGCAATCGTTGCCTCGTCCGGCTTCAGCACCGCCGGCTCGCGCACTTCGCGCCACGCGTCGCCGTCGCGCTCGTACGCAGCGACATAGACTTCGCGCATCCGCGCGTCGAGACAGGCGCACACTCGCGTCGCGCCCGATGCGCGCCAGGCGGCCTGCGCCAGCGCTTCGAGCGTCCCGACAGCCACGACCGGCACACCCGTGCCCAGCGCCAGCCCCTGGGCGACGCCGCACGCGATGCGCACGCCGGTAAACGACCCTGGGCCGGCGCCGAAGGCAATACCGTCGAGGTCGGCCAGCCGCAGTCCCGCATCGGCAAGTACGGCCTCGACGAGCGGCAACACGCGCTCGGAGTTGTGCGAGCCCGCGCGTTCGTCGCGGTCGTGCGTCGCGCCGCGCCCGATCGCGGCGACCGACAGCCACTCCGTCGACGTATCGATGGCGAGCACGTTCATCGCGCCATTCTACCGGACCGGTCCGGCGCGCACGCAGCCGGTAAAATGCAGGATTTGCGCGCGGCGCCAATGAGCATCGTCACGATCGAATCGCTGGACCAGGAAGGCCGCGGCATCGCCCGCGTCGACGGCAAGGCAGTGTTCGTCGAAGGCGCGCTCCCCGGGGAACGGGTCGCGATCGAGGTCTTCAAGCGGAAGCCGACGTACGAACTCGCGCGCACCACTGAAGTCCTGTCGGCCAGTGCGTCGCGCGTGACGCCGCGCTGCCCGCATTTCGGCGTCTGCGGCGGATGCTCGCTCCAGCATGCCGATCTGCCATTGCAGGTCGCGGCGAAACAACGCGTGCTCGAGGAAGCGCTGGCGCGCATCGGCCGCGTGCGCGCGGAATCGCTGCTGTCACCGGTCTACGGACCCGCGTGGGGATACCGGTGGCGCGCCCGCTTGTCGGTGCGGCACGTGCCGAAAAAAGGCGGCGTTCTCGTCGGCTTCCATGAGCGCAAGTCGAGCTTCGTCGCCGACATGCTCGAATGTCACGTGCTGCCGGCCGAGTTGTCGGCGCTGCTCCCGCGATTACGCGAACTGGTCGGCGCGCTCACGCTGCGCGACCGGTTGCCGCAGATCGAAGTCGCCGTCGGCGACCGCAACGGCCGGCCAGTTTTCGCGCTGGTGCTGCGCATCCTCGCCGCGCTCACCCCGGCGGATCAAGCATTGCTGCGGCAATTCGCCGACGACCATGGCGTCCAGCTCTGGCTGCAGACCGGCGGCCCGCAGACGGTCGTACCATTCCACCCGCCCGACGCGACGCTCGCCTACGAACTGCCCGAGTTCGGCGTCACGATGCCCTTCGGTCCTGCCGAGTTCACGCAGGTCAACCCCTTCATCAATCGCGTGCTCGTCCGACGCGCGGTCTCGATGCTGGCGCCGGACGCCGCAGACCGGGTGGCCGATTTCTTCTGCGGGCTCGGAAATTTCACGCTGCCGATTGCGCGGCGCGGCGCCGATGTCGTCGGCGTCGAGGGCAGTGCGGCGCTGGTGACGCGCGCCGGAGAGAACGCGACGCGCAATGGACTTGCGGCCCGGGCACGGTTCGTCGTCGCGAACCTGTTCGCAGCCACCGCCGAGAGCCTCGCTCCGTTGTTGCCGTTGACGAAAGTGCTGATCGATCCGCCGCGCGAAGGCGCGATCGAACTGGCGAAGGCACTGCCGGCGCGCGACGACGCAGCGGGCCTGCAGAGGATCGTGTACGTGTCGTGCAACCCGGCGACGCTGGCGCGCGACGCGGCGCTGCTGGTCCACGAGCGCGGCTACCGGCTGGCGGCCGCCGGCGTCGTCAACATGTTTCCGCACACGGCGCACGTCGAATCGATCGCCATGTTTGAACGGTGAGCGATCGCGAGCGATTGCCGAGCGCGAGCCTCTCGCATACCGGACAGGGCGCAAAAAAAAGGGCGACCGAAGTCGCCCTTAGTGCTGTTGGTGCAGTGAATCAGTCGCGCTGGCCCGTGAACGCCATCAGCAGGTTCAGCAGGCTGACGAAGATGTTGAACAGGTCCAGGAACAGCGCCATCGTCGCCATCACGTAGTTCGTCTCGCCCCCGTTGATGATCCGCCCGAGGTCGAACAGCAGGTACGCGGAAAACAGCAGCACCGCAATCGCCGAAATCGTCAGCGCCAACGCCGGGATCTGGAAAAAGATGTTGGCCAGCGATGCGACGACGAGCAGGATCAGTCCGATGAACAGGAACTTGCCCATGAACGAGAAGTCGCGCTTCGTCACGGTGGCGATCGTCGCCATGGCGAAGAAGATCGCGGCCGTCATCCCGCCGGCGAGCGCCACCAGCTGACCACCGTTGCTCAAACCCGCGGCGACCGTCAGGATCGGCGTCAGCATCAGGCCCGCGATGAACGTGAACCCGAACAACGCGACGATGCCCCACGCGCTGTTGCGCAACAGCGTGACGACGAACAGCGAGCCGATCATCACGCCGAACATCAGCAGCGGCGTGGCGATGGGGTACGCGGCGAACAGCGCGAACAGGTTGAGCTGCATGCCCACGAACGCCCCGGCGATCGTCGGCAGCAGCGACAGCGCGAGCAGCCAGTACGTATTGCGCAGGACACGGTTGCGGTCGACCGCGACTTCCGGACGCCCGAACACCTGCCCGTCGTAGGTCGCGGCCCGCGGCGGCTGCCCGCCCCGCATCACCGGCTCGAATTTGCGATCCATGCTTCCTCCACATGCGGCCAAACGGCCGCCAAGAACCTTAGACTAACAGAACCCTTCCGGGTTCACGCACGCCGGCGTGTGCCAAGCGGAGCCGTGGCAGCTAAGATGCCGGCGGTTCGTCCGCTTTCAATAGCGGCAGCCATCGGGTCGGCCATCGCTCGTCGAACGCGTCCTGCCGACGTGTCGCGACGCCGATGGAGCCTGGAAGAGCGTAGCAAAGCAGCGGATGGGTGGCCGAGCGGTTGAAGGCACCGGTCTTGAAAACCGGCAAGGGCGCAAGTCCTTCGTGGGTTCGAATCCCACCCCATCCGCCATCCTTTTTTGGCATTCCAGGGCGTTCCTGCCCGACCTGGGCCACGGCCGCTGGCGAAACACCGAAGACCGCGAGCTAGTGACGATTCGCGTCACCAGTCCGATTCTAGAGAGGGGGGCGCCGCAGGAGGCCCCCAACTTCTGGATCTGGAACGGAATTCGCTTGCGTCCCGTTTCATGAACCCTTGCAAATTCAAGACCCTTGCCGTCGCACTGCTCGCCGCGGGGAACGCGACGGCAGCCACCGTCCAGGTCATCGAGTACTACAACTCGAGCCAGGACCACTACTTCATCAGTTCACTCCCCTCCGACATCCAGGCGCTGGACTCGGGGCAGTTCAAGGGCTGGGCGCGCACCGGGCGGACGTTCGAAGCCTATCCGTCGCCGACCGGCTCAGCGAGTCCCGTCTGCCGTTTCTACATTCCGCCTGCGGAGGGCGATTCGCATTTCTATTCGGCCTCGCCGACCGAGTGCGCGCAGACGGCCGCCAAGTTCCCGACCTTCGTCGAGGAATCGACGGCGGCGATGTACATCGACCTTCCCAATACGACAACCGGCGCATGCCCGGTGGGAGATGTCCCCGTCTACCGCGTGTGGAACAACCGCGCCGATGACAATCATCGCTACACCGTGGATCGCAATTTGCGCCAGCAGATGGTTGGGCAAGGCTGGATCGCCGAGGGCTACGGTCCGGACCAGGTGATCATGTGCGCGCCGACGAGCGTGGCGGCTGCTGCGGTGCCGCCGCCGTGCCAGGGCAACAACGGGAAAGTGGCCGCGCCCAATGCCCCGCGCGGGATGTACGTCTGGAATCCCAACCATCGATCGGCGGCGTATCAGACCGCGCTGGCCAACGATGTGATCGGCAAGGATCCGACGCTGTGCGGCGCAAGCCTCGTCATCTACTGGTCGGATGTCGAGGCGGTCAAGGGCGTGTACGACTGGAGCGCCGTCACCGCGGCTGCCAAACCGTACACGGACGCCGGCCTCACCGTGAATCTGCTCTTCTCGGAGGCGACGGAAGGCCCAGTCAATACTGTCACCCCGGCGTGGGTGACGGCACCCGTCGGCAGCGGAGGCGCGGGCGTTCCCACGGTGTCGTGCACGGGCCAGCCCACGATGCCGGTGTATTTCAATCCGGCGTTCGAGGCGGCCTGGGAAGCGTTCATTGCCGCCGCCGTGCAGCAGTTCAGCTTCAAGAATTCTCCGCTCGCGCGCAGCGTCGGTTACATGCGCTTCGCGACCGCGGGCGGCGCGGAAGCGCTGGCGCCGCCCGGCTACAACGACGGCGGCGCATGCCAGGCGCTGTGGACGGCGGCCGGCTATTCGTACGCGGCGTGGAATGCGCACGAAGCGCGCGTCATCACCGCGATGGGCAGCCAGCCGACGGACAAGCAGATCATCGCCTCGCTGCCGTACGTGAACGGCGGTCCGAATGTCTACGACGTCGCGAACATGGGCGCTGCTGCGGCCGTCGCCAATCACGTCGGCCTTTCGTTCGAAAACCTCGGCGTCAGCAACGTGGCGACGCCGACCTCGACCCCTGCCCCCTGCAATCCGCAGGCGCAAATCGTCAACCTGCATTGGTGCCAGGCATACACCAACTATGTCGGCCAGGTACCCTTCGCCGCGCAGCCCATCACGGCGACGTCGAATACGTCGCAGGCGACGATGGATATCGCAAAGCTTCTCCAGTACGCGCTCGCCAACCACATCCAGATCCTCGAGCTGTATCCCGAGGAATGGCTGCAGGCAAGCTCGCCCACGTCACCCGGATTCGTGCCCGCGAAGCAGGCGGAGTACCAGGCAGCATTACAGGCGGCGGCGCTCGTGCTGGGCGCCACTAACGGACGCTAGAACGTCGAAAAGCCACGGCGGCGCGTAGCCGCGTGAGGCGTTCAAAGGTGTCGCCCTGAAAGGGCGGAACCTCGTTCCGGTCCGTCAAATGACCGCGCGCGCGCTCGGAAAGATCCCGGTTCAACGCGCCATGGTTTGCGCGCGCCGACCGCCGTCGGCACTCACACCAGCGGCGCGACTTTGAGGACTTCTTCTGCCGTCGTGAGTCCCGACGCGATTTTCATCGCGCCCGACACGCGCAGCGGCTTCATGCCGTCCTTGAACGCCTGCTCGCGGATGCGGCCATCGTCGGTGTCGGTGTTGACCATCGCGCGGATGCCCGGCGTCATCAGCATGATCTCGTACAGCCCCATCCGGCCGTAATAGCCGGTCATCCGGCATTCGAGGCAACCGACGGCGCCCATGACTTCCGTCGGCTTGTCGGCACGCCACGGCGCCGTGATCATGTTCCAGACCTCGTCCTCCGGCGGCTCGACCGGTTTCTTGCAATGCGGGCACAGCGTGCGCACCAGCCGCTGCGCCATCACGCCGAGCAGCGTCGAATTGATCAGGTACGGCGGCACGCCGAGGTCGAGCAGCCGCGTCACCGCGGTGGGCGCGTCGTTGGTGTGCAGCGTCGACAGCACCAGGTGGCCGGTCAGCGCGGCCTGCACGGCCATGTCGGCGGTATCGCGGTCGCGGATCTCGCCGACCATGATGATGTCCGGGTCCTGCCGCAGCAGCGTGCGGACGCCGTTCGCGAAATCGACGCCGATCGCCGTCTGCACCTGCATCTGGTTGATCGACGGCTCGATCATCTCGATCGGATCCTCGACCGTGCAGATGTTCACCTCGGGCGTAGCCAGCAGCTTCAGCGTCGAGTACAGCGTCGTCGTCTTGCCCGAGCCCGTGGGACCGGTGACCAGGATGATGCCGTGCGGCTCGCGCGTCATCTGTTCCCAGCGCGCACGGTCGTCGGCCGTGAACCCGAGGTCGACGAAATCGCGGACCAGAACTTCCGGCGTGAAGATCCGCATGACGATCTTTTCGCCGAAGGCGGTCGGCATCGTCGCGATCCGCAGCTCGATCTCCTGCCCGGCAGGCGACACGGTCTTGATCCGTCCGTCCTGCGGCCGCCGGCGCTCGACAATCTCCATCCGCGCGAGCAGCTTGATCCGCGATGTGATCGCCACCAGCACCGGCACCGGGATCGTATAGACCTGGTGCAGCACGCCGTCGATGCGAAAGCGCACGAGGCCGACGTCGCGCCGCGGCTCGACGTGGATGTCCGATGCGCGCTGCTCGAACGCATACTGCCAGAGCCAGTCGACGATGTGGACGACGTGCTGGTCGTTGGCGTCGAGATGACCATGCTTGCCGAGCTCGACCAGCTGCTCGAAATCGCGCGCCAGCGAGACGTCGCCCTTCTGCGTCTCCTGCGCTTTCTTCATCGACCGCGCGAGGTTGTAGAACTCTCCGAGGTAGCGGCGGATGTCGGCCGGATTGGCGAGCGCCAGCTCGACCTTGAGCTTCAGGATCTTCTCGAGCTCGGTCGCCCACGACCGCACGAACGGCTCGCCGGTCGCGACCAGCAGCACGCCGTTCTTCAACTCGACCGGCAGGATCCGGTAACGCTCTGAATACGCTTTCGACATCGTCGACGTCACCGCGGTGAGGTCGATCTTCAGCGGGTCGATGTGCATGTAGGGGATGCCGAGCTTACCGGCCAGCCACTCGATCAGCCATTCCAGCGTCAGCATCGGCTGCGGGGGCTTCTGCGACTTGTACTTCTGCGCAGCGATCAGCTCGAGCGGATGGTCGAACTGCCGCGTACGCACCCGCGCGAGCTTCTCTGCCTCGACCGCGGGAATCAGGCCGTCGGCCACCATCAGCTTCAGGATGTCCTCGATGCGCAGCCGGCGGTCGCCGCCGGCGGCCGGGTCGCGGCTGGCGGGAGCGGCGGACTTGATGCCGGTGACGGGCGTCGCCATCCGGGTACTATAACCGCAGCCCCGTTCCGGGGCCATTCCGCTCACCCATGGCCGCTGCGCTGATCGCACTCGACATCGACATCACGACGCTGGCTGTCGACGCGATCGTCAATGCCGCCAACCCGGCGCTGCTGGGCGGCGGCGGCGTCGACGGCGCCATTCATCGCGCGGCCGGCCCTGGCCTTCGAATCGAATGCGCAGCGCTCGGCGGCTGCGCGACCGGCGATGCGCGGATCACCGGCGGGCACCGGCTGCCAGCGCGCCATGTCATCCATACGGTGGGGCCGGTCTGGCGCGGCGGCGGACACGGCGAGGCCGAGTTGCTTGCGTCCTGCTACCGGCGTTCGCTGGCGCTCGCCGACGAGCATCGCATTGCGTCGATCGCGTTCCCGGCAATCAGTTGCGGCGTGTATGGATATCCGCTCGAGCAAGCGGTGACGATCGCCGTCCGCGAAGTCATTGCCGGCGCCGAGCGCAGCGCGACGTTGACCCGCGTCGTGTTCGCGTGCTTCGGACCGACGGCGCTCACCGCCTACGAGCGCGCATTGGCCGCCGCCGGTCCCCGCTGACTGCTCGTCGAGAGCCGGATGCCACCCGCCAATTGCGGGGACGGCCGGCGCGTCGCACAATGGTCATCCCTCCGTCCGTTGCCCGGGAGGACCGCATGCCCCACCGCCAGATCCGCGATGTAATCGCAGGCCAGAAGCTGCACACGACGCCGTCGAAAACGACGGTCGCCGACGCGGCGCGCATGATGCAGAAGCACCGGATCGGCGCGCTCCTGATCGTCGACGACCGCCGGCTGCTCGGCATTTTCACCGAGCGCGACGCGCTGTTTCGCGTAATCGCCGACGGCAAGGACCCGAAGACCACCCGCGTCGCCGACGTGATGACGGCCAAGCCGCGAACGATCGAATCGTCGCGGCCGGTCGGCCACGCGCTGCACATGATGTTCGAAGGCGGCTTCCGGCACGTGCCGGTCGTCGACCACGGGCAACCGGTCGGCATGATCTCGTCGCGCGATGCGCTCGGTCCGGAACTCGTGCAGTTCGAGTCCGAGCTGGGCGACCGCAATCACATCGGCGAGATCCTGGGCTGACCGACTCGCCCGCCGCTATACGGCGCGCAGGGGCTCCGCGCGTGGGGCGGGTTTCGCCGGCGGCACTTCCGGCACCTGGAACACTTCCCGCAGGTACGCGACGTACGACGGGTCGTAGTCCATCGCCTTCGACGGCTCGTCGCTGATCTTCGCCACCGGCTGCCCGTTGCAGCGCGTCATCTTGATGACGATCTGCAGCGGCTCGTAGCCCAGATCGTTGGTGAGGTTGGTGCCGATGCCGAACGCCGTCTGGCTGCGGCCCTTGAAATACTCGAACAGCCGGATGGCCAGCGGCACGTTCAGCGAGTCCGAGAACACCATCGTCTTTGACAGCGGATCGATCCGCATCCGCCGGTAGTGGGCGATCAACTTCTCGCCCCATTCGAACGGGTCGCCCGAATCGTGGCGGACACCGTCGAACAGCTTGCAGAAGAACAGGTCGAAGTCGCGCAGGAAAGCATCCATTCCGCAGACATCCGACAGCGCAATCCCGAGGTCGCCGCGATATTCGCGCGCCCAGGTGTTGAACGCAAACACCTGCGAGTCGATCAGCCGCGGGCCGACGGCCTGGCACGCCTGCAGGTACTCGTGCGCCATCGTGCCCAGCGGCGTCATGTCCTGTTCCTGCGCGAACTTGACGTTGCTGGTACCGACGAACTTCGGTCCGATGCCCGCTTTCAGCGTGCGCACGACCTCGTCCTGCCAGTCGCGCGAAAAGCGCCGCCGCGTCCCGTAGTCGGCGATCCGGAACTCGGGATCGGTCACCGCATTGATCTGTGCGAGCTTGGTCACCAGCCGGCGGCGGCCTTCGGCGAAGTCCGGCTCGGGATGGACGCGCCGGTTGTAGACCTCGGAAACGATCGCCAGCACCGGCACCTCGAACAGGATCGTGTGCAGCCACGGCCCCTTGATCGTGATGTCGATCTCGCGCTGCGTGCCCTCGACGCGGGACACGCGGATGAAACGCTCGTCGAGCTGGAACAGCCCCAGGAGGTCGACGAAGTCGCTCTTGAAGAAACGCCATCCACGCAGGTAGTCGAGCTCGGCGCGGGTGAACCGCAGCGCGCACAGCGCCCGGATCTCGGATTCGATCTCGCCGATGTAGGGCACGAGGTCGACGTTCGCATTCCGGCATTTGAACCGGTACTCGACCTGCGCGCCCGGAAAATGATGCAGGACGACCTGCATCATCGTGAACTTGTACAGGTCGGTGTCGAGCAGCGAGCGGATGATCATTGCGGGATCACGATTTTCCGGGCCGTAGGCGGCGATGGTACTGCGAGCGCCGCCGGCGGGCCACTCAACGTCATTCCGCCACCCGCACGCCGGACTCGACGACGCGAATGTGGCGTGCCAATACGATCGCGACCAGCGTGAAGCCAACGGCGAGCCAGCCCACCCAGTCGTAGTTCGTCAGCGCGCCATCCTGCCCGCGGCCGATGATGATGCCGGCCACCAGCGCCGACATTCCGGCGCCGAACTGCTGGACCGCGGCGTTGAAGCTCATGAAGCTGCCGCGCAACCGCGGCTCGGCGCTGCCGGAGATCAGCGCCATCGCCGGCCCGAAGCGACCGGGGACCAGCACGAAGAACAGCGTCGAGAACGGCAGCACCCACGCCAGCGGCAGCCGCGGCAGATGGGTCGTGATCAGCAGCGGCGCCACCGACAGCACGGCGACGATCGTGAACACCCGCTTCTTCCCGTATCGGTCGGCGAGTGCGCCGATCACTTGGGCCGTGACCAGCGTCCCGAGCCCGCCAATCAGGTAGATGTACGTAATGTCGTGCTCGGACAGCCCGACGTTCGCGACGTTGTACGCGGCGATGTAGGGAATCACGGTGAAGCCCGCGAACATCAGCGACAGCGTGAATGCGAACGCGCGCAGGTGGTTCGGCACGCCGAAGATCGCCCGCAGCTGTGCGATCGGGCGGCGCCGGGCCGACGCGTCGAGATGCGTCGTCAACGACGGCAACAGCCGCGTTGCGGCAACGCCGACGACGACGGTGGTCGCGGCCAACACCAGGAACGGTGCGCGCCACGTATATTGCGCGGCGAACCACAGGCCGAGCGGAACGCCGACGACCGCGGCCAGCGAGAACGCCGACGCCACCAGCGCATTGGCGCGCGCGCGCCGGCTGTAGGGGACGACGTCGGCGACGATGGCGAGAATCAGCGCGCCGAGCACGCCGCCGAAGAGGCCCGCGACGACGCGAGCGGCGAGCAGCAGCTCGAATCCCGGCGCCAATCCGCACAGCGCGGTCGCACAGACGAAACCTCCGTAGATCGCCAGCAGCGCGCGCTTGCGGTCGAAGCGATCGATGACGAACGCAGCCGCCACGCCGCTGACGGCCGCCGCGAACGTGTACGCGGAGACCAGCGCGCCGAACGCATCCGGACCGATACCGAACAGGCGCATGAACTGCGGCCCGAGCGGCATCACGATCATGAAATCGACGATATGCGTGAACTGGATCGTCGCCAGCACAGCGAGCAGCGCCAGTTCACGGCGGCGGGGCAACTCGGCGGGAGGCGCGGACGGCATTGGGGAACTGCGGGCGCCAGGGGCTCGCTCGCTGCGAAGCGAC